>ERZ857480.15064-NODE-23094-length-90480-cov-37.9918_pt1 | contig 90480 bp, 75 predicted proteins | sample MGYA00519767_ERZ857480 | MGnify/ENA primary metagenome ERZ857480 (study PRJEB31778, sample SAMEA3449210) | human gut metagenome | biome: human gut; feature: human-associated habitat; material: faeces | place: United Kingdom | collected 2010/2012 ...
ACCATGCGCTTGATGGGGCGGCGGATCAGCCGGGAATTCAGCGCGGCCTCGTCCCGGCGGTGTTTCGGAAGTTTCATGACGCCTCTCTCCTATCTATGTTTTTTCCGGGCGGCGCCCGGAGCTCTTGCCCGGTCCATACCGGCCAACAGCTCTGTGCGCCGCAGGTGAGAAAATCGGGGGCGGGCGATAAGCCCGCCCCCGGTCCTATTGCTTTACAACGGAGCGCTTATAGCTCAGCCGTTCTCCTTGGCATACTGGGTGGCCCAGCCGTCCACGAAGGCGGTCTTGACGTCGTCCCAGCTGCCGCCGTTGACGGTGTACTGGGTCAGAGCGTCCACCACGCCCGCACGCCAGTCATTCACAGCGGGAGTCCAGTTGAAGTCCCAGGTCACAATGTAGTTGCCGGCAGTGGTATAGGCGTTGGCATCGGCAAAGAACACGTTCTCGGGGGTCTTGGCGTTCTTGAAGGGGCAGGGACCAAACTGCTCAGCCAGCATGGTGGTGCCCTCGTCAGAGGTAACGACCCACTTCATGAAGTCCAGAGTGGCCTGGATGTCCTCTTCCTTGGCGTTCTTGTTGACAGCCCAGCAGTTCTCGGTGCCGCAGCACAGGCCGGACTTCTCCTCGCCCTCAACGCCGCAGTAGATGGGGATCATGGCCAGATCCTCGGGGTTCATCTTAAAGCCCTTCTCCTCGCCGGTGAGGTTGGCAAACTCCCAAGAGCCGTTCTGATAGAACACAGCCTTGCCCTGACCGAATTCGGCCTCGGAGGCGTCGCCGGTGGCGGTGGTCAGAGCAGCGCCGGTGGTGGCGGAGTCAGTGGTGTACAGATCCCAGACGTTCTTGAAGTTGTCCAGATAGGTGCCCTTGATGCTGGCGGGCTGAGCGGTGACGTTGTCATCCCGGAACTCATAGAACAGGGGCATATTGGCCAGGTGACCGGAGAAGCGCCAGCTGGAGGAACCCTCCAGACCGGCGGAGCTGAAGGCGTCAAAGCCCAGCTCGGCAGCGCGGCTGTGGATGTCGTCGGCGACCTTCTTCAGGGTCTCAAAGTTGGTGATATCGGAGATCTCATAGCCGGCCTGCTTCAGCAGAGCCTTGTTGACGATGATGCCAAAGGCCTCATAGCAGTAGCCGATGGACACGGTCTCGCCGTTGGCATTCTTCAGGTTGAAGTCCTGAGTGGTCATTTCCTTCATGACGTCGGTGTTATCCAGAGGATAGCAGAAATCGCCATAGGAGTTGACGGCGCCCTGGTTGCCCACCTGGAACATGGTGGGAGGAGCGGACTTGTCCAGCTCGGAGGTCAGCATGGTGTCATACTGGCCGGAGGCGGCGGTGACGACCTTGACCTCCACGCCGGTCTGCTCAGTGTAGGTCTTGGCCAGATCCTGCCAAGCCTGGTCGGCTTCGGGCTTGAAGTTCAGGTAATACACGGAACCCTTCGCTTCGTCTCCATTGCCCTTGTTGTCGTCTGCCTTCTTGCCGCAGGCTGCCAGAGACAGCGCCATAACAAGAGCCAGAGCCAATGCAAGAAACTTCTTCATTTTCATTTCTCCTTCATTTATTATTTTTCACATCCCTTGGGATGGGAAAAACTCAGTTGATCCGCCGCACGGACGCTCCCCGGCGCAGCACGGTCCGCACCGTCTCGCAGCGGGTCCGTCCCCGGCCGTGGATCATGTCCATCAGGATCTCCACGCTGCGCCGCCCCATCTCCTCCATAGGCTGGCAGAGGGTGGTCAGCATGGGATGGAAATACTCCGACATGGTCAGGCCGTCGATGGCGATAACGGAGCAGTCCTCCGGCACCCGGCATCCCGCCTCCCGCAGCGCCCGCATGGCGCCCAGCGCCATGTTGTCGGCAATGGAAAACACCGCCGTGAAGTCCGCCCCCCGCCGCAGCCTCTCCGCCGTGGCCCGGTAGGCGTCCCCGATGTCAAAGGACCCGGCGCGGATCACCAGCTCCTCCTCCGTCGGCAGGCCGCAGTCCGCCAGCGCCCGGAGATACCCCTGATAGCGCAGCTGGCTGATGGCCCGGTCATCGGTGCGGGCTACCAGCGCCGCAATGCGGCGGTGTCCGCAGCGGTACAGCTCCATCACGGCCCGATAGGCCTCCTCCTCGTCAGCGATGGACACCGAGGCGTAGGAGCCCTCCGGCAGTGTGCCGTACTGATTGGCGTAGGAGCAGCAGACAAAGGGTACGTTCAGCATGGTCAACTCCTCCGGCGTGTAGTCGGATCGTCCGCCCAGAAACACGATGCCCCGCAGCCGCTTCTCCCGCTCCATCATAGCCCCCCGCTTGATCTCGTCATCGCAGGTGCCGATCTGCTGCATCACCATGGTAAAGCCCTCGGCGGTGATGCCGTCCTCGACGGCCCGGATGATGTCGGTATAGAAGGGGTTGGACACGCCCCGCACCACCAATCCAATGGCGTCGGACTTGGTCTTGACCAGATCCCGTGCGGTGTTGTTGGGGATGTAGTTGGAGCTTTCAATGACCTCCAGCACCCGGCGTCGGTTCTCCTCGCTGACGTCAGGTCGGTCATTGAGCACACGGGATACCGTGCTGACGCTGACGCCGCAGAGCCGGGCAATATCTTTGATGGTCATCGGTGATCCCTCCGGAGATGGTACCGAAAACTCGGAAACCTTCCCGGTAACGTTTTCGGTTTGTTGACGCTACCATCTTAGCAACTTATACATAGGCTGTCAATGGGGCCGGACCATTTTTTCAGAATCTCACAGTTTTTTCGCCGGGTCTCTTGTGATTTTGACCAAACACGCCTCGTCCTCTGTCAGCAGTTCTCCCATCCGGGACTCCCCCAGCACCGGGATGCCCTCCCGGCGCAGCAGTTCCGCCGTCACGCCCCAGCCCTCCACCACCGTTCCGGTGAAGGTGCCGTCATAGATCTCCCCGGAACCGCAGGAGGGGCTGCGCTCCTTCAGAATGGCCGCCTGTGCCCCGGTGAGCCGGGCCAGACGCACCACCTCCTCCGCCCCCCGGCGGAAGGCATCGGTGACATCACCGCCGTCGCTTGCAAACACGCCGCCCTCCCAGCGTTCGGAGGGGAGCCGGGGCGTGGGCAGCCCCCCGAAGATCTCCCCGCACACGGGGATCACCTCATGGCGGCGGCACAGCTCCTGCGCCAGCGGGTGGAGCTTGCTCCGCCCGTCGTAGCGGCAGGCCACTCCCAGCAGACACGCACTGACCAGCAGCTTCATCGCTCCATCTCCCTTCCGTTGAGGGCGGCATAGGCCAGCCGCTCCCCCTCATAGCGCAGCTTCAGGGAGAAGAACGGCACCTCCTGCCGCAGCAGTTCCAGGAAGATGCGGTCTCCCTCCCACTGGGGCAGGGCCGCCAGCCGATCCCGATGGATCCACTCCAGCACGCCCTCGTCGCAGTCCTCCCGGATGCGGCCCGTCCAGCCGGTGGCGGTGAACAGGTGCATATATTCCGTCTCCCACCGGTCGGAGACAAAGGTGACGATCCCCCGATACCGATAGTCGGTAAGAGTCAGCCCCGTCTCCTCCAGCGTCTCCCGCAGGACGCACTCCTCCGGACTCTCTCCGTCCTCGAATTTCCCGCCCACACCGATCCATTTGTCGTGGTTGCAGTCGTTCTCCTTCTTCACCCGGTGGAGCATCAGATACTCCCCGGCCGGATTTTCGATGTAGCACAGGGTGGTGTTCTTCATGGTGCAGTCTCCCCTTTCAGCATATGTCCTTTCCTGTATGATAACACAGTTTTTGCCTTTTGGGAACCGATGTGGTATACTGATCCCAGAAACGGAGGTGGAGTATATGGCGGACATTCGACCGGGGCGGTATCGCCACTTCAAGGGCAATGAATATCAGGTGCTGGGCATCGCCCGCCACTCGGAGACGCTGGAGGAGTTGGTGGTGTACCGGGCCCTCTACGGCGACGGCGGCCTGTGGGTGCGCCCTGCGTCCATGTGGACGGAGACCGTGGAGCGGGACGGCTATCACGGCCCCCGATTCATTTGGGTGGCAGAGCGATGACGGACTATCGGGTGGTGCGGAGCCGCCGCCGCACCGTGGCCCTGCAGGTAGACCAGACCGGCAGCGTGGTAGTGCGGGCGCCCATGACTCTCCCGGCGGAGGAGATCCGCACCTTCGTGGAAAAGCACGAGACATGGATCCATCGCCAGCAGCAGCGTCAGGCCCGGTATCGGGCGGAGCACCCGGAGCTCACCCCTCAGGAGCAGGAGGCCCTTCGCCGGCAGGCCAAGGCTCACCTGCCCCAGCGGGTAGCCTATTGGGCCGGGGTCATGGGCGTCCGCCCCACCGGGATCAGGATCACCTCCGCCCGGACACGGTTCGGCAGCTGCTCCGGGAAAAACAGTCTCTGCTTCTCCCTGTACCTGATGGCCTATCCCCCGGAGGCCATCGAGTATGTGGTGGTGCATGAGCTGGCCCATATCCGCCATAAAAACCACAGTCCCGCCTTCTACGCCGAGGTGGAGCGCTACCTACCGGACTGGCGGCAGCGGCAGACCCTGCTGAAACGATGATCTTCCCATAGAAAAGCCGTCCCCGGCCACCGGCCGGGGACGGCTTTTCTATTCTTCTCTTACCGCAGGATGGGTGCCGTAGCGGCCATGAGCCACGCCAGCTCCTCCCCATCCAGATGGGGTGCGATGGCAGCCCGCACCTTCTCATGATAGGCGTTCAGCAGCGCCAGCTCCTCCTCCGACAGCAGGCTCAGCTCCAGCGCCGCCCGGTCAAAGGGAACCATGGTCAGCGGCTCGAAGTGCAGGAAGCGGCCATACTCGTTCTCGCCATCCCGCTGCACCAGTTCCAGATTCTCATGGCGGATGCCGAACTGTCCGGCGGCATAGTAGCCGGGTTCATTGGATACCACCATGCCCTCTGCCAGCGCCGTGACCTTCTGGTTCTCCGGCAGCCGCCAGTGGAGCCGCTGCGGCCCCTCATGGACGCTGAGCACATACCCCACGCCGTGACCGGTGCCGTGGTTGTAGTCCATCCCCTGCTCCCACAGAGGCAGCCGGGCCAGAATATCCAGATTCTGCCCGCACAGGCCCTCCGGGAACCGGGCCGCCCCCAGCCGCAGATGGCCCTTCAGCACCACCGTATAGGCCCGGCGTTCCTCCTCCGTCAGCGGCCCCAGCGGGATGGTGCGGGTGATGTCCGTGGTCCCCTGCAAATAGTGTCCGCCGGTATCCGCCAGGCAGAAGCTGCGGGGCTCCAGCGGCACATCCGTCTCCGCCGTGGGTTCATAGTGGACGATGGCTCCGTGGGGACCGAAGGCCATGATGGAGTCAAAGCTTGGCCCCAGATAGTCCGGCTGCTGAGCCCGGAAGCTCTCCAGCTTGGCGGCAGCGCTGCACTCGGTGATGGGTTCCTTGCCCACATGGCCCTGCAGCCAGCAGATGAACCGGCACACTGCCACACCGTCCTTGATGTGGGCGGCACGGAAGTTCTCCTGCTCCGCCGGGGTCTTCATGGCCTTCATCAGCTGCACCGGGCTGGGCCTGTCCAGCACCTTGGCCCCGGACAGACTCTGCAATACGCAGTAGTTGGCCGTGGCGCTGTCCGTCTGCACCGCCGTCCCTGCCGGGATGGCCCGCAGCCGGTCATAAATGCTCTCATAGGGGGCCAGTGCCACGCCGCAGGCCGCCAGCTTCTCCTTCAGTTCTCCGGACAGGATCTGCTCCTGCACACACAGGGTGGCCTCCTCCTGCCGCAGCAGCAGGAAGGACAGGAACACCGGCGTGCAGCGCACGTCGTCGCCCCGGAGGTTCAGCGTCCACGCCACCTCGTCCAGCGCCGTCAGCACCAGTACCTCTGCCCCGGTCTCCCGCATCTTCTCCCGCAGCAGACGCAGCTTCTCCTCACGGGTCAGCCCGGCGCACTCCGCCGGCAGCTCCCACACCGGCTGCGCCGACAGCGCCGGCCGGTCCGGCCACACGGCCCCGGCCAGATCCTGCTCATAGGCGAAGCGGACGTTCTTCCCCTCCAGCGCAGCGGCCATCGTCCGGGCAAAAAGACTGCTGACGGTGCGTCCGTCGAAGCCCACGACGCCTCCCTGCGGCACCCTCTGTGCCAGAAAAGCCCCGATGGTGGGAACGCCGGGCTGCCCCGCCCGCATCAGGTCGATGGTGCTCCCGGCCAGCTGATCCGCCGCCTGCAAAAAGTACCGTCCGTCCGTCCACAGGGCGGCGCTGTCCGGCAGCACCACCAGCGTACCGGCGGAGCCGGTGAAGCCCGACAGATACTCCCGGGCCTTAAAATAGTCACCCACGTACTCCGAGCCGTGGAAATCATCCGTTACCACCACATAAGCGTCCATACCCTGCTCCTGCATCCGCCGGCGCAGCAGCCGGAGCTTTTCAGCGCTGTTCATTGCGATTACCGCCTTTCATTTATCAGTTGGCCCTATTGTATCACACCGCCGGAAAAATGCAACGCCCCAGGGTCCGTTGCAAAATCTGCAGATGTATGGTATAATGCTGGCAAAATCTCGTAAATATCCGCAAATCGTTTATATCTCCGTCGAAATTAGAGAAATTTCCACAAATCCGTGTATCCCGCAACTGAATTGTAACCTTTTGTAATATTTTAAGGGGGAAAATCGTGAACGCCGTTGGTATCATATGCGAATACAATCCCTTTCATCTGGGCCACGCCCGGATGCTGGAGGGCCTGCGGCGGCAGTACGACGCCCCCCTTGTATGCGCCATGAGCGGCAACTTCGTCCAGCGGGGCGACGCCGCCGTGGCGCGCAAGCACGCCCGTGGGGAGATGGCCGTCCGCTGCGGCGCCGATCTGGTACTGGAGCTGCCCACCCCGTGGGCCATGGCCTCGGCGGAGCGGTTTGCCGCCGGCGGTGTGGCGCTGCTGGCCTCCACCGGCGTGGTGTCCCATCTGGCCTTCGGCAGCGAGTGCGGCGACCTGACCGCCTTACAGGCAACGGAGGCGGCTCTCTCCCAGCCGGAGCTGATGCCCCGCATCCGGCAGCTGCTGGCTCAAGGCATGGCCTATGCCCCGGCCCGACAGCAGGCGGCGGAGGAACTGGGCGCTCCCCCGCAGATGCTCTCCCGCCCCAACGACATTCTGGCCATCGAGTACCTGAAGGCCCTGCGGCGGCAGAAGGCTCCCATGGAGCCGCTGGCCGTCCTGCGTCAGGGTGCCGGCCACGACGGCACACCCTCCGGCGACACGGCCTCCGCCTCCTATCTGCGGGCGCTGCTGCGCTCCGGCCGTACCGACGAGGCTCTCTCCTACCTCCCTGCTCCTGCGGCGCAGGTGCTGCGGCGGGAGCTGGCGCTGGGACAGGCCCCGGCAGACCTCTCCTATTGCCACCGGGCCATTTTAGCCCGGCTGCGGCAGCTGCGGGAGGAGGACTTCCTCCCCTATGACGGCGGCAAGGAGGGCCTGTACCACCGGTTCTATCAGGCGGTACGCACCTCCTGCTCCCCGGAGGAGCTGCTGGAGACCGCCAAAACCAAGCGCTACCCCACCTCCCGGCTGAGGCGGATGCTGCTGTCGGCGTGGCTGGATGTCACGCCCCCGGCGGTCGGCATCCCCTATCTCCGTGTGCTGGCCGCCAATGGACGGGGCCGGGATCTTCTGCGGCAGATGCAGCGGCGGGGCGTACCGGTACTGACCCGCCCCGGTGACGTGTCCCGTCTGGGGCCTGCGGCAGAAGCTCTCTTCCGCCGGGAGGCCCTTTGGACGGACCTCTACGTCCTGACCTACCCCCAGGCCTCCCGCAGCGTCTGCGGCAGCGACTGGCGCACGAACCCCATCCTTCTGTGAGGTGAATCCCCCATGAAAAAGCTACTGGCTCTGGCCATGCTGCTGGTCCTGTGTACCGTCCTGACGGGCCTGCTGACCGGCTGCAAAGTCTCCGTCGCCAACACCATGATGACAGACGGCGTCCCGAAGGTGGCCGTGACCTCCCCGGACGTCCCTGTCATCTCCACGGAGTGGACCGAGCGGCAATATACCGTCAGCGAGCAGGACGAGACGGTGCTGCTCACCGCCCGATATCAGATCCCCGTGCTGACCCTCACCGGCAGTCCCGACAACAGCGACACCGCCGCCAAGAGCCGGCAGGCCGCCGTGCAGCGCATCAACGACTGGTTCACCGACTGGCGGGATCAGCAGGTGGATATGCTGGACGAGATGGAGCAGATGGCCCGTGAGGAGTACGAGATCACCGGCGGAGAGCGCTGGAAAGCCGAGGACTTCGCCTATCGGGATGAGGCAGGGATCTCCTGGTGGCAGAATGAGCGCCTGCTGTGCGTCACCCTGTCCTATGTCTCCTATACCGGCGGCGCCCACCCCAGCACCTGGCGGCAGGCCGTCTCCTTCGACCTCTCCACCGGCAAGACCGTGTCCGTCACGGATCTGGCCACCGACATCAACCAACTGGAGGAGGCCGTGTACCAGCTGATCCTCCGTCAGATCCAGGACAGCGGCAACACCTCCTATTTCGGCGACTACGACAAAACGGTGCTGGACTGGATCGAGCGCAGCGTGTTCTATAACGCCGATGGTGTGACCATCGTCTTCAACACCTACGACATCGCCCCCTATTCCGCCGGTGAGCAGACCTTCTTCATCCCCTATGATCTGGTGAAGCCCTACCTCAACGACTACGGCCTCCACCTGCTGGAGTTGGATACATAAAGCGCACAAAAAGTCAAAAACAGAGCGCCGATCCGTATGGACCGGTGCTCTGTTTCTTCTGTTTTCCTCACTCCGTAAAGTGAACGTGGGAGAAGATATGATCCTGACAGAAGCAGTGATAGCCCACGCACTTGCTGCAATACCGGAACTGCAGATCCGGATAGTCCGTATCCGTGCGGCCGCACACGGCACACTTGTGGTGATACCCCTGCTGCTTCTGCTGCTGATGGACGGCCTTCTTGAAGTTCACCGCCTGCCGGGAGTGCTGATACTGCTGCCGCTGCGCCCAGCCCTGCAGGGTGGGCCATGCGAAGATCAGGAAGTTCAGCAGCGCCATGACCGGCAAAATCACGCCGCCCCAGTTCTGCGCCAAAATGGCCCGAACGATGCTCACGGCGAACAGTCCCACATCGATGTAGGCCAGCCACTTCATCTTCACCGGGATGATGAACATCAGCAGCACCTGCGTATTGGGGAACAGCAGTGCAAAGGCCAGGAACATGGACAGGTTCACGTAGCTCGTCCCCGCCACCGCAAAGTTGCCGCCCGTAATGGCGCTGGCCAGCAGAGCGCCGATGACCGTCAGCAGCACGCCGCTCCAATAGTAGAGGTTAAACCGTGCCGTTCCCCACTCCCGCTCCAGCGTGGAGCCGATCCAGTAGTAGAAATACAGCTCCACCACCAGCCAGAACACACTGGTGGTACTGGGTACGAAAATGTAGGTGACGATGCGCCACACCTCACCCCGCAGCACCATCTGCGGATCAAAATACAGGAAGTTCAGGGCACTGGCGTTGGTGCCGCTGGTCAGCATGATCAGGAAAAACACCACCACATTGCCGATAACGATATAGCGCATCAGATCCGGCACGCCGAAGCGGGGATGCCGGGCGCAGAACCGGTCTGCGGCGTCATAGAGCTTTCTCAAGGGAAATTTCCTCCAAACACTTATTTTCATTCATTGTACCCCATTGTACGGAAAAAGTCATGACATTTTTTTGAATATTCCGGAGAAAATGCCGCAAGATCCCCCCAAAAGGCGTTGACAAAGTTGCGCCCGGCTGGTATACTTTATAAGCCGCTTTGAATGGGTAGAAGTTTCGGCTCCCGCAGCCGACGCCCCCGACAGCGAGTCCGTTATAAAGGAAAGGCAGGTGCAACAAGTAATGCAGGCAATTATCGTGACCGGTGGTAAGCAGTACAACGTTTCCGAGGGTGATACGCTTTTCATCGAGAAGCTGGACGTCAACGCCGGCGACGCCGTGGTCTTTGATCAGGTGCTGGCCATCGTGGACGGCGAGAACTCCAAGTTCGGTACTCCCGTGGTGGAGGGTGCCAAGGTGGATGCCACCGTGGTGAAGAACGGCAAGGGCAAGAAGATCCGTATCTTCAAGTACACCCCCAAGAAGGGTTACCGCAAACGGCAGGGTCATCGTCAGCCCTACACCAAGGTGGAGATCGGCAAGATCTCTTTCTAAGGCATGACGACCGTTACATTCCTCACGGAGGATGCACGCATCATCGGGTTTGACGTGCAGGGCCACAGCGGCTGGGGAGAATCCGGCGAAGACATCGTCTGCGCCGCCATTACCAGCGCCGTCCGTCTGGTGGAGGCCACCGTAAACGACGTGATGGGTCTGTGTGCTGCGGTAAAGGTGCGGGAAGCGGATGCCTCGATTTCCCTTCGGCTCCCCGGCGGACTGGCCAACACGGCCGAGTCCACCTGTCAGAATCTCCTGACGGGGCTGATGGTCTATCTGGCGCAGCTTCACGACGAATATCCCGATAACATTGAAGTTATGGAAGGCTGACCGCCCTCCTCTTCTCTACCCTTACAGAAAGGATGGTACTGAAATATGCTGAACATTGGTCTGCAATTCTTCGCCCACAAAAAAGGTATGGGCTCCACCAAGAACGGCCGTGATTCCGAGTCCAAGCGCCTGGGTCCCAAGCGTGCGGATGGTCAGCACGTTCTGGCCGGCAACATTCTGGTTCGCCAGCGTGGCACGCATATCCACGCCGGTGCCAACGTGGGCCGTGGCTCCGACGACACCCTGTTCGCCAAGGCCAACGGTGTGGTTCGCTTCGAGCGTCTGGGCAAGGATCGTAAGCAGGTTTCTGTTTACCCCGCCGAGTAAAATTTACGTTCAAAAAACCGTGGAAGCTGTGCTTCCACGGTTTTTTTCATCGCCATTCATCTAAAAAATAGCGGCAGGAACTTCGTTCCTGCCGCTATTTTTTTATTTAGCTTATCTCTTTCCTCCGCCGAAGCCTTTCCCGCTGAAGCCGCCGCCACGGCTGCCTCCGCCGGAACGGGAGCTCCCGCCGAAGCCCTTGCCGCTGAAGCCACCGCTGCGGCTCCCGCCGCCGAAGCTCCCGGAGGGCCGGGAACCGGAAGGCCGGGAGGGTCGAGGGGTACTGGGACGAGGACTGCCGGGCCGAGGACCGCCTCCCATCGGCGTTCTGGGGCCGCCCCCCATAGGAGGCCGAGGGCCGCCGCCCATGGGCGGACGGGGGCCACGGGGCGGTGCAGGCCGCCGGGGCGGACGGGGATGCCGTCCCCAGAACACGGGATAGTACACAGGCCCGCCTACCACCACCGGGCGGCGGCGATACCGGCGATACCGCAGGCCATCCAGCAGGATCCACACCACAAAGATGCCCACCACCAGCAGCACCACGGCTGTCACAGAGCCGGAGTCATTGCCCTGCCACGCACCGTTATCCTCATGATCGGAATAGCTGCCGCCGCTCTGCTGACGGCCCAGCGTCTGGGCATAGAACACATCCGCCTGCCGGAAGAAGGCCAGCGCCGCTGCGTCGTAGTCCCCCTGATAGTAGGGAGCCTCCACAGCGCTCTGCAGGCCCGCCTGATAGGTGTCCGTCATGGCATCCAGCACGTTGTCGCCCAGCGCCACGTAGTAGTCGCTGTCCTTTACCAACAGCAGCAGCATATCATTGCCGCCCAGCCCCCACCGGGAGCCAAGCTCCGCCGCCGCCTTCTCATAGGTCCAGCCGTTCAGCGTGTCCAGCGTCGCCACGGCGATGATGGCCCGATAGTTGCTGTCCCAACTCTGGTCATACTGCCGCAACGCCGCCTCCGTCTCGTCCGTCAACAGGCCGGCGTCGTCCCGCAGCCAGTTGCCGTAGGATACCTGGGGCAGGTCGGCGGGCTTTTTGCTGATGCCGTAGACGCAGGAGCCCAGAATGGCCAGCACCAGCACCACCAGCGCAAAGCCACGTTTCTGATAAAATTTCATGGTAGTCTCCCTTCACGGAGAAGTCGTATCTCTCAGCTTAACCGCGCAGCTCCAGCAGCTTCTGCTTCAGTTCGCCCTCGATGCGGCCCAGCTGGGCCTCGGCCTCCCTGCGCTTGGCGGCGCCCTCCTGCTGGATGCGGGCCACCTCGTCCAGAGACTCGATGAGCTGCTGGTTGGTGTGCTGCAGCGTCTCGATGTCCACGATGGAGCGCTCGGCCTCCTTGGCGGTGGCGATGGTTCCCATCTTCAGGGTGTCGGCGTTCTTCTTCAGCAGCTCGTTGGTCATCTCCGTCACGGCGCTCTGAGCCGCCGTGGCCTGACGGCTGTGCTCCAGCCCCAGCGCCAGCACCATCTGGCTCTTCCACAGGGGAATGGTGTTCACCAGCGAGGACTGGATCTTCTCGATCATCAACGTGTCGTTGTTCTGCAGCAGCCGGGTCTGGGGGCCCATCTGCACCGACACCATCCGGGTCAGCTCCAGATCGTGGATCTTCTTTTCAAACCGGTTGCACAGGTTCACCAGATCGTTATAGGCCTGTGCATCCTCTGCCGTACCGGACTGCTCCGCCTTCTTGCGAAGCTCCTCCAGTTCACCGCTGCGTACCTCCTCCAGCCGCTTTTTACCGGCCAGAATGTACATGGTCAGTTCCTTGTAGTACTTCAGGTTCAGCTCATACATCTGGTCGAACATGGCCACGTCCTTGAGCAGCGTGATCTGGTGCTGCTCAAGAGACTGGCTGATCTTCTCCACGTTGGCCTCTACCTTGCTGTACTGGGCCTTCATGCTCTCCAGCCGGTTCCCGGCCTTCTTGAACAGGCCCATGAGGCCCTTCTTCTCATCGCTGTCGCCGAAGCCCTTCAGCTCCACCACCAGACGGCTCAGGTCCTGCCCGATCTCGCCCAGATCCTTGCTGCGGACGTTATTCAGGGCGCTCTCGGAGAAGCCCGCCACGTTCTTCTGTGCGGCGGCACCGTACTGCAGGATCATGTTGGTATCCCGCACGTCGATCTTGTGGGAAAACTCCTCCACCGCCTTCTTCTCCTCATCGGTCAGGAGCTTTTCATCCATCTCCACCGGCTCGATCTTCTTCTCCTCCGGCTCCGGCACTTCGGGAGCCGTAGGCTCCAGCGTCAGCTGGGGAACGGCCTCGGCCGCCGCCGTAGGCTCCAGGGTCAGTTCAGGCATCATGTTGTCCGTCATGGTCATAGTTCCTTTCTATCTCATATTGTTCGTTTACTTGCATTTCCCGGAGGGCGCCGCCCCATGGGCCGCCCTCCTCTCAGGGTCTTTTACAACTCCAGCCGGATGCCGTCGCCGTCCTCGCCGCTCTCCTTCTCCTCCGCCGCCGGAGTCTCCTCCTGGGTCTGGTGGATGGGGTCGTCGCTGAGTCCCTCACGGGCCATCATGTTCTCCAGCACCGTGATATCCGTGGAGATATCCAGCGCCTGATCCCCGAAGAGGCTGTCCAGCTGCCGTTCAAAGGCGGTGACGATGTTGCTCATCATGCTCTCCACCCGCTCCATGGTGCCGCTGATGTTCTGACCCTCCACGCCCTGACTGCTCATGCGGTCATAAGCGTTGAGGAGTTTCAGCGTGGTGGGCAGGTAGTAGTTCATGAATTTCCGGATCTGCGGCAGCTTCCCGGGGTCTGCCTTAACGCAGTCGAAGATCTTGCCGGAAACCTCCTCCAGCCGATCGATCTGGCTGCTGATGGTCTCGTCCTTGATGCTGTCGTTGAGGCGCTTCATCTCCCGGATGGCCAGCTCACCGTCAGAGACCATCTTATCCAGCTCCGGGTTGCCGGTGGGCTGGGGCTTCTCCTCCACCTCCTCCACAACGTCCTTGCAGAAGATGCGGGCGATGAGAAATACCACTGCCGACGCCGCAGCCGCCATCATAAAGTGGCCCGGCTTGTACAGGGGCAGCAGCAGGGCATACAGCACCCACACCACCGCCGCTGCGTATATGGGCGCAGCCGATTTATGCACGATCTTTTTCATTGCACGCCTCCGTTTCTGACCTGTCATATACAGTTGGTTCGATTATACCCCATGCGCTCCCCCCCGGTCAAGAAAAAATCCCAATATCGGGACGTCCCACCGGGTCATCGCCCCTCCGGTCGCCGAAACCCGGACGATGCGCTCCCACCGGCAAGCGGATGCGGCAAACCGGCAAGGGCAGGCATACCCTCCGGCGTGCCTGCCCTTGCCCGCTTATCACATTTTGCAAGCCGTCTCCCCCACCCGCAGACCTACCGCAGTGGGATGCCCCGGCTTCCGTCGGTGGGATCCACGAACAGCGGCAGCTGGGGCGGTGCATAGGTCCACCAGATGGCCAGCCCCCACACCGCCAGCAGCGTCACGCCGCCTAAGATCTGCCACACCGGCCCGTCCAGCACCCGCCGGGCCTGAACGCTCCAGCTGACCCAAAAGGCCAGCAGCACCGCCAGCTGGAAAATCAGTACATCCACCCACATGATCCCCCGGCCCAAAATTCCCTGATAGGTGTAAAACAGCGCCGGGATGGCCGCAAGGCCCGTCAGCATCCCCAGCCCACGGGCGGGCAGCAGGGAGCCGTGACCCTGCAGGGCGATGCGCTCCACCAGCGACCACAGCACCCACGGAGTGATGAAAAGCTTCATGTGCTCCCAGGTGGATTCGTTGACGGCGGCCAGTGGCGCCGCTATGGGACTCTGCCCCGTCCAGTCGTAGATAAAGTGCAGCAGGTTCCCCGCCGCCAGCACCACCAGCAGGCCCACCGTCTCCCAAGTGCGCCACCGTTTTTCTGCCATGTAAAAGCCCTCCGTTTCCATGTACCTGATACCTCAGTGTACACGAAAACGGAGGGGCTTATACCTACTCCGGTTTTTGGACATTTTCCGGACAAAAACCGGACAGAATTTTCCCTTACCGACGGGGGAAGATCACAACACCCGACGTCCCTTTGGACGTCAGATCCAGCGTCTCCCCCGTCAGTCGGTGTACCGGCTGCTCCGGGAGGCGGGAGAGAAAGTCCTCCAGCGTGGTCAGCTCCGGGAAGCCCTGCTCCCCTCTCCGGAAATGCATGGGCAGCACCAGTCGGGGGTGCAGCCGACGCACCAGCTCCGCCGCCGCAGCGGCATCGATGGTATAGGTGCCGCCCACTGGCAGCATCAGCGCATCGCAGCCCGAAATTTTCTCCTCCTGCGCCGCTGTCAGGGCGCAGCCCAAGTCCCCCAGATGCACCACGGTCATGCCCTCCGCCCGGAAGATATGAACGGTGTTATCGCCCCGGAGGGCGCCCTGACAGTCGTCGTGGAAGGTGGAGAACGTCTCCACCGTAAAGGGATTTTCCCCGCCGGGCAGCAGCGTCACCGCCTCCAGACAATCGTGGTCAAAGTGGTGGTGACTGATATAGACGGCGTTGGCCTCCACCCGCAGCGGCGGATAGCCCGCCACAACCCGATAGGGATCGATGACCAGCCCGTAGCCCGCCGACTCCAGCCGAAAGCAGCTGTGGCCCAACCATGTGATATACATAAGCGCCTCCTGTCACGAATTTTTTAGAATCCTGGGACAAATCCGATCAAAATGCCATAGCAGCAGAATATGTTCCCATGATAGCCGAATAGAATGATGTGTGTATCAGACCGCATCAGCCCTGCCAGAGCATCTCCCGGTTGATCTCCTTCAGGCTGTGGGCGCCGCACATGGCCATGGTATCCGACAGCTCATCCGTCAGCTTGCGGACGTAGGTGGCCACGCCCTCCTCGCCGCCGCCATAGACCATGGTGACGAAGGGACGGCCGATGAGAACGCCGTCTGCCCCCAGTGCCAGCGCCTTGAACACATCCAGCCCTGTGCGGATGCCGCCGTCCACCAGCACCATGACCCGGTCGCCCACGGCGTCGGCAATGGCGGGCAGCACCTCCGCCGTGGCGGGACACTGATCCAGCACCCGGCCGCCGTGGTTGGACACCACGATGGCGGAGGCCCCGGCCTCCACCGCCTTCTCCGCCCCACGGACGGTCATGATGCCCTTGAGGATAAAGGGCTTTCGGGCGTGCTCCGCCACCTCACGCAGCTCCGCCACGGTCTTGCTGCCGGCAGGCGGCATCCGGTTGCGGAGGAAGGGCAGACCGGCGGCATCGATGTCCATGGCAATGGCCATGGGGTCGGCGGTCAGAGCCAAGTCCAGCTTCTGCATCAGGGTCTCCCGGTCCCAGGGCTTCACCGTAGGCACGCCGCAGCCCTGCTGGGCCCGGATGGCCTGCGTGGCTCCCTCCATCACCGCCGGGTCCACGCCGTCGCCGGTGAAGGCCACGATGCCCGCCTTGGCGCAGGCCGCCAGCAGCAGCCGGTTATAGGTCAGGTCGTCGTACTTATCCCCGTAGTGCAGCTGCATGGCTCCCACGGGAGCCGCCATCACCGGCAGGGCCAGCCGGTGGCCGAAGAAGTCGAAGGATGTATCGGCCCGGCGGTTTTCACCGATGGTATCCAGATTCACCCGCAGCTCCTGCCACTTCTGGTAGTTCCGGGCAAAGCCGGTGCCGGAGCCCTTGGCGCCGGGGCCGGGGATGGTATTCTTACACGCCTGTCCGTTGCACACGGGACACGCCTTGCAGTAGGGTCCCATGCAGGTGCGGGCGTTTTGCAAAATTTCCTGATATTCCATACGTTTGAAACCTCCCGGGTATTGATGAGGCTATTTTACTCCCGTTTTGGTCGCTCTTCAAGACATTTGAAGGGGTTTTCCATGATTGTGAAAAGTGACGAAAGAATTTCTGTATCCAATTTTTGATTCATCAGTTTTTGCGCAAAAAGTGAATGGGAGCCTTTTTGTGTATTTTTTGTGAATTTGCTTTTATTTGAAGGAAAAATGTTTTTGAAAAAAATTTTCAAAAACATTTTTCCCGACTTCTCATAGAAAAATCCTGTCACAAATTCCGCAATCGTTCCGCCGCTGCCGCCGATTTTTGCCCCGTTTTTCCCTTTTAAGCGGTTTTCTTTGCAAGAAAAATATTATATAAAAATGACGAACGACTCCAAACTAATTTTCAGGCGCTTCGAAAAAAAGTTTGAAAATTTGACGGAGCGGACGGCGTTTTTTATAATGTGCAGTGGGACAAAAAGAATCTCCCGTCCCTCTGCCGGCTCCGGGAGAAAACAAGGAAAAGAGAGGAAAAGTCTTTATGGAAAAGTACCTGGTCCTAGCCACGTTTGTTGGCTCCATCATTGCACTTCTCTTTGTGGTCATCACCGCAAAGAAGGTGCTGCGCTTCTCGGAGGGCACCCCCCTCATGCAGAAGATCTCCCAGTCCATCCGTCAGGGTGCTAACGCATACCTCAAGCGCCAGTATTCCGTGGTAGGCGTGTTCTTCGCCTGCATGGTGGTGGTGCTGTGCATCATGGCAGCCTGCGGTCTGCTGACGTGGTTCGTACCCTTCGCCTTCCTGACCGGCGGCTTCTTCTCCGGCCTGTCCGGCTTCATCGGCATGAAGATCGCCACCGCCTCCAACTGCCGCACCGCCAATGCCTGCCAGGAGGGGCTGAACCGTGGTCTGCGGGTGGCCTTCTCCGCCGGCTCCGTCATGGGCTTCACCGTGGTGGGGCTGGGCCTGCTGGACATCTCCGTGTGGTTCTTCCTGCTGCGCTTCGTGTTCAAGCTGGAGGCCTCCGCCATCACCAGCGCCATGCTGACCTTCGGTATGGGCGCCTCCTCCATGGCTCTGTTCGCCCGTGTGGGCGGCGGCATCTTCACCAAGGCCGCCGACGTGGGCGCCGATCTGGTGGGTAAGGTGGAGGCCGGTATCCCGGAGGACGACCCCCGGAACCCCGCCGTCATCGCTGACAACGTGGGCGACAACGTGGGCGACGTGGCCGGTATGGGCGCTGATCTGTACGAGTCCTATGTAGGCTCCATCATCTCTGCCTCCGCTCTGGGCGTGGCCGCCTTCTCCGATCAGGCCTTCAAGGCCATGGCCATCCCCATGGTCATGGCAGCCATCGGCATCATCTGCTCCATCATCGGCACCTTCTTCGTCCGCACCGACGAGCAGGCCGACCAGCGCACCCTGCTGAAGGCCCTGTCCCGTGGTACCAACCTGTCCGCTATCCTCATCGCCATCATCGCCTGCCCGCTGGTGATCTCCCTGCTGGGCAAGGAGCATCTGGGCCTGTACTTCGCCATTCTGGCGGGTCTGATCGCCGGTGTGCTCATCGGTAAGGCCACGGAGTACTACACCTCCGACACCTTCAAGCCCACCCAGGATCTGTCCTCCAAGTCTCAGACCGGTGCCGCCACCATCATCATCGGCGGTCTGGGTCTGGGTATGCTGAGCACCGCTGTTCCCATCATCATTGTGGCCATCTGCATTCTGGTGGCTTACTTCTGCTCCGGCGGTGCTGCCTCCACCGGCATGGGCCTGTACGGCATCGCTCTGGCCGCCGTGGGTATGCTGAGCACGCTGGGCATCACGCTGGCCACCGACGCTTACGGTCCCGTGGCCGACAACGCCGGCGGCATCGCTGAGATGGCCGGTCTGGCTCCCGAGGTTCGCCAGCGCACCGACGCTCTGGACTCTCTGGGCAACACCACCGCCGCCACCGGCAAGGGCTTCGCCATCGGCTCCGCCGCTCTGACCGCTCTGGCCCTGATGGCCTCCTACATCGAGAAGGTCAAGGAGGTGGGCGCTGACGTCACCTTCCAGGATTTCAGCCTCATGAACCCCGTGGTGCTGGTGGGTCTGTTCATCGGCGCCTGCCTGCCCTTCGTGTTCGCCGCTCTCACCATGAACTCCGTGGGCCGTGCCGCCCAGAGCGTGGTGCTGGAGGTGCGCCGTCAGTTCCGGGAGATCACCGGTCTGATGGACGGCAAGGCCGATCCCGACTATGCCCGCTGCGTGGACCTGTGCACCAAGGCATCTCTGCATGAGATGATCCTGCCCACCATCATCGCTGTGGTCTGCCCCATCGTGGTGGGTCTGATCCTGGGCCACATGGGCGTTGTGGGTATGCTGGCCGGCGCTACCGTCACCGGCTTCCTGATGGCCATCTACATGGCCAACGCCGGCGGTGCGTGGGATAACGCCAAGAAGTACATCGAGGCCGGTCACTTCGGCGGCAAGGGCTCCGACTGCCACAAGGCAGGCGTGGTGGGCGACACCGTGGGCGATCCCTTCAAGGATACCTCCGGCCCCGCGATCAACATCCTCATCAAGCTGCTGAGCATGGTCTCCATCGTGTTCGCCGGTCTGGTGGTGAACTTCCACCTGCTGTAAAAAACTCCATAAAAAGAAGGCTGAGCGGATGCTCAGCCTTCTTTTTGATGCTTTTTTGAAAGCTTGCGGGCGTAGGCCAGCGTTTGCCGCAGGACTGCCTCCCGGTCGAGCCCCGCCAGATGGAGCTTGCGGGCGTAGGCCAGCAGCTGGGAGAAGTCCCGATCCGGGGTCAGTCCGGCGGAGATCAGGTCGCTGCCGGTGACCATGGGGCGGGCCATGGCGGCCCGGTAGATCTCCAGCCGCTGCCGCAGGAAGGGTTCCGGGTCCGGGCGGGGCGGGTCGCACCGGGAGCCACGGTGATCCGCCAGCGCCAGCAGGATCAGGTCCCCCGGCTCTATGGCGGCGTCCAGCAGGCGGTTGGTGGACTTGACGGAGGCCCCACTCAGTGCCATGGCGTTGGGCTTCATGTGCAGGGCCACCAGATTTTTCACGCACCGGTGGAGGGCCTTCTCCCCGATCACCCGGCGCAGGAAGTCCTCCGTCGGCGGCAGACCCGCCTCCTCGTGGCCGTAAGCGTGGATGACGCCGCCTGACTCCGTGGTGGCGGCGACCTTGCCGAAGTCGTGGGCCAGTGCCGCCAGCATCAGGGCCATGGGCTGGGCTGCTTGGGGCCGCAGCTCGGCGGCGGTATCCAGCACCGCCATGGTGTGCTCCCACACATCCCCCTCCCCGTGGTAGCGGGGCGGCTGGGGGACGCCCTGTAAGCGCTGCACCTCCGTGAACCACGGGCGCAGCTGGTGCATGGTATCCAGTGTACGGAAGAAAATGGAAGGGCGGGGCGCCTGCAGGAGGGCCTTTTGCAGCTCCCCCTCCACCCGTTCACGAGACAGGGCCGACAGATCCATGGTGCGGCACAGGGCCACCGTCTCCTCCGCCACGGTAAAGCCGAAGCGGGCGGCGAACTGCGCTCCCCGCAGCACCCGCAGGGGATCCTCCGGAAAGGAGTGGTCATCCACATGGCGCAGGAGGCCCCGGCGGAGGTCCTCCCGGCCGCCGAAGAAGTCCAGCACCTGACCGGTGAGCACGTCCTCCATCAGGGCGTTGACGGTGAAATCCCGGCGGCGGGCGGCTCTCTCCGGCCCCAGCCACGGGTCCACCTCCACGGTGAAGTCCCGGTGGCCCCGGCCCACGGTGGTCTCCCGCCGGGGCATGGCGATGTCCAGTCCGCAGCCCGCCAGTCCGTAGACGCCAAAGCTGGCCCCCACCGTCCGACGGCCGCCCATTTGATCCAGCACGATCTCCAGCTGCTGGGGGGTGACGCCGTGAACCTCGATATCCAGATCCTTGCTCTCCCGGCCCAGCAGGCGGTCCCGGACGCAGCCGCCCACATAGTAGACGCTGCCGCCCAGCGGCTGCACCTCCTGTGCGATGCGGCGGGCCGTCTCACGATCCCGTGTCATGCAGTCTCCCCTCCTTGCGAAAAAAGCCGTGGCCATGGGCCACGGCTTTTGTGTTCACGCCAGAATGTCCCCCAGATCGTCGAAGGTATGGGCATTGGTGACCACCACCACGTGGTCGCCCTCCTGAATGATGCTGGTGCCGCCGGGGATGATGATCTCGCTGCCCCGTGCAATGGCCGCCACCAGCACGTCGTCCTTCAGGGACAGCGCCCGCAGGGGCTTATTCAGCACCGCACGGCTCCGGGCCGTGGCGGTGAACTCCAGCGCTTCCACGGCGCCGCCCAGCATCTTATACAAGCTCTCCACGGCGCTGCCCTCGGAATTGGCCAATGCCCGGACGTAGCGAGTGATCTGGTTGGCCACGATATCCTTGGGACTGACGATGCTGCCCACCCGCATATCCCGGACCAGATCCATGTAGTTGGGGCGGGTCATCTTGGCCAGCACCTTGGGGACGCCCGCCCGCCGAGCCGTCAGGGCCATCAGCAGATTCTCCTCGTCCCGGCCCGTCAGGGAGACGAAGGCATCCGCCTGGAAGATATTCTCGCTGGTCAGCAGCTCCTCCTCCGTGCCGTCGCCCTCGATGATCATGGCCGTAGGCAGCTGGGCCGCCAGCTGAAGGCACTTATCGTGCTTCTGCTCCACGATGCAGACCTTGGTATTGCTCACCGCCAGCTCCCACGTGAGATACATGGCGATGCGGCTGCCCCCCAGCAGGGACACGGTTTTGACCCGCTGCTGGGTGCGGCCCATAGCCCGCAGCATCTTCTGGAGTTCGGACTTGGTACCCACCATGTAGAGCTTGTCGCCCTCTCTCGGCACAAAGTTGCCGTTGGGGATGATGCACTCGTCCCCCCGCTGGGCAGCGCAGATCAGCACCTCCGCCGAGCGGATACGATGGAACTCGCTGAGGGCCACCCCGTAAAACCGGTCCCGCTCCGTCACCTGTATGCCGATCATGTCGATACGGCCGCCGGCGAAGGGCTCCACGGAGGAGGCGGAGGGGAAGCTGAGAATGCGGGCGATCTCCCGTGCCGCCGCCAGATCGGGGTTGATGACCATGTCCATCCCGATCTCCCGCTTCAGCAGGGCGGCGTCCCGGCGGTAGTCCGGATTCCGCACCCGTGCGATGGTGTGCTTGGCCCCCATGGTTTTGGCGATGAGGCAACACACCAGATTCGTCTCGTCCAGATTGCTGACAGCAATGACCAGATCCGCCGTCCGGGCACCGGCCTCCTCCAGCACGCTGATGCTGGCGCCGTTGCCCTCCACGCACATGATGTCCAGGGTGCTGTCGGCACGGGCCAGCGCCACCGGGGAGGAGTCCACCATGGTGATGTCGTGGCCCTCCACCGCCAGCTGGCGGGCGATAGCATAGCCCACCTTTCCGTTTCCTACAATGATGATCTTCATGAGCCTGACTGTTCCTTTCCCGGTCGTTCCGGCTGCTCTTTTTCCGGAGGTATTGCTCCTTGCGGCGGCTGCCCCTGCGTCTGCTTAGGTGGCTCCGCCGGTTTGGGTGGATCCGCCTTTTCCGGCTGCTCTGCCGGTTTAGGCGGCTGTGGCTGTCGGGGCGGCTGCGTCGACCCGGAAGGCTTCTGCGCCGCAGCTTCCTGCCGTGTCGGCCGGGCAGCCTTTTCCGCCGCCTTTTCCTCTGCCGCACGACGGCGCTGGGTGCGCCGGTGCAGCACCACCGCATTCAGCTCACCGCCTAAAATCAGCACCGTCCCGCTCATATACAGCCACAGCAGCACCACCACAATGGTGGCAATGGAGCCGTAGAGCTGGGTATAGTGTGCCAGATTTTCCACATAATAGGAGAAGGCCAGCGACAGCAGCATCCACGCCGCCAGTGACACGGCCACGCCCGGTGCCACCTCCCGCAACGGGCATCGGCGGCCCAGCGCCAGCATATACAGCACCGTCACCAGCACGAACATCAGCAGCGCCACCGCCACGAAGCGGAGCTTGCTCCAGAGGTTGATGAAGCCGTCCGGTACGGTGATGATCCCCGACACAAAGTACAGCGCCCGGCGGCCCACGGTGATCATCAGCAGCGTCAGGCCGATGGATACCATGAGCCAGATGGCGAAGAGAAAAATTTTCAGCTGATCCAGCAGGATGTTCTTGGGCTGGCCCTTGCCGAAGGCCTTGCGCAGCGAGTGCAGCAGGCAGCCGGTGGCCCGCATGGGAAACCAGATGGAAAACACCAGACTGAACCACATGAGCTGGCGGCTGGCGTTGCCGGAAACGTATTCCAGATAGCCCCGCACCACCTCCGCCACATCCCCCGGCACGATCTGCCGCAGGCCGGTGACGATGCTGTCCACATCCAGCTCCAGAATACCCAGCAGGGTGCTGACGAAGATCAGCAGCGGGAAAATGGCGAACAGCAGGTAGTAGGTCAGGGCTGCGCTGTCCCGTGCCACGTCATGGAGATAGTACCGGCGGATCATCTGCGCCGCCGTTTGCCCCAGCGCCGTGCGGGGGTGGGTACCTTTCCTCATAGTTCGCTCCTCTCTGTTTCAGCTTATTATTGTAGCACAGCTGTGAGCAAAATAAAAGGAGATTTTCCATTACACGGAAATCTCCCACCTGTTTTTTATCATAAATATTCCAAAAATATTACTTTTCTGTAAAATTTTGTTTTTTCCGCTGAAAATTTAGAAACTATTCACTATTTAGTATTGGCATTTGAAAAAAAGCGTGTTATAATACGTACAATCGGGGTTGTCTCCCGTACATGGAAAAATTTGTAAAGAGGGTCTAAACTATGGATAACTTAACGAGAATCGTCAAAACTGAAATTTCCCGTCAGTACAAGAGTGTGCGGCAGTTTGCTTTTGCGGTCAATATTCCCCTATCTACCATCAACAGTGCGCTGCACAACGGCATCGGAGGTTCCTCCTTTGATACGGTGGTGCAGATCTGCCAGACGCTGGGGATCAAGGCCATCTCCAGCGATGCCTCCTTCTATCTGACGGAGGACACCCAGCAGCTGCTGGATCAGTATGCCCAGTTGGACGACTACGGCCGCCACACCATCGCCTCGGTGATGAAGGTGGAATACGACCGCTGCTCCACGCAGGGCGCCCGAAGCACAAGCGGCAGCGATTATGAGCTCCGCCCCAGTGTCAACGTCTCCTCCGACCTGGGCGGCTCCTCGGTGGAGCCGCTCCAGGTACTCAGCGACCATCGCAGTCTGTAACCTACCAAACAGAGCTGTGACAAAATCTGCCGGAGATTTGCGGCTCCGGTTGGTTTTGTGTCGCCAGCCACGGGCTCTCCCCCACTTGGGGGGAGGGCCCGTGGTTTTTTATAGGGAGTTATGGCGCGTGATAGGGAGTTTACTGTTCTTTGCGCTTGCCGGTACGCAGCAGGGCTGCAAGGCTCATGCCGCACAGGGCCGCCAGCCCCATCCACAGGCCGGTGTCGCCGGTGTCTCCGGTGGGAACGGCGGGGGTGGTGGGCTCTGCGGGAGCGGGCAGCTTGGCCACGGACTCGGTCCGCAGTACCTGACCGCACACGGTGCAGGCGTAGGTCTTGACGCCCTCACGCTCCGTGGTGGCGGGGGTGGTGATCTTGCCCTCGCCCTCCGTATGCTGGGCGTTCACGGTGAAGGTGACGGTAACGGTGTTGCCGAAGCGGTCGGTGGCCGTCAGGGTCTGGACGCCCTCGGCAGCGGAAACGGTGAGCTTACCGTCCACCAGCTCCACGGGCTGGCCGTTGAGGGTCACGCTCTCCAGATTGGGGTCGGTCACGGTGATCTCTGCCGTCAGGCAGTAGGTGCCGCCGTCCGTGACGCCCTCCACCGCAGGAGCCGCCTCGTCGATGAGCTTGGAGCCCACCTTGGTGCGGGTATCCGTCAGGCCGCAGCCGTGGTCGCACTGAGCCGTCTCCGTGCCGTCGTCGTCATAGGTGGCGTTGTTGTCGTAGACGTAGTGGGTGAAGCTGTGGCCCATGGCCTCCTGATAGAAATTCTCCGGGCCGGTGTAGGTCTTGCTCTCGTCCAGCTTGCCGTCGGCATCAGCGAAGTAGCTGGCGCAATCCGGGCAGTACCAGTAGGCGGCGCAGCCGTCCTGCGTGCAGGTGGCGGGGTCGCCTGCCGTGCGCTGGGCATTGGCGTGGTGGCTAGCCGGAATGACGGTATCGGTAATGGGCTGAGCAGCTGCTGCGTCAGCGAACAGCCTGTGGCAGTCGCTGCACTGCCAGTACTCCAGGCTGCCCGGCTGGGTGCAGGTGGCGGCGGTTCCGTCGTGATGGGTCAGGTCATGATGGTTGGGATCCGTGGTGCCATAGGTAGCGCCGCAGATGCTGCAGGTGGCCCTCTCGGTGCAGGTGGCGGTGCCGTCATGGCTGCCCAGAGAGCCCTTCACCTGGCAGCCGGGAACGGCGCAGGACCGCCAGTGCTGGGTGTCATCGTGCTGCCAATCGCCCCACCGGTGGTTGCCGGTGTGGGTGATGGTAAAGGTCCAGCTGGGATCGGTCAACTCACTGACGGCGTTGATATCCTCGTTGCCGGGAACGGTGACGTAGACCTGATAGGTACCCATATCCGTGGGAGCGGCCACGACCTTGCCGTTTTGCTTATAGAGGACGGTAAAGGTGTTGTCGGGCCAATAACCCATGCCCATGGTCCAGTTGCTTCCGGTGCTCCAGCGAACGGTGGCCTCCTTGGCGGTGCCGTCATACTCCAGATTTCCCGGAGCGGTGAAGGTGAAATCGCCCGCTGTGGGAGTGCGCTTCACGATCTCCCACTGGAGCTTCTTTTCGCCGGTGGTGCCGTCGCTCCACTTGAAGCCCGCTGCGGGGCGGACGGCAACGGTATAGGTGCCCACGCGGCAGGCTCGATAGCCGCTGCCCAAAAGCTCGTAGCCGTAGACTTCGCCGGGCAGCAGACCGTACTGCCAGTTGCCGTTATAGGTGAAGGGGCCGTAGACCGTGGGAACCGGGATGACCTCCAGATACTGGTTCAGGGTGACAGTAGTGGACGGAGAGGGCTTTCGGGTCTCGGTAGCCGCATAGCGGACCTCATAGGTGCCGGCCAGAGCGGAGGTGAAGGCGCTGCCGCACTGGCTCCATCTGGTGCCGCCCACGGGGCGATACTCCATGCTGCTGTTGGTGCCGTTGATGCGGCCATAGCCCGTCCGACTCTGGGGATGGGTCACGGTGAGACCCGTGGGGGGCTGGGTCTGGGCCGTTTTCTCCGTGGGGGCGGTGAGTGTCATGGCGGTATCCGCCGTGGCCGTACCTGTGACACGGATGGTATAGCTGTCGACCTTGGCGGCGGTGATGCCGTTGAGAGTCACGCTGTACCCGTCGGGGATGTAGTAATTGTCGGGATCGGTAACGCTGATGGTGATGGGCGTCAGGTCCAGACAATCCTGCGTCAGCCGGCCGCCGTTCTTATAGGTGAGGCCGTTCGGCAGGGTGACGCTGACCTGATAGGTCTTGAGGCGGAGATAGATCAGGCCCTCAGAGTTCAGATAGGTCTCGTAGCCCGCCCGGTCGGCGCTGACGTACTGGATGCTGCCTGTGCAGGCGTCGCTGCTGATCTGGACGGTCTGTCCGCTGGCGAGGGTCCTGCCGCTGCTGATGCCGATATCGGCACCGCTGCTGAGTCTTCTGGCGCTGACCTGCTGCGACGAGTTCTCCAGATACAGGTTGTTGTCCTGATTGTCCTTATCGACGTTGTTCTGGATGATGGAGCGGCCGGACAGGGTGATGGTATGGTCGTAACCACGGACAAACACGCCGCCGCCACGGTCATCGACGGTGTTGTCCTGAATGGAGCCGCCACTCATGCTGAAGCTGCTCTTGGAATAGAGGTACACGCCGCCGCCATCGCCGCCACGGCGATCATCGTTCCCGTATTTGTTCTTATAGTTGGCCAGACCGGCGAAGTTGTCGCAGATCTCGCCGCCTCTCATGTCGAAGGTGCCTGCCACGTACACGCCGCCGCCGAAGCCGCCGCCGAAGGTGGCGCTCTCCTTATAGTCGGCCGCACAGGCGTAGTTGCCGGAGATGCGGGCGGTGCCGGAGAGGTCCAGAGTCGCATACAGATCCACATACACACCGCCGCCGCCGTCAAAGCCCAGGTCGTCATTGGTGCTGTTGACACGGTTGCCGCTGATCTCGCCGCCGGAGAAGTTCATCGTGCTGCTGCGGCTCTGGATGCCCTTGACGTATACACCGCCGCCGAGGGTGTTGGAGATGTTATCCTTGATGGTGCCGCCGGTCATGTTCAGGGTGGAGCCGGAAACCAGGACAACGGCAGCACCGGCGGAAGCATCGGTGTAGGTGGTATCATTGCCGCTGATCTCGCCGCCATACAGATTCATAGTGGCGTTCTCATTATACACGGCATGGGACTTATTGCCGGTGATCTTGCCGCCGCAGAGGTTGAAGGTACCCCTGTTGGACACAGCGGTGGGGTAAGGGGCGCTGTTTTCGGAGCTATCCAAGCCGGTGATCTCGCCGCCGAACATATTAAATTTGCAGCCGGCGTCGATCTCTATGATGCAGGTACCCTTGGGATCCGCCGTGTCCTTGCGGGTGATCTGACCGGCCTCCTCGGCGCAGTCGGTGATGGTCAGGGTATGATAGTTCGTCACATGAATGTATGGACGATAATACCCGTTTTCCAGAATGATATTGTGTCCGTTGAGGCAGATCCGCACATCATCCAGGTCGCTGCCCCACCCCTCATCGGTGGTGGTCACATCATTGAGCAGATAGTAGCAGCCGTAGCTCTTGACGGACTTCAGGCTGCTGATGCCGACCCACTTGGTGTCCTGATCGTGGTCGTGGTAGGGCCCATAGCTCTGGTTCTGCAGGCACACGCAGTGAGTGTGCTCCTCATTGGCCAGCAGGTCCAGATTGAAGCTGACGGACCCGTTCTTCATGACGGCGCAGTTGGCGCGGTCACTGGTAAACACATTGGTATCGGAGGAGCCCCGCACGATGCGATAGGCGGGGATCAGATCGGCGTTGAGGCCGATGCGGGAGTCGGAGGAAACATTGCCTGCAAGGACGGCCTGATCCTCCGCCGAGGCAGCCACGTGCAGATTGCTGGCGGCCTTGTCGTCCCCCTGCGTATTGCCGGTGATATTCACTGTACCGGCTACCTTGCAGGTGGTCATACCACCGAAGTACACACCGCCGCCGGCGATTCCGGCGGTGTTGCCGGTAATCGTGCCGCCGTTGAGGTTGATCTTTGCGGTGTCGTTGGAGCCATACTGCTTGTTGGCCTCGCAATATACGCCGCCGCCGTACTTCGTTGCAGTGTTATTGGCGATGGTGCCGCCGTTCATGGTGAAGGCAGCCAGTATATTCGCCACATACACACCGCCGCCGTAATCGGCCTCGTTATCCTCCATGCGGGCGGTGCCGTTCATGACAAATTCCGACGTGCCGGCAAACAGGCCCGCAGCGCCGCCGGCGTAATACTGGCTCTTGCAGTTGCGGAGCACGGCGCCGTCATCCAGCGTCAGCGTGCCGTACCGGCTCACGTAGATGGCAGGATCAGTGGCAGCCGTCTTGTCGCCGCCGCCGTCCACGGTGATGTCCTTCAGGGTCAGGGCGGCATAGGCGGGATGATCCGAGCCGCCTGCGCCGCTATACCCCTGCTCACCCGTCAGATTGAACAGGCTGCCCTTGAAGCCCTCGGCACGCACCAGCTTGCTATTGGCATCGGCGCCGCTGATGACCACACGCTGGTTGTAATACTCATACCAAGCCATGCTGCCGTTGGTGGTGCGGGTGGGTCTGATGTTCAGAGTTTCGCTGATTTCGATGGTACCGCTTACAACGATTTCGATGGTATTGTTGTAAGAGAGCTCACTCATGGCGCTTTTGAGCTGCTCGAGGGTAGTCACCGTCGAGGTCCATGCCCATGACGTCTTGGGGACCAGACTCAGTACCATCACCAACGCTACCAGCACGCTGGCGATTCGCTTTTTCATAGATTTCCTCCCTGGCAGGTCTTTTGTATTTTGCAATTACCACTTGCAACGACCTGCATCTTTCTGTATACTGAGCATATACCGTACACCAATGTACGATGCAAGTACTTTTTAAAAAAATATGGCAAAATCTGGAGAGTTCGTCATGAGTGAGCGCAACAGCCGTCTGATGTCCATCGGTGAGGTGGCCAAGTCCCTGCATATTACCCGACGCATGATCCTCAACTATGAGGACAAGGGCATTCTGCTGCCCGACGTAAAAACCGGCTCCGGCGGGAACCGCTACTACACCCCGGAGACTCTGACCCGCATCCGGGCCATCCGGCGCTTGCAGACGCTGGGTATCTCGCTGGATGAGATCAAGCTCTATTTCGAGGATGCCGCCGACCTGCGGGATATCATCGCCCGGCTGGAGAAACTACGGGACGAGCTGAACCTGTGCATTGAGAAGCTGCAGCTGCGGGTCCGGGAGAACAGCAACGAGGCCCCCATCATCCGCACCATCCCACCCCAGACGGTGTACGTCTACCGCTGCCCCTCCCCTACGGTGGAGGACCGCAAGGAGATCTTCCGGGACGTGATCCCCGCCGCCATGCGCCAGTACGGCACGGACTCCGCCAAGCGGATGTACTTCATCGACTACCCTATCGACGAGCCCAACGACATCAACTTCTGTGTGGCGGTGCCGGATGGCAGCAAGGGCCCCTATGTGCAGGACTGGCCGGAGGAGGAGGCTCTGTGCATCTTCTTCCACGGGGACTATGACGAGATCCCGGAGGTCCGGGAGCAGCTGGTGGCCTACGCCAGGCAGCAGGGCCTGAAGCTGAAGGGTACCTGCCGCAACATCTATCTGGAGGGCCCGCCCCACCACAAGGACAAATCGAAGTTCGTCACGCAGGTGGCTCTGCCGCTGGTACCGGATGAGCTATGAGGAAGAAAACCGCCGCATCTCCTGCGGCGGTTTCGTCGTGTCGAAAAAGTCTTTTCACCACGACGAGACATTTTCAGAGCTTCAAAAAGCTCTGAAAGATGGGGATCATCATCGTGCAGGACACCCTTCCCGGGTTTCCCGCACACACCCTTCCGTCCCGTTGACGAAAGGTTCCCGCTCTTTTGGCTGGCCCAGAAACCGCCGCATCTCCTGCGGCGGTTTCGTCGTGTCGAAAAAGTCTTTTCGACACGACGAGACATTTTTCAGAGCTTCAAAAAGCTCTGAAAAATGATGATCATCATCGTGCAGGACACCCTTCCCGGGTTTCCCGCACACACTCTTCCGCCCCGTTGACGAAAGGTTCCCGCTCTTTTGGCTGGCCCAGAAACCGCCGCATCTCCTGCGGCGGTTTCTTTCATATCCGGAGGGGTGGGGCGCATACACTGTCCGTGAAAGGACGGGATGCATTATGCGGGGAAAAGTCTTACTGCTGCGCCGTGGCACGCTGCTGCTGATCCTGACGGCGCTGGTGGCCGCCGGTATTTTCATGGCCGTGGGAGGCTCCGGCTTCGTCAGCGCCTCCGCCGCCAAGCGGCAGCTTCCCATCTACTCGGTGGAGCGGGAGGAGAAGGTCTGTGCCATCAGCTTCGACGCCGCATGGGGCAACGAGGACACTCAGATGCTCATTGACATTCTGGGCAAATACAACGTCAAGGCCACCTTCTTCGTGGTGGGTGACTGGGTGGATAAGTACCCGGAGTCCGTGAAGGCCCTCCACGATGCCGGGCATGAGGTCATGAACCACTCCCTCCACCACGACCACTACAACGCCCTCACCGCCGATCAGGTGGTGGCGGACGTCACCGCCTGCAACGAGAAGATCGCCGCCATCACCGGCGTGACCCCCTGCCTCATCCGCTGCCCCTACGGCGAGTACGACGACCACGTGATCTCCGCCATCCGCTCCATGGGCATGGAGCCCATCCAGTGGGACGTGGACAGTCTGGACTGGAAGGACTATGACGCCGACACCATCTGCCAGCGGGTCACCTCCAAACTCTCTCCCGGCAGCATCGTGCTATTCCACAACGCCGCCCTCCACACGCCGGAGGCGCTGCCGGCCATTCTGGACCACATGGCCCGTGAGGGGTATTCCCTGCTGCCCATCAGCCAGCTGATCTATCGGGAGAACTATACCATCGACCACGCCGGGCGGCAGTTCTGTCAGGCCCAGAGCGAGCAGTGAAATTTTTGCCGGTTTTTCAAGAAATCGGTTGATTTTTGCAAAAAATCTGATATACTCGAGGAAGGGGCGTACGGCGTATTTTGTGCGTTCTGCAAAAAAAGAAAAGGAGAGAGTATGGTATGATTTTGAGCCTGATTATCGGTATCCTGACGCTGGTGGCGGAGTGGATGATCTTCAAGAAGATGGGCCGTCAGGGCTGGGAGGGCATCGTCCCCATCTACAACACCTACGTGCTGTGTCAGGAGCTGTACGGCAACGGCTGGAAGTTCCTTCTGCTGCTGATCCCCATCTACAACATCTATTTCGTCATCAAGATGAACATCGACTGGGCCAAGGCCTTCAATCAGGGCGTCGGCTTCGGTATCGGCCTTCTGCTGCTGCCCTTCATTTTCCAGCTGATCCTGGCCTTCGGCGGTGATCAGTATCGGGATGGCAGCTATACCAATACCCAGCCCGACATGGTGGAGAATGTGGTCAGCAAGGCCAAGGATGCCGTTTCCGGCAACCAAGACGACCACAAGGAGCAGTAACTGCACCAAACAAAATGGGACAGGAGAACATCCTGTCCCATTTTTTCATGTATTCAAAAGAAATGAAAAGAGGGGAAGCGGATTTTTCCGCTTCCCCTCTGAAATTCCCTGTAAAATTACTTGTTGAAGTACCGCTTCAGCAGGCCCTCAAAAGCCTTGCCATGCCGGGTTTCGTCACGAATGTCACCGAAAAACCCAGTAATATCAACACTTTTTTCAAAAATCCCACTTGGCTTGACACCATATTCGTGCTATAATATTGCTAATGAAACCGACTGCATAACGGTTTTGGGAGGTAACACGATGGCAAAATACACGGGAGTAACACAAAACAAAGACGGCTCATGGTCATACCGCATCAAAAAGAAGGTGGATGGCAAGGTTATCGACACCAAAATCAAGAAGGACGATAGCGGAATGCCCTTCTTGACCGCAAGGGCTTGTTATGAGGCGAAAATAAGGCACGAAGCACAGATTACCAATGGTGAGGTTAAAATCGCTCGCAGGCCCTCTAAAACGACATTACAGAGCATTTACGATGCATACATGGTTTCCAGTGAAGCAAAACAGAAAGCACCTGCCACCATTCGCAAGCAGGAATCCATGTGGAAGAACCATGTGCAGCCCGCTTTCGGGGACAAGGAAATCGAATCTTTCAAAATCACAGACCTTAATGACTTTCTGTATGACCTATACGGAAAGCAAGGCAAATCCTATGCTTACACGGAGGGTTTTCTGAAATTCTTCTATCTGCTCTTTGGGTATGCATACCGTCTTGAGCTGTTCAACGAGAACAAGTATTTCAGAATGTTCGGAGATTCAAAGACACGGCTTTCCATGCCGACAAAGGAACAGGCGGATGTGGAGGATGACTTGGAGGGGGCAGAGATATACACGGAAGATGAACTCGCTGTCTTTGAGGGTACTTTCAAAAGCGAGGACGGAAACCTGCTCACTGCCTTTTATCTGGGCATCTATTGCGGACTTCGTATCTCGGAGTGTTTTGCTCTCCGTTGGTCTAATGTCAACTGGAAAGAGAAAACAATTACCGTCAACCGTCAAATGCACAATGTGGGAGGGCAAATCACTCTCACGAAAGTAAAGACAATGACCGCCATTCGTACAGTGCTTATGCCGTCCTTCCTGCAAGACTACCTTGACAGTTTGTTTCAAGAGCAAAGAAAGGACAGGGCGAAAGCAAACGGTCATTACAGGGACACTGAGAGGGTCTACGACGAGGTTTCAAAGGAATGGCTTACAGGTGGTGACTTCATCAACCGAAAGCACAACGGGGAGTTGCTGACGGTCAATTCCATGAAATACTGGGCAAAGAAAATCAAAGCGGAAACGGGTATAGAATTCCGCTATCACAACCTCCGTCACACCTATGCTTCTACTTGTGCCTTTAATAACATGAATATGCTTGTGCTGATGCAGATGCTCGGTCATAAAAAACCGGACACCACGAAGAAATACTATCTCAACCTCGACCCCAAAAAATACAAGAAAAAAATCATCGGCACTCTGGACGGGATGTTTGGCTTTCACGACAAAATACCCGCAGCACCCGAACCGAAAGACTACATTGAAACCATCGACAGTAAAGGCAGAACCACAAAATGGGAGAAATAAGAAAGGGCAGGTCTTTTTAGACCTGCTCTTCCTTTTTTGCTTCTCCACATAACTTTTTTAGAACAAAATAGTTATGTGGTAATTTTGTAAAATTACACTTTTCACATCTTATAAAATTATAAAATTATCATTTTACGAAAGTGAGCTAAAGAGGTCATCCCCTAACTGCTGCGGTTTCGTCGTAGTCTCTGGGACGTCTGCAAAAAGGTTATCTATCTCTCTTTTATTGGCGGTCAGTTTCTCATCTATCACTTTCTCGGTTTGTGCTAACTCTTTTGCTTTGTTTTGTATTCTCACGGCATCCTCTTTTAACATCTCTATATTCTGCTCTATCTGCTTATTTGCTTGCTTCATATACTCATAACTTGAAATGTGCTTTGCTTTTGTCAATTTCTTAGAGATACCACGAACAAGCCCGTAAGGTTTCATTGCTTCCGCATAAGTGGTCTGGTAGCCCTCTAACATCTTCTTTTTTGCAAAATAACGAGTGCCGTTAAACATACCCTTTTCATCCGTGGTAAGGACGAAAGCATGGATATGTGGGGTCTGCTCGTCCATATGTAAATCCCACCTTATCAACTCGGCCCCTTTGCTTTCAAACTCTTTTTTAATCCATTCCATATTAGACTTAATCCATTCATCTTTTTGAGACATAATCTTCTCTTCCATTTCCGGCGAAAAACCTAAGACGAACTCGGCAACCACAACACGGTTTTTAGGGGTGGTCTTCCCGGTCCTCTCTTTAATCTCTTTGATTTTGTCATTGACTATCTGCAAAGTGGTTTTATCCGGGAACTTGCGAAAAGTCATATTCTCATTCTGTCTCTCTTCATGCTTGCGACCCTGTAAGTGTTCTCTATGATTGTTATGTCTATCTATACATGGACAACTATTTTTCTGATATTTTTTGAACCTCATAACACAAAAAGCATTCATCTTCATTCACTCCTTTTCTGCTTTATTCGGATTATAATTTTATAATTTTGCAAAATTATAAAATTATAAACTCGACAGACAGAAGCAAAATGAGAAGTGTTTTTGCTTCTGCTGTCTCGGACATCCTCAACGATAAAAAACCTCTTCTTGGGCACAAGAAGTTTTTTACCGTCTCGGAAATATCCTTAAAAAAATTATGACAGAAGAAGTATGAAGACAAATATTTTTTTAAGAATATTGACTTACTACGGGTTCTAACGAACCCAGTAAGGCAGGGCTTCGCCCTACAACCCACAGGGGCAAGCCCCTTGACCCCCTTTCCCATAAGAAACAAGGTCATTATTTTGTGTGTGCAAAAAAGATATGTGGAAAAAATATCTTAGGCTTTTTCCGTCATTCTTTTGATTGTAAAATTATAATCTTATAAAATTATAATTTTATCATTTGTATGAAAAACATATCTTTCATACTTATATCGTAAAACAAAAAGAGGCACACAAAAAATAAAAAAGACCCATAAAGACCTCATGGGCAAGGAGAGATTTTATGACGATTGAAGAACAGATGTATGATGAGATAATGCACAAAATGCCGCACCGTATAGCCGAACTGGTAAAGACGATTGACACGATACACAAAATGCTTGAAGCCAAACATTTAGGGGCACTAAGCGACAACCTCGACCAACTGAAAAAGACACTTGCACAAACAGAGCAAAAATATAACGACCTCTACGAAAGTTTTTATCAAACAGGAAACTTCCATGACATTCTACTACCCAAGTCATACTCGGAAATAGAAGATAGTTTTGTAAATAGCGGTTATATTGAAGACCGAATAAACGAGCAAGCCGACTACTACCGAAACGAAGACGGAGAAGTGGATGTATCTAAACTTGATTATGACCCATACGACGAACACGAAGCCGGACAATTTGACCTTTACGATAACTTTTTAGAAGTTTCACAAAACGACGATTTTAAGAATTTTTGCAAATACTACTACAAAGACGGATACGACATTAAAGAAAGCGGCACCTTTGAGGACAACTACATAGATGGAAACGGCAACTTTGACTTTGAGAAGTTTTGCGAAGAGACTGATTTTAAGCACGACATGATGCAACCAATATCAGGGAGCATACTACTCGGAGACAAAGTAAGAGAAGCACTTGAACAGGCAAAAGAAGCATGGGCAGAGCCGACTAAAGAAGAGCAAGCACAAACCCAAGAGCAAGATATAGACACTTTCATTAACAGTTATGATGACATCCAAGCAAACATCCTTTATACGAATGGGGACGGAAACCATATCAACGAAATTAAATGCTTCAGCGACGGGAAACTGCTAACACTTGACGTCAGCAAGATGAACCTTGCAAGCGACACACCCCCGGAAAAGATAGAACAGATAGCAAAGAACATTATCGCTTCAACCAAGGCAAAAGACCCCATTGTTAAACCCGAACCGATAAAACAAAACAACGATTTTGAAAGATAAAAAATAAAACAAGGAGATTAAAGCATATGGAAAGAATAACATTTTTATTGACAGCTGCAGAGAAAAGAAACCTAAAAATAAAAGCACTCGAAAGTGACACAACCCTTTCGGGACTTTTAAGACAAGCACTGGAATTAACCCCACAGACAAAACAAACCCCACAGGACAGAATAAACGAGATAAACGACATCTTAGCAAAAAACGGAATGAACATGACAGCAGATGAAAGAAAAGCCTTGAAGATTGAGAGAGAACAACTAAAAACCCTTTGATTATAAAATTATAAAATGCTAAAAGGGGGAAATTACAAAATGATAAAATTAACAAATGAGCAGATTATAACCCAACTGCAAGAAGACTACGAAGAGGAAACACAAAAACTAAAAGACCGTATCGAACTTCTGGAAAACTCACTCGATGATAACTACATTCTCATTGAAATCTTGCAGAGCCAGATTGACCGATACGAAAGAAAACTAAATCTTAAAAAAATAATAAACTTAAAAGGAGATTAAAAATTATGGATAAAGAAACATTATCACACTACGGATGGATTGTAGTATTAATATTAATTCTTGTTTGCCTGCTTGCTATGGCAACACCGTTCGGGGGATTTATTGCGGACGGTTTCAAAGCCACATATACAGGCTTTGGACAGACGGGCGAAAATGCGATTAAAACCATTTTTGTTAAGAACACACCCGACACCCCGGAAGCACCGCTTCCAGACCCATTACCAGACACAAAGGCAAGATTTAACGATACATACGAAGACAGCGATTATATCTACTGGTTTAACGGCGATTATTGGGATGTAAAAGTAAAAAGCGACCGTCTCAACAAGACAGAGTATGGAAAGATATTATCAGTAATTGCACAAAAGCCGGTTGAAAGAATGGACAGTTGTTTTGAGGGTTGCAAGTATATGTTAAAATCACCGACCATTCCAGACAGTATAACCACTATGTATAACACATACAAAGATTGCACTTCTCTTACCTCTGCACCGACCATTCCAGACGGGGTATATCAAATGACACAGACATTCTATAATTGCACTTCTCTTACTGCTGCACCCGTAATTCCAAACAGTGTAACAAATATGAGCGGCACTTTCTTTAACTGCTCTGCTCTTACTGCTGCACCCACCATTCCAAGCAATGTAACGGATTTGTCTTATGCTTTCCTTTCTTGCCGTTCTCTTACTGGAACAATCACTATAAATGCAAACCCAAGCACTTATAACAACTGCTTCCAAGATACCGAAAAGGCAATCATACTGACTGGTAATTCCGCAAAACTAAACGAGTTAGCAAAGACAGCCTACGGTGGCAACATAACTATTAAGTAATAAACAAAGAAAGCACGGCTTAAAAACCGTGCTTTCTTTTATGCCCTCAAAAAGTCATATTTATATTATCCATCCAGTCTTTTTTGTCCATGTTTCTTTTATCGGTCGTAAAAAGACTTCATATATCCAGCAAAAATAACCGCCTTGCGCTTGCAAGGCGGTTATTTCTTTATCGTCCGTAAAAGGACTTCATATATCCGGCAATCACATTATAAGCCGAAATTTCTTTGCTTATATTCGACACATTAACGGACTTGAACAACTCACCGCTTTTATAGTCTGCTAATAAGTCTTCATCTTCTCGCCAGTTATAGTTATTCATTATCTCGTCAGTCAAAAGTGCTTCTTCCTCTTCCGTTTCATAATCTGAACCGTGCAACCAATAAGCCCCCTTATTGCCCTCTAAATTCTTTTTTTCGGGGACTGGGACTTCATGGGACGGTTTCTTATCTTCCTCTTGAGCTGTCTTTTTTGCTTCTCTGTGCTTTTGTCTGTTATCGTATAATCGCCACCATTCCTCACTTGCTCTTGCGGTCTTATCTTTCATAACATCAAAAACGGTAGAAGATAACGGGTCTTTCATTATCGCTTCTAATCTGTCCTTTTCTTCTGTAATAGTGCCCTTTTCGTCCAATTCCAGAAGACACATTAAGATATTCTTTAACTGCTCACCGTTTATGTGCTTAAACTCTGTTTTTCTGTAAGAGTAATATAACACCATGCTTTTCTTTTCATTATCATTCAATCCCATTATTCAGCCCCTCCTTGCTTCTTAGGTCTTCCTTTGCCTTTTGAATAGGTCTTTCGTCTCTCTGCAATATCTCTTTGTTTGTCAATATCCATCTTCATTAAATCGAAAAGATAGCCGACAAAATCATCATCTGTCTTTTGTGCCTTGCCTGTTTCTTCGTAAATCAACAACATCTGCAGAAGACGTCCTGCCTGCTGCTCATTCATTTTAAGGATTATGTTTTTTCTGCTCTTGTTAATCTTCATAATCAATGCCTCACTTTAATTTTTTTAAGATAAAAAAACACTTCTTTTTCATCTTCTAAGGTAATTATGAAAGACACATTTTGAAATCGAGAAAAACATAATTTCACTTATGTTTAATTCTCCCTTATCTTTACTTTACTTAACTTTGCTTTACTTCTCATGTCTTAACCTTTCTTATAAAGACTAAAGGGGAATATACTTAAAGCATTAATAAAATTAATAAGCATGAGAACAAAGAAAGAGAGTTTTCTTCGGAAACTCTCTTTCTTTGTATTTTGGCTCTTTAATCTTAAAGAGCATGGATGGGGGGTCCGGGGGAAACCATCACGGCAAAGCAAAATCCCACTTCAAATCCCACACCTCCATTTTTCAATCAATTTTTAGAGCAAGAAATCCCACCGTCGCTCCCACCATCCCACCGAAAAAGAGAGGTTCGGCAAAAACCGAACCTCTCTTCATTTTCGCAAAAACTCAGTATTTACAAGGGTTTCTTACTTGTTGAAGTATCTCTTCAAAAGCCCCTCGAAGGCCTTGCCGTGGCGGGCCTCGTCACGGGCCATCTCGTGGACGGTATCGTGGATGGCATCCAGGTTGTACTTCTTCGCCAGCTTGGCCAGCTCGAACTTGCCGGCGGTAGCGCCGTTCTCGGCATCCACACGCATCTGCAGGTTCTTCTGGGTGGAATCGGTGACCACCTCGCCCAGCAGCTCAGCGAACTTGGCGGCGTGCTCGGCCTCCTCCAGACCGGCCTTCTCCCAGTACATACCGATCTCGGGATAGCCCTCACGATGAGCCACACGGGCCATGGCCAGATACATACCCACCTCGGAGCACTCGCCCTCGAAGTTGGCACGCAGACCGGCGATGATCTCCTCACGGACCTCGGCGGGAACATCCTCACCGAACACCTTGCCTACGCCCACCACGTGCTCGGCGGCCCAGGTCTTTTCTTCTGCCTGCAGGGTGAACTTGTCACCGCTGACGTGGCACACCGGACACTCGGCCGGGGGATTCTCGCCTTCGTAAACGTAACCGCAAACAGGACATACCCACTTCTTCATAATCATTACCTCCATATTTTTATCATTCGTTGATGGTTTTTTACTCTTCGGGGGCGTTCCCCCTTGGGATGGTCTAAGTATAGCACGGAATCCAGAGGATTATAAGTTGCAAATGCAACATTTAGAAAAACTTTCCATGAACTTTTTGCGGCAGCGAAAATACGCCGGAGGAGGGTCCTCCGGCGTATTTTTATAGCAGCTTTACTCGGCATCGGCCAGAGCCTTGGCCTCGGCAATGGCCTTCTCCTGGGCCGCAGCGGGGCAATCCTCGTAGCGGACGAAGTTGAAGGTGAAGGTACCACGGGACTGGGTCATGGACCGCAGATCGATGGCGTAGCTCATCATCTCGGCCATGGGTACCTCGGCCTCCAGCACGGTCTCGCCGTCGCCGGTGGGGTTCATGCCCATGACGCGGCCCCGGCGCTTGTTCAGGTCACCCATGACGTCGCCCACGTAGTTGTCAGGCACCGTGACCTTCAGCTCACCGATGGGCTCCATCAGCACGGGCTTGGCCTCCGGCAGAGCGGCCTTGAAGGCCAGATTGGCGGCCAGCTTGAAAGCGATCTCGGAGGAGTCCACCGGGTGGTAGGAGCCGTCCACCAGCGTCGCCTTCAGGAACACCACGGGATAGCCCGCCAGCACGCCGTGCAGGCAGCTCTCACGCAGGCCCTTTTCCACGGCGGGGAAGTAGTTCTTTGGCACGGAGCCGCCGAACACGTTCTCAGCGAAGATCATATCCTCCTGCTCGGTCTGAGGCTCGAAGATGATATGCACGTCACCGAACTGGCCGCTGCCGCCGGTCTGCTTCTTATAGCGGCCCTGCTTGCGGACGGTGGAGCGGATCTTCTCACGGTAAGCCACTCTGGGAGCGGACAGCTCGGCATCCACGCCGAAGCGGCTCTTGAGCTTGGAGCACAGCACGTCGATCTGGATATCGCCGGCGCCTGAGATCACGGTCTGGTGGGTCTCGGCGTTGTTGACCACGTGGAAGGTGGGATCCTCCTCGTTGAGTTTGTTGAGGCCGGTACCCAGCTTCTCCACCTCCTGCTTGGTCTTGGGGGAGATGGCACGGCTGTAGCAGGGCTGGGCATAGTCCATGCCGCACAGACGCACGATGTGCTTGGGGTCGCACAGGGTGTTGCCGGTCTTGACCTTATCCATCTTGCCGATGGCGCCGATGTCGCCGCAGCAGATCTCCTTGACCTCCTCGCCCTTCTTGCCCTTCATGATGTACAGGCGGCCCAGCTTCTCGGTGTTGCCGGTGGCGGGGTTATACAGGGCCATATCGCTGGTGATCCTGCCACGGAGCACCTTCACCATGGAGTACTTGCCGTACTGATCGGAGATGGTCTTAAAGACGATGGCAGCGGTGGGGCCGTTGGGATCGCAGGCCACCTCGACGTCGTTGCCGTCGTCATCCTGCGCCGTCTCGGCGGGCATATCCGTGGCCACGGGGACCAGATCCAGAATGGTCTGCATCAGCATCTCCACGCCCAGACCGGTGACGGCGGAGCCGCACAGCACCGGGCAAACGCTGCCATCCCGGACGCCCAGCTTCAGGCCGCGGGCCATGTCCTCGGCGGACAGCTCCATGGTGTCGAAGAATTTCTCCATCAGCTCCTCGTCGGAGCCGGCGGCGGCCTCCATCAGCTCGGAGCGCAGGGCCTCCACCTCGTCGGCCATATCGGCGGGAATGGCGCAGGCAGCGGCCTTGCCGCCCTTGACCTCGTAAGCGGTGTTATGCAGCAGGTCCACGATGCCCGTGACCTTCTTGTTGCCGTCAATGACCGGGGCCACAATGGGGACCACGGACTGGCCGAACTTGCCCTTCAGAGCATCCAGACAGGCCTGATAGTCGCTGTTGTCCTCGTCGGTGCGGTTGACGAAGATCATGCGGGGCTTCTTGCCCAGCAGCTTCCAGCTGCGCTCCATACCCACGGACAGGCCGTCCTTGGCGGCGCCCACCAGCACGGCGCACTCGGCGGCACGGATGGCGGAAACAGCCTCACCGGAGAAATCAAAGTTGCCGGGAGCGTCCATGACGTTGATACGGACGCCCTTATATTTGACCGGGGCAAAGGCCAGGGAAATAGAGATCTGGCGCTTGATCTCCTCGGCGTCGTAGTCGCAGACGGTGTTGCCGTCGACGGTACGGCCCAGACGATCAGTCCCCTTGGTCATGAAGAGCATCTGCTCGGCCAGCGTCGTCTTGCCGGAGCCACCGTGACCCAGCAGGCAGATGTTGCGAATGTCATTGGCAGTCATATACAGTATTCTCCCTTCGTTTGGTGCGAATGCGCCGTCCGGCGCAGCCAGTCAATGAGAAAAGTATATACTATTTTTTTGCACTTGACAAATACAACTTTCAGCGTCTTTTTTGTGGAAAATGCCGGGAGGCTCAACGGCTCTCCCGGCATGGGTATGGAATGGTATCAGTAGTGGCGCACCAGTCCTGCCAGCAGCAGCACCGTCAGCAGCCACAGCAGCAAAAAGCACAGGAAATTCAGGGCCGACAGAGCGGCAAAGGCCCCCACGGAGGTGAAATAATACGCCAGCAGCAGGCCCGACAGCCCGCCCAGCCACGACAGCACCGTTCCGTCCCGGACGGCACGCCGCATCCGGCGGCTGCCGATGACCGTTTCGGCAAAGGCCATCAGCCCGTCCCGGTAGATGACGGCGTGGGGCCGGCCACGGCCCTCCGTCAGCTCCGACAGGGCCAGACGGGTGGAGATATCCGGGTACAGGGGCCGGGCGTCCAGCCGGAATTTCCGCTTCAGCAGCGCCGGGGTGATGTTGGCGCTGCGGGTGGCCAGCACCGGAGTGATGCGGTTGCGGCGCATGGCCCGCAGCGCCCACTCCACGTTGCGGGAGGGCTGGTATTTGATGGCAAAGATGGCGATGAGCTGACCGTCCACCGCCAGAAAAACGCCGGTCTTGAGCTTCAGGTCACGGGGCAGGGACACATGGTGCTTTTTCATGAAATAGGCGCTGCCCATGGTGACGGATTCCCCACGGATGGTGCCGCCGATGCCGCCGTCCTCGTAAAAACGCAGGTCCTCCAAATGCAGGTGGGTGCCGCCCTCGCTGGCCAGCAGCTGGTCAAACAGCGGCGTCAGCTGGCTTCCGGCGGCCTGTGCCGCCGTGGCAGCATAGGACACCACCTTGCCGATCTCCTCGCCGTACAGCTTCAGTCCGTTGAGGCTCACGGTTCCCGGTGGGAACAGGTCGTCATCCGTCACCACCATCCGCCGGGCGGCGGTGATGGCGGAGGCCCCGGCATAGCCCGCCACGGCGCTGCCGCTGCGGTTCAGACGCCGGTTCAGCGATGACAGGGGCAGCGTTCCCGCCACCGGCAGAGCCAGCGGCAGTCCGCCGGACAACAATGCCGACCAGATCCACAGTGGCCGCACCGGCTGCCCCTCCCCACCGAAGCACACCACCGCCGCCAGAATGGAGGCAGCGGCCAGCGCCAGCGGTGTCAGGATGATCTGCCAGCGATAGGAGACATCCGGCTGGTAGGAGAGCCGGTAGAACCCCTCCGCCGTTCCCTGCTGCTTGCAGGCCCCGGCGGGGGTCACGGATACGTTGTAGGGCGGCTCACCCCCCAGATCGGCCAGCCGGAAGCCTGCGAGCCGGGCTTTGGCCGCCAGCAGCTGGCCCCACAGACACAGCAGCAGGGAGATGACCGGGACGGCCGCCAGCGGCAGCTGCTCCCCGTAGCCCAAGGCGGCGTAGACGCAGTCCCCCAAACACACCAGCGATGCCAGCAGCGCCGCCGCCTCGCAGGTGATGCGGCGCTGGGACAGCTGCTTACGGGCGCTGCGCCAGACCCGGCCCGACAGGGCCAGTGCCAGCAGCAGCGATCCGCCGGGGATGATCCCCCGCAGCACGGGCAATGCCGCCCACAGCCGGGGGATATACAGCCCCAGCCCGTCCAGCACGGACAGCACCGTCAGCAGCACCGCCTCCGGCAGTACGCACCAGCACTGGCGTTTTAAGCGGGCGCAGCGGCGCTTCTCGGCCCGGACGGCCACGTCCATATCCGGCTCCGGATCGGGTTCCGGCTCCGGCTGAGGCTCCTGCGGCTGCTCCCACAGGGTCTCCGTATCCTGCGGGATGGGGGCGGCGCTGCGGGGCCTTGTCAGCTTCTCCCACCAGTGCCGCAGCACCTCCCGCAGGGGCGGGCGCTCCTCCAGAATGCCGTCCTCCTGCTCCTCCAGCACGGAGGAGACGGTGTCGTTCATGATCTGCTCCAAGGAGACTTTAGGTGCCTCCTGCGGTTCCGGCGTTTCCTGCGGCTCCTCCGCCGGTTCCCCCTCCGGGGCGTTCTCCTCCGAAGATGCTTCCGTGGCAGTGGTCTCCGCCGCCGGTTTCCCGTCCTCCTCCGGTACCGGTTGGTGCGGGAAGTGGATGATCTGTGTCTCGGGGGGCTGGTCCTCCTCCGGCAGCAGCGGGCCGCCGGAGGAAAATACCTCCTCCAGCGCCTCCGCCGGGAAATCCATATCCACCGGGTCGGCGCCGGGGGTGAACCGCAGTCCCTCCGGCTTCCTGGGGAGCTCCGCCGCAGCAGAGGTCTCCGGTTCAGCGTGGGGCTCCGGCTCTGCGGGAGCTTCCTGCTGAGCAGGGGCTTCTGCCGGAGCAGTCTCCGGGGAGTTTTCCTCCGCAGGCAGATCCTCCGTCCGGTACAGGTCGCTGCCGCTGCCGAACTCCGCCAGAATATCCTCCAGAGTAAACTCCGGTATTTCGTTGTGATCCTCTCGGTGTTCCATGGTACCTCTCTTTTAGATGCTCCGGGTCCTCACACGGTGCGCTGCCGCACCGCCTCATACAGCAGGATGGCAGCCGCCGCCGATGCGTTCAGGGAAGAGATCCTCCCCCGCATGGGGATGCTCACCAGAAAATCGCAGTTCTCCGCCACCAGCCGGCTCATGCCGTCGCCCTCGGAGCCGATGACAATGGCCGCCGGGCCCTTGAGATCGGCGTCATAGAGCCGGGTCGTTCCCTCGGCGGCAGTGCCGAACACCCAGATGCCTTGCTTTTTCAGATCCTTCAGCAGGGACGGGATATTGGCCACCCGTGCCACCGGCATATAGCTGACGGCCCCGGCGGAGGTCTTGGCCACAATGGCCGTCAGACCGGCGCTGCGGCGCTTGGGGATGATGACCCCGTGGGCTCCGGCGCACTCGGCGGTGCGGAGGATGGCCCCCAAATTGTGGGGGTCGGAGATCTCATCGCAGACCACCAGCAGCGGCGGCTCCCCCTTGGCGGCGGCAGCGTCCAGCAGGCTCTGCACCGTCACATACTCCCGCACGGCGGCCAGCGCAATGACCCCCTGATGGGCGTGGGTGCGGCTCATGCCGTCCAGCTTCCGCCGGTCGGCCTCCACCACCACGATGCCCTGGGCCCGTGCCTTGGAGGCGATGTGGCCCAAGGTCTTGTCCGTCTCCCCCTTGGCCAGATAGATCTTATCCATGGTCGTTCCGGCCCGCAGGGCCTCGATCACGGCGTTGCGGCCCTCGATGATGCCGTCCGCCTCTGCCTCCGGCCGTCTCTGTTCGTTGTCTCTCATAGGAATTTTCCTCGCAATGCATACATAATTGGCTTCAGTATACCATACTCTGGCCGGGAGATAAAGCGCCATTCATAGAAATTTTACAGGAAAATTCCAGCCGCTTGCCTTGTGAAGATACCTGAATTGTGATATACTACACGAAAATTAAAGCACTTCTGCGCCCCGCCCGGCGGGGCTGCATGGAAGGAGACCGACATGGATCCCAACAACAAGAAAGACCAGAAAAATAACCAGAACCGCAACCGCAATATGCGAGGGGTGGTGACCCTCATCATCTGGGCGCTGGTGCTGACGGTGGTGTTCAACTATATCAACGCTTACAGCAACAATCTCACCAAGCGGGCCAGCAGCCATGAGATCCCGTACAGCCAGCTCATCGACCTCATTCAGGAGGATCAGGTGGCGGAGCTGAAGATCGAGAACGGCGTCCTGTATGCCACCCCCGTGGACGGCTACGTCTACACCGAGGAGGCCACCGATAAGAACAAGGAACCCAAGAGCTATACCCAGAGCGAGAAAACGCCTCTGATCCTGTATACCACCGCTCTCAATGACGCCAGTCTCCTGCCTCTGCTGGAGGAGCACAACGTCAAGTACACCAGCCCCGTCCAGACGCAGATGAGTCCCATTCTGGAGTTCATGATCACCTATGTCCTTCCTGTGATCGTCTTGGCGGCCCTGTTCATGCTGGTGATGCGGATCATGGCCAAAAACGGCGGCATCGGCGGCATCGGCAGCGTGGGCAAATCCAACGCCAAGGTGTATATGGAGAAGTCCACCGGTGTCACCTTCAAGGACGTGGCCGGTCAGGACGAGGCCAAGGAGTCGCTGGAGGAGATCATCGACTTCCTCCACAACCCCCAGAAGTACACGGCCATCGGCGCAAGACTGCCCAAGGGCGCTCTGCTGGTGGGCTCTCCCGGTACCGGCAAGACTTTGCTGGCCAAGGCCGTGGCCGGCGAGGCCAACGTCCCCTTCTTCTCCATCTCCGGCTCGGACTTTGTGGAGATGTTCGTGGGCGTGGGTGCCTCCCGTGTCCGTGACCTGTTCAAGGAGGCCGCCAAGGTGGCTCCCTGCATCATCTTCATCGACGAGATCGACACCATCGGCAAATCCCGTGACGGCGGCCGCTTCGGCGGCGGCAACGACGAGCGGGAGCAGACCCTGAACCAGCTGCTGGCGGAGTTGGACGGCTTCGATCCCGGCAAGGGCATCATCGTTCTGGGCGCCACCAACCGCCCGGAGGTGCTGGACAAGGCCCTGCTGCGCCCCGGCCGCTTCGATCGGCGCATCACCGTGGATCGCCCCAATCTGGCGGGCCGTCTGGCCACCCTGCAGGTCCACACCCGCAGCATCCATCTGGCCGAGGACGTGAATCTGGAGAAGATCGCTCAGGCCACCGCCGGCTGCGTGGGCGCAGATCTGGCAAACCTTGTCAACGAGGCGGCCCTGCGGGCCGTGCGGCTGGGCCGCAGCGCCGTGAATCAGAATGACCTGCTGGCGGCCTTCGAGACCGTCATTGCCGGCTCCGAGAAGAAGGGTACCGTCATCACCGACGAGGAAAAGCGCATCATCGCCTATCACGAGGTGGGCCATGCGCTGGTGGCGGCCAAGCAGAAAAACGCCCAGCCCGTCAGCAAGATCACCATCGTCCCCCATACGCAGGGCGCTCTGGGCTATACCCTGCACCTGCCGGAGGAGGAGAAGTTCCTCATGTCCCGTGAGGACATTCTGGCGGAGATCCGCACGCTGCTGGCCGGCCGGTCCAGCGAGGAGGTGGTGTGCCACACCATGACCTCCGGCGCCGCCAACGACATCGAGCGGGCCACGGAGATGGCCCGGAATCTGGTGGCCCGGTTCGGTATGTGCGAGGAGTTCGACATGATGGCGCTGGGCAGCGTACAGAACCAGTATCTGGACGGCACATACTCCATGAGCTGCGCTCAGGAGACCTACGCCGCCGCAGATCGTGCCGTCATTGCCATCATCCGTCAGTGCCATGAGGATGCCAGACGGATGCTGGAGGAGAACCGGGAGCTGCTGGACAAAATCGCCGCCTATCTGCTGAAGAAGGAGACCATCACCGGTCAGGAGATGATGGCTATCATCGAGGGCCGTGACCCGGAGACGGTGGACAACTACGGCGCTACCCGTGAGGAGAAGCAGCCCCTGTTCCGTCCCTCCTCCCCGGAGGTCATCGAGGCCCCTGCCAAGCATATCCACATCGTATCCGAGCCGGTGCCGTCCCCGGAGGAACCGCAGACCCCGGAGGAAAAGTCCCCGGAGGAAGCCCAGCCGGATCGTGACCCGGAGGAAAGTGAGCAGAAGTGACCCGCTCCCTGCGAAAGGAGGCAGAACCCATGAAATGTAAACGACTGTTGGCGCTGGCGCTGGCTGCGGCCCTGTGCATCGTGGCAGCGGCTTGCGGCACAAAGAACAATGAGCCCGATACCCCCGCCAAGACGGACACCCCCACCGCCGCCCCCGGCGGCACCCAGACCGTGGGTGACACCGGCGACGGCACCGTCCGGGAGGACGGCTCCTACGTGCCGGGACAGGTGGACCGGCTGCGGCTGACCTATAACGGCAACGTCAGCTCCGCCCTGTACGTCACCTCGGCGGCCCAGCTGCCGGACTACCCGGAGCTGTCCGCCTACGACGATGCGTTCTTCAAGGACCATGCGCTGGTGCTGGTGCAGGAATCGGTGAGCTCCGGCTCCGTGGAGGTAGGCATCGAGTCCGTGTCCCTGAAGGCGGACCACACCGCCGTGGTGGCGCTGACCCATCAGGGCCCCGGCGAGGGGCAGGTTGGCACCGCCGACATGGCCACATGGCTGCTGTGGACGGAGGTGGACACCGGACTGGAGGATTACCAGTGGACGGTGGCCAATCCGGCGCTGGAGTCCCAGCTGTCTCAGTATTGATCAAGCGATCCCCAACCCCCGTCTGCCACGCAGACGGGGGTTTTTCGGCGCACTTCCCTGCCGTACCCACTGGAAAATGCGGCGGAGATAGTGTATAATGGCGAAAGTGAGTAAAAAACAGGAGGGACCCTATGGATATCAGGCAGCGCTTACACCTCTCCGGCATGGACAGCCACGCCCCGGAGCTGGCCCGGAAATGGGGGCTGGGGCTGGAGGTCACGGACTTCTGCTACGCCCCCATGCTGGACGACCCCGCCACCCTTCCGGCGGTTCGGGAGAAGATGGCAGGCATCGACCATTTCTGGCTCCACGCCCCGTTTGCGGAGCTGGCTCCCTGTGCCGTGGACCCGCTGGTGCGGGAGGTGACGGCCCGGCGCTATCGTCAGGCTTTGTCCGCCGCCCGGCAGCTGGGCATCCGCCGTCTGGTGATCCACAGCGGCTATATCCCGCTGGTGTACTTTCCTGAGTGGTTCACGGAGCAGTCCGTGGCCTTCTGGCGGGAGTTCCTGCCGGAGGTCCCGGAGGATATGGTGCTGGCGCTGGAAAACGTCATGGACGAGACGCCGCAGCTGATGACGGACATCGTCCGTCAGGTGGATGATCCCCGGCTGGGCCTGTGTCTGGATGTAGGCCACGCCAATACCTGCGCCAGCCGGACACCTCCCATGGAGTGGATCGCCCCCATGGCCCCCTACCTGCGGCACGTACATCTGCACAATAATTTAGGGGATTGGGATCTCCACAACAGTCTGGGGGATGGCGAGATCCTCATGCAGCAGATACTGGCGGCGCTGCTGGAGCAGTGTCCGGCCTCCACATGGACCATCGAAAATCAGGACTGCGCCCCGTCCCTTGCATGGCTGGTGCAGCAGGGCTATCTCAGCGAGGAGTGACCTATGACAGATCAGGAATTGAAGCAGTACTGCGGGGCCGTCACCGTCCCGGATCGGGAGATCATGGACGCCGCCCGCCGCCGTCAGGCGGAGCTGGCCAAGCCCCCCGGCAGTCTGGGCAAGCTGGAGGACTACTCCATCCGGCTGGCGGGCATCACCGGACAGGTGCGTCCCCATGTCGAGAAGTGCCGGGTGCTGGTGCTGGCGGCGGATAACGGCGTCACGGCGGAGGGCATCTCCTCCGCCCCCACCTCCGTGACTCTTTCGCAGGTCATCAACATGACCCGCCACAAGACAGGAATGTCGGCGCTGGCCCACTACTTCGGCAACGAGGTGGTGGTGGCGGACATGGGCATCGACACGGATCGCCCCATCCCCGGCGTGCTGGACCGGAAGGTGCGCCGCTCCACCGGCAACATCGCCAGAGAACCCGCCATGACCCGGCAGCAGGCCCTTCAGGCGCTGGAGACCGGCATGGAGCTGGCGGCGCAGGCCGCCGCTGACGGCGTGCAGGCGCTGGGCATCGGGGAAATGGGCATCGGCAACACCACCACCTCGGCGGCGGTGCTGGCAGCCCTGACCCACGCCCCGGCGCAGGCCGTCACCGGCCGGGGCGGCGGGCTGACGGATGCGGCCTTTGAAAAGAAAAAACAGGTCATCGACCGGGCGCTGGCCCTGCATCGCCCCGACCCCGCCGACCCGGTGGGGGTACTGGCCGCCGTGGGCGGGCTGGATCTGGCCGCCATGACGGGGGCCTTTCTGGGCTGCGCCCAGAACCATGTCCCGGCGGTGGTGGACGGCTACATCTCCATCGTGGCGGCGCTGACGGCGGTGCGTCTCTGCCCCGCTGCGGGAGAGTATCTGTTCCTCTCCCACGCCTCCTATGAGATCGGCTACCGCATCGCCGCACAGGAGCTGGGACAGGAGCCCTGCCTGCTGCTGGGGATGCGGCTGGGCGAGGGCAGCGGCTGCCCGGTGATGTTTCAGATCTTGCGGGCCGCCTGCGCCGTCATGGACGGCATGGCCACCTTCCCGGAGGCAGCTATTGAGGACGACTACCTGGCCCCCATCCGGGCGCAGGACAGCTTTACGGTGACGCCATGAGGATCCTTCTGTTAGGCGGCAGCAAAAGCGGCAAGAGCATGATGGGCCAACATATGGCCCGGCGGCTCTCCGCCGGGGCGCCCATGTACTACTGGGCCACGCTGGAGCCCAGAGACGGCGAGGACTGTGCCATCGTCCGGCGGCATCTGGCGGAGCGGGACGGCTGGGGCTTTGAGACCATTGAGCAGGGCCGGCAGCTGCCGGAGGCACTGGAGCGGGTGTCCCCGGCGGGGACGGTGCTTTTTGACAGCATTACGGCGTGCCTGGCCTGCCAGATGTTCTCCGCCCCGGAGCCGGACGGAGAAGCCCCCCGACGCACGGCGGAGGAGTTGCTGGTCATCAGCCGTCACCCGGCCCACTTTGTCTGCGTCTGCGACGAGCTGTGGCGGGACGGCGTGACCTACGAGACGTGGACGGAGACATACCGCCGGGGCCTTGCGGAGATCTGCCGCAGGCTGGCGGCGGAGTTTGACGTGGTATGTGAGCTGACGGCGGGACTGCCCCGCCTGTGGAAAGGAGCGTGGCGCTTTGAGTGAGTGGCTGGACGGGTTTTCCATGGCCTGGGGGATGTTTTTGGCGATCCCCTGCCCCCTGCGGCGGTGGAACGAGAAGGCTCGTGAGAAAATGCTGGTGTGTCTGCCGCTGGTGGGACTGGCGGTGGGCGGCATCTGGCTGGGCCTGTATCTGCTGCTGCGCCATGCCGCCATCGGCGGGCTGTACGCCTTCCTCATGGCGGCGCTCCCGTGGCTGGTGACGGGCTTCATGCACTTGGACGGCTACATGGACGTATGCGACGCCGTGCTGTCCCGCCGGGAGCTGGCCACCCGCCAGCGCATCCTGAAGGACTCCCATTGCGGAGCCTTCGCCGTCATCGGCATGGTGCTGCTGGCCCTGTGCCAGTGGAGCGTATTCCTCTCCGGCAGCGCCGACGAAAGCCTGTGGGGGCTGCTGCTGATCCCGGTGGCCACACGGGCCTGTGCGGGACTGGCGGTACTGAAGCTGCGGCCCATGGGGACCAGCCAATACGCCGCTATGGGCCGCCACGGCGGCTATGCCGCGGCGCTGGCGGTGCTGCTGGCGGCGGCGATCGCCGTACCGCTGGTCACGGACCGCAGCTTCGCCCCCTTGGCGGCAGCAGCGGGCTACGGGCTGGCGGTATGGTACGGCTTCCGGCAGCTGGACGGCATGAACGGTGACATCTCCGGCTTTGCCCTGACACTGGGTGAGCTGGCAGGAGCCGCCGTATGGACTTTGGTGAGGTGAGGATATGGACTTGATCATCGGCGGAGCATATCAGGGAAAGCTGACACTGGCGGCACGGGAGTACGGCCTGACGCCGGGGGATATCTGCGATCTGGCGGCAGGTGAGCCGGTGCTGGGCGCCCGGTGCTATATCCATCTGGAGGAGCTGACCCGGCGGCAGGAGGACACCGAGTCCTATCTCCCCCTGCTGACGGCGGCGGAGGTGGTCATCGCACGGGAGATCGGCAGCGGCGTGGTTCCCATGGATGCCGGAGAGCGGGCCTGGCGGGAGCGCCATGGCCGTCTGCTGCGGCGGCTGGCCCAGCAGGCCGGCAGCGTGCGCCGGGTATTTTGCGGACTGACGGAGGTGCTGAAATGAAACTGACCCTGCTGCGCCATGCCCAGACGGAGGGCAGCCTGCGGAACCTGTATTACGGGGCGGCGGATATCCCCGCCCTGCCGGAGTCTCTGACGGAGCTGCACCGCCGGGCCGGGGACTATCCCACGGCCCAGCGCTACTATACCAGCGGGATGCTGCGGACGGAGCAGACGCTGGCGGCCATCTATGGCAACGTACCCCACACCCGGCTTCCGGGCCTGCGGGAGATGGACTTCGGCGACTTCGAGATGAAGAGCTACGAGGAGCTGAAGGACACCCCGGCCTATCAGGCGTGGATCACCGACGTAGAGCACAACCCCTGCCCCCACGGGGAGAGCGCCCCGCAGGTGCTGCGGCGCAGCCTTGCGGCCATCGCCCCGGTGGTGCAGAGGCCGGAGGACGCCGTCTGCGTCATCCACGGCGGCGTCACGGCGGGGCTGATGATGGCCTGGTTCGGCGGCGGGCGCTATGACTACTCCGTCTCCCCCGGTCAGGGCTTTCAGGTGACCTTCCGGGAGGGTCAGCCGGTGTCGTATACCCGTATCCCGGCGGCGGAATAAGGCCCGCCGGACGGCGTTTTCCATCGGCAGGGGCAATTTTTTGCGCCGCCGGAGAGAAAATGGTTGCATTTTATAAAGAAGTGTGTATAATATATGGAGCGGAGCATCCGCTCCATATATTATGGCTCTGCAACTTCATATCCGGGCTTGTAGCTCAGCTGGGAGAGCGTTCGGTTCGCATCCGAGAGGTCGTGGGTTCGAATCCCATCAGGTCCACCATAAGATCCACCGTAATTCTGATAGAATTACGGTGGATCTTTCTGTTGCTTCTTTCAGACGTGCCTGTGGGAACCGCCGTATTCACGGAGCGGAAATGGAGATCGCTGCGGCCGGCTTCATAGTGCCGCTCCCCGCAGCCCGGCAAGTATCGCAGGATACTCCTTCTCCCGTCAGCCAAACCGCCGGAGGCGGTGCGTCATAGGGCGCACCGCCTCCGGCGGTTATTTCTTTGCAAACCTTATTCGGCAGCGTTCAGACTGCTGTCCCACTTCCAGTTGCGGACCTCCGGCAGATCCACGCCGTTGTCCCGGATATACTGACGATGCTCCACCAGCTTATCCTGCATCTTCTGCACCAGATACGCCCCCCGGTTGCCCAACTGGGGCAGCCGACGGACCGTATCGATGACCAGATCGAAGCGGTCAATGTCGTTGAGAACACGCATATCGAAGGGGGTGGTGATGGTTCCCTCCTCCTTGTAGCCCCGCACATGGAGGTTCCGGTTGTGGCGGCGGTAGGTCAGCTCATGCACCAGCGTGGGGTAGCCGTGATAGGCAAAGATGATGGGCTTATCCTTGGTGAACAGGCCGTCGTACTCCTCATCCGTCAGGCCGTGGGGGTGCTCGGTGTGGGGCTGCAGCTTCATCAGATCCACCACGTTCACCACCCGGATCTTCAGCTCCGGCAGCTCCTGACGCAGGATGCTCACGGCGGCCAGCGTCTCCAGCGTAGGCGTATCGCCGCAGCAGGCCATGACCACATCCGGCTCCTGCCCCCGATCGTTGGAGGCCCAGCTCCAGATGCCGATCCCCTGGGTGCAGTGCTTCACCGCCTGCTCCATGGTCAGCCACTGGGGCCGGGGGTGCTTGCTGGCCACAATGACATTGACGTAATTTCGGCTGCGGATGCAGTGGTCGAAGCAGGACAGCAGGCAGTTGGCATCCGGCGGCAGATACATCCGCACCACGTCGGCCTTCTTGTTGGCCACGTGATCCAAAAAGCCGGGGTCCTGATGGGTAAAGCCGTTGTGGTCCTGCTGCCAGACGTTGGAGGCCAGAATATAGTTCAGCGAGGCGATATCCTGCCGCCACGGCAGCTCGCTGCACATCTTCAGCCACTTGGCGTGCTGGGCGAACATGGAGTCCACAATGCGGATGAAGGCCTCATAGCTGTCGAAGAAGCCGTGACGGCCCGTCAGGAGGTAGCCCTCCAAAAAGCCCTCGCAGAAATGCTCGGAGAGCATGGAGTCCATGACCCGGCCGTCCGGGTCCAGATGGTCGTCGATGCCGGGGATCTGCTCATCTAAGAAGCGGCGTCCCGTCACCTCGAACACCGCCTGCAAACGGTTGGAGGCCGTCTCGTCGGGGGCGAAGATGCGGAAGTTGCGGGACTCCATGTTCAGCTTCATCACGTCCCGGACGTAGGTACCCAGCACATACATATCCTGCGCCTCCACGGCGCCGGGGGCCTTGACGTCCACGGCGTAGTCCCGGAAATCGGGGGTCCGCAGGTCACGCAGCAGCAGTCCGCCGTTGGCGTGAGGGTTAGCGCCCATGCGGCGGCGGCCCGTGGGCGGGAAGGAGGCGATGAGCTCCACCGGCGTACCGTCGGGGTTAAAGAGCTCCTCCGGCTTATAAGAGCGCAGCCACGCCTCCAGCTGGGCGAGGTGCCGGTCGGTGTCTGTCCCCATGGAGATAGGCACCTGATGGGCTCGCCAGCAGTTCTCCACCGGCAGCCCGTCCACCTCCTTGGGGCCGGTCCAGCCCTTGGGGGTGCGCAGCACGATCATGGGCCAGCGGGGCCGCTTGGCCTCGCCGGTCTTGCGGGCCTCCCGCTGGATGCGCTTGATCTCCCGGATGGCCCGGTCCAGCGCCGCCGCCATCTGCTGGTGCATGACCATGGGATCGTCACCCTCCACGAAGTACGGCTCCCAGCCGCAGCCACGGAAGAAGCACTCCACCTCCTCGTGACTCATGCGGGAGAAGATGGTGGGGTTGGCGATCTTGAAGCCGTTGAGGTGCAGAATGGGCAGCACAGCGCCGTCGGTGATGGGGTTGACGAATTTGTTGCCGTGCCACGAGGTGGCCAGCGGGCCGGTCTCCGCCTCGCCGTCGCCCACCACACAGGCAGCGATCAGATCGGGGTTATCCGCCACGGCGCCGAAGGCGTGGGCCAACGAGTAGCCCAGCTCGCCGCCCTCATGGATGGAGCCGGGGGTCTCCGGCGCCACATGGCTGGGGATGCCGCCGGGGAAGGAGAAACGCTTGAAGAGCTTCTGCATCCCCTCCTTGTCTCGGGTGATGTTGGGATAGACCTCGGTATAGCTGCCGTCCAGCCAGTCCTGCGCCACCATGGCGTTGCCGCCGTGGCCGGGACCGGAGAGATAGATCATATCCAGATCGTTGCGCTTGATGACCCGATCCAAATGGGTATAGATGAAGTTCTGGCCGGGGCAGGTCCCCCAGTGTCCCACGATGGTCTGCTTGAGGTCGCTTTTGACCAGCGGGCGCTCCAGAAGGGGGTTATCCATCAGATACAGCTGGCAGGCCGTCAGATAGTTGGCGGCACACCAGTAGGCGTGAAGCTGCCGCAGCTCCTGCTCGCTCAGCGGCTGCTTTTTGGAGAAGCGGATGCCGGTTTTGATGGTAGGCATGGGAAATCCTCCTTACTAAAAATATCCTTCACTGCTGAAATGTCCTCTGCTGCTGAAATGCTCTTGGCAGCAGGTGCGGTGAAACGGTCACAACAAGGTCTCCCCCGATCTGGCCGATTTCTGACACGAACCGGACACTTTTCTCACCGATCGCTGACAGGAATTTTGTCCTGTCAATGTCCATTTTTGGTACCACGTCCGGTACCATCGATGGACGAGGGCAATCACGCCTGGCAGCGTGTCTTTCCGGCGCTTTTTGTCCTTTTCGTCTTGTCGGGCGCCGTCTGCATCTCAAAAAACAAAAATCGCTCGAAGATCCATCGTTGGCAGGGGCCTTGCAGTTTTGCCGGGGCAGAAATGCGGCCAGACAGGGAAAGACCCGCAGAGCATACTTTCCGTATGGTCAAGGGGATCGACGCAGTATGGGCGGATTTCTGCCCGGCAAAACCGTGTTTACCCTTGTTCATGGATGGTAAGTACACCATAATACAAAAGTTTCCCTGCGTCAAGTTGAAATCTTCCTCCTCTCGACCGAAAAAACCTCCGGAAAAAACACTTGCCAGATGGATCATACTTCGGTTATAACAGAACATATATCCGGCGGATCTGACCGGGTATCCCATAGAGAATGTGAGATCATAAATGTCACTCTGCCCATGTCGGACGGCGAAGGGGCATTTCTTTTTGCGCTCCGGGATATGAGAGCAGCTCCAACGAACGCAGGAGGGCAGTTCTATGCCGAAAACAAAATGGGGATCCGTTATTTTTACCGCCTACAAATTCTTTGACTCCAAGGAGCTTCTCTTTTTCGCGGTGCCGGAGGATATCCACACCGAGGGCTTCGCCGCGGCTCAGCACTCCTTACAGGGAAACGCCGCCCTGCCCCCGGCAGAGCGTGCGGCGGCCATTCCGGCGGCCTGCCGCTGGCTGTCGGAGACACGGGCGCTGGTGTTCATCGAAAACGACGCCGAGTTCCTGCTGCGCCGTCTGCCGCAGGACATCCTCTCCACCCACTACCATGACGATGAGGGACACATCCGGGCGCTGCCGGAGGTGAGCGGCCTGTGTCCCCGTGGCGGCACCGCTCTGGCCGCCGCCGTCCGGGGCCTGATCCTGACGGTCTCCCACCAGGATCAGATCGGTCAGCTGTATCCGCAGGTCCTCTCCCTGCTGCTCCACGGGGCCTGCCGGGAGCTGTTTTAACAGGGGAAGGCTGCAGCGATGTGGCTTTTCCAAGGGATATCGGTTCGCCCATTCTAACCAAGCATTTTACCCGATGGTCAAATTCCCCTACCTGCCAAGTCACAGGAAGGTAGGTACGTTCATGGAATGTGATAGTTCGGTTTTCTCATTGTCCGACACCTCCTGACGTTTTCATGATACTCAGAAAGCTGCCGAGGCACAAAGATGCGATATATGACAGGCAGAAAACAATAAGGCTCCGACCTTGTGAGCCAGAGTCTTATTGCTTGCCTTTGCAAATGTCACTTTCCGTATTTTGAAATTACCGCCTTATAGGGCTGTGACATGGCCTCTCCTTTTTCTGTTTTCAGAAGGTCATCGACTGCCGCAGCAGCCGACCCAATGGGCCTCAGATGACCTGATACTCCTTCAGCAGCTTCTCGATATCGGTGCCGTGGATCTTGCTGAGGACCTTCTTCAGGGCCATCTTTTCCACCAGATTCAGCTCCATGTCGATGGGTTTCTTGCCGTCCCGCAGCTTCACGGTGGCATCCAGCAGATCCCGGACATCATATACGCTGCCCCAGACCTCCGGCACGCCACGATCCACGTTCAGCAGGGTGTACACGGCCTCCATACCGGTCCGCATGGAGTACTCCGTGGTGAAGATGGTGTCACGGGGCGTCTCGGCAAACTGGCCCAGGAAGGCGAAGTTCACAGCGCCGTCGGGTACGACCTTGGGCCGATCGCCGTAGGCACGGGGCATGAAGAAGGCGTCGATATAGGGCATCATCACGGGGACGGTGTTGGCGCTATTGGCGGCCATGTCCTCGATCTCGCTCTCCGGCACACCGATGTGATACAGCCACTCCATGCAGATCTCCTTACCGGTACACTCCCGCATAGGCTTTTTCACATAGTCACCGGGCTTATCGGTGAACAGGGCATACACCCACACCAGACAATGATCCTTGGGCTGCTGGCGGAACTGAGGCTGGCGGTTGATGGTCCAGCTCATGAGCCAGCTGGAGTCCTTCACGGTGACGATGCCGCCGGTGACCACCTTGCCGGTGAAGGGATCCCGCTTGCAGATGTTCTTGATATAGGGGATGATGCGCTGATCCAGCGTCTCCACCGTGGCGCTCATCCAGTTGGTCTGCTCCGGATCATAGCAGAACTTGTCCGGATGGCCGAAGGAGGGGTCCTGAGCGGCGATCTTGCGCCACATATCCCAGCCGCCGCCCTCCTTGATCTCGGTGTTGTAGAGGGCGGGTGTGTTCTGGCTGCCCATGGAGGAGTTCTCTACGCAGCCGCCGTTGGTGATGAACACCAGATCGTTCTCCGTCAGGTCGATGGCCTCGCTTTTGCCGTCCCGGAGGACGTCGATGCGCTTGGCCACCTTCCGATCGGCGGTGCAGTCAAACTCCACGTTGGTCACCTGCACGCCGAAGTGGAACTGGACGCCGAAGCCCTCCAGATACTTCACCATGGGCAGGATCATGGACTCATACTGGTTGTATTTGGTAAAGCGCAGGGCGGTGAAGTCGGGCAGGCCACCGATGTGATGGATATAGCGCTGGATATAGAGCTTCATCTCCAGAGCACTGTGCCAGTTCTCGAAGGCGAACATGGTGCGCCAGTACAGCCAGAAGTTGCTGCCGAACACCTCGTCATCGAAGAAGTCGCTGATGCGCTTGTCCTGCAGCTCCTCGTTGGGGGTGAAGAACAGCTTCATGATCTCCATGGCGCCCTTGTCGGAGAGATCGAACTTGCCGTCGGTATGGGCATCTTCGCCACGGTTCACCGTGGCCCGGCACAGGGAATAGTTGGGGTCGGCCTTGTTGAGCCAGTAGTACTCGTCCAGCACGCTGACGCCCTCCGTCTCAATGGAGGGGATGGAGTGGAACAGATCCCACATGACCTCGAAGTGGTTGTCCATCTCACGGCCGCCCCGCATGACGTAGCCGATGTTCTCGAACTTCCAGCCGTCGCAGGCGCCGCCGGCAGTGGGACCCTTCTCCAGAATGTGGACCCGCTCGCCCTTCATCTGGCCATCACGCACCAGATAGCAGGCGGCAGTCAGCGCCGCCAGACCGCTGCCCACGATGTAGGCGGATTTGTTGTCCACGCCCTCCGGCTTCCTGGGATGGGCAAAGGCCTCATAGTTACCGCTGGAATAATACATAAAAATGCGCTCCTTTCTGTTGACCGCTGCGCCGCCCCGTCCCCTTCTCAGTACGCACACGGGAGGTCGGCGGCGTCTCGCTGGTATGTTTTCCTCTGATGATGAAAACATACACCTTGGGCGCAATTTGTTCAATAAACAGAAAAATCCCGGTGATAAGTTTTTTATCACCGGGATGGGAGATGTTCAGTTTTTTATCATTCTGCCCCGCTTGATGCAGGCTTGTCCGTCCGCATCCGATTCAGGGCCGCTGCCACGCTGCCGTGGATCACCAGCTCCAGCTTCTGCACCATGACCTGTGGGTCGCCCTTCATGTCCCCCTTGATCCAGTCCAGCATCAGTCCCACGAACAGGTACTTATAGAGGGTGGCGATGAGCTCCTTGTCCTCCTGCCGCACGGACATCCCCTGAGCTTCCTCCTCCACCACGCCCTCCAGCAAGTCGTAGGTGACCCGGTAGAGGTAGTTCTCCACCTGCTCCCGGCTGACGGAGCGATAGACGTTCAGGATGAAGGGCTTGTTGTCCAGCACCGCCTGAAAGATCTGCAAAAGCCCCTGCTGCCACGTCTCATAGGTCTTTTTCCCCGCCAGCGCCCGGCTGGCATCCTCCTGACAGCTCCACTCCACCAGATCGTAGATATCCTTGAAATGGTAGTAGAAGGTCATGCGGTTGATACCGCAGTCCTCCGCAATATCATTGATGGTGATCTTGTTCAGCGGCTTTTGCAGCAGCAGATGCTTCAGCGACGCCTCCAGCGCCCGCTTGGTGACCTGTGACATGGCGGCCCTCCTTTTCTTTCTGCCCTCATGATAGCCTCCCGGCCGCCGCCTGTCAATCCCCATCTTCGCCGCAGGGCGCAGGCGGTGATCACGAGTGTCTCAGAAGCACAGCAGCCCCGGCAGTTCTGCCGGGGCTGCTGTTTCTTCGGCTTGCGAGACGGGGCTTACAGGTTCTCCTGCTTCAGCGCCTCGATGGGGTTTTCGCTGCGGATCTTCCGGGTGGCGTAGAGCATGGTGGCGAACACCACCACGAACACGCTGCCCACGGCGATGGCCACGCTGTACCACGGGATGTAAAACCGGGCGGCGATGCTCTGGGCCACGCTGCAATAGATGCCATAGGTCACCAGCACCGATGCCGGCAGGCCCCACAGCAGCGCCCGCGCGCCGTAGATGATGCACTCGTAGTCCATCATCCGGGCAAAGCCCCGCTGGGTCAGTCCCACGGACCGCAGCATGGCGAACTCCCGGCGGCGCAGAGCGATGGAGGTAGAGATGGTGTTGAACACATTGGTCATGGAGATCAGGGAGATGAGGATGATGAAGCCGTAGGAAAACACGTTCACCACCGTCACCATGGCCCGCTGGTTCTCGCCGTTGGCGGCCAGATTCTGCAGCTCAGAGCGGCTGTTGCCCAGCTCCATCAGGATCTGCCCCATGCTCTCGTAGGAGGCGGCGTGGTCGCTGCTCCTGAACCAGAAGGCGTCGGCGGCGGGAGCCTGCCCGGTGACGGCCTCATACATACTGTACGGGTACAGCAGATACAGGTCGCCGGTACCCAGGAAATCGGGAGCCTCCTTTAAAATAGCGCCCACGGTATAGCTCCGGGTGAGGACGGCCTCCGACGCCGGCACCGCCTGTGCCCGGCTCTCGTCCGGGGTCTCCCCCTCGCTGCGGGCGGTATAGTAATCGTCTATATAGTCCTCCGGATAGTACAGCACATATTCCGTACCGTCCCGTGTGATGCGGTCGCCCTCGGTGAACCAGCCATCCATGGGCTGATAGCTGCTCTCCGTTCCGGTGATGGGCAGGCTGCTGCCGTTCAGCAGGTGGTAATGGTACAGCTTATTATACTTACTGCCCTCGGTGCTGCGCCAGATGTCCAGCATATCCCACGCCACCGCCTGAGGTGCATCGGGACGGAAGTAATCCTCTTCCGGCAGGCCGTTGTCCCGCAGCAGCTGCCGGAAATCCTCATCCCGGAGGAAGTACATGGCGGCGCTGCGGTCTCCCTCCAGGCCGGTGTCCTTCCAGTAGTCCGGATCCATGTCCTCCTTGGCAAAGTGCAGGCTGGCGTAGCTGTCGGCGGTGTAGAAGCCCGATTCCACGCCGTCGGCGGCGGCCAGCTGTCCCAGCCGCTGCTCCGGTGTCACGCCCTCCGGCAGGGCCTCGCTGTAATACAGCTGCACACCCAGTGTGCTGTCGCCCCCCAGTTGGTCTACGGCATCCGTCAGATAGGCGCAGAAGGAGGAGGCGGAGATGAACAGTGTCACGCTGAGGAACAGGCCCACCACCGTGGAGCGATAGCGCTTGCGGTTACGTTTGAAGTTCTTGGCGGCCAGCATCCCGGAGAAACCGAAGAGTTTTTCCGTCAGGTGGGAGGTCCTGACCTCCCGACCCCGGAGCTTCACGTCCTTGGTCTGGCGGATGGCCTCCACCGGCGACACCCGCACGGCACGCTTGGCGGGGATCCACGCCGAGATGATGGCCGTCACAAGGCCGATGCCCGCCGCCGCCAGCAGCGCCCAGCCGTTGAGCACAAAGTGCATTTGCAGGGCGTTGCCGCTCGCCCCCATCAGGAATCCGAAGCTGTCCCGCAGGCAGTACAGGGTGATGCCGATGCCCAGACAGCCCACCAGCAGACCAAGTGGGATCCCCACGGCGCACAGCACCAGTGCCTCATAGAGGACACTGTCCCGAATCTGCTTGCGGGTGGCGCCGATGGATTTCAGGATACCGAACTGCCGGGTCCGCTCCGCCACGGAGATGGAGAAGGAGTTATAGATCAGCGACACCGAGCCGAAGGAGATCATCAGCAGCAGGATCACCGCAAAGCTGTAGATCATCCGGTTCACGGAGAAGAAGGTGGTGGCGCCGTAGTAATTCAGCAGGTCGGAATTGGAAAACCACTCCAACCCCGGATATTTCTCGTTGTTTCCCTCCATATAGCTGTAAAAGCGGCTGGGATGGGCCACCCGGAAAAATTCATCCGTCTGATAGCCCTGCTCCTGACAGGTCAGGGCAGTATAGCCGGGGCAGGAGAAGGGCTCCGTCGTCATATCCAGCCGCTGGTAAAAGCCCACCACAGTGTAGGTGTGGGGCGTGGTATCTGTCAGCGTCTCCCCCTGCGTATAGGGGTCATAGGCCGTCAGCTCCTCCCCACCCAGCGTCCGGTGGCCCAGCTCCAGCTCCATGGTGTCCCCCAGCGCATGGCGGACGCTGCCATTGGACCAGAGATGCTCCGGCAGAAGGAGCTCCCCGGCCTTCTCCGGCAGGCGGCCTTGGGTCAGTCGGATGGAGAGCAGGTCCGGCAGGTCGGGGTCCATGGACATGACCCGCAGATAGGGCTTATAAGCATTGTCCGCCCCTACCTGCCCCCAGCCCACCAGCTGCCACGCAGACTGCTCCGTGATCTCCTTTTCATCCCGGCTCAGCTGCGTTGCCTGCTGCTCCGTGAGGTTCTGGTAGCAGCCGTGGAACCGGCCTACGGTGTACTCGGCGGCCCCTATGAGATACTGCACACCGCTGTAAGCACCCTCCGTCACGGCGGTGAACAGGGCCACCGACAGGATGATGCCCACGATGGTCACCCACGTCCGGGAGCGGTTTTTCCGCAGAGCCTGCCGGGTGTAGCGGTGAAAGACGTTCATTCCAGCACCTCCCGGATGCGCTCATCCCGTGTGATGCGGCCATCCTCGATGGCAATGACCCGGTGGGCCTGCAGGGCGATGTTCTCGTCGTGGGTGATGATGACCAGCGTCTGGCCGTACTTCTTGTTGGACATCTTCAGCAGCTCCACGATCTCCTGGCTGTTCTTGCTGTCGAGATTGCCGGTGGGCTCATCCGCCAGCACCACCGCCGGGGCGTTCATCAGCGCCCGACCGATGGACACCCGCTGCTGCTGGCCGCCGGAGAGCTGGTTGGGCAGGTGCTTCTCCCGACCCCGCAGACCCAGCACGTCCAGCAGCTCCTCCAGCCGCTCCTGATTCACCTGTCGCCCGTCCATTAGCACCGGCAGGGTCATGTTCTCCACCACGTTCAGCACGGGGATCAGGTTATAAAACTGGTAAATGAGCCCCACCTGCCGGCGGCGGAAAATGGCCAGCTGATCCTCGTTCTGGGCGTAGACATCCTGCCCATCCACAAAGACCTTGCCGGAGGTGGGGCGGTCAACACCGCCCAAAATGTGCAGCAGAGTGGATTTACCGGAGCCGGAGGGGCCGATGATGGCCAAGAACTCCCCCTTCTCTACGGTGAAGGAAATGTCATCCACCGCCCGCACCTGATTTTCACCCTGTCCGTATACCTTACTGAGATGCTGGATCTGCATCAGTTCCATAGTCGTGTCCCTCCTTGACTTTCTGTTGTCCAGTATACCACACGAAGATGACGTTTCGGTGACAGGTTTCATTACAAAAACGTCACAAAACCGTCCCGGCGGAAGGACAGTCTCTCAGAGCAGCCTTACAGAGCAGTCGCCCGACAGTGAAAGAGCAGCCCCGGCGGAAAATTCCGTCGGGGCTGCTCTTGTTCTTGCCGTTGTCCTTGAAGGGCTTTTGTCCTTGCAGAATTATTTCTTGCGGCGATAGGTGGGGACCACCGAGGCCACGATGTCCTTCATGTCCTCCGTCTCCTCCTGACAGGCCTTCTCCAGCCGATCCAACTGGTGGCAGAACTCCTCGTCGTCCATGACGATGGGCTTTCCGATGTGGATCAGCTTGTTGGAGGTCTCCTGCAGGCCCTCCTCCGCCATGAGGATCTCCTCATACAGCTTCTCGCCGGGGCGCAGGCCCGTGTAGACTACCTTGATATCCACATCCGGCTCATGACCGGACAGGCGGATAAGGTTGCGGGCCATGGTGTCGATCTTCACCGGCTGGCCCATATCCAGAATGAATATCTCGCCGCCCTTGGCGTAGTATCCCGCCTGCAGCACCAGCGACACCGCTTCGGGGATGGTCATAAAGAAGCGGGTGATCTCCGGGTGCGTCACCGTTACCGGGCCGCCCTCAGCGATCTGCTTTTTGAACAAGGGGATGACGCTGCCGTTGCTGCCCAGCACGTTGCCGAAGCGCACCGCCACGAAGTCTGTATTGGGGCTGCGGCGGTTCATCATCTGCACCACCATCTCGCACAGGCGCTTAGAGGCGCCCATGATGTTGGTGGGGTTCACCGCCTTATCCGTGGAGATCAGCACGAACTTCTTCACGCCGTACTTCACCGAGGCCATGGCCATTTTATAGGTGCCGAACACGTTGTTCTTGATGGCCTCGTTGGGGCTGTCCTCCATCAGGGGAACGTGCTTGTGGGCGGCGGCGTGAAACACCAGCTCCGGCCGGTACTTGGCCATGACATCGTCCAGACGGCCCATGTCCCGCACGGAGCCGATGAGCACCTCCAGATTCAGCTCCGGATGGGTGCGGCACAGCTCCATCTGGATATCGTAGGCGTTGTTCTCATAAATATCGAAGATAATCAGCTGTTCGGGGTTGCTTTTGGCGATCTGGCGGCACAGCTCGCTGCCGATGGAACCGCCGCCGCCGGTGACCATCACCACCTTGCCGGAGATATACCGGCAGATCTCCTCCAGATTCACCTGAATAGGGTCACGGCCCAGCAGATCCTGCAGCTCCACGTCCCGCAGCTTGCTGACACTGACCTCGCCGTTGACCAGCTGGAACATCCCCGGCACCGCCTGCACCCGGCAGCCGGTCTTGCTGCAGATGTCCAGAATCTCCTTGCGGTCCTGTCCGTCGCAGGTGGGGATGGCGAAGATGATCTTATTGACCTGATACTTCTTCACCGCATCGGGAATCTCCTGCCGCCCGCCGGCAATCTCCACACCGTCCAGATACCGGCGGCGCTTGCTGGGGTTGTCGTCGATGATGCACACCACCCGGCTGCCCAGCCGGGGATTGGAATTGATCTCCCGGATCAGCTGGCGTCCGGCCTCGCCGGCGCCGATCATCAGAATGCGGTCCCGCTCGCTCTTCTCCGTGCTGATCCCCGCCATCAACTGGCGCATGAATCGGTAGGAGAACCGCAGCGCCGTGGTGGACATGAAGCTCATGATAAAGCCCGCAAAGTAGAAGGAGCGGGGCATATCGATCTTCAAAATCAGCACATAGGCCAGTCCGGCTGCCAGCAGCACGCCATAGGCCAGAATGATGCGGAACAGCTCGTCGATGCTGACGAAGCTCCAGATGCTGTTATACAGCCGGAATAGCTGGAACACCACCAGACAGATGACGATCCACGGCCCGATGATCTTCAAATACTCGTTGAGGTACATCTGAGGGATGGCCCCCAGACGGAACTCAAACCGCATCCACAGCGCCAGGAAAAAGGACCCGGCGATGCACAGCATATCCAGCACGAAGATCACCATCGTCCGCCGCAGTCCGGCGGTCATGGCTCTTTTGCCGTTTTCTTGTTTCATCCGTTCTTCCTTCCGGCGGCTCCGGCTGACGCCGGGCCGCCTGTCCTTCCTCAGATCTTCTCCACGTTCAGGGAGAAGTCTGCCTTATAGCCGCGGAAGCGAAGGATGCGCTCATAATCCTCCACATAGTCCACCTCGGCCCAGAACAGGCCGTCCATCTCCTCCACGTATACCGGGCGCTTGCCCACCATTTCATAGAGGATATTCTCCCACCAGACGCTGTGCTGCTGGGTGCGGATCATGCCGTCCAGCTTCTCCATGAACTCCGGCATGAAATCCTTGCTGAAGCGGCCGATGCCGATGTACTCGCCGGTGATATCGCTGCCGGTGAGCTCCTTGCCGTACTTCACCAGCAGGCCGTTCTCGTACTTATACTTGTAGTCGGCCTCCTCCTTGCGGGTGCCGTCGGCAAACATCACCGGGGACTTATGGCACTCCAGGATGCGGTCCAGCAGCGTCTCCTCCAGATACACGTCGGCGTTCATGATGAGGGTGTCATCGTACTGGGACAGGAAGTCCTTAGCGAACCACGCCGAGGCGATGCTGTTGGTGACGTCGAAGAAGGGGTTATAGAAGTAGTGGATACCCTCGTAGTCCTTCAGCGTCTCCTGAATGACCTCCGCCCGGTAGCCCAGCACCATGGCAATGTCGGTGATGCCCTTCTTGTGGAACAGCTCGATGGTGTACTGGATCAGCTTCTGACCGCCGATGTCCACGGTACACTTGGGGTTGCCGGCCAAATACCGGCTGATGCGGGTGCCTCGACCCGCCGCAAGCAACAGAACTTTCATGTTTCTTCCTCCTTGTAATATATCAATCAAGCCTTCAGGATCCCACGGGCCATGAGGTCGTCAAAGGCCCGGAACAGTGCGTCGTTATCCTCCACGGTCAGGTGGCCGATGTGGCCCACCCGGAACACCTTATCCGCCAGCTCACCGCCGTTGGGGCAGATGATAATGCCGTACTCGTCCTTCAGGGTCAGGAACAGCTGGTGGGCGGACACCTCCGGATTGTTGGGAGACAGCGGCGTCACCGCATAGGACAGGGAATCGGACACGATGTGGAAGGGATACTTCCCGATGCGGGAGCGGAAATCCTTGGCAATGGCACGGGTCTGAGCCTGTACGTTTGCAAAGCCGTCCCGTTTGATCTGATTCAGGCGGGCATTGATCTGGATAAGAATGCCCACCGCCGGAGTGAAGGGTGTCTGGCCCCGCTCCCCGTTTTTCAGGGCGGCCTTCAGGTCCAGATAGTAGCAGGCGGGGCGGTTGGCGTAGATACGCTCCACAGCCCGGCTGCTGAGCACCATCATGGAGATGCCGGGAGGCACGGCCAGCGCCTTCTGGGAGCCGGTGAACACCACGTCGGCGCCCCAGCGCTTCATGCTGACGTCATCGGCCAGAAAGGCGCTGATAGCATCCACCACCAGCACCAGACCGTTTTCACGGCAAAAGGCGGAGATCATGTCCATATCGTACAAAACGCCGGTGGACGTCTCGTGCATATTCACCAGAAAGCCCGTGTAGCCCTGTCCGGCATAGGGGGCCAGATCGGCGGGGGTCAGGGCATGGCCCTGCCGCAGTTCGATGGCCGTATGGGGGATGCCGTAGACCTCGCAGATCTCGCAGAAGCGGTGACCGAAGCTGCCGCCGGCCACCACCAGCAGCCGGTCGTCCTTGGTGAACACGTTCTGGGTGACGGCATCCATGGAGGCCGTGCCGGAGCCGGTGAGGAATACCGCTCTGGCATCCTCCGGGGCATCCATGAACTCCTTGAGCAGCGCCTCGTTCTCCTTCATCAGGGCGGAGAAGTCCGGCGTACGGAAGTAGGGCACGGGGTCTGCACCGATCCGGGAGATCTCCTCCGAGATCTGAACCGGACCCACCGCAAAGTTGATATGATCCTTTTTGATGTCCATAAAACTATATTCTCCTTTCACCGGTACCTGTCACAGAGTACGCTCTGCCGCAGGCACCTTATCTTCCGTTTCCAGCATCAGCGCACCCAGCGCCAGCCAGAAAATAAAGGACACATCATTGATCTTCAGGAATACGCTGTTCATGAACAGCGCCTCCACCAGTCCGAAGGCCACCACCGCCAGTGTCGTGATCGTCCACAGAGACAGCTGCGGATGCCGCAGGATATAGCGAATCACCCGCACCAGCACCAGCACCAGGAAGCACAGGAACAGCCCTGCTCCCACAAAGCCTGTGCTGATAAACACAAACAGATAGTTGTTATGGGACTCGTAGACCAGATCCGTTTTCACCGTATCCTTGAACTGATCGGTAAAGTAGCGCACGATGTACATCTCCGGATGCCGGTCGCCGATATAGTCGTTGTAGTTGGACAGGGACAGTCCCGCAAGGCCAATCTCACCGGCAAGGGATAGATAGTCCCTCCAGATCTCGAAGCGGTTGTTGGAGACATCGCCCTCCTGTGACCGCTCGATGGCATCCGGCTCCTCGATGACGGTACCCACGGCCATATGCTGCATACCGACCCGGATACCCTCCGTACAGCCCCAGCACACCACCACGGCGCACACACCGGCCAACACGCTGACACCCAGCCGTTTCAGCTGCTTCATACTGCCGCAGCGGTTACGCACCAGCAGCACCGTGAAGCAGAAGGCATACAGGATCAGGGCGATCAGGGCGCTACGGGACACGCTGAGGATCACGTGCGTGACCAGCACCAGCGCCGCCACGGCCAGTGCCGCACGGCCCGCCCAGTGTTTTCCACGGGTCACGACCCCCTGCATACAGCCGACAAACAGGAACATACTGGTATATGCCGCATAGTCCAGACCCATGAACAGGCCGAACAGGCGGCTCTGATAATAGCCCTGCCGTGTCAGCTCCGGGCTGGTGGTATTGGGATTGGCGACATATGTATAGCCGATGCGGAACAGATATTGATACAGGCCCACGCAGCAGGCAATGCCCCAGATGACCAAAACCACATAGAACAGGTTCCGCAGGAACCGGCGCATCCGTTCCTTGCCTACCCGCTGGGCCAGACTGTACACCAGCGCAAACTGGATCACCACCCAGCACAGGTCAAAAAGGTTGTCCTTCACGCCGTAGCGCATGGTACGCAGGGCGGCGATGACATCCATAAAGGCCACGCCATACAGCAGCCAGCACCAGATACCTCGCCAGAGGCCCCGGTTGGTGAACAGATCCAGCGCCATCAGCACAGCGCCTATCAGTCCCAAATAGGTGGAAATGTGGTACAGCGGGGTTTTGGCCATCCACGTCAGCACCGGGGCGATCTGCAGCAGCACAAAGCTCACCACCGTCACGCCTACATACACCAGCACCGCCGTGTTCAGCCACGGAAGCCGTCCGATACAGCTCTCATCCCCGAATACCGCACGCCGCAGTTCTCTCTTTTGCATATGGTATAACTCCTACTTTGTATAGATTATGCGGCCTTTTTCCCCTTGGGCAAAAAGCGCAGCAGAATGCCCCACAGCTGCTTCCACTCCGCCGTGCGTCCGGTGACGCCCAGCCAGATGCCGGGGTAGATAACGCCCACGATGACGCACCTCAGCAGCAGTGACAGGATGGTATGGTCCGGCGACAGCCACCGGCACGCACCGTAGCAGGCGGCGCAGGCGGCAAAGGCCAGCAGCACATAGCCCAGCAGCTTTCCCATGTATTCGTTCCAGCTGCGGTAGAACTGGTATTTCACCACCACCCACGCTTCCCACGGGGTATAGATGAAGAAGAACACCAGAATGGTGGGAACCAGCACGCCGGCGATGCTGCCGGTGGCCTTCACCATCCAGATGCTGCCCACCAGATTCACGGCCATGCCCACATAGGGCTTGAGCCAATCCTCCGTCCACAGGCCCGCTGCATCCCGGTAGGTCAGCTGCATGATGCGGAACATCCACGAGAAGAAGTACAGCACGATGAGCATCATCAGCCGCTCATCCAGCAGATACCCCGGGCCAAGCCACACGGCGGCGATGAAGGGCTGGTAAAAGCACAGCATACACGCCGCTGCGCCGCCCACCAGCGCCACCCAGCCATAGGTCATGGTTTTGAAGAACCGGTAGTTGTCCTCACGGGAGTCCGTCAGCAGCTTATTGCCGATGCCGGAGAGGCTGCCGTTGGTGACGATCTCCACCAGGCCATTGACGGCGGTGAGGATATAGTAATAGTTGCTATACAGCGACAGCGCCGTCAGTCCCAGAAAGGAGGAGATGATGATGCTGTCGATGCTCACCAGAAAGGTGTTGCCCAGCTTATGGCCGAACAGCGTCCCCACCCGCTTATAGATGTCCTTTTTGGTCACCGGGTCCAGCTCACCCTGACACACGATGTCCGGGTAGTGCTTCCGGGCCGCCAGATACACCGCCACGTTGTTGGGGATCACCATCAGCGGCAGCAGGATGATATAGGCATAGTAATTGGAGAAGATCAGCAGCACCGCCGCCTGCAGGGTATACTGCACCACATAGCGCACGGTGGAGATCTTCAGCGTCACGTCGTTGCGCTGAAAGGCGGTAAACGTGGCGTTGTTATAGGCGAACATCAGGTAATCCAGCACGCTCTCCGACAGATAGATGGCGAAGAGGACGTACAGGTTCACATCCGGCGGACACTCGTTTTTCACCAGCCATGGCAAAAACGGCATCACCGCCAGCCCCATGCCCAGAATCACCAGACCCACGATGCGGTAGACCTTCCGGTAGAATTTCAGCATGGCGCACAGAGCCGGCTTGTCATCCTCGGCAATGGCCTTGTACATGGTGAACACCAAGGAGCTGTTAAAGCCCAGATTGGCCAGATTCAGCACCGTCAGCACGGAGGTGAACAGGGTGGACAGGCCGTTATACTCCTGTCCCAGCTCCTTGATGATGATGGTCTTGATGGCAAACGGCCCGATGAGGGTGGCCACCCGGTAGATGGCGCCCCAAAGGGTATTCCGCATGGTATTTTTGGCTCGTGAGAGCTTTTTCATAGCATCCGTCCGTTCTCTCAGTTTCGGGAGCGGCTCATGACCGCTCAAAGGCGGAGGGCCTGGGGAAGGCCCGCTGGAAGATATCCACCAGCTGCTGCCGCTCCGTATCGAAATCGAAGTCCATGGGGTCGTCGTTGACGCAGACCACCCGGTACTTCCCGCCCCGCAGCAGCCGCTCCACCTCCGACTCGCTCTGCTTGCCGATGGTAAGATAGGTGCTGTCGGGCTTTTTGGGGGCAAACCGGCCGCTGGCCAGCTGCCAGTACCGGAACAGATACTGGTTCACGTCCGCCCGGTCCCGGAATTTGTGGCGGCAGGTGGCGTCCAGCACCTCCGGGAACCTGTCCCACACCTCCTCCAGCGTGCTCTTGCAGAAGGAGACGCAGGAGTGGTAATTGCGGAAGCCTGTGAAGTCCCCCCACGGGAGGAGGTACAGGTTATACAGCAGGCCCTTCCCGTAGCCGGGATAGAACCACTTGCCGAAATTCTGCCGGATGACACTGCGCTTATCGAAGCTCATGTTCACCAGCGCCATCATATTCAGCATGATATAGGGCATGAAGTTGGCGGTGTCGTTGTTTTTGATGACGCCCATCACCGCCGTGTCACAGGGCAGGCCGTCCCGGAAGAAATCCTCCGGTCGGGAGGGCTTCATCAGGTACACGTCGTCGTTGAAATAGAGGAAGTGCTCCGCCAGATCCGGGATGCGGTGCATATTCAGCTCGATGGCGTGGGAGCTGAAGGTAGGCAGATACTCCTCCGGGATGAAATCCCGGTGATTGACGATATGCAGCTTGGGATGGTCAGGCTCCAGCCATGCAGGCAGGTGTCCGTAGGTCAGCAGGTGTACCTTCCGCACCCACGGGGCGTTCTGCTCGATGCCTCGGAACCAATAGCGAAACAGCCCCCACTCCCGGTAGCGGGCGGGGTGATTGTCGGCGCTTTTGGAGGCCCGGTATTTGGCGTGATCCGCCTGCCAGACCGGGTCAGACCCGTCCACCCATGGGATCACGATGTCAATGGGATGCGTGCTCATTGGTCCTGTGCTCCATCCTTTTTCTGTTCCTCGGCGGCGCAATCCAGACAGAAACCCACGGAATAGTGCTTCTCCCGGTCGGCCTCCGGCGGGATGACCCAGTAATCGCCGTACTGATTTTTCAGATAGGTGTCCGGATCATGGGGCAGGTTGATGGAAAAGTCCTCAAACGGCCCCTTGATGGGGGGATAATATACCTCTTTGGGCATAATATGTCCGAAATAGTGGCCGATATCCGTGGGGACGGCCCACAATCCCGTGTCCTTCTTGCACCGCACGAAGCGGTCAAACAGGTCGCCCCACTTCTTATAGGGGCGGAAGGAGAACAGGAAGCCCACCGTACACCGCAAGCCATAGTTGAACTTTCCGGCGGAGGATTGGCTGAAGAACTTCTTCTTCTCCGGGCTGCGGTAGTGGTAGAACAGGGTGGATACCGCAATGTATTGCAGGCCCATGGCCGTTACGCCCTTGATGCCCCGGACAATGGGGTTTCTGGGGACGGACTCAATGGCGAAGATATCGATGTGAACGCCCTTGGGAAACGGCGTGTTATAGTCCAGAAACGCCGCTTTCAGGGTGTTTTTCTTATATACGGCGGAGATCATGCTCTCCAGCTGGTACTTATCGGAATTGGGGGTGGTGAGCTCGTACTTGTCCCCCATGCACTCCTCGAACAGCTCCACGAAGCGGTTCAGATCCTCACGGGGCATGAGGATATCCACATCGTCGTCCCAGGGGATAAAGCCCTTGTGGCGCACGGAACCCAAGGCAGTACCGCCGGCGGCCATATAGCACAGGCCGTGCTCCTGACACACCCGATCGATGTCCTTGATGATCTCCAGAAAGCACGCCTGCAGCGCCTTCAGCTCCTCCGGCGTCAGCTCGTGCATCATCTCCGTCTCCGGTGCGATCTGCATACACTTCCGGGTGGAGAACATATTTCTCAGCTTCGACATGACTCTCACGCTTTCTTTTCATCCACACAGTAGTGGATGCCCTTATACTGCTTGTAGCTGTGCTCCAGATCGATGAATACCGCATCGTGGCGGTAGACCCGCTCCTCCGGGGGAGGCAGCTGCATATAGTCGCCGTAGGAGATGGTCAGCCACTTGTCATAGTCCTCCGGCACCGGCATCTGATGGCCCTCAAACTCCAGATACGCCGGGTGGCGGAACCACCGGATGGGGAACCTCTGGCGCATGATGGTAGCGCCCTCGCCGAAGGAGGAGACGTACTCCGCATCCGCCAGCGAGTAGCGGCTCAGTCGCTTTTCGGCGCCCTTCCACAGCTTGTACCGGGCCTTGAAGGACGGCACCAGCGTCAGCGCCAGCTTCTCGGCGTAGTAGGTGACCTTGCCCTTGTGGGCGGGCAGACGCTGGAAATTGAAGCAGCAGTACATCATGGAGTCCACCATCTGCCACAGCTGCTTCCACTTGGACTTGGGCACGGCGTCCAGCGGGATCACGTCGATCATCAGCCCCTGATGGATGTCCAGATCTACGCTGTGGCGGTTGATGAAGGTGGTGTTGTTGTCCTTGATCTCCGTGGCGGAGTGACGGATGTTGAATCGATCGTTGGAGCGGACGCAGGAGTAGTGCTCTGTGTCCGCCTTTTCGTCCCAGATACGGCAGAGCTTTTCATAGTCATCCCGCAGCATGAACACGTCCACGTCGTCGTCCCAGGGGATGAAGCCCTTGTGGCGCACGGCACCCAGACAGGTGCCGCCGGCCAGCACGAAGCCCAGCCCGTTCTCCTGACAGAACTTCTGAAAATACAGCAGGATCTCCAGGAGCTTGCTCTGAATCTCCTGTATCGTGACCTCTTTCTTTTCTTCCATAGTTGACCTCTCACCGCCACCCGGCCCGCTGGGGGCAGGCGGCGTCCTCTTTGTTTTGTTCTCCGGCTATCGCCGCAACGGAGTATTATACTCCCTGCGGACCGGAATTGCAACCTTTGTATCCTCCGGAGGGGGTCACAGCACCGCTTTGACCGTCCGCAGCATGGTCAGCAGCTCCTGACCCAAGCCAAAGCGCCGGATGCTCGCCAGATTATATGCCATTTTCCCCGGCAGCACCTGCTGCACATACGTCTCGTCCACATCCTCCGCCTTGTCCAGCAGCTCCGCCTCGTCCTTGTAGCGGATGCTGGCCTCGGAGGTCACTCCTGCCGGCAGCAGGAGGGTGGCCATCATCTCCGGGGTGTAGCGGGCCACGTACTTGGGCACCTCCGGCCGTGTCCCCACAAAGGACATGGAGCCACCCAGCACGTTCAGCAGCTGGCCGACCTCGTCCAGACGGCAGCTGCGGATGACCTTGCCCACCCGTGTGATGCGGCTGTCGCCGCTGACCGTCACCTGACTGCCGATGCGGTCAGCGTTCTGCACCATGGTGCGAAACTTGAAAATGCGGAATTCACGCCCGTACTGGGTCACCCGCACCTGCCTGTAAAACACCGGGCCGTGAGAGTCCAGCTTGATGGCAATGGCCAGCACCAGAAACACCGGGCTCAGCAGCACCAGCAGCACCAGCGATGCCAAAATATCGAACAGCCGCTTGCAAAGCAGGCTCCCCTGCTTCTTTCGCAGCAGGTCATAGTACGGGCGGACCTCCTCCGTCCGCATCTCCTGCGGCAGATCCTCCCACTTCCGCAGCATCACCGGAGGTACTCCTTCACGATGTCCGCAAACTGCTCCGTCACATAGGCCGCATCCTCATCGGAGAGGCGGGTGTGCAGAGGCAGGGTGATGAGGTTTTCATAGTGGTGGTAGGCATTGGGATAGTCAGCGATATCGAAGCCCATGGCCTTGTAGGCCGTCATCATGGGCAGGGGCTTATAGTGGACGTTGCAGGCCACACCCCGCTCCGCCATCCGCAGGATGATCTCATTGCGCTCCTTTTCCCCGATGCCGGGGGTCCACGTCAGGTACAGGTGGCCGGAGCTGGTATAGTCCGGGGTAAAGTGGGGCAGGGTCCGGATGCCCAGCGGGTGCAGGGCTTCATCATAGCGCTGGATCAGCTGATGCCGCCGCTCCAGCAGGCCGGGATAGCGCTCCAGCTGCTTCAGACCCATGGCAGCCATGATGTCCGTCATGTTGCACTTATACCACGGCCCCACGATGTCGTACTCCCAAGCCCCCAGCTTGGTCTTGGCCAGAGCGTCCTTGGACTGGCCGTGGAGGCTCAACAGCTGATAGCGGTGGTACAGCTCCTCGTCGTCAAGACCCGGCAGCGTGCGCCACGCCGATGCACCGCCCTCGGCGGTGGTGAAGTTCTTCACGGCGTGGAAGGAGAAGGAGGTGAAGTCTGCCAGAGCGCCGGTAGGCACCCCGTGACGGGAGGCGCCCAGCCCATGGGCGCAGTCGGCCACCACGGCCACCCGGCCCAGTGCCTCCTGCACATCGCCCTTGGGGCAGAACAGTGCCTTTTTCCCCTCCACCGCCTGATAGATGCGGTCATAGTCGCAGGGGATGCCCCCCAGATCCACCGGGATCACCGCCTTGGTCCTTTCGGTGATGGCCCGCTCCATCTGATCGTAGTCCATCTCCAGCGAGTCCTTCTGGCTGTCGATAAACTTCACCGTGGCCCCCACATGGATGGCCGCCGCCGCCGTGGCGGTATAGGTGTACGCCGGCACCAGCACCTCGTCGCCTTCACCGATGCCCAGCACCCGCAGGTTCATCTCCTCCGCCGCCGTAGCGGAGTTCAGGCACACCAGCTTCGCCGCATGGCAGTACTCTGCCAGCTCCTTTTCCAGCTGCTTGGTGCGGGGGCCGGTGGTGATCCAGCCGGACCGCAGGGCCTCGCACACCTCTTGGATCTCCAGCTCCGTGATATCCGGAGGGCTGAAGGGTATATTTCGCATATCGATACGCACTCCTTAGTCGGTTTGATCCGTTTCGTTGTTTTTCAGTCTGCGCCCGGTTGGGCGGACTTACATATTGTGAAATTATACTACAACCCTCGGCAAAATGCAACCGGCGGCGGCAGGTCATTTCACACTTCCCGGCGGTTTTTATGAATAGAAGGTAAATTTTCTTTTAACCCTGCACTTTTCCCACCGGCTTGATGGGGCTTATGAGGGCATCTATATCGTGCCCTTATACCACCGCAGGATAAACCGTGCGCCGCCGGTAAGGACATTTTCCGCCTGCACCGTGCCGTTCTGCTGGGCCAGCACCTGACGGGAGAGGCTCAGGCCGATGCCGAAGTTGTTCTCCCCGGCGTTTTTGCCCCGGTAAAACCGCTGAAAAAGCCGGGGCAGCTCCTCCGGGTCGAAGCCCGGCCCGTCATCCTGCACCGTGATCTCTGTGAAAATGGCTGTCTCCCGTGCCGTTACCTGCACCCATGAGGCGGCGTACTCCATGCAGTTTTTCAGAATATTTCCCAGTGCCTCCGTGCTCCACGGCACGTCGCAGGTAAGCCGCTCCTCCCCCGCCTGAGCGGTGAAGCGGATGCTCCGCACCTCCATGGGGACCTCCAGCGGCTCCGCCGCACGGCGCACCAGCTCCGCCGCCGTGGTGTCCTGCGGGTGGAACACCACCGTCCCGGCGTCCAGCTGGGCCATTTTCAGCAGGGCCTCCACCAGCCACTCCATACGGCCCGTCAGCTTCTTCAGCTCCCGCATCAGTGCCAGACGCCGCTGGGGCGTCAGCTCCTCCTGCTCCAGCAGGGACAGGGTCAGGCGCATGGCCGTCAGGGGCGTCCGCAGTTGGTGGGAGATATCCGCCATGGCATCCGCCAGCCGGACACGCTCCTCCTGCTGTCGCTGGGCGTTCTCCCGCAGCCGCACCGTCATCTTCCCGATCTCGCTGCGGAGGATGGCCAGTTCTCCCTCCTCCTGCTGGGGCAGCACCTGCTGCTCCTGCCCGTGGAGAATGCGGTCAATGTCCCGGCTCATGCGCTCCAGTTCCCGGTAGCGCCGCCGGGTGGAGCCGTACCAGATGGCCCCGCAGACCGCCCCCAGCCCCAGCGTCAGCAGGCCGCAGATGGGATACAGCAGGGCCGCCGCCACGGAGCACACCGCCGTGGCCAGCAGCAGCCACAGGGCCGTCCGCCGCACCTCCGTATTCTTCCAGATGCTCATGCGTCCACCATGTAGCCGATGCCACGCACCGTCCGGATGATCTGTGGGTCTGCGGGGTCGGTCTCGATCTTCTCCCGCAGGCGCTTGATATACACCGTCAGGGTGTTGTCATTGACGAAATCCCCGGCGGCGTCCCAGATCTCCTCCAGCAGCTACGACCGGGAGAGGACCTTTCCCCGGTGGCTCAGAAACACCAGCAGCAGCCGGTATTCCAGCGCCGAGAGATACACATCCCGGCCGTCCCGCGTGACCCGCCCCTTCTCCGTATCCACCATCACACCGCCCAGCGGCACCAGCGTCTTCTCCTTGCCGTACCGCCGCAGCACGCTGCGGATGCGGGAGACCAGCTCTCTGGGCCGAAAGGGCTTGGCGATGTAGTCATCGGCCCCCATGTCCAGCCCCAGCACCACGCTGCTCTCGTCGCCGGAGGCGGTGAGGAAGATCACCGGCAGACCCCGGCTCCGGGCATAGGCGCACACGCCGAAGCCGCTGCCCTCCGCCAACTGCACATCCACCAGCAGCAGCCCCGGAGCCGTCTGCTCCACCAGCTGCCTGGCCCGGGTCTCCCCGGTGGCCGTCTCCACGGAAAAGCCCTCACTCTGCAAAAATGCCGACAGCGACGCCGTGATCTGTGCATCGTCCTCCACCAGCAGGATCCGTTCCATACGCTCCTCCTTTCCCGGCGTTATCCCACGGGATAGCGCCAGCCGTCCTCGATCTCACCCTTTCTGGCCCGGCCCATGAGCTCACGGGCCACCTCCTGCACCGGCCGCTGCCGGTACAATATCTCATAGACGCACCGGCAGATGGGCATCTCCACGCCGGTCTTTTCCGCCAGCTGGTGCATACTGGCGGCGGCATAGTAGCCCTCCACCACGCCGCCGGTCTCCGCCAGCGTCTGCTCGACGGACTTGCCCTGTCCCAGCAGGATGCCCGCCCGGCGGTTCCGGGAGTGCATGGAGGTGCAGGTGACGATCAGATCCCCCATACCCGCAAGGCCGCCGAAGGTCTGGCGGTCGCCCCCCAGCCGCTCCCCCAGATGGCACAGCTCCACCATGGCCCGTGTCATCAGCAGGGCTTTGGTGTTGTCCTGATACCCCATACCGTCGCAGATACCGCAGGCCAGCGCCACCACGTTCTTCAGGGCGCCGGACAGCTCCACTCCCACGATATCGGGGCTGGTATACACCCGGAAGCGGTCGTTCATAAAGGCATCCTGTACCGTGAGGGCAGCCGCCTGAGACACGCTGGCCGCCACGCAGCCGGTGGGGAGCCCACGGCCCACCTCCTCGGCGTGGGAGGGGCCGGACAGGGCGGCGATGGGAAAGGCTCCCCCCGTCTCCTGCTCCAATATCTGGCTCATCCGCAGGTGGGTATCCCGCTCGATGCCCTTGGCCGCCGTCACCAGCAGCGTACCGGGGCGCAGCAGCGGGGCGGCGGCATGGGCCGTCTCCCGCACGGCGTAGGACGGCACCGCCACCACCACCAGCTCCGCTTCCGTCAGGCAGCCCATATCCGCCGTCAGGCGCAGCTCCGGCGGCAGAGGGACTCCCTCCAGCCGGGGGTTCTCTCTGGCCCGCTCCATATACGCCGCCTTCTCCGGCACGTGGGACCACAGGGTCACCGGATGTCCGTTCCGGTGCAGCACCAACGACAGCGCCGTTCCCCAGCCGCCGCTGCCCAATACCACCGTTTTCATGTCACGCCTCCCGCTCTCCTCTCCGCCGGGGATGTCCTTCCCGGCGGCAGGAATCTATATTCCGTGATATTTTACCACAAACGGCGGACAGTGCCAAGTGGTTTCCTTCGCTTTTCCCGGTGACAATGCCGTCACCTTGACGGCGGCTGAACGAAAAAAAGCGCCGCACACCTTCGTGTGCGGCGCTTGACTATGTGATTTGGGGCATTTTACCCCTTGATGCCGAACATCCGGCGGCGGCAGAAGGGGATGCCGGAGAACAGAGCGATCAGCAGGATGCTGCCGCCCACGGACACGCCCTCCAGAAACAGCAGCTTCAGGGAACGGGCCCATCCGTCAAAGTTCATGTTCCACTCCAACAGCGACATGATCAGGATGTGGATAAAGTAGACGCCATTAGTGTTATATAGGCACGCTGTCGAATTGCAAGAAAAAATATGTCCAATTTCGTATTTTTCATGGGCCTTGCTTGGATCTTACTCAAAAGTCAAAGGGGACCGCTTCTCTAACGAGAAACGGTCCTCTTTGGGAAAATCACGCAGCGGCGCTCACTGGCCGTCGCTTGTAAGCTCAATGTCCTCCCAGTGGGTAACGGTAAGGGGGATGCGGTACCGGCTGCCGTCCATTTCCTCTACCACCAGCGTCACATCGCCGTCCAGTGCGCCCCGACTGACACAGGCCTCATAGTACCCATCCTCGTTCCGGCGCAGATCATAGATGCCGGTATCGGACACCAGCCAGCCATAGCGACTCTCCGGGAAAAGGCGGCCCAACACAGCCCGGTCGATGGCGCCGCCATCCTCCACAGACAGCTCCGTGGTCTCCGGCAGCTGCACCGTATCCGCCAGAGCGGCAGTGACCTGCTCCTCCAGCGGCAGAGCCGTATCTGCCAGCGCCGGATTCAGGTCCATGGCTGCCATAACGGCGGAATCGAAGTACCGATCCATCAGCGTATACTCCGCCACCTCCAGGATCACCACATCAGGCTGGAAGATGTTGCAGTACTCGTCGATGTTCAGCACATTCTGATAGTTGTGGATGGCGATATACTCGCTGGCGGCATTGACGAGATACTGGGGGCGGCTGTTGTAATAGCTGCCCTGAAACACCAGCATCCGAGGCAGCTCCTCCGCCCCCTCGCTCTGGTTGACCAGATAGTGGAAATAGGGGTAGCTGGGATTCTGATCCAGCTCGGAGCGATAGGCGTCGGCAATGTTTTCATAGGGTGTCTTGGTGTGGAAGCGAGGGATCTCCTCGTTGACCACGAACTCCGAATTGGGCAGCGTGGCAGCCACATCCGTAGTGATGTCAAACAGATCCATGGTCAGCTCCGTGACCTCCGGGATATCCTCATGGATACGGGCCAGCAGCGTATTGGTGCCGTAGAAGCAGCCCAGCTCATTCCAGTGTCCGGCGTCATACTGGCGGTTGAACACCTGCTCCGTCTGGCTGCGCTGGATGAGCACCTCCGTGTTGTCCATGCAGTTAACCCCCAACCGGTCCATGTAGTCCAGCATGGTATCCACCCACTCGTCCTCATAATTTACCCCCTCCGGCAGATACCGGCGGTAAACGGAGATCTTCTCCGGCTCGAAGAGGAAGTAGAACCGGATGCCCCGCTCCTGACAATATTCCTGAAGCTTGGCCACCATCTCGGCATAGGTCCGGTGGTAATCGCCATAGGGGATATTGTCGTGCATATTGAAGAAGATATACCCGTCCTGCCCATAGGTGTAGGTGGGATGGGTCAGCTCATGAAACAGCTTATCGTTCAGCTGGGCATAGGCCCGGATCATCAGATTCCGTCCGCCGATGCGGTCGCTGACATAGTCCTCCACTCCCTCACTGAAGTCCCCTTCTCCCAGCACCGGGAACTCCGTCAGGCGGCGGTTGTCGATCTCCGACACCACGTCGGTGCGGAAGTCCGTCAGGCACAGGGGGATCAGCAGCATCAGCAGAAAGGCGGCGCAAAACAGGATATTCCAGATTTTTTTCATATGCTTCTCCTTTCACACCGTCAGAATTGGAAGTACAGGAAGGGGCTGTAAGAGGAGTTCACCACGAACAGAACGGACACGGCAAACAGCACCAGATACACCGCCAGCTTCCATGGAGCCGGAGCCAACAGGCGCTTCCGGCGTTCCTCGCTCATAGGCAGCGCCCCCGCCACGGAGCCCAAGGCGGCGATGACCAGCAGCACCGCCAGCTTCCGGGTGAGGAAGTAGCGCCATGTGAAGTTCACCGCCGGTGAGGCCGCAAAGAGAGCCGCATAGGTGGAGAAAGCGTCGGAAACGTCGGAGGCCATGAACATGATCCACACAAAATAAACCACCGCCATGGTAAAGGCCCACTTCACCACGGAGGGGATGCGCTGATACCACTTCTTATTGCGGACATAGCGCTCCGCCACTACGAACACCCCGTTGATAACGCCCCACAGCAGGAAGGTCCAGTTGGCCCCGTGCCAGATGCCCGTCAGCAGAAAGACCACGAAAAGGTTCAGATAGACATTCCCCCGGCGGTTGCCACCCAGCGGGAAATAAACATATTCCCGGAACCAGCTGCCCAGCGAGATATGCCAGCGCCGCCAGAACTCCGTGATGGAGGTGGAGATATAGGGAAAGTTGAAATTCTCCTTGATAGAGAAGCCGAACACCCGGCACAGTCCGATGGCAATGTCCGAATAACCGGAGAAGTCGTAGTACAGCTGGAAGAAGTACAGCAGCGCCCGCAGCCACATGGTGGGCGTATCTACGCCGCCGGCCAGCAGCACTCCGTCGATGCGGGCGATCTGAGCGCCGAAGGTATCCGCCAGAATGGCCTTCTTGGAATAGCCAATGATGATGCGGCGGAGTCCCTCCGCCGCATCATCAGCGTCCGGTTCCGGGCGCTGGGCCAGCTGGGGCTGGAAATCCCGCCACAGGACGATCGGGCCGGAGATGACCTTTGGGAACAGAGACAGAAACACAAAGGCATCTAACGGACTGCCGGGCGTGGCCAAGCCCCGGCTGATATCCACCAGATAGGAGATGGATTCAAAGACGATGAAGGACAGACCTGCCGGGACGATAAGACCGTCAAAGCTCAGCTCCAGCGGCAGCAGGGCGCTGAGGGTATCCAGCAGGAAGGTCAGATACTTACACAGAAACAGCAGCGCCACCAAAGCGGCTGCGCCCAGCGCCATCCAGCGACGGCTGGCCTTCTCCCCCGCCGCCTGCCGGGCGTAGCCGATGAGCACGCCCATCAGGTAAACAAATACGATCAGCCCCAAAAACACCACCAGCGCATGAAGGCCGCAGAACACATAGAAGGCCAGACTCATCAGCGCCAGAAGAATGTTGTTCAGCAGCGGTCGGTGCAGCCGAGTGCAGAGCAGGTACGCCACGATAGACAATGGCAAAAAGATAAATAGAAAGGTTTGTGCGGTAAAGCCCATGGTATCTCCCCTGTCTCATACGGCCGCCGGAGCGGCCGTAAGTATAAATATTTTATGAACGGTTTCTTAAGACCCCTGTTATTATATACACAGCGGTGTTTGTTTGCAAGAAAAAATGAAAAATGGAAAAAATGTTGGAGCAGGACAAATATGCAAAACACCCGCACCGGTTTTCCGGTGCGGGTGTCGGGCCGCTGGATCACTCTACCAGCCCGTATTTGACCTTGATGCGGTCCAGCTTTTCCAGCATAGGCTCCGCCAGCAGCAGCAGGAAGATCACCGTGGCGCAGGCGTGAACACAGTCCATGGGGAAGCCGGTGATATAGTACGTCAGCAGCGTCTGCCAGTTCATCTCTGCCCCGTAGATCAGCGCCGACACGGGGTTCATAATAGCCCCGTAGATGACGAAGGTGACGATGCCGCCGAACACCGCCAGAGCGCCCCGGCTGCGGCGCAGCCAGCCTTTGCGGAACAGCACTCCGGCCAAAAAGCCGATGATGCCCATGCTGAACATCTGGAAGGGCGTCCACGGCCCCTGCGAGAAGAGGACATTGCTGGCCAGCATAGTCATGGCCCCCACCAGAAAGCCCGTCTCGCCGCCGAAGGCCACTCCGGCGATGATGGTCAGGGCCATGACGGGCTTGAACTGGGGCAGCATGAAGAAGGCCGCCCGGCCCGCCACGCCCAAGGCGCACAGCACGGCGATGATGGTCAGCTCCCGGGCCTGTGGGCGTCGGCCCTCAAAGACCATGAAAAACGGCAGCATACACTCCAGCATCACCAGCAGGGCGGTGATATAGTAGTGGGTGCGGCCAAAGAGGCCCACGCACACCACCAGCGTCACAGGGATCATCAACAAAATCAGCACGGAGGCCACCACCGTGCGGCGGGAGAGCTTCCGCTTTTCCACCGGAGTCTGCACCTGCACCGGCGGCGGCGCCCGACGGCCGATGGAGGCCACCAGCACGAACATGGCCACCAGAAATATCCCATAGGTGGCCAGCGTCTGCCACCCGGCAGCAGAGACCTTGCCGCCGCCCACCAGCGCCGTCAGATCCGTCTTGCGGGTAGCCATCCACAGGATCACCAGCGCCACGGCGCCGGACACGGCGGCCAGTGCCCTGCGCCACCACGGAAGCTTCGGGGGCTTCCAGTCGGCGGATCCCTCCGCTGCCGGCGGCAGCGGCACATAGGTGTGCTGCACCTCCGGCTCCGGCGGAACGGTGCCGCCAATACCGGCCATGACGTCCTCCGCCGTGACGGCGTGGGGCAGCAGCCCACGGGCCATGCGGTCGGCGGAGGTGGTGTAGAAGCTGTTGCCGCCGAAGAAGGCACGGGGCGTCCCCTCGGCGGAGATACTGCCGTCGAAAAATAGGGCGCAGCGGTGGGCATAGCGGGCGCAGAACTCCACGTCATGGCTCACCATCAGCACCGTCACGCCGCCGGAGAGCAGAGAGCGCACCATGGCGGCGAAGGACTGCTTGAACTCGGCGTCCAGCCCCTTGGTTGGCTCGTCCATCAGCAGGATATCCGGCTCCAGCAGCATGACCTTGGCCAGCGCCGCACGCTGCTGTTCGCCGCCGGAGAGGTCGTAGGGATGGCGGTCCAGCAGTTCCGTCAGACGGCAGAGGGTCACCATTTGCTCCACCCGCCGCTGCTGCTCCGTCAGGGGCAAATGCAGTCCGTCGAAGGTCTCAAACAGGTCCTCCCGGACGGTCTTTTTCACGAACAGTGCCTGGGGGTTCTGGGGCAGGACCCCCAGCCGGCCCGTATGGCGCACCGTGCCACGGTAGGGGCGCAGTCCCTCACTGAGGAGCCGCAGGGTGGTGGATTTGCCGGTGCCGTTGCCGCCCAGCAGGGCCACAAATTCCCCCTGTCGGACGGTCATATGGAGGCCCCGGACGATATCCGGGCCCTTTTCCTCGTATTTGAACCACACGTCCTCCGCCGCCAGCACCACCTCGCCGCAGGGAGGGATCTCCTCCGGCGGCAGGGGCCGGGCGGGGTGATCCGTGAGCCACTCCGTCAGGAAGGCTCTGCCCTCCCGCACCGTCACCGGGCAGGGGGCATCGCTCTGCACCGAGGCCCAGATCCGCATGGCGGAGGGCATGGCCAGAAACATCCGGTGCCCCTCCTGCCGCAGCAAGCCGCCCACCTCCGCCGGTGCGCCGGTACACAGCAGCCGTCCGCCGTCCATCACCGCCGCATGGGTCGCCAGTGGCAGGGCCTCTTCCAGCCGATGCTCCGTCAGAAGGACGGTGGTCCCCAGCTCCCGGTTGATGCGGCCCAGCGTCTGGAGGAAGTCCGAGGCGGCAATGGGGTCTAACTGGCTGGTGGGCTCGTCCAAAATCAGCACACGGGGCTGCATCACCATCACCGAGGCCAGACTCAGCAGCTGCTTCTGTCCGCCGGACAGCTCCGTGACGTTTTTATAGAACCAGTCCTGTATCCCGAAGAAAGAGGCCATCTCCGCCACACGGCGGCGGATGGTGGGGGTGTCGAAGCCCAGACTCTCCAGCCCGAAGGCCAGCTCATGCCAGACCTTGTCCGTCACCACCTGATTCTCCGGTGACTGCTGCACGAAGCCGATCTCCGCCGCCTGACGGCGGCTGGGGATCTGTGCCAGCGGCGTGCCGCAGAAGGTGATCTCCCCCTCCCGCAGGCCATGAGGCGCCAGTACCGTTTTCAGCTGCCGCAGCAGCGTGGATTTTCCGCAGCCGGATGGGCCGCAGAGCACCATGAACGCACCCTCCGGCACGGTGAGGGTGACATGGGACAGCGCCGGGCGGCGCTGCTGGGGGTAGGTAAAACTGTAATTCTCCAGATGCAGAAGCTCCGTCACCGGCGCACCTCCTTCTCGATTTGTCTCCACTGGCGGGCTGCCGCCAGATCCAGCGCCGCCGGGGTCAGGCACAGCAGGAAATAGACCACGAAAAAGCTCACGGTCATGGGCGTCACAGGCGCTCCCGCCAGCGAGGGGTAGTAGCGGAACCGCAGGCCTCCGGCCAGCACGCCGCAAAGCACATAGGCCCCGCAGAAGATGAACCATACCAGCAGGCTCCGGTCCCGGTCGTCCATGCGATAGATGGCGAAGGCCGTGCGGCCCTTTTCGCCGTAGCCTCGGCTCTTCATACTGTCCGCCGTCTCGATGGCGCTCTCCAGCGACCATGTGACCATGATGGAAAAGACCTTCATGGCGTTTTTCGTGCGGCGGAGAAGGCTGCCGTTCTCCGTGTCACGGCCCATGTATTTCTGGGCCTGCGCCACGGTGTGCAGCTGGGTGCGGAACCGGGGAACAAAGCGCATGGTCATAGACAGCACCAGTGACAGGGCGGGGATCACCCTGCCAAAGAGATAGATGAACTTATCCGAGGTCATGACGGCGTTGTAGCAGGTGAACCACAGCAGCGTGGCCGACAGCAGCGCCGCCGAGGCAAGGCCGTAGAGCATACTCTCCAGCGTCAGGGGATTGCCGGAGGGGAGATAGGCCAGTATGGTAACGCCCTGATGGGTAAAAGCCGGGTTGATGACCGCCGCCAGCACCGCCATAGGCACCATCCACACGGCGCTTTTCCGCAGGGAGCGGGGCCCCAGCAGCACAGCATGGTAAATCACGGCCCCGCACACCGACAGCAGCAGGCATACCGGGTGAGTCAGGCACATGGAAAAGGCGATGACCAGCACGAAATACAGGAAGTTCACCGCCGGATGGCAGCTGCCGAACACGTCGCTGTATCGCATGGTCATCGCCTCCCTTCGCCGGTTCTTCTCACTCGCCCACGGCGGCCCCGCCGCCTACATCCTGTCCCAGATCGCAGGTATAGACCCAGCAGATCACATCCCCCGGCTGCACCGTGTAGCGGGAGCAGCCGTAGTTGGGATACCAGTCGTTGACACTGTACATCCAGCCGGAGCCGCTGCCCACGTCGAATTCATACAGGTTGTGGATGCCCTGAATGTAGGCGCTCCCATACAGGGGCGTCCATTTGGACTCCATCTGGATGCGATTTTCCCGGCACACCCGCTGCAGCACGTCAAAGACGTTTTCCCCGGTCTGGAAGCCCACCTCCACCGGGGCCAGAATGACGCCGTCCTGAGGCACCTGCTCCCGCTTGTCGGGGTCGCAGGCGTCCATATTATCCAGAATGGTGGCGCAGGAGATGGAGATGGTGCAGGTGGCGTCATAGTCCATCTGCTTGGCGCCGCAGCCGGCCAGAGCCAGCAGCATCAGCATCGCTGAAAGCGCCGCAAAGATACGTTTTTTCACGGAAGATCGCTCCTTTCCGACCCGGTGCAGTCAGGAAAAAGGCCGGTTCCCTCCGGAAACCGGCACCGGCCGCCCCGCCGCCCGCTCCGTCTCCGGTGAAGCGGCATTCTGCGCTATCTCATTGTGTCCCATTATACGGAATCTCCTCCGGGAAGTCAACTGGAAAAGCCCTCCTCCACAGGGGAAGGAGGGCTTTATGTCCAAAGGACCCGCTGTGGGGGATTCACAGGAAGAACTTCCGGTGAAGGGAGCGGCGCAGAGGCGGACAGACGGCAATGATGATCAGCATCACCCCCAGCAGCACCCCGGCGGCCAGCGGATAGAAGGACCAGAAGAAGGTCTGGTGAACGCCGAAGGTCAGGTTCAGCAAAAACTCCAGCAGCATGGCAAGCCCGCCGGCGGCAATGAGGGCGCCGCCGAAGATGTAGAGATACCCCCGGCGGACGTAGCGCAGCAACGCCACCATGGTGGTGATGAGCACCCCGATGGATCCTGCCACGGGGAAGGCGAAGGTCAGGAACCAGTGTCCGCCGGTGGCGAGGTCGATATACAGCAGGTACAGAATAATGGCGGCAAAATCCACCGGCACAAAGATCACCGGGTTCGGCCGCTTGAACCACAGGGGCAGCACCGTCAGCACATACAGCAGCAGGATGCCGCCGGAGGCATAGCCGGACCAGAGGATACCCCCGTTGATGCGCCAGTCGCACAGCACGCAGATCACCGCCGGCAGCAGGGCCAGCGCCGTCAGGATAAAGCACACGCCGGAGCGGTTCACCTCCTCCGGGTGGACCCGCTCATCCGGGGGATAGGGCGGATCGGCAGGGGTGCGGGGAATATCCGGGTGGAACACACGGGTGCCGCACAGGGGACACACCCGCTGGCTGTCCGCCAGCTCCACGCCGCATTTGACACAATACATGGCTTTGCGCTCCTTTCTTCTCTCAGCGCTGGTTGCTCTCCGCCTTCACCGGCAGGCCCAGCTCATGCAGCACCTGATAAAAGTGCAGCTCCAGCTCCGGCTCCCGGATGTTGCGGATGCAGTTGATATAGGCGGTGCCGTTCCACGACACCACGGCGCAGCCGTGGGGGGCCGCCGCCTGCACACCGATGATGAAATCCATCCGGCGCACATAGGGGGCCATGGTCTCCGGCAGGCGGACGTTGCCCAGATTGGACAGGCACAGACAGGACTTCCGCTCTCCCACGGCGTCGAACACCAGCTTCATGGCCAGATTCTTCACAAACAGCGGCATCACCCGCAGCACGGGGGACCGCTCACTGGCCACATTGGCGGCGAACTTGGCCTGCATGGTGTGAGGATTGTTCTCCAGCCCCATCCGATGGTGGACGGCGGCGCAGATCTCCCGGAAGGTGAAGTCTCCCATACGGGGATCGATCTCCGGGGTGATGTAGGAGGCGAAATTCCGCAGGGTGCGGGTGGGAAACAAATTCCGCAGATTCACGGGGATCAGCACCTTCACCGGCTTGCGGTGGCTGCGGCGTGGCTCCTTCTCCGCCTGCAGGCGGTCGATGGCCTGCATCATGGCGGCGGCCAGCAGCTCCGTCACCGTGACGCCGTACTCCCTGGCGCAGGAGCGCAGGGCATCCGTCGGCACCATCAGCGTCACCAGATTTTTGAAGCCGTCCGGCTCCGGCGTGCCGCTGAGGTGATAGGCGGTGGCCTCCTTGCGGCTGGCCTTCACATCCCCGGCATAGCGGAGGAAGCTGTCCTCCAGTTCCTCCTCGTCCGGCTCCTCCAGACGGCCCAGTACGCCGTCCTCCGCCGGGACGGTGATGCCGTACTTCTGGCACAGGTACTCCGCCAGCAACGTCTTGAGGAAGATGGTCCCGCCGGTGCCGTCGGTGATGGCGTGGAAGAACTCCACGGCAATGCGGTCATGGTACACCAGCACCCGCAGGGCGCAGCGCCGTACCTGATCGAAGGGGGCGTGGGCCAGCGGGCAGCTCTTCTCCGGCTGGATGGCCGGGGCCTGGGGGATCTGCTCCAGATAGTACCAGAACATCCCCCGCCGCAGCCGCACCGCCATGGATGGGAAGCGCCGCATCGTCACATCCAGCGCCGAGCGCAGCACCGCCGTATCCACCGGCTCCGTCAGAGTGGCGGACAGGCGGAAGAAGTTGTTCCAGTTGCGGCGCTTGGCGGCGGGGTAGATCTTGGCGGCGTTATCCAGCCGCATCCACCGCAGGCTCCGGGCCGGGGAGAGCACCTTATCCAGAAAATGGTTGATGGACTGAAAGTCCTCCTCCATGTTCTCGTTGAGACAGTACAGCACATAGGCGTGCCACCGCTCCGGGGCGATGTGCATTTTGCTGCGGCAGCCGGACTGCAGCAGCTTCTCATGGAGCATCCGGGTGTCGTCCAGCATCACCTCGTCCCCGCCTACAAACAGCAGGGACGGCGGCAGGCCGTGGAGATCACCGAACAGCGGGGAGCACAGGGGATCCTCCGGCGTCTGGGTATAGCACCCGGCGTAGAAGGTCAGCAGCTCACGGGTCATGGAGGGGTCCACGTCCCGGTTGGTCTCGAAGGAAGCTCCGGAGGAGGTGAGGTCCGTCCACGGGGAGATGCCCACCAGCCCGCAGGGCAGCGGCCGCCCCAGTTCCTTGAGCTTCAGGCACAGGGCATAGATGAGCCCGCCGCCGGCGGACTCACCGCACAGCAGGATCTGCCGGGCGGGATAGCCCTTTTTCAGCAGATACTCATAGCTCTCCAGTGCATCCTCCAGCGCAGCGGGATAGGGGTGCTCCGGGGCCAGCCGGTAGGCGGCGCAAAATACCCGCACGCCGCACTCCGTGGCCAGCGTGGAGGCAAAGCCCCTGGCGTACTCCAGACTGCCGCAGGTGTAGCCGCCCCCGTGGAGGTACAGGATCACGCCGGTGCGGCGCTCGTCCTTGGGCATGATCCACGCCCCCTGAAAATTCCGGAAGTCATGCTCACGGGAAAAGGTCTCCCGCCGGTGCATGGCCGTCATCAGCTCACCCAGCTTGTCCTGCCCCTTCCGGGTCAGCTCCAGAGAGCAGTTTTCCGCCAGAGGCTTGAAGAAATTCAGTTGTGAGCGCACCAGCTTTGCGTGCAGTTCCATGTGGGTCCGTTCCTTTCCTGATCTCATATCTTATGATTATAGCATTTACAGGGTGCCGTGTAAATACGACGCCCCGGCGGGAAAATGTGAATTTTCTGTGTTATTTCCGTTCCCTATGGCGGAATTTTCCTACAGGCGGCGGGGCGGTCTTGCAATCCCGCCGCAGATTTGCTATGCTGAAAAAAACACGGGAGGTGCGGCGGATGATGCAGGCTTGGACACCGGAGGGCATGGCCTTTTTGCAGGATGCCATGGCCTGCTGCGGCTACTATCCGGCCTTGGCCCGGCGCATCGCCCCCTATCTGCCGAAGCAGGCCCATGTGTGCGACGCCGGGTGCGGGCTTGGCGGGCTGTCCGTGGCGCTGCTGCCCTACTGCCGCCACGTCACCGCCGTGGATCGTGCGGCGGCGCCGCTGGAGAACCTCCGGCAGCGGGCAGGCCATGACCCCTGTCTCACGGTGCGGCAGGGGGATATCCGTTGCCTGCCGCCGGAAACGCCCTACGATGCCATGGTGTTCTGCCTGTTCGGCGACGTGGAGGAGGCGCTGACGGTGGCCCGGCAGCAGTGCCGGGGAACGGTGCTGCTCATCCGCCGTGACTACGCCTATCACCGGTTCAGCACCGGCCGGGTGCCGGTGGGCTTCACGGCGGCGGACTCGGAGGATACCCTGCGCCATCTGGGCCTTTCCTATCGGATGGAGCGGTTTTCCCTGGAGTTTGGCCAGCCCCTCCGGTCACTGGAGGACGCCCGGCGGTTTTTCCGGCTCTATGACCGCAGCGGCGCAGGGGAGCCACCCCTGCACCGTCTGGTGCCGGGACCGGGACCGGAATTCCCCTACTACCTGCCCAACCGGAAGGAGCTGTGTCTGCTGGCGGTGGAGATTCCGGCCATGGAGGAGGCGTAGCATGGAAAAGCACATTCTCATCTGTGGGGAGCGCAGTGTGGGGAAAAGCACCCTCATCCGCCGGCTGCTGGCGGAGAACACCCTCCCCGTAGGCGGCTTCGTCACCCGCCGCCTGCCCCAGGCGGACGGGGACGGGATGTTCCCCATCTACCTGCACGCCGCCGCCCTGCCGCCGGAGGAGCGGCCCTATGACCCGGAGCATCTGGTGGGTACCTGCGACAGCCGCCGCAGTATCCGGTATCCGGAGGCCTTTGACCGGCTGGGGCCGCCGCTGCTGACGTCAGGCGGCCTGCTGGTGATGGACGAGCTGGGCTTTCTGGAAAACGACGCCCACCGGTTTCAGGCGGCGGTGCTGGCGGCGCTGGACGGCTCCACGCCGGTGCTGGCCGCCGTTAAGCCCAAGGACACGGACTTTCTCCGCCGGGTGCGGCAGCATCCTCACGGAGAGGTATTTAACATCACACCGGAAAGCCGTGAGGCGCTCTATCAGCATCTGCGGAGTCGGATCCTGCAATGGAACAAGGAGGAGCTATGAATCAGATCTTTGCACAGCTGTTTTATGAGATGGAGAAGCACCGGGACACGGTGCTGGTGACGCTGATCGACGCAGCGGGCAGCGCCCCCCGGAAGAGCGGCTCTCAGATGCTGGTGGGTGCCAACGGGCGGCTTACCGGTACCATCGGCGGCGGCGCCGTGGAGCGCCGCAGCGAGGAGATGGCCATGGCCCTGCTGAGGGAGAAGCGCTCTGCCGTCCACGATTTTCTGCTGCACACCGCCGCCTCCGGCGGCGATATCGGCATGGTGTGCGGCGGCGACGTGACGGCCCATTTCCAGTTCATCCCGGCGGAGGATGCGTCGTGGCAGGCGCTGGCCTCGGCCCTGACAGAGCGGCTCACCGCCCATCAGCGGGGCTGGCTGGTGCTGCGGGAGGACGGCGGCTGCGGCGCTCTGCTGGGGCCGGAGGGTCTGCTGTGGGGCACTCTGCCGGAGGGCGTAGAGCCCGCCTCCCTCCAAGTCGACTGCGTCCGGCGGGGCGGCGTGTTCAGTATGCCCCTGCCCATCGGGGAGCGGGCGCTGCTGTTCGGGGCGGGTCACATCTCGCAGGCCCTGTGTCCCCTGCTGGTAACGGTGGGCTTCCGCCCGGTGGTGTTCGACTGCCGCCCGGAGCTGGCCACCCGCAAGCTCTTCCCCACGGCGGAGGAGATCATCTGCGGGGACTTCACCTCCATCAAGGACCACCTCACGGTAACGGAGGAGGACTTCGTGGTCATCATGACCAACGGCCATATGCACGACTTCCATGTGGAGGAACAGATCCTCCGTGGGCCGTTTGCCTATGTGGGGGTCATCGGCTCCCGCACCAAGACCGCCTCCGTGAACCGGAGGCTGCGGGAGGCGGGCATCCCGGAGGAGTCCATCGCACAGATCCACACCCCCATCGGCACCGCCATCCGTGCGGTGACACCGGCAGAGATCGCCGTCAGCATCGCCGGGGAGATGATCCTGTGCCGGGCAGAGCGCCGGGGCGATAAGCCCCATGGCTGCCCCATGCACTGAATCAAAAAGGGAGGGACGCTTGTCCCTCCCTTTTTATACAGGAAATATTTCTCCCACAGACCAAACCGGAAAAAGTTCTTCCCTTTTGCCGCCGGATGTGGTATACTCCCTGCGACAGGGACCCTCCCTGTCCAAGCGCCGCCGCTGGCGGCGTTCGTTCGGTTCACGCCGTTCTCTAAACAAAAAATGGGAGGATACCAAGTTTGAAACAAAGCGATAGCCGAAGCAGAAGGAAAAAGGGCGCAAAAACACAGCCGCAGGGACTGCGGGAAAAAACGATATGGAAGAGGGTCTCAACCTGACTCGACGGCCAGTTCG
>ERZ857480.106308-NODE-164969-length-90350-cov-24.9944_pt1 | contig 90350 bp, 83 predicted proteins | sample MGYA00519767_ERZ857480 | MGnify/ENA primary metagenome ERZ857480 (study PRJEB31778, sample SAMEA3449210) | human gut metagenome | biome: human gut; feature: human-associated habitat; material: faeces | place: United Kingdom | collected 2010/2012 ...
AGGAAGGTGACCGCGACAGGATTCAAACCTGTAACCGGCTGATCCGTAGTCAGCTACTCTATTCAGTTGAGCTACGCGGCCATGTCCTTTTTGTTTGACGGGTGCAAAGGTATGGAGTTTGTACGAAACTTCCAAATATTTCTGCGATTTTTTCAATAAAAATTATTCCATAAACCGGCTTCCAAATATCTGCCAGCCCAATGTGAGGCCCAAATTCCAGTTCTTACTCGGTGAACTATAATGATTTAGGTAGGCACATATTGAGCCGAAAGGAAGTTTGACAACCAGGTCTAATTCTCCCATATATTCGAATTGTGAAAACACTTTTCCGTAGCTTGCCTTGTTACTTTCTTCGCGAATGGGGAAAATCGGTGCGAATCCATACATGCCCAATCTTACTTGCAGCACACTATTGAACATGTAAATCGGACATACACCTGCTCCCACAAACTGGTTGGCCCGAAATGCTTCGTTGTAGGTGATTCTGCTGTGAGCCGTAGGCGCAAATTCTCCGGCCTGCATCATGGTAGCCCGATAATTGTGGCTGAAGTTGCGGGAGGAATAATAGGCCTTCAGGTAGGTACCCAATGAGAAATGTGAACTCAGTGTATGATATTTCTCCAGTTCATAGGCGATTTGCAGCCATGACTGGATGTATTTGTAGTTTTCGGTGTAAGCCGGGTCTTCATTTCCGGGATAGTATCGTTCTACACCCGTATAGATGTGTGCGGCAAGTCGTTCGCGGCGTCCAGAGGTGGCAAACTGCCGGCTGTTGAGTGTATTCCCGTCTAATGCGACAGAACCTCCGAAAATGGAATATTTGCTGACATCACGTACATCTGAAGTAAAATCGATGACGTTGGTCTGGAAATACTGGTCCTCCAGCTGGCCTACCCCGATACCAAATTCGGCTTTCTGGCGGCTCAGGAAAGGCATGGAGACAAATAGCTTCACAAACTCTTCTTTTTGCTTGTTGAAAATGGGAGTATTTCCTTTGCTCAAGAGTTTTTCCTGCTTCAGGTAGTCGAACGTAGACAAGGAAGCCACCAGCCGGTATGAGGTCGGCAGACGGGTTGGCAAATCAATGCGGCCCGCAAGTTGCAGGTTATTGTAGATTTGTCCTAACTGTCCGTCCAGCGAGAATTCCTTGGAGAAGTTGTTCAGGTTGTGATAAGTGGCTCCTACATACACCTGATTTGCTCCGTTTGAGCCTATGTTACCTCCTACTCTCAGCGAGAGGTCATCCTTCATACGTACCTTCAAATCCAGGTTAAAATCGTTTTCGTAGGGATTGTAGACTGCATGAGGAATAATTTCGGAAATCATGTTGTCAGACGACATCAGGCGGAAATATCCCTTCCGAAGCTCTTCCAGGGAGAATGTCCCGTCTTCTTCGCTATGAAACTCCTTACGGATGTATTTTTTCTGCTGGTCGTTTGCTCCGTGTATGATGATATTGCGGAAACGGAATTCAGGCATTTTCTTTTTGAAAGCCATGCGTTCCTTTTCCAGCAGACGATAGTCCATACGACGGGGAATCCGGTTCTTGATGGAATCCATCAGTTCCATAGTACGTTCATAGCCGATGTCGTGAAGCTCGTCAAAATGATTGAAGTCCATCAGGCTCACATCATCGTATTTAAAGGTCATGAGAATACCTGTAGAATCAGGCACGGAATAGTCCGTTTTCTGCATAATCATGCTTTCCAGCTGTCCGATAATGTCCCCCTCCTGCGGTTTTCCGGGATTGGAACTTACCACGCTACCGATAATAATGTCCGGATGAAAGTTCTCCGTCATTACATTGACCGGGAAATTGTTGTATATCCCTCCGTCATACGCCAGCACGGAATCAATCTCAATGGGCTTGAACATGCCCGGAAAACTCATGGAGGCACGCACGGCATCTCCCAAATCACCTTCCTTGAAAATAATCGGACATTTGTTATACACATCGGAGGCTACGCAGCGGAATGGCACGAACAGCCTGTCAAAATTCCCTCGGCAGAGCGCCGTAGCCTGCCCGAACAGCTCCACGAACGCTAAGTTCATCTGTAGCGGGTCGACCACGCTGGAAGGCAGAAACTGTGTCTTTACCTTATGCAACGGGTTCTTCAGTGACACACGGATATTGATAAATTCCGGTGTGGGCGGATTCCGTTTAAAATAATAGATGTATTTTTCCTGTATCCCTCCGGAATACCATCGCTTGAAATCTTCCGATTTGATAAGCTTTTCCATGTCGTCCGGCGAATAGCCCATGGCATAGAGCGATCCGATGATGGCTCCCATGGACGTGCCCGTGATATAGTCGATGGGAATGTTGTTCTCCTCCAGTGCACGGATGATACCGATGTGCGTAAGGCCCTTGGCTCCACCCCCACTGAGCACCAGTCCCACTTTCTGGGCCGACACGGTAGAGAAAAACAGACAAAAAAGAACTACAAAAATGTGGTGGATATATCTCATATATAAATTGTCTAAGTTGTTGTACCCCAAATATAGTGATAAAAATAGACTGGGCACGCGAAATCTCATTTTTTTTCCCACTTCGCAGATTATTTCAAAATCTTTTCAGAATCATGTCAGAACTTTGTCACAGCCAAAAGAAAAAAGAACATTGATTTATGAAGAAAATTGTATTTTGGGCCATGATGACACTAGGTGTTGTCAGCCTGCAGAGCTGTGATAAAGACGATGACGACCGTTTGCAAGTATCGGCAAACCTCCAAGAAGCTTTTGATACCCGATATCCGAACGTATCAAGAGTGGACTGGGAACAGAAAGGTCAGTTCTATGAAGCTGAATTCGTGGATAACGGATATGAGAACAAGGCATGGTTTACTCCTGACGGTGCATGGGTAATGACAGAATACGACTTACGTTTCACACAATTACCGCAAGCTGTACAAGATGCTTTCAAAGCGGGTGCATACGCTTCGTGGAAAGTGGATGATGTGGATAAGATTGAGAAAACCGACGGCAGTGTGACTTACGTGATAGAAGTAGAATCGGGCGAAAAGGAATACGAGCTTACTTATCTGGAAGACGGTACACTGATTCGTGAAGATACTGAATGGGGTGAACATACTCCGATAGCTCCCGGACAGACTTCGGAAGTGAAAGATTTGGTAAAGGCCAAATACCCTCAGGCTGTGATTCTGGACATTGAAGAAGAAAAAGGAGGTATTGAAGTGGAAATCCACGACGGCGGTCGTCAGAAGGAAGTATATTACGCACTGAACAACGGAACCCTTTCATGGGTACACACCATGTACGAAGTGGAACGGCGTGAATTCACTACCCTCCCCGAGAGTGTACAGCAGGTTTTTACTGAATTGTCAGGAAGCGGAATGGTAATTGATGACGTGGATTTCTTTGAAACAGCAACAGGGAATTACTACCGTGTAGAGGTTGAAGACCGGGGTGCCGACAAGTACGTTTACGTGGCAGAAAATGGGGAGATGCTTCAGATGAAACTTAAAAATTATGCTTAAAAACATAAAATATTAGACTTTTCTGAACTTTTTAGGGAAATAAACCGTATATTTGCAACGGATTTCCCAGATTCACGTGGCCGGGCAGTCCTGCTGTTCCGGCCACAGAAGTAATGTTCCGGGCAGGAAATCACTGTAAGGACACAGTACCGGATAGTATTAACTAAAATCAAATTACATGCTCAAAAATGTAAAGTGGTTTTTTGTTGTATTAGTATTCAGTTCCTTCATTTTTCTGTCATTTGACAAGAGAAAGACTCCCACCGAGAAACTTCCGCTTGGGGCTCAGGCTCCGGAGTTAGTGCTCGGAAAAGAAAAGCAGCCGCTCAGCCTGCAAGCCGCAAAAGGCAATTACATCCTGCTGAGTTTTTGGGCCAGTTACGACGCCGCATCGCGTACACGCAATGCCAGACTGCACAATGTGGTTTCGGACGACGCCCGTGTTGAGATGATTTCCATTTCGTTCGACCGCTACCAGTCGGTATTCAACGCTGCGGTTCGCCAGGACGGTATCAGCGATAACGTCTATCAGGAAATGGAAGGTGAAAATTCGGAGATATTCAAGTCGTACGACCTGAAGCACGGATTCATCAATTACCTGGTGAACGACCGTGGAGCCATTGTGGCAAAGAATGTAACTCCCTCCGAACTGGCATCGCTTCTGCATCAGGCAGAAAATTGATGCCCGCCCTTTGAAGAAGATGACTTTGGATACAACAAAAAGCAAAGAGATTTCAAATCAGACAGGTTCTGTACAGATTTGAAATCTCTTTTTTTATGCGGTCACGGCAGGGTTCTGCCGTGATTTCTTTAGCATTTTATTTTCAGCTCATCCAGTATGCGGCGCATCTGTTCGTAAGTAGTGATGCGGGTAGGAACCAGCGGCAGGCGCAGGCGGTTCTCAATCATTCCCATCATACTGAGCATGGCTTTCACTCCGGCTGGGTTACCGTCGACAAACAGCAGCTTGAACAGTTCGGTAAACTGGTGATGGATGGTCAGCGCGTTGTTGTAGTCGCCGGCCAGTGCCAGACGCGTCATGCGGCTGAATTCACGCGGAAAGGCATTTCCGATAACGGAGATAACGCCCACGGCTCCCAAGGTAATCAGCGGGAAGGTAATACCGTCGTCGCCCGAGATTACATCGAAGTTCTCCGGTTTGTTCTTGATGATATCGTCCATCTGTGTAATGTTGCCCGATGCTTCCTTGATAGCCACGATGTTCTTGAAGTCGCGTGCCAGACGCAAGGTTGTTTCGGCCGTCATGTTCACTCCGGTACGTCCCGGCACATTGTAAAGCACTACCGGAAGATCTGTAGCTTCGGCAATGGCCTTGTAGTGCTGGTAAATGCCTTCCTGTGAAGGTTTATTATAATAAGGAACGGCCACCAGTACGGCATCCACTCCTGTGAAGTCCTCATTTTTCAGCGTGTTGAGCACCGTCTGCGTGCAGTTGCTGCTGATGCCCAGCAAAATTGGCACACGACCGTTGACGCGTTCTATCACCACTTTCTTGATTTGTCTTTTTTCTTCCTCAGTCAGTGTCGGTGTTTCCGCAGTGGTACCCAGTACACAGAGAAAATCCACTCCATTTTGTACCTGATATTCAACGAGTCGTACCAGCGTGTTATAATCCACGCTACCGTCGCTCTTGAAGGGAGTAATCAGAGCTACTCCCATTCCTTTCAGTCTTCTTACTATCATAAATGAAATATAATCGCTTTAACAAGTGTACAAAAGTACGAATATTTTCAATTTAACCTATAGATTTAATCGTTTTTTTGCCTTTTATAAATAATTTGTAAAGGACTGGCACTTTATTCGCCAATCATTCCGAGAAACTCCTCTTCGTTTACGATGCGGATGCCCAGTTTTTCTGCTTTTTCCAGCTTGCTGGGGCCCATGTTCTCTCCGGCCAGGATGAAGCTTGTTTTCTTGGAGATGCTGCCCACGTTCTTTCCGCCATGCTTTTCGATGAGTGCCTTGTATTCGTCGCGCGAATGGCGGGCAAATACGCCACTGATGACGATGGACTGGCCTTGCAGCTTGTCGGTCTGCCCGGCTGTCTCTTCCTCGCTGATGGCCATCTGTACTCCGGCTTCACGCAGGCGTTCGATGAGCTGGAGATTCTTTTCGCTGTGGAAATAACGCAGGATGCTCTGTGCAATCTTTTCGCCGATTTCGTCCACGTGAATCAAGTCGTCCAGCGTAGCCGATTTCAGGTCGTCGATGGAGCGGAACGCACGTGCCACTTTCTTGGCCACGGTTTCGCCCACAAAGCGGATGCCCAGTGCAAAGATGACACGCTCGTAAGGAACGGTCTTCGATTTCTCTACTCCCTGTATGATGTTCTCGGCCGATTTTTCTCCCATGCGGTTCAGGCGACAGATGTCTGCTGCTTGCAGCGTGTAGAGGTCGGCCACGTCGTGAATCAGTCCCTCCTGATAGAACTGGTCGACGGTTTCCGGTCCCAGTCCTTCGATGTTCATGGCACGGCGGCTGATGAAATGCTCGATTCGGCCCTTTATCTGTGTGGGACAACCGTCTTCATTCGTACAGTAATGTGCAGCTTCGTCCTCGTAGCGTACCAGTCGGCTGCCACATTCCGGACAGTGTGTGATGAAAGTTACCTTCTCGCTTCCTTCCGGACGTGCGTCCTTATCCACTCCCGTAATCTTCGGAATGATTTCGCCGCCCTTTTCCACGTACACCATATCGCCCAGATGCAGGTCGAGCGACTCGATGATGTCGGCATTGTGGAGAGAAGCACGTTTCACCACCGTACCCGAAAGCTGAACCGGTTCCAGATTGGCCACGGGAGTTACCGCTCCCGTACGTCCCACCTGATATGTCACCTTCAGCAGTTTGGTGCAAGCCTGTTCCGCCTGAAATTTATAAGCGATGGCCCAGCGCGGCGACTTGGCCGTGAAGCCCAGGTTGCGCTGCTGGCGCTGTGAGTTTACCTTCAGCACAATACCGTCGGTAGCTACCGGCAGGTTTTTGCGCTCCAAGTCCCAGTAGTTGATAAAGTCGAACACTTCCTCCAGCGTACGGGCCTTGCGCATGTGCGACGACACCTTGAAACCCCAGCGTGCCGCTTCCTGCAAGTTTTCATAATGCCCGTCGTGCGGCAGTTCCTCGCCCAACAGATAATATAGGTAGGCATCCAGCTTGCGCGAAGCCACTACTGCCGAGTTCTGCGACTTGAGTGTACCCGAAGCCGCATTGCGCGGATTGGCAAAAAGCGGTTCCTCACGCTGCTCACGTTCGCGGTTCAGTTCCTCGAACACCGTCCATGGCATCAGAATCTCACCGCGTATTTCAAACTGGCGGGGATAGCCTTCGCCCGACAGACGCAGCGGAATGGAACGGATGGTCTTCACGTTGTCCGTCACGTCGTCGCCCCGTACACCGTCACCACGCGTCACCGCCTGCACCAGTCGTCCGTCTTCGTAAGTCAGCGAGATGGACGTACCATCAAACTTCAGCTCACAGCAGATTTCGAAGTCCTCGTTCAGTGCCTTCCGCACACGTTCGTAGAACTCCCGCACCTCTGTCTCGGAATACGTGTTGCCCAGTGAGAGCATGGGATATTTGTGTTCCACCTGGCGGAACTCCTTGTTAAGGTCGCTGCCCACGCGCACGCTCGGCGAGTTCTCGTCGTAGTGTTCGGGGTGTTTCGCTTCCAAATCCTGCAGCTCGCGCATGAGCCGGTCGAATTCCTGGTCGCTGATGGTTGGTGCATTGAGAATGTAGTAGTTATGATTATGCGTGTGTAACTCTTCACGCAGCTGGTCGATTCTTTCTATTTCTGTCATGACATTAAAGCGTAATGTTTCATGCAAAAGTAGCAAAAATATTCGTACTTTTGCAAAAAACAATCGCAGACAAATGAGAATAGACATTATAACCGTATTGCCGGAAATGATTGAAGGATTCTTCAATTACTCCATCATGAGCCGTGCTCAGAAGAAAGGAATTGCCGAGATTCACATCCATAACCTGCGCGATTATGCGTACGACCGTTACCGTAAGGTGGACGATTATCCGTTCGGGGGATGTGCCGGTATGGTGATGAAGATTGAGCCGATTGACCGGTGTATCTCTGCACTGAAGGCGGAACGTCATTACGACGAGGTGATTTTCACGACGCCCGACGGCGAGCAGTTCAACCAGAAGATGGCCAACACGCTGTCGCTGTCGCAGAACCTGATTATTCTGTGCGGACACTTCAAGGGCATCGACTACCGCATCCGCGAGCATTTTATCACGAAGGAAATCAGTATCGGCGACTATGTGCTGACGGGCGGTGAGCTGGCGGCAGCGGTGATTGCCGATTCGATTGTCCGCATCATTCCGGGAGTGATTTCCGATGAGCAGTCGGCTTTGTCCGATTCATTCCAGGACAACCTGCTGGCTCCTCCGGTGTACACGCGTCCGGCAGAATACAACGGCTGGAAGGTGCCCGACATCTTGCTGTCCGGCCATGAAGCGAAGATTCGTGAATGGGAGTTCCAGCAGTCGCTTGAACGGACCCAGCGTTTGCGCCCGGATTTGTTGGAAGGGAAATAAAATAAAGTATTTGATATTTCGGACGTAATGTACTGGAGAGTGCCTTACGTCCGAAATGCTTATATGCATGCCGGAAAGTCTTATTCCATCTTTTCTTTTGTTTTAGGTCTTTTGACGTGAATAGCACGAATTGTTGCCTTTTTCTTTCTTGTGTTTATTCTTCTATCACAGGATAAATTATATCTAATTTATTCTTTATAAAGAGAATAGAATGGTTATCGAGGGGAATTATGAAGAATGTTTCATATATTTGTATATGAACATTGTTTTACTATATCGTTAGTGAGAAACCTGGAAAGTAATGTATTAACCTATCTAAATAAGTATGGAAAAGAAAGAATTGGAAAACCTGTTAATGAGATTCTCTCATTTAGGAGTCACTCATTCAAAAAATGGTGCATTGCTGATTGGAAAAGCTCCTCATATTGCCGAATTTGCCTGGCTTAATGTTATGTACCCATGTGTCACGGAAGCAGAAGTTTGCGATTTGGAGAAGAGATTGGGAATCGCTATACCTAAAGTCTACAAGGATTTTCTGATGAATGTATCCAATGGCTTTGATATAATGAATTGCACGTTGGCATTGCATGGTTGCAGGACATCCTATAACAGAAGCGATTTGGATTCATGGTATCCGTTTAATCTTGAAGATGTCCAAAAGTATGAAAGGCCTAAGAATGCCACACCGGAAATGTTCTTTTTGGGTACTTATGAATATGACGGCTCAAAACTCTATCTCAATACGTTGGATGATAAGATATACTATTGTGACCGCTATGATGCGATGCCGCTTAAAGCATGGGATTCGCTATCGGCAATGCTGACTTCTGAGATAGAAAGAATATTTGGTTTGTTTGATGCGGATGGGCATTGTATCGATGAAGATGTTCCTACAACGCCGGTCGTAATATAATACACTATCTTTGATTGATATTGTCTTAATCATACGACTATTCTAAGCCCTTTGGCGGAAAGGAGGCAAGTGATGAAAAAACAAGAATTAAAGATGTATTCTAAAATAGTAACTATTATAGCTTCCATAATTGGTCTGTTTGTTTTTGTGTCGCTGTATATAGTTTTACCTATTCCCAGAGGTAATAAAGTTGATAGTGATTATTGTACCTACTATAAAAATATCAGAGGAATATACTATATCTCGGTTGAACATTCGCTTGAATTGATAAATCACGGCAGTTGGGGCTACCTCAAAGATGTGGACGAATCAACATTTACGGTATTAGATAACCAATGGGCAAAGGATGCAACCCATGTCTGGTTTGGAGACAAGTTGATAGAAAACGTAGATGCCAAAACATTCCATATCAATGCCAGTGGAGTTGCTGTGGATAAAGACAATGTATATATCCGAGACTATTCGGGTAGCGGTTCATACAGTTCCTACATAAGCCCTTCTCACAGTGGCATAGATGTCGAAACAGCAGAATACTTTGTGTATCGTCTCGGTTCCAGACAGGACGAATGGATGCGGGATAAAGACTACGTTTATCACTATGATAAGAGAACGGATGTTGACAGAAACAGTTTTAGAATTATAGGGGAAAACTGGTTTATTGACAAGAACTATGTCTATCTGACCGTGTATAATAATAAAACTCAAGCGTGGGATTTATGTCGTATAGACTCCTTACAACATCCTATCGAGCCGGGGTACTGTTATTTCCGCAATGGCAGGAATGTCATTTATGGTGATTCTGTAATTGTCCGGGATATAGATATTCGGCGTTTTGAGGAAATCGGTGTCGGCAAATATTTAGTTAATGATATGCTTTTCTTGAATGGAGAACCTTTCCTCAAAGATTCATTGGACGTAAAAAGTGCCACATTCTATTTTTACGGGCGCATTGCAACAGACAAACATCATGTCTTCTTTGACAGGAAGCAACTGGATGATATCGACGCCGCTACTTTTCGTCAAATAAGCGATGAGGTCTTTGAAGATAGAAGCTACATCTATATCATAAAAGAAAATTCATGGAAAGAAGATTATCCATTCGATAAAAAAAGGAAAGAGTAATCAAATGTTTTGATAAATGTTGTTTATCAGTCGGGTAAGTTAAACCGATGAAAACCTAAAATAAAGTGATATGGAAAGTAAAACCTGGTGGAGTATTGTACTACTTATAATAAGTTGTGTCATGCTATTTACAATACGGAAAAGAAATCCAACAGGTAGCATTAAGAATGGCATTTGCTGGATAATTGTTATAGTCTCAACTATTTTTAGTTTACTGGAACTTGTTCTCAGTAAGTATGAAAATATATGTATAATGCTAATAGGGCTGAATGTCATCATATTTATAAAATTGACAAGTAAAGCAGAAAAAGAATCTTATAATTTGTACAAGCACGATAAATATTATATAAGACTTAAAGATAATTGAGAAAGAATCGGTTACCTTCTGCGCAATCCTAAGACATACAAGCTAATACTTATCAAGAATATAAGAATAGACATTATTCGAATGAAAGTAAATATTTCATAGTTCTCAATAAGATGAGTACGCCAGTTGGCATTGTTTATTTCCTCTGTTTTACAGAAAAGTTCTCCTTTATCCAACCGATAGGTTTCGATACCTTGGTCCGTCATACAGTGAATATACAAGGTTGAATCCTTGACTGAATAATCTTGAATCGATTCAACGTGGGCATATGTTCCGGCCACTCGGAAACCGGGACCTAAAATTTCCAATTCATCTTCTCCAGTGATATAGAAATTGTAGTATCTATCAATCATGATGGAAACATCTTGTGGCAGGCGAACCGGATTAAAAATTATTGGACTTAGTCCATAATATCTGCCGTTGTAATCTGCCGCTAAGAAAAGTACACTGGCAATGGCAATGATTGTCAGGCTTATAATGGGACGGGCTACAATTTCCTTGATTCGTTTCATCTGTTCAGAAAAATAGAACAAATAAAAGAGTAACGCAAGTAATATTATTATTGAAATCGCTATCATATTGCCATTTTAATATATTCAAATCGGTGTTTGTATCATTTTTTTAATGACGAGCTTTTTCACCAACATGATATTTTATAATCAGCTTGGTTATATATGAGATTACGCATGAGAGGATTGGCGCAACGATTACCCATAGTAATATTAGAATTCCTACCAATTCATTATTAGTAATATATGTACCCACATCAGGCGGTAAATTTGCCGGGCGGCCTCCTGTGTCATGCCAGTCCCACACAAAACCGAACAAGACAATGACAAGAAACACGGTTGTGACGAGAAGCATATATCCTGCCAGTTTCCACCATTGGCTGCCTTTGTATAGTTTCCACGCCATGATACCACCGATAAAAAACAGGGAGCAAAAAGCTACACCAAACAATATGTGGAACAACAGATGGTTGGCCCATAAAACGACCATACTGATGGCAGCACAGATAATAATCACTGCTTCATAAAGCCAAAATTGTTTATCTCTCAGTTTCATTGCTATTTATTTTGTTCAATAATCTGATTATTTATTTAGAAATTACTTTGCAATGTGCATGTCATATCCTATAAATCATAGGTCTTTGTTTTTTGCAAAGATAATATGTTGTGACTAACTAATTGTATGGTTTGCAATAATTTAGCTTGATACAATAATATTATAGAAGAAACTTCCGTATATTTGTAAATGAGGAACTTACATAAATAGGAAAAATGAAGTTATTAATAATCACTGCATTTACAATTCTGTCGTTTTCTTGCTTTTCCCAAGTGAGAGAACGTGTAAATGGTGATACATTGTTGCAGGACTTTTGGGAGACAGAGAACTATGGTCGCGAGAGAAAATCATTTGAGGACTCCGTTAAAATTTCAGTTTGGAGAGATTATGACGAAACCGCATCTTGTGGTTCGTTTTGTCATATTATCGAAAATAAATCTGAACAGAATTTAGTTGTATTTCTCATAGAAGAAGAGAACGATACATTGCCACAAGTCAAGCTCCTGAGAAGAAAACTATATCGAAGATATGCAGACTTTGCTTTTTTCGTAATTGTATGGGATAATATTGTTTTTGAAAAAAGTAATACTGTAACTCCAGACCTGTTTGTGAAAATATTAAAGCCTGAAGAAAAATTTGAGTTGGTAGTTCCATTTACCAATAATGATGAAGAGCAAATTGCCTCTGAAGTATCCCGACATCTGCTGGTATGTTCAGAAACATTATTCTATAGTGATGAGATAGGAATGCCAGATTTTGTAAAAATGGTCAAATATTATGGTGTTGATTATGTGGATACGCAAGTGGTCATTTCACCTGATACGTTTAAGTCGTTCTATTCTAAATATCCAACCCGAAAATAGGGAGGGGCAAAGTCACAGTAATACATATCTTATTAGTAGTGTTTAAAAGGTTATCATTCTGTATAGATTTTTTATATAGTTTGTTTCTATTATTTTTTTAATTTCTCAAACTGAACTCTTATTTCTTGCTTATGCTTTTCTTTTTCAAATGACAAAGAATCCAGGGGGCCTATGAGACTTTTCCTTATAACAGAATAAGTATTGCCTTGATAATAAATATCTTCGAATGTTGAAGGATTGTCTGTATCAACTGGTATGGACTTATCAATAATCCAATAGTTGGATACTTCACCAGCAATCGTATCTTGAGGAAGAGTTTGATGAAATCCTGAGCGTGTTTTCGTCTCAACTACAATCCAACGCTCATCAAAACCATATCTTGCTGTACCAAAAGGTATGACATATTCGGCAGGCTTCTCATCGCTCGGCTGATAAATAATTTCACTGTCGGCACACAAAATATAGTTGTTACCCAGATCCTGTTCTACGTTCCAATCTTTGAGAACAGAGTTGATATATACTCCTACACCGATTATGATAATAAATCCGGCCAATAGTTTCGATAGAGCATTTGATTTGTTCTTTGTCATAATTTATGTTTTGTTGCAGGTATAGAAATATGAGTTTGGGAATAACTAGACAATTATAAAGTGCTATATACAAAGGTAACAAAAAGTGTTATTTATGCAAATTTGAGGTGCTTTCCCTCTCAAAAAAAACGCAAGTGCGTTTCATTTAAAACGCCTTTACGTTTTAGGTAAAACGCACTTGCGTTTAAAAGAAAACGTCCTTGCGTTTTGTGACGAACGCAAGGACGTTTTCTTATGCCTGTTTTCGGGCCTTGAAAAGCCTTGTTTTCAGACTTCCAGTGCACCGATGATGTCGCTTACGGAATTGTATCCGTGACGGTCCAGATAGTCGTTGATGCCTTCGGCCACTTTCACGGTGATGGCCGGATCGATGAAGTTGGCTGTGCCAATCTGGATGGCAGTAGCACCTGCCAGCAGGAATTCCACGGCATCCTTCCAGTTCATGATACCACCCAGACCTACTACCGGAATGTTTACGGCCTTAGCTACCTGCCATACCATGCGCAGGGCGATGGGTTTCACGGCAGCACCACTCATACCTCCGGTCACGGTCGACAGGATGGGGCGACGTTTTTCCGCATCGATGGCCATACCCAGCAGGGTGTTGATGAGCGACACGCTGTCGGCTCCGGCACCTTCTACGGCACGGGCAATTTCGGTGATGTCTGTTACGTTGGGCGACAGTTTTACAATCAGTGTCTTCTTGTAGACTTTACGTACGGCACTCACCACTTCGGCAGCTCCGTGAGCCGTTACACCGAAAGCCATACCTCCCTGCTTCACGTTCGGGCAGGAAATGTTCAGCTCGATGGCCGGGATGTTTTCCAGTTCGTTGATGATGGAAGCCGTCTCCGCATAGTCTTCCACCTGTGAGCCGGACACGTTTACAATCATATTCGTACGGATGTCCTTAATCTGCGGATAGATGTGGTCCACGAAATAATGCACGCCTTTGTTCTGCAATCCCACGGCATTGAGCATACCCATGGGCGTTTCGGCCATACGCGGGTAAGGGTTTCCTTCACGGTGGTGAAGTGTGGTTCCCTTCACGATGATACCTCCGATTTTCTCCAGGTCCACGAAGTCCTGAAACTCCAGTCCATATCCGAATGTACCCGATGCGGTCATGACCGGGTTCGACAAGTTCAATTTACCGATGTTTACGCTTAAATCTGCCATAATAGTTTCTTTATATTAAATACCGGACCTTCTTTACATACGCACACATGTCCCTCGTCTGTCTTTTCCACGCAGCAGAGGCAGGCTCCGACGCCGCAGGCCATGGTGTTTTCCAGTGACACCTCGCATTCGATGCCTTCTGCCTTGGCATACTTGGCCACTGCCATCATCATGGGTTTCGGGCCGCAGGTGTAAATCATGTCAAACTTCTGTGCTGTTAGTACGCTGTGCATGGTGACGTATCCCTTTTCGCCCATGCTGCCGTCTTCGGTGGTGGTGTATACATCGCCGAGGGCTTCAAACTGTTCCAGCTGGAGCAGGTCGTTCTTCGAGCGGGCACCCAGCAGGAAGGTGGGCTTGCATCCTTGCTTCAAGAGCGCTTCGCCCAGGTAGAGCATGGGAGCCGTACCTACACCGCCGCCCACGAGCAGCACCTTGGTGTCGGCAGAAGCCGGCATGGTGAATCCGTTGCCCAGCGGGAGCACTACGTTTACTGTATCGCCTTTCTGTACAGTAGCCAGTTTACGGGTACCGTCGCCCACGAGCTGGACGAGGAACCATACTTCGTTTTTCTCTCTATCTACGTAGTTGATGGAAATGGGGCGACGCAGGAAGGTAGTCGGCGAACCGTCCACCCGGATTTCGGCAAACTGTCCCGGAAGCATTTCGGGCAAGGGAGCCTCTTGCGTCAGCTTGATGAGAACGTAGTTCGCGTGCAGGCGAGTGTTCTCGGTGACTGTCAAATCTAAGATGTATTTCTTCATATAAAAAAGGTAAATTCGTTTCTTTCACGCAAAGATACGAATTTACCTTTTATATGCCTAACACCTTGGCGGGTGCTTTTGTCGTTCGGGGACTTATTTTTCGGGTTTGAATACCTCGTAGGTGCCGTTGTCGAAGAAAATACGTATTTCGGTAATCTTCGGATGCGGCTTTTCGATGTACTTAACTTCCTCTCTGATAATCTCTTTGGGCGGATAAACCACGGTAGGAACCTCGTTCTCCTTGCGAAAATCGGAGTGCGCCGGCTCTTCGGTCGTGTTTTTCGGATTCTCGAGCGGTTGTGAGAACAAATCCATGCCTGTTACGGCGGGAGCGCTTTCTTCCATTTCGCCTTCACCGTAGAGCAGCCAGTTGATGTTGATGTACGGACATGCTTTATGGATGCGCATGACGACTTCCAGGCTGGGTTTGTTTCGCCCGCTGAAGATGTGCGACAGTGAAGAGGTGGAGATGCCTATCTTTTCGGCGAATTCGGCATTCGATAAACCCTCTTTTTGCATGACTTTTAGAATCCGGTCCTTCATATACAAATGGAAATGGCTTTGTTTGTTGATTACAAAAGTAATTCTTTAAATTTAGAAATGCAAATTTATAAGTCTAAATTTACATTATTACAAGTGTAAACTACGTTATTCCAATTGTATATTTACGCCTCTATACAAGTGTAAATACATTTGTAATCGACTTTAGTGTAGTTAATTATTTAACTGGTTATCAGCTATATATATACGTATACATGTGTATATATGGGCAAAATAAGAGTTTATTCGCTCTTTCAGGTCATTTTATTGAACAGATTTGTAGATTTTATTTTAAAATAGACTGGTATTCAGTATATTATGCTTCTTAAAGCTGCATGTTATATTTATTCGTTTACATTTAGATAAGTAACGGTTTATTCTTGTAAATTGCGTTGTATCAGTGTAATATCTCCCCTACTCGATTCTTGAAATTTACATTTGTGGTATATAAACAGGCAAAATACAAATGTAAATCGTACAATTCTACACAAATAAGCAATTACATTTGTATTTTATACCTTCCACTTCTATCTGTAATTTACCGTTTGTAGGGAAACTTCGTGAGAATTGAAAATTTGACGTCCATTTGTATTCTCCTCCTGATTTTTCAATTCTCGTGAAAAACGAAAAAAGCGGCATACATCCGGTCCTTTTTCAGATGTATGCCGCTTGTACAGCGTATTGCTTTCCTCTTTTCAGAGATTCAGTTTCCGTTAATGAAGAATGAAATAAATCAAGTCGCGCAGCAATTCTCCATCGGGCGTGGAAGGATTGCCTATACCTTTCGACCTGGCGTCGCATTCGCGAATGGCATGGATGATTTGCATCACCTTTACGCCTGAATAACGTCGCATGGCTGCCATGTATTCTTTCGCCTGCCACGGACTTTTCAAGCCTAACTGAGCCGCTATTCCCTGGTCTGATTTCTCAGGTGCATAATAGGCCAGCATCAGGTTCGAGAAGAAGTTGAACAGAATGGCCAGTGTCATCTGTAGCGGATTGTTCTTGGGATTCTCCTCGAAATACTTGATGATTTTGTTGGCCTTCAGCACGTCCTTTTCCACCAGTGCGCTCCGCAGCTCAAAGTTGTTGTAATCTTTGCTGATACCGATGTTCCGCTCAATCTGTTCCGGTGTGATGCGGAGTGCGCCTTCCGGCAGTGTCAGGATAAGCTTCTCCAGTTCGCTGGCCATACGGTTAAGGTCGGCTCCTACAAACTCGGCCATCATTTCCGATGCCTTGGGCTCGATTTCCACTTTCTTGCGCTTCAGGTATGAGGAGATGAAACCGGGAATCTGACTGTCCTTGAGCTTTCGCGATTCGAACAGCACCCCGTTTTTCTCGATTTCGGCGGCCAGTTTCTTCCGGCGGTCAATGCTGCCGTGCTTGTAGCATACCACCAGTATGGTCGATTTCTGAGGCTTCTGCAGGTAGAAAGCCAGCTCCTCGATGCGTTTCAGGCTCTGTGCTTCCTTTACCACTACCACCTGGTATTCCGACATCATCGGGTAACGCTTGGCGGCGTTGATGACGTTAGCCACATCCGTATCGGCCCCGTATGTGACGGTCAGGTTAAATTCCTTTTCCGTTTCACTAAGTACGGTATCGATGATGTAGTCGGCAATCCGGTCGATGTAGTAATCCTCTTCGCCCATCAGGAAATATACGGGCGCATAGATGCGGTTCTTCAGGTTGCGTACAATCTCTTCGTAAGTGACTTCCTTTGCCATTTTCGTCGGTTTACCAGTCAAATTTCAGGTGTTTCACGGTCTTCTTTTCATCGATGATCATACGCAGGGCATCGATACCGATTTCTACGTGTTCATGCACGAAATTCTTGGTCACCATGCTGTCGCTCTGTTCCGTTTTCACGCCTTCCGGAATCATGGGCTGGTCGGACACGAGCAGCAGGGCACCCGTAGGAATGTGGTTGGCAAATCCGGTGGTGAACAAAGTCGCCGTTTCCATATCTACAGCCATGGCACGAGTCTTCAGCAGGTATTTCTTGAACTCCTCATCGTGTTCCCAGATGCGGCGGTTGGTGGTGTACACCGTTCCGGTCCAGTAGTCGCGTGAGTGGTCACGGATGGCCGAAGATACGGCACGCTGGAGCATAAAGGCCGGAAGAGCCGGCACCTCAGGCGGATAATAATCGTTCGATGTTCCTTCGCCACGAATGGCCGCGATAGGCAGAATCAGGTCGCCTATCTGGTTCTTCTTGTCGATACCTCCGCACTTGCCCAGAAACAGGCAGGCTTTCGGATGTACGGCACTAAGCAGGTCCATGATGATGGCCGCATTGGGACTTCCCATGCCGAAGTTGATGATGGTCATTCCCTCTGCATGGGCCGAAATCATGTTGGCATCGCGTCCCAGAATGGGCACGTTGAACCGTTCGGCAAAGATTTCGACGTATTTATTGAAGTTTGTCAACAAGATGTATTCACCAAAGTCTTCCAGTTTCCGCTTGGTATAGCGCGGGAGCCAGTTTGCTACGATTTCTTCTTTTGTTTTCATTAGCTCTCAGAATTTGTGTTGCCAAATAAAAGGTTATTGGGAAGATGAAATTATCTTCCTTAAACGCAAATGTACAATAATAATGCAAACAGAAAAAAGAATTTGGGATTTTCTCTCACCGGATACACTCGGATTTTGGAAAATAATTCAGCTTTTATGTACTTTTGAGAAAATGGAGTATCTTTGCTCCGTAATAGAAGAACGCTTATGTTTGCATTGAACCTGCCTGCTTTTGAGGCCAAGATTGTTCAGCGAGAGGGAAAGAACGTGATATTTGACGTGCTCCGCCGCCGGTATGTAGCGCTGACTCCGGAGGAGTGGGTACGCCAGCATTTTACGAACTTTCTGCTGAAGGAAAAGGGGTATCCGCAAGGACTGTTGGCCAATGAGATACAAATTAACCTGAACGGAACGAAGAAGCGCTGTGACACGGTGCTCTACCGGCGCGACCTGACTCCGCAGATGATTGTGGAATACAAAGCTCCTTCGGTGGAGATTACGCAGGCTGTCTTTGACCAGATTACCCGTTACAACATGGTGCTGAAGGTGGATTACCTGGTGGTGAGCAACGGACTTCGTCACTACTGCTGCCGTATCGACTATGCACGGAATACGTATTATTTTCTCCCGGACATTCCCCGTTATGCTGATTTGTAGGGCATAAAAAAGAAGGAATCCCCTGAGCGGGAATCCCTTCTTCTGCTGTCAGACGGAAGTCTGACGCTTATTTCATTTTTGTTTCCAGATGCTTTTCTGTTTCCACACCAGCCAGTTCCGGGTCAATCATGATACGGCCACAGTATTCGCATACGATGATTTTCTTGCGCATACGGATGTCGAGCTGTTTCTGAGGCGGAATTTTGTTGAAGCAACCGCCACAAGCGTCACGCTGCACGTAAGTAATACCCAGACCGTTGCGTGAGTTCTTGCGGATACGCTTGAAAGCCTGAAGCAGACGCGGTTCGATGGTAGCTTCCAAATTCTTGGCTTTTTCTCTCAGTTTTTCTTCTTCCTGCTTGGTTTCTGAGATGATTTCGTCCAGTTCGTTCTTCTTTACTTCCAGGTCTTTCTTTCTTTCTTCCAGCAACTGTTCGCTCTTTACGATTTCCTCTTCTTTCGACTTGATGCCGGCTGTATATTCACGGATACGCTTTTCGCAGAGTTCCACTTCCAGGCTCTGGAATTCGATTTCCTTAGTCAGTACGTCGTATTCACGGTTGTTACGTACGTTGTCCTGCTGACTCTTGTACTTTTCGATAGAAGCCTTGGCAGTTTCGATTTCGATTTTCTTGCTGGCTACGTTTGACTTCAGTTCTTCGATTTCAGCCTTGATTTTCTCGATACGTGTGCTCAGACCCGTTACTTCGTCTTCCAGGTCCTGCACTTCCAGCGGAAGCTCTCCTCTCAGTGTCTTGATTTTGTCAATCTCCGACAACATGGTTTGCAACTGGTAGAGTGCTTTCAGCTTTTCTTCCACACTCAATTCATTCGGATCTTTCTTTGCTTCTTTAGCCATAGTTTTCTACAAGTATTTTATGGGATTGGTATTGACACGCGTCAGCTGGGCGTCGAGTGTCGGAAACTTTTCCCGTATGATTGAATATAATAAATCTTTTGTATATTGTTCGCTTTCGTAGTGCCCTATCTCTGCAATGAGAATATCGTTCTCGTAGCTGAAATAGTCGTGGTACTTCACTTCGCCTGTCAGGAACACGTCGGCATGGGCTCTTACGGCCTTGGGCAGCAGGAAGGCTCCTGCTCCTCCACAGAGAGCGACGGTCTGGATGAGGCGTCCTGTCATGCGCGAATGTTTTACACAGCCCACTTCGAACAGCTTCTTTATCCGGCGAAGGAAATCGGTTTCGGTTTCCGGTTCTTCCAGCTCACCTACGATGCCCGCTCCTGCCTGCGTCCATTCATTCTGCAAGGGATAGAAGTCGTAGGCCGGTTCCTCGTAAGGATGTGCTTCGACAAGGGCTTTTTGCACCTTCCCTTTCAGGAATGCCGGCAGCACGGTTTCAATCCGTACCTCATGCTCTTCGTGCAACTGGCCGATTTCTCCACAGAAAGGATGTGTGCCCGGCTGTGCGCGGAAAGTGCCCTTCCCTTCCAGATTATAGCTGCAGGAATCGTAGTTGCCAATGCACCCGCATCCGGCTTCAAACAAGGCATTGCGTACCTCGTCGGCTTGTTCCTGCGGTACGAAGGTAACCAGTTTTAGCAGCTGGTTTTCTTTCGGTTCCAGGATTCTTACGTTCTTCAGTCTGATTTTCTCGGCAATCTTGAAGTTGACGCCCTGCGGTGCGTTGTCCAGGTTGGTGTGCATCGAGAAAATCACGATGTCGTTCTTGATAGCCTTCAGGATGCAGCGTTCCACGTAGTCGCGTCCTGTAATCGACTTGTAGCCTTTGAAGATGAGCGGATGGTGAGATACAATCAGGTTATATCCCAATGCGATGGCTTCATCTACCACGGCTTCGGTTACGTCCAGACACAACAAAGCCCCTGTAGCTTCCGCGTCTGTCAATCCGATTTGCAGTCCGGCATTATCGAATCCGTCCTGTAAAGGCAGAGGCGCGAATATCTCAAGGGCATTCACAATTTCCTTAATTTTCATATTTCGCGAAAAATTTCATGCAAAGATAGGATTTTTCGCGCACATATCCATGCAGGAAGTATTCGTTTTTGTATTTTTTCATGAATATTCCTTCACTTGCGGGTATGAGAAAGCCCCGCTGCACCCTTCCGGACGTAGCGAGGCTTCTCACTTATAACACCTTTAAACAAAATGAATTTCTGTATTATTTGCGAGCTTCTGCAATGTAAGCCAATGCTTCCTTACATTTTTCTGTGACGTAAGTCCAGTCTTCAGCAGCTACTTTGTCTTTCGGGAACAGCTTAGAACCCATACCTACGCAGAATACTCCGGCCTTAATCCATGAAGTCAGGTTTTCCTGAGTCGGTTCTACTCCACCGGTTACCATCAGTTTAGACCATGGCATCGGAGCCAGCAAACCTTTTACCAGTTTCGGACCCAGTACGTCGCCCGGGAAAATCTTGCAAAGGTCGCAACCCAGTTCCTGTGCGAAACCTACTTCAGACACGCTACCGCATCCCGGAGTGTAAGCTACCAGACGACGGTTGCAGACTTTTGCGATTTCAGGGTTGAACAACGGACCTACTACGAAGTTAGCGCCCAGCTGGATGTACAGAGAAGCAGTAGCAGGGTCTACGATAGAACCTACACCCATTGCCATTTCCGGACATTCTTTTGCTGCGAATTTCACTACTTCAGCAAATACTTCGTGCGCAAAGTCACCACGGTTGGTGAATTCGAATGCACGTACACCACCGTCATAGCAAGCCTTTACCACTTTTTTTGCCACTTCTGCATCCTTGTGATAGAATACAGGAACCATACCTGTTGAACCAATCTTGTTCAACACTGCAATTTTATCGAATTTAGCCATTTTTTCTAACCTTAAATGAAATGTTGTTTGTTTGAGTGATTATCTCTGTACGCGACCGCTAGCGTCACCACCAGCCAGTGCTTCTACTTCTTCTACAGATACCAGGTTGAAGTCGCCGTTGATAGTGTGCTTCAATGCTGAGGCTGCTACTGCGAATTCCAATGCTTCGCCCTGAGTAGCTTTGGTGAGCAAGCCGTGGATGATACCACCTGAGAATGAGTCACCACCACCTACACGGTCAATAATCGGGTCGATGTCGTAACGCTTAGAAGTATAGAATTCTTCGCCGTTGTAAATCATAGCCTTCCAGCCGTTGTGAGTAGCAGAGAATGATTCACGCAAAGTAGAAATTACATATTTGAATCCGAATTCTTTAGCCATGGCTGTGAAGATTCCCTTGTAGCCTTCTGCATCGGTCTTACCGCCTTCTACGTCAGCATCTGGTTTGAAACCTAAGCAAAGTTCAGCATCTTCTTCGTTACCGATACAAACATCTACATACTGCATCAACGGACGCATGATAGACTGTGCTTTTTCTTTTGTCCACAGTTTCTTGCGGAAGTTCAAGTCAACAGAAACTGTTACTCCGTGACGTTTTGCAGCTTCACAAGCCAGTTTAGTCAGTTCAGCAGCCTTGTCAGAGATAGCCGGAGTGATACCAGACCAGTGGAACCAGTCAGCACCTTCCATGATAGCATCAAAGTCGAAGTCGCAAGGATTAGCTTCAGCGATGGCAGAGTGAGCGCGGTCGTAGATAACCTTGCTAGGACGCATAGAAGCACCTGTTTCCAGGTAGTAGATACCTACGCGGTCACCACCACGGGCGATATAGTCAGTCTTCACACCGTATTTGCGCAATGCGTTTACAGCTGACTGTCCGATTTCGTGTTTCGGCAATTTGGTTACGAAGTATGCTTCATGACCATAGTTGGCACAGCTCACAGCTACGTTTGCTTCACCTCCACCATAAACTACGTCAAAGCTGTCTGATTGAACAAAACGAGTATTGCCCGGTGTAGACAATCTCAACATGATTTCGCCTAAAGTAACAATTTTTCCCATTGCTAGATATTTTTATACTTATGTGATTAATAATGTAGTTCTTAGCTTGTATCACAAAAACGGTTCTTTCAGCGGTTGCTTTTGAAATATCCATTTTGTGTACGCACACAAAGGTACGGTTTATTTTTTAAAAACCAAAATAAGTTATATATTTGTATCGAAAAAAATGAATTTTTACTGAATGCACAGATTTTACAATATAATAAGGTAAGAACGCATGGAGAAACAGCAAGATAGAATCCGAATCAAGGACATCGCCCAGATGGCCGGAGTATCGGTGGGAACAGTAGACCGTGTACTTCACTCCCGGAGCGGTGTGTCCGAGTCCAGCCGCATTAAAGTGGAAGAAATATTGAAGAAGCTGAACTATCAGCCCAACATGTATGCCAGTGCGCTGGCTTCGAACAAGAAATACAGATTTGCCTATCTGCTCCCTTCGCACAACGAAGGTGATTATTGGAAGGATGTGGAACGTGGCATGCAACAGGCCATCACCCGTTTTTCCGATTTCAATGTTTCTCTGTCCGACTATTATTATGACCAGTACGAGTCGGGGGCCTTTATAGAAAGTGGTATGCGCATTTTAGAAGCACAGCCCGATGGGGTCATCCTTTCGCCTACTGTGGAAGAAGAAACTGAGCAGTTTGTCAATCAGCTGCGCGAAGCCGGCATTCCGTATGTATTTATTGATTCGAATATCGCTCGGCTGGAACCACTGGCTTTCTACGGTCAGCATGCCCAGCGGAGCGGATACTTTGCTGCACGCATGCTGCGTCTGCTGGCTAGTGGCGAACCGGAGATTGTTATTTTTCGCCAGATAAACGAAGGACGTCTGGGTTCGAACCAGCAGCTCCATCGTGAAGAGGGTTTCTATGAATACATGAAGGAGCATTGTCCGGAACTGAAGATGTGGGAGTTGAACCTTTACGCCAAACAGCCGGGTGAAGATGCTTCGTTGTTGGACGATTTCTTTGCGGCGCATCCGAACGTGAAGTGCGGTATCACCTTCAACTCGAAGGCGTACATCATCGGCGAATATATGCAGCGTCACGGACGTACGGACTTCCATCTCATGGGCTACGACCTGCTGCGTCGTAACGTGGCGTGTCTGAAAGCTGGAAGCATTGACTTTGTCATAGCCCAGCAGCCTACCGTGCAGGGATACAACAGCATTGAATGTCTGTGCAACCACCTGATTCTGCGCAAGAAGGTGAAGGACTGCAACTACATGCCTATCAACCTGATTACGACGGAAAACATCGATTTCTACTTCGATGCACATGTCAACGAATAACCTGATTACATTGCTATTAATATGAAAACAACTTATTTGAGAATCAATCCGTCCGACAACGTGGCGGTGGCTATTTCTCCCCTTCATGCAGGAGAAACCATCGAGGCAGACGGACGGGTGATTACCCTGCGCACGGATGTGCCTGCCGGCCACAAGGTGACGCTGAAGAATTTCCAGGCCGGAGAGAATATCATTAAATACGGCTACCCCATCGGTCATGTTACCGTCGATGTACCCGAAGGTACCTGGGTGAGCGAGAAAGAAATCAAGACTAATCTGGCAGGGCTGCTGGATTATACTTATCAGCCGGTGGAGGTGCATACAGACATTCCGGTGGAACACCGCACGTTCAGGGGCTATCGCCGTCGGAACGGAGACGTAGGCGTGCGCAACGAAATCTGGATTATCCCGACTGTGGGCTGTGTAAACGGTATCGTGAACCAGCTGGCCGAGGGACTTCGCCGCGAAATGGACGGTGGCAAGGGAGTAGATGCCATCGTGGCTTTCCCGCATAACTACGGCTGTTCGCAGTTGGGCGAAGACCATGAGAATACGAAGAAGATTCTGCGCGACATGGTGCTGCATCCCAATGCCGGAGCCGTGCTGGTAGTGGGATTAGGATGTGAGAACAACCAGCCCGATGTGTTCCGTGAATTTATCGGTTCGTATGATGAAGACCGTATCCGCTTCATGGTGGCACAGAAAGTGGACGATGAATATGAAGAAGGCATGCGCATCTTGCGTGAACTGTATGCCAAATGCTGTCAGGATGAGCGTACGGATGTGCCCCTCTCCGAGTTGCGTGTGGGATTGAAATGTGGTGGTTCCGACGGTTTCTCTGGTATTACAGCCAATCCGCTGTTAGGTATGTTCTCCGACTACCTGATTGCGCAGGGAGGTACTTCGGTGCTGACAGAGGTGCCTGAAATGTTCGGGGCAGAAACCATCCTGATGAACCGTTGCCGTACTACGGAACTGTTCAACCAGACGGTGAGTCTGATTAATGATTTCAAGGGATACTTCCTTTCACACGGAGAGCCTGTGGGCGAGAATCCTTCACCGGGCAACAAGGCCGGAGGTATCTCTACTCTGGAAGAAAAAGCACTGGGGTGCACACAGAAATGCGGAAAGAGTTACGTATCAGGCGTGATGGCTTACGGAGAACGCTTGCAGACGAAGGGATTGAACCTGCTTTCGGCTCCGGGCAATGACCTGGTAGCTGCTACGGCCCTCGCCTCTTCCGGCTGCCACATCGTGCTGTTCACTACAGGACGCGGTACGCCATTTGGTACCTTCGTGCCTACCATGAAGATTTCTACCAATTCTAACCTGGCGGCACACAAGCCCGGATGGATTGATTTCAATGCCGGTGTCATCGTTGAAAACGAACCGATGGAAACCACTTGCCGCCGTTTTATCGATTACGTAATTCAGGTGGCCAGCGGCGAACTCGTGAACAATGAAAAGAAAAACTACCGTGAAATCGCTATTTTTAAGAATGGTGTAACTCTTTGATAAACAATTGTTTATTATTCTTTTTAAAACCCATAAAAAAACGCAAGTACGTTTATGAGCAAACGTACTTGCGTTTTATTTTAAACGTCAAAGCGTTTCGATTGAAACGCACTTGTGTTTAGGTATAAACGCCTTTGCGTTTTCTTCCAAATGCAAAGGCGTCTTTTTTATCCCTCAATTTCACTCAGTTCCAGCCAGCGCATGGTCTTCTCATCCAGCTCATCGTTGAGCAGAGGCAGGCGCTTGGATTTTTCGGTCAGTTCGTCTACGCTGAGTGTACCGCTGCACAAGGATTCTTCTATCTGTTTCTTTTCTTCCTCCAGTGCGGCAATCTCTTTTTCCAGCTGTTCGAATTCCTTCCGTTCCTTGAAGGTCATGCGGCGCTTGTCGTTCAGGCGGACACGCTGCGTCTTTTCTTCCTTGGGTTTGGCTGCTTCCTTTTCATGTTCAGCCTTTGCCAGCTTCCAGTCACGGTAGTCGGAATAGTTGCCAGGGAAATCGCGGATGTCACCCTGTCCTTTGAATACCAGCAGATGGTCTACCACTTTGTCCATGAAGTAGCGGTCGTGGCTCACCACGATGACGCATCCCTTGAAGTTTTGCAAGTATTCTTCCAGCACCTGCAGTGTTACGATGTCCAGGTCGTTGGTCGGCTCGTCCAGCACCAGGAAGTTCGGGTTCCGCATCAGTACCGTACAGAGGTACAACCGGCGGCGTTCTCCCCCGCTCAACTTGTACACATAGCTGTGCTGCGTTTCGGGCGTGAAGAGGAAATGCTGCAGGAATTGTGAAGCTGTCAGTCGTTTGCCGTTACCCAGCTCAATGACCTCGGCGATGTCCGTAATCACGTCAATCACCTTCATCTGTTCGTTAAACTGAAGTCCCTCTTGCGAGTAGTAGCCGAAACGCACTGTCTCACCGATGTCCAGCGTACCGCTGTCGGGTTTTTCCAGTCCCATCAGAATCTTGATGAAAGTAGATTTACCCGTACCGTTGTTGCCCACGATACCCATCTTCTCGTAGCGGGCAAAGATGTAGGAGAAATCATCCAGAATCTTCAGGTCGCCGAAGCGTTTGCACAGGTGGTCGGCCTCGAAAATCTTGGAACCGATGTACGAAGCCTTGACATCCAGTTTCACGTTCGCGTCGTACGTGCGTTGCTTGGCCACCTTCTCCAGTTCATAGAAGGCTTCTTCGCGATAACGGGCCTTGTGCCCGCGTGCCTGTGGCATACGGCGCATCCATTCCAGTTCTGTGCGATACAGGTTGTTGGCACGGGCAATCTCCGCATTGGTCGCTTCGATGCGTTCTTGACGTTTCTCCAAGTAGTAGCTGTAATTTCCTTTGTAAGAATACAACTGGCGGTTGTCTATTTCAATGATTTCCGAGCACACACGGTCCAGGAAGTAGCGGTCGTGCGTCACCATGAGCAAGCTCAGGCTGCCACGGTTCAGGTACTCTTCCAGCCATTCCGTCATGTCCAGATCGAGGTGGTTGGTCGGCTCGTCCAGAATCAGCAAATCCGGTTCGGTAATCAGGATATTGGCCAGTGCCACGCGCTTCAATTGCCCGCCGGACAGATGTCCGATTTTCTGGGAGAAATCGCGGATTTTCAGTTGCGAAAGAATCTGCTTGGCACGCCGTTCATAATCCCACGCCTTTTCGTGTTCCATTCGCACCAACAGTTCGTCCATGCCGGGATTACCGGGTGTTTCCATGCACCGTTCATACTCCTTAATCAGCTCTACGGTAGAGTTGCCGTGATAAAAGCAGGCCTCGAGCACCGTCAGCTCTTCAGGATATTTCGGGCTCTGTTCCAGATAGCCCACACGCAAATCGCGGCGGAAAGTGATTTTTCCTTCGTCGTAGCCTTCCTTACCGGCCAGGATATTCAGTAAGGTGGTTTTTCCCGAGCCGTTCTTGGCTATCAGTCCGATGCGCTGTCCTTCTGCAATACCGAAAGATATGCCGTTAAAAAGGACCAAGTCGCCGAACGACTTGGTCAGGTTTTCTACTTGTAAATATGGAGTCATAATCTAATTCGTAGCTGCTAAAAATAGGATGCGGACAGGATTAGTCCATCGCCGCTTCCACTTCGTTCTTTATCCGTTCGAATTCCGCTTTCAGGTCGCATGGCTGTCCGCTCTTCGCCTTGTCCCATATCAGGGAAATTGGGTTGACCATTACTTTTGAATCGCGGAAACGCAGTGCCGGAGATTCTTTCTGTCCGTCGATGACCGTTACCCATTCCATGCCGTCCATCTCGTTGACCAGAATCACGCCGAATGCCGTGCCGAAGCTTTCCCACGCCTGACGCTGTTTGGGGTTGAAACGTCCGCTATCGATTACTTTCTGCAAGTTTTCCAAGTCGGCCGCCGTTCCGGTAAAGTCCTTGGTCAGTTGTTTTTTCACTGTAGAAACAGCCCAGTCATAGTTTTCGTTTATCTGATTAATTTCCAGAATACGGACCGGAATCACTTCTTTCACCGGCTTGTCGGATGCATTGCGCACCTTCAGGGAAGCTACGATAGCCTCGCCAGCCTTGGGGCTCTCGCCCTTGGCCACGGTGAACGAGCACTCCACGGAGATTTCTCCCCGACCGGTTACCCAGATGTGAGTGGTGTACCACACGCCATTCTCCTGAAAACTTTCGGAAGAATAGGCACAGTCCCATGAACCGACTTTCACCTTCTTGGCCCCGCGTACCTGATGCAGCTCGTCTTCCAGACATTCGTTGGCATAGGCTGACGAATTGCCCCGGTAGGCAGAAATACGGAAGTTTCCGGTCCATTTGTCAGGGTTGTAAAACAGAAAGCAGTCTTCCGAATCTTCAAACTCGCACCAGTTGTCGGGATATTCCAGTGAAAACCAGGCCCCCGGAGAAATGTACTTTTTCATAACGTTTTTTGTTTTTAGTATTAGAGATAAAGGTTTATTTCAGCGGAAGAATCTCAATCCAATAATCATCCGGGTCATTGATGAAATACAGTCCCATCTGTTCATTCTCGAAGCATACACAGCCCATTTCCTTGTGGAACTTACGTACTTCATCGTAGTCGCCTGCCACACGGAGACAAAGGTGACTTTCGTTTTCTCCCAGTTCGTAGGCATCCGTATGGTCGCGCAGCCAGGTCAGTTCCAGTGAGAAACCCGTGCATCCGTCGGTAAGGTACACCAGGATGAAAGAGCCGTCGGCCGCTTCCTTGCGGTGAGACTCATGCAGTCCGAGCGCCTTTTCGTAGAATTGGATACTTTTTTCGAGATTAGTTACGTTGATATTGAAGTGGTCAAATCTTCCTTTTATTTCCATTGTCTTTTTATTTTAAGTTGATATAGTGGTCTAAGTTCAATGTTTCGCCGCGACGGAGAGGAGTAAGAACCTGCGTTCCTTCCGAGGCTGCCAAAGGTGCAAAAGCTGAAGCCTTCTCAAAAGCTTCGTCGAAGTGCATCGGTACAAATATAGTCGTTTTTATCCGTTTCACAAATTGTAAAGGCCCTCGCATGTATTCCTTTCCTAAACGAGGATCGACCGGAAACAGTACGACATCTATTTTCTCCTTGCAGACGGCAATGTCTTCCAGCTCACGAAGGAAAAAAGCTTCGTCACGTTTCCATTCCTCCTCCGGACTTTCATCCATCCAGTGCCAGTTGTTCAGGTCGCCGGCATGGAATACGGTAACTCCTTCCGGGGTTTGGACTAAAAAAGAGATGCCTATGTCCGTCGAGCCGAAAGCCCGCACGGTGAGGTATTCGTCACGATAGGTATCTCCTTTCGCCAGTGTATGGAAGTTCCCGTTTTCTTTGTCCTTGTCAGAAAGAGGAATGTCGGTCGAAAGCAGATAGACGATGTCAAGCCGAAGCGCTTTCCAGGAGAGTATCTGTCGGTTAAAGTGGTCGGCATGCGCATGACTGGAAAACACATACAACCGTCCTTCACGTGAAAGAAGCTGTTCGTGCACGATGCCTTTGTCGGCCGACACGGAGTCTTCGAAATAGTCGAAAATAAGCGTGTAACTTTCCCCCAGCAGGGCAAAGCCGCTATGATAAAGATAAATCAGTTTCATGAGATTGAGGTCTTATTTGGCCGCAATGGGCTGCACATACGCGCGGGTAGCCTTGTCTATTTCCAGGAACATGTAGTTCACCTTGCCCGAATGAATCAGGTCCTTGTGTTCGTTGTAAATGCGGGTGGCATATTCCTTGGATTTCTCAAACATGAACTTTGATACGCTTTCCTGCGATTTTCCCGCCATTGTGGAGTCGAGTTTCTCTTCCGGGAAGAAGTCATCCAGGTTTACGTCGCCAATCATGGACGTTTCCAGGAAATGAATCTCCTGGTGCAAACGGTCGGTGTAATAACCCACGAACATGTGGCCCGGCACACGTACCAGAATCGGATTGATGTTGATGGCTTTCAGCAACGAAGCAAACAGTACGCTTCCGTCCACACAGTTAATCTGTGCCGACTGCAGGGCATCGTCGAAGGTACGTACGCGCTGAGTAAAGACCACGTTGGACGACAGGCTGCTGTTGCTGATGGAGCTGTATTTGAACCCTCTTTTCTGCAAGACATACCACAAGGCATACACCTGCTTGTCTACTACTTTAGGGTCCTTGCTCTGGTATCCCCAGAAACGGTTGACAATACGTGAATCCAGTGCCTCGCGCAGCACCTGGCTGATGTTGGGATTGTCTTCGTTGACGTAGGCCGCAAAGAAATCGCCTGTGTCGTGAAATTTCATTTTGCTGTCGATGTAGCCTAACAGGCATTCGTTGATGCTGCGTACGGAATACGTGTGCACTGCCGAATATGTCCGGTTGTTATTCACCTTTGCCTGTATGGACACGGTAACAGGCATGGCCTGAGTATTTTCCAGCAGGGCCTGATAATTCCATATCACATCCGGGAAAACCAGGTATTCCTTTCCTGATTCCGGCAGAATGAATTCAGAAACCGAATGAGCAAAGAAAGGAGTTTCTGCTAATTCTATGTGAAGTTTGCTGTTGGCATGCGGACTACGTATTTTAATGCCGATACACGATTTGGGGTTTCCCAGATAAGTACTGTCGGCCGGTACAATCAGTTGGGCATCGGTCGTAGCCGTAGACAAGATGGTGACCGGAAAGATATTTCCTCCTAATTCGTCGGTAATTTCCAGTCCGGACGAGAAAGGTTCGTATCTGTAAATATATAAAACCGAAGCCGTTACTGTCAGAATGGCCAGTATGAAAGTGGCCAGCTTCCATTTATTCTCTCCCCAAATTGTACGCATGTTCAGTTGCATTGTCACAAAATTTCCTGTTAAACAAATTGGGAGCAGACCATAAAGACATTTCCCTTACGGTCTGCTCCTTGTTACGGTTATCTTACCGCAATACTTTCAATTTCTACCAGCACTCCTTTCGGCAAAGCTTTGACAGCTACCGCAGAACGAGCAGGGTAATCGCCTTCGAAATACTTGGCATATACGGCATTCATTTCACCGAACAGCGCCATATCTGCCAGGAACACAGTGGTTTTTACCACGTTGGCAGTTGTCAGTCCGGCTTCAGCAAGTACATTTTTGATATTTTCGAATACCTGAGTAGTCTGTTCAGTGATTCCACCTTCTACCACTTCGCCTGTAGCCGGATTTACCGGAATCTGGCCCGACAAGAATACCATGCCGTTTACTTCTACTGCCTGGCTATAAGGACCGATGGCAGCAGGAGCCTTTTCTGTAAAAATTACTTTTTTCATAAGCGTTAATGTGTCAATTAAATTGTATTTTCAACGCTAAATTAGCACAATTCTTTTAATCCGTGGACAGAAACCGTAAAAAAAGTCCGCATTTATTCGTGTTTATAACAAAAAACACTTACTTTTGTACTCGCAATAATGCAAAAAGGTAGTTGGAAACGTGTTTGTATCCAATCCGAATTCAATAAAAAACAATCAAAAATCATTGATAATTCAAATGTGTGAAAGAGGAAAGAGACCTCTGAACGGTTTGTCATGCTTCACACACCCAATATTAATAATTCATTTAACCTATTTATGTACAATATCATTCAATTAAACGACAAAAATTTGTCTGAATTGCAGCAGATTGCCAAAGAGTTGGGTCTGAAAAAGGTCGATTCACTGAAGAAAGAAGAGCTGGTGTATCGTATTCTGGATGAGCAGGCAATTGTCGGTGCGACAAAAAAAGTGGCCGCACAGCAAAACAACGAAGAACGCAAGGAAGGACAGCCACGTAAACGCTCGCGCATCAGTATAAAGAAAGAAGGGGACAAAGTATACACGGCTACCAAAGACAAAGCACAGAAGTTGGAGGCCAATACTCCTGCCCTTCCAGCACCAACTCCTTTGTTCAAGGAAATTCCTGCATTGCCGGAGCAAACTGAAACTGTTGCACCGGTTGCAGAGAAAACAGCTCAGCCGGAAGTTGCTGCTGCTCCTGCCACTGAAGAAAAGCCCAAAGCCAAGCGTGGACGTAAGCCGGGTTCAAAAAATAAATCTACTCTGGCAAAAGAAGCGCAGGAAGCCGCTGAAAATAAACCTGCTGAGGTTGCTGCCAAACCAGCTCCGCTTCCCATCGATGATGACGACATGGAACTTCCACCGCTCGACTTGAATAATAACGATTTCATTCCTATCGAAGACCTTCCGTCAGAGAAATTTGAAATACCTTCTGAATTGCTGGGTAAATTTAAGGCTACCAAAATGGAGGCGCCTGTAATGCCGGCTAAAGAACCGAAACAGAAAAATCAGCAGCGTCAGGCTCGACAGAATAATCGCAATAACCGTCCTAATAACAATAATAATAACAACAATAATCAGGGAAAGGATAACAATCCGCAGCCTGCTGCCAACCAGAACGCGCTAGAGCAATCCTCTTCTCCTTCTACCGAAACTCCTGCCAATAATGCTCCGGCACCAGCTCCCAAACCGGTAGAAAAAGTCTACGATTTTGATGATATTCTTCAAGGTACCGGTGTACTGGAAATCATGCCTGACGGATATGGATTCCTCCGCTCTTCAGATTATAACTATCTTTCTTCACCTGATGACATTTATGTGTCACAGTCACAAATCAAGCTGCTCGGCTTGAAAACTGGTGACGTGGTAGAAGGTACTATCCGTCCGCCTAAAGAAGGTGAAAAATATTTCCCGCTGGTAAAGGTTTCTAAAATTAACGGACTCGATCCGGCTTTGGTACGCGACCGTATTCCGTTTGATCACCTTACTCCGCTCTTCCCGGATGAAAAATTCAAATTGTGCAAAGGATATAACGACAACTTGTCGGCTCGTGTAGTTGATTTGTTTGCTCCTATCGGAAAAGGACAGCGTGCACTGATTGTAGCACAGCCTAAGACTGGTAAGACTATCTTGATGAAGGATATTGCCAATGCCATTGCTGCCAATCATCCGGAAGTGTATATGATTATGTTGCTCATTGATGAACGTCCGGAAGAAGTAACCGATATGGCTCGCAGCGTAAAAGCTGAAGTAATCGCTTCTACTTTCGACGAACCGGCAGAGCGTCACGTAAAGATAGCCGGCATTGTGCTGGAAAAAGCAAAACGCATGGTAGAATGCGGACACGATGTCGTAATCTTCCTGGACTCTATCACTCGTCTGGCTCGTGCCTACAATACGGTTTCTCCGGCTTCTGGTAAGGTACTTTCCGGTGGTGTGGATGCCAATGCGTTGCATAAACCTAAACGCTTCTTCGGTGCGGCACGTAACATCGAAGGTGGAGGCTCACTGACAATCGTGGCTACTGCATTGATTGATACGGGTTCTAAGATGGACGAAGTTATCTTCGAAGAATTCAAGGGAACAGGTAACATGGAATTGCAGCTGGATCGCAACCTGAGCAACAAGCGTATCTTCCCGGCCGTAAACATCGTGGCTTCAAGTACTCGTCGCGACGACTTGTTGCTTGACAAGACTACGCTCGACCGCATGTGGATTCTCCGTAAATACCTGTCGGATATGAATCCTATCGAAGCAATGGATTTCGTGAAAGACCGTTTGGAGAAGACAAAAGACAACGAAGAGTTCCTGATGAGTATGAACTCTTAAAAGAAGATAGCATTTACATAAAGAAAAGCAGGGAGAAAATCCATGAGTGGGGTTTCTTCCTGCTTTTTTATGATTCTAAAAGGGGACTTTATCGTATTTTTATTAGGTAATAGTGTTCAGAATATTATGGCTGTTATAGGGAGTGTTAGTAAGAAGATTTTACTTCTGAACAGTTTTAATCTTTTGTAGTTCTTTTTCCATGTCATCTACAGAAATACCAACTAAATAGATTTTATCTAAGTCTTGAATGTTTATTAAATCGGAAATAGAAGTAAGAGGACAAATATGTTTTTTGACTTTAAGGCGTTCTTGACGCTCTGGATTGGTATTTTCCTTACATTTTACTTCTTTAATTATCTGAGTAACAACTTTTTCATAGAATTTAGTGCTTGAATTTACTATACCTATGATTTTCAGGTATTCACTTGTTTCTATTTTTATTTTTCTATGCCTTAAAGATTCTTTTCTGAGTTTTCGAGCGTCTTCGAGTATGCTATTAATTTGTGCTTGTCCAAGTTTTTGTTCATGAATTAATGCGTTACATTTGACCTCAACAAGAATTTTTCGTGGTGCATCTATTTGAATATCAAATCCATTGGAATTTGCTTTTTTGTTTTCGATATTAAAAAATATATCTTCTTTTTGTTTATTGCCAATATTAAATATTTCAATAATCTTTCTGGCAATAGCTAATGTTGCTAATAATGTCAATACATTATTGATATTGGAAAGAACAGACTTAAGAGAAAATAGATTTTGTACAGTTATATTTTTTTGTAGATTTTCTTGATTTATTGATTGAATAAAAGTTGTGTATTTATCAAGCAACTCTGTTGACCTTTTATAAATTTCCGTATTCATTTTTATAACTTATATTAACTGTAAAAACAAGAAACTCGGAAATCTACATGATGTAAATTCCTGAGTTTCTTTGAGCGGCAAGCGGGACTCGAACCCGTGACCCTCAGCTTGGGAAGCTGATGCTCTACCAACTGAGCTACTGCCGCGACTTTGGTGATGCAAATATAGAATTTATTTTTTAGAATCGTCTGTTTTCTCCGATTTTTTTCATTCGGAAAATAGAAAAATTCCTTTCTCCAGCTATTCCCAGAGCTTGTATAGTCCGATTTCTCCCCAATAGTGATGTACAGTGGTGGCAATACAGTTTTTATAGCGGAAGAAAAATGCCCCCGATACTTCTCCACCTTTTAAATTGCAGACTGGCGTTTGCAGTGAAACTGCTTTTTCCGTAGGAACAATGTCAAAGTAACGGTACTCATATCCTTTCAGACATAAGTCGCGATAATGTGTCTGACGGTATCCGCTGCACGGGCGGTTGTCTTTCACGATGACTGAATAAGGCAGAAATCCCGCCATTTCGTAGGCTGTACCTCCGGGACGTGCGGTCAGCGTCTGTCCTAGCAAGGCCATTCCCCCTCCTTCTGCCAGCAGTTTTCCTCCTTTCTCTACGTATTCGCGCAATTGCTCCATCAGGCGTTTCCGACGATGCAGCTGACGGGCAAACAGTTCCGGATATCCTCCAGGCAGATACACGATGTCCGCTTCGGGAAGTTCACTGCCATATACCGGACTGAAACGTGTGATGTCTCCTTTTGTCTTGTCTATGCTCTGGCAATATGCAAAAGGAAAAGCTGGGTCAGAAGCCAGGGCGATTCGCTGTTTACGCTTGCCGGTCCATATATCCGTTTCTGTCTCGGAAATGTAAGGGAGTGAATAGGTACAAGGGAAAATGCGGGTGGAAAGGTTCAGCAGTTTGTCAATGTCTACATGCTGTACCAGTTGTTCCGCCACTTGATTGAGAAGTTGGTCAAGACTCTTCCTTGCAGGAAGTGTCAGTGCCTGATGACGAGGTGGAAGGCCTGCTTCTTCCAGATAAGGGAGATAGCCTAAGCATTCCACCCCGGCCTCGGCACAGATTTCGCGCAGGAAACCGTATTGTGCAGCCGAAGTGACCTGATTGAAAATCACTCCGACTATTTTCAGTTCTGTATTGAAATGTTTGAAGCCATACAGCATGGCAGCGGTGGAGTAGCCCGCATTGCGTGCACTCACCACCATCACCACAGGAATTTTCATCAGTCGGGCCATTTCGGCGCTGCTTCCCTGTGTTTTCCGGAATCCGTCGAACAAACCTGCCCGCCCTTCTACCACGCACACGTCGGACTTCTCTCCATAACGGTTGTAGACGGTTTGCAGGTGGCTGCGTGAGCTCAGCCAGGTGTCCAGACTTACCGGTTCACGGTCGGCAGCCAGCGCATGATAGCGAAGGTCTGCCAGTTCAGGTCCGCATTTGAAAGACTGCACACGCAAGTTGCGTTGACGCAACGCACGCATCAGTCCCAAGGCAACGAGGGTCTGCCCGCTTCCGGGCATCATGGATCCGACAAGAAACTGTGGCTTCATCTGCTTATGACAATCCTTCTATTTCTCCGTTCACAATGTCAATGTGCAATGCCTGCGGTTCTTTCGGCAATCCCGGCATACGCATCATTTCACCAGCTACTACTACCAGCATTTCTGCACCGGCATTGATGACGATGTCGCGCACGGCAAAATTGAAGCCGGAAGCCACCCCATAGAGTTTCGGGTCGGTAGAGAATGAATACTGTGTCTTGGCAATGCAGACAGGGAAGTTGGTGTATCCCAGGTCTTTTATCATCTGAATCTTCTTGCGGGCAGCCGGGCCGAACAGCACTTGTTTGGCACCATACAATTCGCAGGCAATCTTGGTGACTTTCTCTTCCACTGAGTCAGTTTCGTCGTAAGTGAAGGTCAACGGCTGTGACGGATTATTTTCGATGGTGTTTACTACTAAGTTAGCCAGTTCGATGGCACCGTCTCCGCCTTCCATAAACGCGTTGTTGATGGCAAAGCCTACGCCCATTTCTTCACAGTGCTGACGTACGAAGTCAAGCTCCTCATCGGTATCGTTAGCATAACGGTTGAAAGCAACTACCACGGTCTGTCCAAATGACTGGAGGTTTTCGATGTGCTTATCGAGGTTCTTTACACCTTCCTTCAAACCGTCCATGTTCGGTTCCTTGATTTTGTCTACATCTACCCCGCCGTGCATCTTCAATCCCTGAGCTGTAGCCACGATGATGGTCAGTTTCGGCTGAAGTCCGGCTTTGCGGCATTTGATGTTGTAGAACTTCTCTGCACCCAGGTCGGCACCGAATCCGGCTTCTGTCACTACATAGTCACCGAAGGTCATCGCCAGTTTGGTAGCCAGTACTGAGTTACATCCGTGTGCGATGTTGGCAAACGGACCACCGTGTACGAAGGCTGGTGTATGTTCCGTAGTCTGTACCAGGTTAGGCGACAAGGCATCTTTCAGCAATACCGTAATCGCTCCGGCTACTCCTAAGTCTTTCACTGTGAAAGGCTTGTTGTCGATGGTGAATCCTAACAGAATGTTTTCGATGCGGCGACGCAAATCGTTTTCATCTCTTGCCAGACAGAGGATAGCCATGATTTCCGATGCCGGTGTGATGTCGAATCCCGATTCACGGGTGATACCGTTGGTCTTTCCACCCAGTCCGGTCACGATGTAGCGTAAGCCACGGTCGTTCACATCGAGCACACGGTTCCAAAGTACCTCTTTCATGGCAAAACCATTGTCCTTGTTCTGGTACATATAGTTATCGAGCAAGGCCGTAATCATGTTGTGGGCCGAAGTGATGGCGTGAAAGTCACCTGTAAAGTGCAGGTTGATTTTGTCCATCGGAAGCACCTGTGCATAGCCACCTCCGGCAGCTCCACCCTTCATACCGAAGCAAGGACCAAGTGATGGTTCGCGCAAGGCACAGAAGGCTTTCTTTCCGATTTTGTTCAGTCCCAGCGCCAGACCGATAGATACGGTAGTCTTTCCGATACCGGCTTTGGTCGGTGTGATGGCCGTTACCAGAATCAGGTTACTCTTTTTCACCTTCTCTTCATCGATCAATGTTTCGGGAACTTTGGCAATGTAACGTCCGTAGTTAGAGATTTCTTCTACGGGAATACCATACTCGCGGGCAATCTGCTTGATTTTTGTCAGCTCGATACTGCGAGCTATTTCAATATCTGATTTCATAGGTTCAATTTTTTTATTGTGACGCAAAGATACAAAGAAATTCCGTAACTTTGTCGTACTACATGTAAACCCTATAATTTATAATAGATATGAATAACTTCGCTTTTTACAGTCCTACCGAATTCGTATTCGGAAAAGGAACAGAGAGCCAGACTGCTGAGCTGGTGAAGAAATATAAAGGTACGAAAGTGATGATTGTATATGGAGGAGGTTCCGTAGTGCGCAGCGGACTACTCGATAAAGTAAAAAAATACCTCGATGAAGCAGGTATTGCTCATGTGGAACTGGGAGGTATCCAGCCTAATCCTACTGACCCGAAGGTGTACGAAGGTATCGAGCTGGGACGTCGCGAAGGAATCGACTTTCTGCTTCCGGTGGGTGGTGGTTCAGTCATCGATACAGCCAAAGCCATTGCAATGGGTATCCCTTACGAAGGCGATTTCTGGGATTTCTATATGAATAAGGTAGTGCCTGAAAAAGCCATTCCACTGGGTGTTGTCCTGACTATTCCTGCGGCTGGAAGTGAAGGTTCCGGTAATACGGTCATCACGAAACTGGACGGACTGAAGAAACTGAGTGTCCGCACGCACGGGTTGTTGCGTCCTACGTTTGCTGTGATGAACCCGGAACTGACCTATACCCTCCCCGCCTGGCAGACAGCTTGCGGGGTGACCGACATGATGGCACACATCATGGAACGCTATTTCACCAATACAGAAGATCAGGAAGTGCCCGACCGTATGTGTGAGGGAACGCTCAAAGCCATTATCACGGAAGCTCTTCGGGTAATGAAAGAGCCGGAAAACTACGGAGCCCGTGCCAACCTGATGTGGGCAGGTACCATTGCACACAACGGCACGTGCGGCGTGGGAGCCGTGGAGGATTGGGCTTCTCACTTTATGGAACACGAAGTAAGTGCCGTGTACGACGTGACGCACGGAGCCGGACTGGCCGTTATTTTCCCTGCCTGGTTAACCTACATGGCCAGTCATAACGTGGGCAAGGTGGCACAGTATGCTCATCGGGTGTGGGACGTGCCCGAATCGGACGACAAGAAAGCCATGGCGCTGGAAGGTGTAACCCGTCTGAAATCCTTCTTCCATGCCATCGGTATGCCTGTTACCTTCAAGGAACTGGGTATTGAACATCCTGACATCGACCTGCTGGTAAAGAAACTGCATGAAAACAAGGGTGAATACGTGGGGAATTATGTTCGCCTGAATGCACAGGCTACCCGTGAAATCTATGAATTGGCCAACCAATAAGCGCTATCATTATGGAATATATAAATCAAGATGTACGCCGACAGGACCGCCTGCTCGATGAAGCACGAGCATTTGAGATATTAAAGGAAGGTGAATTCGGTATCCTGTCCATGCGGACTGAAGAGGGAGATGGTGCATACGGTATTCCAATCAACTATGTGTGGGACCGTGGCAACTCCATTTATATTCATTGTGCGCCGGTGGGACGTAAATTGCGCTGCATTGATGCCTGTCCCAACGTATCTTTTTGTGTCACTGGTCACAGTAAGGTCATTCCCGATAAGTTTACTACGGGGTATGAAAGCATCGTACTGCAATGTACGGCACATCACAGCCTGCACGAAGCAGAGCGGATGTCTGCCCTTTCGCTGTTGATTTCCAAATATTGTCCAGAGCATAAGATGCAGGGCATCGAGTATGCCAACAAGTCTTTCCACCGCACGGAGATTATCCGCCTGGATATTCAGAAAGTCAGTGGAAAATGCAAAAATATGGGATTCTAATCACTTGTTTTTATGACATTTTGAAGGAGCTTTGAACGCTCTTTAAAAACGCCTTTACGTTTGACTTGAAACGCAAGGGCGTTTTACTTAAAACGTAAGTGCGTTTAAGTTCAAACGTACTTGTGTTTTGATGCAAACGCAAGGGCGTTTTTTGGTATCCAAAAACAGACGGATAATCCCGTTTTTAGGCATGATAACCTAAAATATCACTCTTTTACGCTTTTTCATGTTTTGTAAAGTTTTGATAATTTGAGATAGTTTTATACATTTGTAAACAATCACAAACGAAAGCAGGCTTTTCTCCTTATATATTATAAGAGAAAGCGGTTCCTCTGCTTCCGGAATAAAACAAAGTGGTTCAAGGGAACAGAACCTAAAACTAAAAAAAGAGAATTATGAAAAAGTTTTTAATGACCGCTGTATTGGGAATGTTTGCATTGGCTGGTTTTTCTCAGGTAAAATGGGATGCTAAGGTTGGTATGAACTTCAGTAATGTAACTAAGTATGATGATGCTAAGGCATTGCCAGGATTCCAGCTAGGAGTAGGTATGGATTATGGTTTCAGCGAAAGCTGGTCATTGCAGTCTGGATTATTGATTTCTTCTAAGGGATATAAAATTGAAGACGTTAAAGTAAGACCTATTTATTTGGATATTCCTATTTTGGCTGCTTACAAATTCAATATTAGTGATAATACGAAATTTGTCATCAATGCAGGTCCTTATTTGGCATTTGGTTTAGGAGGTAAGGCTAAAGATGACAATTTCGATTTAAAATTATTTAAAAGTGATGAAGGAGATTGGAAGCGTTTTGATTTAGGTATCCAATATGGTATCGGTCTTGAATTAAGTGATCGTTATTTGATTAATTTGACAGGACAGAATGGATTCATTAGTCCAGTAGATGGTGGAGATGATCCTAAGAATATGACCTTTACTATCGGCGTAGGTTACCGCTTCTAATTTGAGAAATAAATCTCATATTCATCTATAAAACGAAAGGTCGGCATGAAAAATCTTCAGTGCCGACCTTTTTTATGTGACTAATAACCAGCCATTCAGAAAAGAATTGAAAAAATATTGTAAAATAAACTGCGAAAACGTTTGGCTGTTTCGTGTAAAAAATATACCTTTGCACTCGCAAATGAAAATAGTGATGCACTCTTAGCTCAGTTGGTAGAGCAACTGACTCTTAATCAGTGGGTCCAGGGTTCGAATCCCTGAGGGTGTACAAAATTTCGGAAAGTTTGACAATTATAGTGGATGCACTCTTAGCTCAGTTGGTAGAGCAACTGACTCTTAATCAGTGGGTCCAGGGTTCGAATCCCTGAGGGTGTACCGAAGCCGTGAGGCAAAATGAGGAAAGGCTCTGAAAATCGATTGGTTTTCAGAGCTTTTTTATGTTCTTATTTAGCAAAAGACAGAGGTGTTTTTGTCTTTTCACATCACTCTATCGAGAAAGCAGATTATTCTATGTTCCGTATGAATTTGGCCGGTACACCTCCCACCACGGTATTGGCCGGCACGTCTTTCGTTACGACGGCTCCGGCTGCGATGATGGCATTGTCGCCAATGGTGACTCCCTGCAGAATGGTGCTGTTAGACCCTACCCATACGCGTTTTCCCAGTACGATGGGAGCCGGTGTCATGGCCGCGCGATTTTCCGGATTCATGTCGTGATTAAGTGTGGCGAAAACCACGTTGTGTCCAATCAGACAACCGTCGCCCAGTGTCACTCCACCCTGGTCCTGGAAATGGCAGCAGGCATTGATAAACACATCTTTTCCTATATGGATATTTTTTCCAAAATCAGTATAAAAAGGAGGAAATACCCGGAAAGTGTCGTCTACCGGCCGACCGAAAAGCCGGGACATCAATCCCCGGATTTCATCCATGGTGTGATACGATCCGTTCAGTTCGAATGTAATGCGGCGAGCTTCGTCACTCATGCGGTTCAGCAATTCCATGATTTCGGGTGTGTCAAGCGGTTTCCGCATGGCTACGTGCGTCAAAAAATCATTTAGTTCCATGTGCTATGTTTTGAATGGGTTATACAATTTTTATTTTACAAAAATATCCTGATTTTTCGGAAAACACGATATACATATTATGGATATTCATACCCCAATTACTTATATTCTGACAAAATACTCCATTTTTGTATCACTTTTTTCTGTTTGTTTTGTTTTTTATCGCGTACATTTGCGAGAACTTTAAATGACACATCATGAAAAAGACGTATGCAATGCTATTTTCCTTCTTTTTGGTCTGCACCGTGGGATTTTCGCAGACTCGGAAGGCTGTTTCCATTTTAGGAGATTCGTACTCCACTTTCGAGAATTATCTTCAGCCTGATACCAATGCCGTGTGGTACTTTCAGCAGCCGCGGAAAAACAACGATGTCCGTTCTGTAGACCAGACCTGGTGGTATAAGTTTATTAAGGAAAGCGGATACCGTCTGTGCGTAAACAATTCTTTCTCGGGTGCAACCATCTGCCACACCGGTTACCGGAAAGAGGATTATTCCGACCGCTCGTTTGTGACACGAATGAACAACCTGGGGTGTCCGGACCTCATTTTCATTTTTGGAGCAACGAACGACAGCTGGGCCGGGGCTCCCATCGGTGAATACCAGTATGAAAACTGGACGAAAAAAGATTTGTACAGCTTCCGTCCGGCCATGGCTTATATGCTGGAACACATGCAGTACCGTTATCCCAACGTGGAGATTTATTTTCTGTTGAACTGCGACCTGAAACCGGAAATCAATGAGTCTGTAAAGACCATCTGCGCACACTATCACGTGCCTTGCATCGAACTGAAAGGAATCGACAAGCAGGGAGGGCATCCTTCCATAAAAGGTATGCAGCAAATCAACGAACAGATAAAAGCTTATTTTGCCAGTCGGCAATAAGGAAAAAGAAAACGGCTTGACGAATACGTCAGGCCGTTTCTTTTAATAATTTCAGAATCAGTTGCTCCAGTCTGTCTCTTACTTCATCCATCGGGACTTCTTGCTTTAACTCTGCCTGTAGTGAGGTGACTCCCTTGTCTATAAACCCACAGGGATGGATGTAACTGAAATACCTTAAATCTGTATTGACGTTCAGGGCAAGACCGTGCATCGTAACGAAATGGCTGCTTCTTACCCCCATGGCACAGATTTTACGTTCTTCGGGCGTACCCGTGGCCAGCCAGACGCCAGTAGCCCCGTGCACTCTGTCGGCTTCTATGCCGTAGGTCCGGCACACACGAATCACCGCTTCCTCTAACAGGTGCAGGTATTCCTTCAAACCCAAGTGAAAATCTTCCAGATTCAGAATCGGATAACACACCCATTGTCCTGGTCCGTGATAGGTAATGTCTCCTCCCCTGTCCACCTGAAACAGTTCGGCATGAATGGTCTGTAACTGTGTGGGGTTCAACAGCATATTGGCCGCCTTTCCGTGCTTGCCCAGGGTGTAGACATGCGGATGCTGGCAGAAAATAATCCGGTTGGTATAAGGCTTCCCGTTCAGCTTGGCATCAATGAGTTCATCGAAGAGAGCAGTTTGTCGTTCCCAAGCTTCAGAATAAGAGATGAGTCCCCAGTTTTCTATTGTAATCATGGCATTTAATTCTTAAAAGGTTACATTTTGCAAAGAAAAAATTTTTTGGTGTGAATGGCAAAGATTTACAAAAAGAATTCCTTTTTACATCGCAATTCGGGAAGTTATGCTATATTTGTAGACAGAGAAATCATTTTTTTGAGAAAAACGTCTGAACATGATGAAAAAAATACAAAGAGGATTATTCCCCTCTGTCGTGTGTGGCTTGTTTTCCACCATGATGCTACCGGGGTGTATCGGAAACGGGACAGCCGGAGGAAACGAAGTTTCAGTGGATTCCATTCCTATGGATACGACTGTGTATCTAGATGAAGCCAATACGGAATCACCTAAATGCCAGATAAAAATCAATTTTAAATATTTAAAGTCGGCCGATAAGAACGATTCACTGACACAGGTAATCAATCAGGTGCTGGAAGATGCTTTTTCAAGTGCACATGCCGGAGCAGCTTCTCCACGGGCCTTTGTCTCGTCTATCAAGGAAAGCCTGGCAGGTGATTACCTGAAGGATGTGCAGGGAAGTTATCAGACCGACTTGAAGAACGGAATGAAGCCTGATGAAATTCCTAACTGGTATAACTACGAATATGAGATAAATTCGGAGCTGCAAGAAGGTAAAGACAGTATATGGAATTATGCCGTCACTACTTCCCAATATACCGGAGGCGCACATCCCAACACATGGGCACAGTGGGTTAACATTGATGCGGCCAATGGGAAAAAACTGGACAAGAGCGAAGTGTTTGCCAAAGGAACTGAAGAGGATATCTGCCGGCTGATTCTGGACAAACTGCTGGCAGAAGCCAATAAAAAGCTGGAGACAGATACGCTGACCTGTGTAGAGGGACTTCAGGCGGTAGGTATCTTGTTGGACACGGACTTGTATGTGCCCGATAACTTCCTGCTCGAAAAAGAAGGAGTGACATTCCTTTATAACACCTACGACATTGCACCTTATTACATGGGACGTTTCCAATTGACGGTTCCCTACGAAGAAATCAATACTTATTTAATCAAGAAATAATCGTACATGGACATTATCTTAAAATATTTCCCGAACCTGAGCGAGGTTCAGCAACAGCAGTTTGCGGCTTTGTATGACCTATATACCGACTGGAACAGCAAAATCAACGTGATTTCGCGAAAAGACATTACCAACCTGTATGAGCATCATGTGCTGCATTCACTGGGTATTGCTAAGGTCATGCAGTTCCGTCCGGAGACTACCGTGATGGATTTGGGTACCGGCGGTGGTTTCCCTGGAATTCCGCTGGCTATTCTCTTTCCGGAAACACATTTCCATCTGGTAGACAGTATCGGCAAGAAAGTGAAGGTGGCTACTGAAATAGCCAATGCCATCGGCTTGAAGAACGTCACTACCCGTCATTGCCGTGCGGAGGAAGAAAAGCAATTGTTCGACTTCGTGGTAAGCAGGGCCGTCATGCCGCTGACCGACTTGCTGAAAATCATCCGCAAGAATATCAAGAAGGAACAGCACAATGCCCTCCCCAACGGACTGATTTGCCTGAAGGGCGGTGAACTGGAACGGGAAGTCATGCCTGTAAAGCACCAGACACTTATGTATGATTTGAAGGATTATTTTGAAGAGGAATTTTTTGAGACCAAGAAAGTGGTTTATGTCACAATCAACGGATAATCGATATGAAAATTAAAACATTTGAATTCAATATGTTTCCGGTCAACTGCTATGTGGTGTGGGACGAGGAAACGCAGCAGGCAGCTGTAATTGATGCCGGATGTTATTATCAGGAAGAGCAGCAGACATTGAAGAAGTTCATTGCAGAAAACGGACTTACAGTGACGCACTTGCTGAATACGCATTTGCATCTGGACCATATTTTCGGCAATGCATTTATGCTCAGAGAGTTTGGAGTCAGTGCCGAAGCCGGAAAGGAAGATGAATTTCTGTTGCCGAGAACGGCAGAGTATTGCCGCATGTTCGGCTTCCCTCTAAACGAGGAACCTCCTGCACTGGGCAGCTACGTGCATGACGGCGACCTGATAAAAATAGGAAATATAGAACTGAAGGCGCTTGCCGTGCCCGGTCATTCTCCCGGAAGCATGGTGTTCTATTGTGAAGCGCAGCACTGCATGTTCAGCGGTGATGTATTGTTCCGGGGCAGCATCGGGCGTGCAGACCTGGAAGGCGGAAACTTTGACCAGTTGAGGGAAAGTATCGTCGCACGTTTGCTGACACTTCCTGACGAGACAATGGTGTATCCGGGTCATGGAAATCCCACTACCATCGGCTATGAAAAGATGAACAATCCTTTCTTCCGCTGATACGTTATTCTTTTGCTTGAAAACCATAAATCTTACCTTAATAATCATGAAAACAACGACATTCGCAAACAGACACATCGGCATCGGGGAAAAGGAACTTCCGCTGATGCTGAAAAAAATTGGAGTAAGCAGTCTGGATGAACTGATAGAGAAAACCATTCCTGCCAATATCCTGTTAAAAGAACCTTTGAAACTGGGAGCTGCCATGACGGAACGTGAATTTGCTGAACACATCGGCAAACTGGCAGCCCGGAACAAGCTATATAAGACGTATATCGGATGTGGGTGGTATGACACGGTGACTCCGGCAGTTGTTCAGCGTAACGTGTTTGAAAATCCGGTTTGGTACACTTCCTATACGCCCTATCAGGCTGAAATTTCCCAGGGACGACTGGAAGCGTTGCTGAACTTTCAGACGGTAATCAGCGATCTGACTGCCCTTCCGCTGGCCAACTGCTCTCTGCTGGATGAAGCGACGGCTGCAGCGGAAGCAGCTACGATGATGTACGGACTGAGAAGCCGTGCGCAACAGAAAGCGCAGGCCAACGTGCTGTTTGTAGATGAAGAAATATTCTCTCAGACGCTGGCAGTTATTCGTACCCGGGCCATTCCGCAGGGAATGGTAGTAAAGGTAGGCAGTTACAAGAACCTGACTTTTACGCCGGATATTTTCGGTTGCATCGTGCAGTATCCGAATAACAGCGGAAGTATAGAAGACTATCGGGAATTTGCCGAACAGGCACATGCTGCCGGATGTAAGGTGGCCGTAGCAGCCGATATCCTGTCGCTTGCCCTACTGGTTCCTCCCGGTGAATGGGGAGCCGACATCGCTTTCGGTAGTTCACAGCGTCTGGGCACACCGATGTTCTATGGAGGACCATCTGCGGCTTATTTCGCTACACGTGATGAATACAAACGAAACATGCCGGGACGTATCATCGGCCTGTCAAAAGATAAATACGGTCATCTGTGTTACCGTATGGCCTTGCAGACCCGCGAGCAGCACATCAAGCGTGAAAAGGCTACTTCCAATATCTGTACGGCACAGGCGCTGCTGGCTACCATGGCCGGATTCTATGCCGTTTATCACGGACCTGACGGTATAAAGGAGATAGCCAATCATGTGCATGCCGTGGCTTTCTGGCTGGCAGAACAGCTCACGAAGTTGGGATATAAATTGCAGAACGAAAATTTCTTTGATACACTAAGAATACAGTTGCCGGACAACGTAACTATTCAGGAAGTGCGCACCATTGCCTTGAGCAAGGAAATCAATCTGCGCTATTTTGATAACGGCGATGTGGGTATCAGTGTCGATGAAACTACTACGCAGGCAGATGCTACGCTAATTCTGAATCTTTTTGCCGTAGCGGCAGAAGAACCGATGCATGATGTCTGTGTCATACCGGAAAAGGCTCCTGTTGCCGCACAGTTCCAGCGTCTGAGCACGTACCTCACTCACGAAGTCTTCCAGAAGTATCACACCGAAACGGAAATGATGCGTTACATCAAACGTCTGGAACGGAAGGATATCTCGTTGGCTCATTCCATGATTTCATTGGGCTCTTGTACCATGAAACTGAATGCGGCATCCGAAATGCTGCCTCTTAGCAATGCGGCCTGGATGAACCTTCACCCGTTGGTTCCGGAAGATCAGGCTGCGGGATACCAGGCTTTGATTCACAATCTGTCGGAACAGCTGAAGACGATTACAGGCTTTGCAGGCGTATCTCTCCAGCCGAACTCTGGTGCTGCAGGTGAATATACGGGCTTGCGTGTGATTAGAAGTTATCAGGAAAGCATCGGACAGGGTAACCGTCGTTTGGTATTGATTCCGGCATCGGCACATGGCACCAATCCGGCTTCGGCTGTACAGGCTGGTTACGAACCGCTGACGTGTGCTTGCGATGAAAATGGAAATGTGGATTTGGAAGATTTGCGTGCGAAGGCTGAAGCACATAAGGATGAACTGGCAGCTTTGATGATTACTTATCCGTCTACTCATGGTATTTTTGAGGAAGAAATCAAGGAGATTTGTGAGATTATCCATGCGTGCGGTGCACAGGTTTATATGGACGGAGCCAACATGAACGGACAGGTGGGACTGACCAATCCGGGTACTATCGGAGCAGACGTGTGTCACCTGAACCTGCATAAGACATTTGCCAGCCCTCACGGTGGTGGCGGTCCGGGTGTAGGTCCGATTTGCGTGGCCGAGCATCTGGTTCCTTTCCTTCCGGGACATGTCAGCACGGGCAATCCGCAGAATGAAGTATCTGCTGCTCCTTACGGAAGTGCCGGTATCCTGCCGATTACTTACGGATACATCTGCATGATGGGAGCAGAAGGTCTGAGAAGAGCTACTCAAACAGCTATCCTGAATGCCAACTACCTGGCTGCTTGCCTGAAAGATGCGTATGGAGTGGTATACCGCGGAAAGAATGGTTTCGTAGGCCATGAAATGATTTTGGAATGCCGAAAGATACACGAAGAAAGCGGAATCTCGGAAAATGACATTTCCAAGCGTCTGATGGACTACGGTTACCATGCACCTACCCTCTCCTTCCCTGTACACGGTACGCTGATGATTGAGCCGACGGAAAGTGAAAGTCTGGCAGAACTGGACAACTTTGTGGATGTCATGGTACATATCCGTGAAGAAATTGCAGAGATTGAGACTGGAAAGGCCGACAAAGAAGACAACGTATTGGTGAATGCTCCTCATCCGGAGTACGAGATTGTGGGGGATGCTTGGACTCATCCTTATGGTCGAGCTAAGGCGGCTTATCCGCTTCAGAGTGTAAGAGACAACAAATTCTGGATTAACGTGGCACGTATCGATAATACATTGGGCGACCGTAAGTTGCTGCCTACACGTTACGGAAGCTTTGAATAAGGCCTTTAAAGTCACGTTGGCCTGATATAAAAATAAGAAGAGCCACTGCATTCCTTCGTAAAAGAGGGATTCGCAGTGGCTCTTTTCGTATAGAATAGGCTGTTTTTCCGCATAAGGAGGATACATGTTCAGTGGCTATCCTGACAAAATCTGAATCATTTGAGTAGTCTTAAAAGAAAAATGAAAGTTTTTGTTTGGTTTTAGTTTATTATTTCTATATTTGTGCATCAAACAACAAAAAATAATATGAAAAACGACCAAATGTACTTGCATCCTGAAGTGGAAACCTTGTCAAGACCGGACATTGAGAAACTTCAGTTGAAACGGTTGAAAGCAACCATCGACCGTTGTATGCATTCTCCGTTCTACAAGGAACGCTTTCAGCAATGCGGCATCAAACCGGAAGATATACAGTCACTGGAGGATTTACAGAAAATTCCTTTCACTACCAAACAGGATTTGCGCGACCATTATCCGTTCGGGCTTTCTGCCGTGCCTTTGGAAGAGGTAGTCCGTCTTCATTCTTCCAGTGGCACCACAGGAACTCCTACCGTGATTCTGCACACACAGCACGATTTGGAAGAATGGGCCAATGCCGTGGCGCGCTGTCTGTATATGGTGGGACTGCGTAAGGGAGATATTTTTCAGAACTCTTCCGGCTACGGTATGTTTACCGGAGGACTGGGCTTCCAGTATGGTGCCGAACGTCTGGGTATGCTGACTGTTCCGGCTGCTGCCGGCAATACCAAGCGGCAGATTAAGTTTATCACCGACTTTGGTACCACCGCTCTTCATGCCATCCCGAGTTATGCCGGCCGTTTGTATGAAGTGATGGAAGAGATGCACATCGACCCGCGCCGCGATACCCATCTGAAGACTTTGATTATCGGAGCTGAACCGCACTCTGACGAACAGCGTCGCCGTATTGAACAGATGCTGGGCGTGAAAGCCTACAACTCTTTCGGTATGTCGGAAATGTGTGGCCCGGGAGTAGCCTTTGAATGTATGGAACAGAACGGACTCCACATCTGGGAGGATTATTATATCGTAGAAATCGTAGACCCTGTTACATTGGAACCGGTACCCGAAGGCGAAGTGGGCGAACTGGTGCTGACCACCATCAACCGTGAAGCAATGCCGCTGCTGCGTTACCGTACGCGCGACCTGACCCGCATTCTTCCGGGCGACTGTCCCTGTGGACGTCATCACAAGCGTCTTGACCGAATGAAAGGCCGCAGTGACGACATGATGATTCTCAAGGGTGTCAATATTTTCCCGATTCAGATTGAGAACATCTTGCTGCAGTTCAAGGAACTGGGCAATGAGTACCTTATTACGCTGACCAACCTTGATGCGAACGATGAGATGACGGTGGAAGTAGAATTGAATGACTTTACCGATGACTATGGATTCCTTCAGAACCTGACCAAGGAAATTACCCGACAGTTGAAAGACGAGATCCTGATTACCCCGCGCGTGAAACTGGTGCCTAAAGGAAGCCTGCCCGTACAGGAAGGAAAAGCCGTGCGCGTGAAAGATTTACGAAAAACATTGATTTAAAAATAAAAGAGTATGACCATACACCAATTATCTGTTTTTGTAGAAAACAAGTCGGGCACACTGCTTCAGGTGCTTGAATTACTGAAAGAAGCGCATATCCAGTTGATTGCTTCTACTATATCCGATACCGTAGAGTACGGCATCTACCGTATTATCTGTTCTGAGCCATTACGTGCCTACGAGGTATTGAAGGATGCGGGCATTTCAGCTAACGTATCCGAAGTGTTTGCCATCAGTCTGGATAATGAGCCGGGACGGGCTGCCGATGCCATCCGCAGTTTCAGTGAAACAGGCATAGGTATCTCCTACCTCTATTCCTTCTTGTTGGGAGGAAAAGGCATACTGGTGTTCCGTACCGACAACACGGAGAAAACGCGTGAAGTGATACTGGAAAAGAAACTTCAGTACATTGAAGAAGAAAATCTGATGAAGATGGCCTAACGGAAAGTCAGGCGGCGATTGCAAATGAAGTTGACGGCACCGTAGATAAAGAGTCCGAGGAACTGTGCCAGGTATTCATTGCAGTGAAGAAGCTCCACGAGTATAAGAAGAAAAAGGAACTGCGCACTATACGCCAGTGCGAAAGCACCAATAAAAAATAGCATCTGATGCCAGATGCTATTTTTTTTGTCATCTGTTTCAAGCGGAAAAATCCAGTATTTACACCAGATAAAGTTGTGTATCTGTGCCACGATGTATGCGCATATATTAGCTATAATATAACTCTCGCCCTCGATATGCATCAACAGCCATACTACGAAAGCTGCAATCAGAGCATTGAGCGTTCCTATTATTGCAAAGCGTATAATCCGTACCGATTCCTTCATCCGGTTACTTTCTTGTCTTTTTCCTTGAAACGTTATTAATTATTTTCCTTGATGTCAATTTTCAGATTCAGTTCATCCAACTGTTTTTGGTCGAGGAAACCAGGAGCATCCAGCATCACGTCACGTCCGGAGTTGTTCTTCGGGAAGGCGATGCAGTCGCGGATAGAATCCAGACCGGCAAACAGAGATACCCAACGGTCGAGTCCGTATGCCAGACCACCGTGAGGAGGTGCACCAAACTTGAAGGCATTCATCAGGAAGCCGAACTGTTCCTGTGCTTTCTCTGGAGTGAATCCCAGAATCTCGAACATCTTAGCCTGCAATGCAGAGTCGTGGATACGGATAGAACCACCACCAACTTCCACACCGTTGATAACCATGTCGTATGCATCGGCACGTACAGCTGCGGGATCGGTATCCAGCAAAGGAATATCCTCGTCTTTCGGGTGAGTGAACGGATGGTGCATAGCCATCAGGCGGCCTTCTTCTTCGCTCCATTCGAACATCGGGAAGTCTACTACCCACAGGCAAGCAAACTTGTTCTTATCGCGCAAGCCCAGCTGGTTACCCATTTCCAGACGCAGTTCGCAAAGCTGCTTGCGGGTCTTCATGGCATCGTCACCACTCAGAATCAGAATCAAGTCACCCGGTTTAGCACCGAATGCTTCTTTCATCTTCTGCAGCACTTCCTGACTGTAGAACTTGTCTACGCTTGACTTCACGGTACCGTCTGCTTCGATACGGGCATATACCATACCTTTGGCACCAATCTGCGGACGTTTTACGAACTCTGTCAATTGATCCAGCTGCTTGCGAGTGTAGTGAGCTGCACCTTCCGCACAGATACCACCAATATAAGCTGCATTGTCGAATACAGAGAAACCATAGCCTTTCAGCACATCCATCAGTTCGACGAACTTCATGCCGAAACGCAAATCCGGTTTATCACTTCCGTAATACTTCATGGCATCTGCCCACGGCATACGCAAGAACGGTTCTGTAAGTTCCACTCCCCGAAGTTCCTTGAACAAATGCTTGGCCATACCTTCAAAAGTATTGATGATATCTTCCTGTTCAACGAAGCTCATTTCGCAGTCAATCTGTGTGAACTCAGGCTGACGGTCTGCACGAAGGTCTTCATCACGGAAACATTTTACAATCTGGAAATAACGGTCGAAGCCGGAAACCATCAGCAGCTGCTTCAAAGTCTGCGGAGACTGAGGCAATGCATAGAATTGTCCCGGGTTCATACGTGAAGGAACCACGAAGTCGCGTGCACCTTCCGGAGTAGAACCAATCAGCATCGGAGTTTCCACTTCCAGGAAGCCCTTGCTGTCCAGATAACGGCGAACTTCCATTGTCATGCGGTGACGGAGTTCCAGGTTCTTGCGTACAGCAGTACGGCGCAAGTCCAGATAACGATATTTCATACGAAGGTCATCTCCCCCGTCCGTATTATCTTCAATAGTGAAAGGTGGTGTCTGGGCTGAATTCAGGATATTCAGTTCCGATACGATGATTTCAATTTCTCCCGTCGGGATATTGGCATTTTTGCTGGAACGTTCGCTCACCGTTCCCTTCACCTGAATCACGAATTCACGTCCCAGGTGGTTGGCACGCTCACAAAGTTCGGCGTTCACTTCCGTGTTGAACACCAACTGCGTAATACCGTAGCGGTCGCGGAGGTCCACAAATGTCATTCCTCCCATCTTACGTGCACGCTGCACCCATCCGGCCAGTGTCACGTTCTTGCCTGCATCGGCGAGTCGTAACTCACCGCAAGTATGACTTCTAAACATATCTTTATTAAATGTTAGTTTTATCTAATTGACGGGCAAAGTTAGCATCTATTTTTCATTTATGCAATAAAAATCCCCACTCAAAGGTCGAATAAGAATGAATAAAGAATGCATATTTCGGTAAATTCTTTGAATAAATAAAAGGACTATTCTAAAAAATATATACATTTGCTTTGCAATTACTCAAATTAAGACAAACTTTATTCCAAATTTATGGCAACAGAACATGTAAAATGCCTGATCATCGGATCAGGTCCCGCAGGATACACGGCCGCTATCTATACTAGCCGTGCCAATCTTTCTCCCGTACTTTATGAAGGTATACAACCTGGTGGTCAGCTTACCATTACTACCGAAGTAGAAAACTTTCCCGGCTATCCGGATGGTGTAACCGGTCCGGTGCTGATGGACGACCTGAAAAGACAGGCTGAACGCTTCGGTGCCGACATTCGTAACGGTATTGTAACTAAAGCTGATCTGAGCAAGGCTCCTTATACATTTGTGATAGACGACGAAAAGGAAATCACTGCCGACACCGTGATTATTTCTACCGGTGCTACGGCTAAATATCTGGGATTGGAAGACGAAAAGAAATATGCAGGTATGGGCGTAAGTGCTTGTGCCACTTGCGATGGATTCTTCTACCGCAAGAAAACCGTAGCCGTAGTAGGCGGTGGCGATACTGCCTGCGAGGAAGCTGTGTACCTGGCAGGACTGGCCAGCAAGGTATACCTTGTGGTACGTAAGCCGTTCCTCCGGGCTTCTAAAATCATGCAGGAACGCGTGTTGAATCATCCGCATATTACCGTTTTGTTTGAGCACAATGCAGTTGGTCTGTTCGGTGACAACGGTGTGGAAGGTATGCACGTAGTGAAACGTATGGGTGAAGCCGACGAAGAACGCTACGATGTGGCCATCGACGGATTTTTCCTGGCTATCGGTCACAAACCGAATTCAGACATTTTCAAACCGTGGGTGAAAACCGATGAAACCGGTTATATTATTACTGAAGGCAACACACCTTGCACCGGTATTCCGGGCGTATTTGCTGCAGGTGATGTAGCCGATCCGCATTACCGCCAGGCCATTACAGCAGCCGGAAGCGGATGCAAGGCAGCCATCGAAGCCGAGCGCTATCTTTCTGCCAATGGGCTTCTTTGATTACTCACAACCTAAATAAAAACTACGATGAAAGTTTTGAAAAGAACTTTTGCGGCGGTAATTTTAGTGGGAGGTGCCATGACCGCATTCGCCCAGCAGATGCCGCCCATTCCGACCGATCCCAACGTGCGTATCGGTAAGTTAGAAAACGGATTGACTTACTACATCCGTCACAATGAGTTGCCCGACAATCAGGCCGACTTCTACATTGCACAGAAAGTGGGTTCTATCCTGGAAGAAGACAACCAGCGTGGTCTGGCGCACTTCCTGGAGCACATGTGTTTCAACGGAACCACTCACTTCCCCGACAATCTGCTTCGTGAATACCTTGAAAGTATCGGCGTGAAGTTTGGAGCTAATCTGAACGCATATACTTCAGTAGATGAAACTGTGTATAACATCTCTAACGTACCAGTTATCCGTGACGGAATCGTGGACTCTTGTCTGTTGATTTTGCACGACTGGGCCAATGACCTGACACTTGCTCCGAAAGAAATCGACAAGGAACGTGGAGTTATCCACGAAGAATGGCGTACACGCACAGGAGCCATGATGCGTATGTATGAAAAGGTATTCCCTGCCATGTATAAAGACAGCAAGTATGCCTACCGTCTGCCTATCGGAACGATGGAAGTGGTAGACAACTTCCCCTACCAGGCATTGAGAGACTATTATGAGAAATGGTACCGTCCAGACCAGCAGGGTATCGTGGTAGTGGGCGACATCAATGTGGACAGCATCGAAGCAAAAATCAAGAAGCTGTTCTCTCCGATTGAAATGCCGGCCAACGCTGCAGAACGTAAATACTTCCCTGTGCCCGACAATGATGAACCTATCATTACCGTGGCAAAAGACAAGGAACAACAGGTGCCCATCGTATATCTGTTCCACAAACATGATGTAGTGCCTAACGACCAGAAGAACAACATGGGGTATCTGGTAATGAACTACATGGTTTCTTCTATCGAAAGCATGCTTAACAGCCGTTTGAACGAGCTGACCCAGCAGGCTAATCCGCCGTTCATTGAAGCAGGTGTACAGGATGGAGATTACCTGGTAGCTAAGACAAAAGGAGCATTTGCAGCCTTTGCCGCAGCCAAGGAAGACGGCATTATCCTGACTACAGAAACATTGATGCGCGAAATTGAACGCGTGCGTCAGTTTGGTTTCACAGCCAGCGAATATGCCCGTGCGAAAGCTGATTACCTGCGCGGACTGGAATCTGCTTACAATGAACGTAACAAGCAGCGTAACGCAAGCTATGTAAACGAATATGTGCGTCATTTCATTGACAATGAACCGATTCCGGGAATTGAAAATGAATATGCCATCATGAACCAGATTGTACCGAACATTCCGGTAGAAGCTGTCAATCAGGTAATGAAGCAGCTTATTACAGAGAAAAACATCGTGTTGAGCGTATTCTGTCCGGAGAAAGACGGTATGAAATACCCGACGGAAGCTGAACTGAAAGCCGTAATCGACAAGGTGAAAGCTGAAAAGCTGACAGCTTATGTAGACAAGGTATCCGATGAACCGCTGATGAAGGAAAAACCACATGCTGGAAAGGTAGTGAAGACAGAACAGGGTGTGTTCGGTTCTACTATCCTGACACTGAGCAACGGTGTGCGTGTCATTCTGAAACCGACAGATTTCAAGGCCGACGAAGTACGTATGCAGGCCTTCAGCCCGGGTGGAACTTCTTTGTTCAACGATAAAGATGTATTGCAGTTCGCTCTGATCAGCCAGATTGCTTCATTGGGTGGACTGGGTAACTTCAATTCTGTAGACCTGGATAAAGTATTGGCCGGAAAGATGGCATCAGCCAGCGCAATGGTCAGCACCTATTCAGAAGGATTGTCAGGAAGCTGCTCTCCGAAAGACTTGGAAACCATGCTGCAGTTGACTTACCTGCGCTTCACTGCACCGCGTATGGACCAGGAAGCCTTCACTTCTTTCATCACACGCAACAAAGCTGCTCTGGCTAATCAGGAAGCTGACCCGATGACTGCATTCAGCGATTCTATCAACGTAGCACTTTACAACCGTCATCCGCGTGCGTTGTCTATGAAAGCCGACATGCTCGACAAGATTGATTACAACAAAGTGATGGAATTCTACAAGAACCGTTTTGCGGATGCCAGCGACTTTACCTTCATCCTGGTAGGTAACGTAGATGCAAAAACAGCTACTCCGCTTATCGAACAGTACTTGGGTGCACTGCCTGCTATCAAGCGTAACGAAAAGTTCCGCGATACAGGTATGGCTATCCGTAAAGGACACTTTGAAAACAACTTCGTGAAGGAACTGGAAACTCCGAAGGCTACCGTGCTAATGGTTTATTCCGGCGACTGCAAGTATGATTTAAAGAACAACCTGCAGATGAGCATGCTCGGCCAGCTGTTGAACATGGTTTACCTGCGTACCGTACGTGAAGATGCCGGTGGAACATACGGTGTAAGCTGTAGCGGAAGCCTGAGCAAGTATCCGACTGAGAAAGGTGCCTTTCAGGTATACTTCGATACTGACCCGAACCGCCGTGAAGAAATGGTGAAACTGATTAATGAAGGTATTCAGGAATTCATCGAAAAAGGTCCGGTTAGCGAAGACCTGAGTAAGGTGAAGGAATACATGCTGAAGACCTACAAACAGAACCAGAAAGAAAACGGCTACTGGATGGGTATCCTGAACACGTACTACTGGGAAAATCTGGATATGAATACCGGATACGAAGCCACAGTGAATGCTATCAGCGGAGACGATCTGAAAGCCTTTGCCAAGACCTTCTTCGGACAGAAGAACGAAGTGGAAGTCAGCATGAGTTCTCCGGTACAGAAATAATGAAACCGTGAAATTACTCCGATTATGTTATTGACCGAAATACGGAGGAATCAAAAACTTGCCGCAAAGCGGAACCCGATGTACGACAGGAACCGCTTTGCCAAGTTTCTGATTTATCTGTTTACTGCATTCTGGGCAGCGTACCTCATTCTGATGGGGGTTACGCTGCCCATTGCTTTTGAAGAAGGATTCCCCACAATGGAACCCTACGATATGCTCAATGCCTGTCTGCCAGGCTTCCTGTTCATTGATTTCCTGCTGCGCTTTCTTTTTCCTACTCCTGTGCAGCAAATCAAACCCTACCTGCTGCTGCCGATTAAAAAGCAACAGCTCATCAATGTCCTGCTCGTACAGGTGGGACTGAAAGCATTCAATCTCTTCTGGCTCTTTTTCTTCGTCCCCTTTGCCGCCATGACCGTGGTACGCTTTTATGGTGTAACCGGTGTGGTGTGCTATGCACTCGGAATCTGGCTTCTGATGGTGGCCAACGCCTATTGGAGCGTACTGGTGCGCACATTGCAACGCCGCCACATAGTCTGGGTACTGCTTCCCGTGGGATGCTATGTCCTGCTGGCAGTAGGAGGATTTTTCTATTCATACGTCAGCGATTTCTCCATGGCGTTAGGCGAGGCTCTCATTCAGGGGAAAATATTGGCCTATCTGGGAATACTGGTCGTCATAGCCCTGCTGGCTTTTTTGAACAGCCGTGTGCAGATGGCCTGTATTTACAGTGAACTGAACCGCCGGGAAAAAATGCCGCAGGTAAAACATGCCGGACGCTACCGTTTTCTGAACCACTTCGGACTGACAGGCGAATACATGAAACTGGAACTGAAGATGATATTCCGTAACAAGGCTCCTCGGAAGAATTTCCAGATGATGAGTATTGTTATCGTGCTGTTTGCCCTTGCCTTGTTTGGCATGAGCCACACGGAAGAAGCCACCTGGTTCACGCTATACTTGTACTCCATTTATTGCTTTACGGGATATGCCATCAGCATTCTGTCACGCATCATGGCCTACGAAGGAGCCTATCTTGACGGATTGATGATGCGCCGTGATTCCCTGCTTCATCTGTTCAGAGCTAAATATTATGTCTATTGCCTTTTGCTGCTTATTCCGCTGGTATGCCTTTTGCCTTCCGTTATCTGGAGTAACTGTTCCGTCAGTATGCTTGTCAGTCAACTGGTTTATACGGCCGGCGTTACTTTTCCGGTGATTATGCTGCTGGCCCTTGTAAACCGAAAGACCGCTCCATTGGACGCTTCCCTCATGGGAAAAGGCCAGTGGAACTCTCCTTTCCAGATGCTGGCTGTGGCTTTTGCATTCTTTGTACCGATGGCACTTTGTCGCATACTGCTCCTTTGGATGGAGCCTTCCACAGCCTATCTGGTTTGTACCCTGCTGGGTGTGCCGGGCATCGTGCTTCATCCCCTTTGGTGCAAGCTGCTCTATCGGAAAGTATTTCAGAAGCGGCATTCGCTCATGGAAGACCTTCGCGAAACAAGGTGATTTTTTATCTGTAACCAATCAATGAATTCTTATGGAAATCAAGATACATAACCTGAAAAAGACCTATGGCAGCAAGACGGCTGTCGATATTCCCGACTACACCCTGCAGGGGCCTGAAATTCTGGGATTGATGGGCAATAACGGGGCTGGGAAAACCACTCTGTTCCGCCTGATGCTCGACCTGTTGAAAGCCGACAGCGGAAATGTATACCTAGACGGAACCGACGTGTCACAAAGTGAAGACTGGAAGTCGCACGTAGGAGCCTATATGGACGAGAGTTTTCTGATAGATTACCTTACCCCCGAAGAATATTTCCAGTTCTGCGGACGTATGTACGGATTTGATGCTGCCACCCTTCATGAACGGATTTATCGTTATGAACGTTTTCTGGGCGATGAAATTCTGAAAGAAAAGAAATACATCCGCAACCTTTCGGCCGGAAACAAGCAGAAGATGGGTATTGTCACTGCCCTGCTTCATAATCCGGAACTCGTCATTCTGGACGAACCGTTCAACTTCCTCGACCCTACCTCACAGTCGTTGCTCAAGCATCTGCTCAAGCACTATTGTGAAGAACAAAAGGCCACTATTCTTGTGTCCAGCCACAACCTGAGTCACACCGTCGACCTCAGTACCCGTATCGTACTGCTGGAACAGGGGCATCTGCTCCGCGACCTTGACAATACCGATGGGGCTGCCGGAAGAGAGTTGGAAAACTATTTCGAGGTAAAAGAATAAAATGAAAGAATCTTCAACAGGTTCTAAAATACCCTAAGTACCTATCCATGTAACGAGTATATTGTGTACATTTGTTCAAAACAAACAACTATGTACAGATACCGCTTCACTCGTTTTTCAGTGTGCATGCTGTTCGCGGTGTGCACACTTTTGTTATCCTCGTGTGGCACACGTGCTCCGCGCGTGGACTACCGTGAACTGGCGCGTGCAGCTGTGCGACTGGAAATGGACATCGATGCCGACGACAATCATCGTCTCTACGTGGAAGTGGCCGACTGGATTGGCGTGCCCTACCGCCACGGAGGAACCACTCACCGGGGAACGGACTGTTCAGGCTTCACATCTGCAATCTATAAAAAAGTGTACCACAAGAAACTGCAACGCAATTCCGACGCCCAGCGTACGGAAGACTGCCGAAAAATATCCAAGCGCCAGCTAAAGGAAGGCGACTTGGTGTTCTTTCATAACGGACGGCGTAAACGCGTCGCCAATCACGTAGGCATTTATCTGAAAGACGGAAAATTCGTGCATGCCAGCACCAGTTCCGGCGTCATTGTCAGCCGGCTGGAAGAGCCTTACTATCGCAAGTGCTGGATGCAGGGAGGACGAGTAAAAGGACTATAAACACGCACACGGCATGAACTACTCTTTACACCTGTCATCCCGGCTGACTCTGATTCTATGTACAGTCGGTATCCTGCCCGCCATGAGCCAGCAGCAGGAAAAGGAACTGCAACTCAACATGGATGCAGTAAAAATGATTCAATTTGATTTTAATCCCCTACCCAAACAGGAAAACAAGCCATTGGAAGCCCCGCTGAACAAAAAGTGGATGGACTTCAAAGTAGACCTGAAAGTGCCCCGCAGCCTGATTGATACCACCAAAGTGTGGAAACCGGAAAGTTATGTCCGCATGGAGCCTTACACCATCTGGACCCGTTTCGGAGAAGACCCTGTATACGATGTATTGGTAGCCGGTCGGCCCAAGCAATGGGAAATTTTCTGGACACTGAATCCCAATCGCATATATGCAGACGAAGAATACGGACGAAGCATCAAGCCTTCTCCCGGTCGGATGTATGAAAGTGTGGGAGGCTCTGCAGGTGTAGGCATCGGTATCGGCGGACTCGATTTCATGGGCTTTATCTATGACAACATGACTCGCCGCGGGCGCATGCTGGCACACAACCGCAAGCATGCCAATGCCTGGAAAACGTATGCCGACTATCAGCCCACGGCGGCTGACAGCTTGAAGGTGCCCAACTTCTACCGTCAGCTCCGTAAACAGCAGGCGGCCGACAGCACACAGACGCTGCTCACCTTTCAGCCGGCTTTTTCGGAAGCCCCTCTCCTGCCCATTTATGCTGCTCCTGACTCCGTAAAGAAACAAGCGGAGATTCGGCCCGATACCGTAAAAGTGGAGAAAAAGAAAAACCCGCAACCAGCGCAGGCGGAGGATGCGGGAAACTTGTATGAATACATTCGCCAGAAAGCAGCCGAAGACTCCATCCGGCGAAAAGAATTCTTCCGAAAAGATAAAGTCAGAAACAACCAGTACGACGTGCAGCGTGAAATTCAGCGCCTACGCGAACAGCAGAACTGACAAGCGTCTTATCTCACTTCTTGAATACGAAATATACAGCCAGTATCAGGCAGAAAAATGCAGCCAGGTGGTTCCATTTCAACTCCATCTTGAACGCAATCATGGAGAAAATGGTAAAGACGGCCAGTGTAATTACCTCCTGAATCACTTTCAACTGCATGATGTCAAACGGTCCCCCGCTGTCTCTGAAGCCTAAGCGGTTGGCTGGAACCTGCAGACAGTATTCAAAAAAAGCAATGGCCCAGCTGAACGCAATCACCCCAATCAGTGGCAGTGAAGCAAACCAGCTGAACTCTTCACGCATCTTCAAGTGGCCGTACCAGGCAAACGTCATGAAGATGTTCGAGAAAATCAGTAAAACAATCGAATAAATACCTTGTGATAGCATATCTTTTTCCTTATTTAAAAATCGGCTGCAAAGATACGCTTTTTAAATGAAAAAGACATGCTATCCTCGCGTCTTTACTCATTCAGTACGAAGGAATTTCCACACCAGTGCACTGAAAGCCGCTCCCACAAAAGGTGCCACGATAAAGAGCCAGAGCTGTTCGATAGCCTGTCCGCCTTCCATCAAGGCCGGTCCGATGCTTCGTGCCGGATTCACGGATGTCCCTGTAATCGGGATACACACGATGTGAATCAGTATCAGTGTAAGTCCGATGGCCAGTCCGGCCAGGTTACCAGCCCCCTTCTTTTCGTCCGTAGCAGCCAGCGCCACCAGCACAAAGATAAAGGTAAACACGGCTTCGGCCAGAAACGCCTGTCCCATGGCATCAGACGCAAAGCTGTTGGAGCCTGTGGCCGTCGGTCCTCCGTGTGCACCGGTCGATACCAGCAGCGTGAGAATCAGCGAACCGATAATGGCGCCTACAACCTGAAACAGCATATACATCAAAGCCCGTTTCGTTTTCATGCCTCCCGACAGCCATACACCCAGTGTAATGGCCGGATTGATGTGGCAGCCGGAAATGTTTCCTATGGTATATGCCATGGCGATGACAGAAAGACCGAATGCCATGGCCACTCCGATGGTTCCTACACCGGCACCCACTGTGTCGGCCACTCCTCCTGCAAATACGGCGCTACCGCAGCCCAGCAGTACAAGAACCATAGTTCCGATTAGTTCAGCTACATACTTTTTCATAGGCATTACATTTAAAATTCACGATGCCCTAATTTAGTATTTTCACCGGAGAAAAGCAAGATTGCTAATGATTTATTAACTTAAAAGTCAGATAGAAAGAGGTCTACCGGAAAACACAAGTACGTTTTAGGGAAAACGCAAGGACGTTTGAACCAAAACGCACTTGCGTTTGAAGTAAAACGCCTTTACGTTTTGAGTAAAACGCACTTGCGTTTTTTTATATTCTGAAACCAATTAATTATCAATATATTATAAATGCAAATAATTATAGACAAATGTATTGTTATAAATTCTCCTGAAAAGCAGTTTATACAACAGAAATGATTTCACCTCCTCATTTTTTCTTCTTCTGGATTGGATTTTCTATCTTTGATGCAGATTGAACATTTTTGTTCAGCGGATTGAACATTTTATGGAATTAGATTGAACATTTGGGAAAATATGGAATATAAAAGAGCGCAGTTTCAGGAGATTCTTAGCCGTATAAATGAGCCAAGAAGTAAAATACAAGTTATTGTCGGCCCTCGACAAGTAGGAAAATCTACTCTCATCGGTCAGGTACTGGAAGAATGCACTCTTCCGTTCGACAGTTATTCCGCAGATGATGTGACAGGTGTATCTGCCGACTGGCTTACCCAGGTATGGGAATCACAAAGAATGAAAATGGCCGTTCGTGGAGAAACCAAAAGGCTGATGGTCATAGATGAAATCCAAAAAATAAGAAACTGGAGTGAAACGGTAAAAGCCGAATGGGATCGCGACACCCGAGAAAAAAGACAACTGATAGTGGTATTGTTGGGCTCTTCCAGAATGTGGATTGAAAAAGGTCTGACCGAATCGCTTGCCGGCCGGTTTGAACTTATCCGTCTCTCCCACTGGACTTATACTGAAATGAAAGACTGTTTTGGATGGTCTTTGCCACAATATGTCTATTTTGGCGGTTATCCGGGTGCCGCACAATACATTCAGAATGAAACACGTTGGAGAAACTATGTGAAAGATGCATTGATTGAATCTTCCATCTCAAAAGATGTGTTGATGGATACCCGTATTATGAAGCCCCAGCTCCTGCGGCAGCTGTTTGAGATAGGCAGCAGTTATAGCGGAGAATTACTTTCACTTACCAAGGTAGCTGCCCAACTGCGAGATGCAGGAAATGTGACTACGCTTGCCGGTTACCTGCATCTTTTGGATGAATGTGGTTTGCTTTGTGGACTACAGAAATACGCAGAAGATGAAGCACGGAAATATAATTCCGTTCCCAAGTTTCAGGTTCATAACAGTGCGCTTCGGAATGTATATGCCGACGAAGATTTTTCGGAAGTGATAGAAGATGCCAAGTTATGGGGACGCTATGTAGAATCCGCCGTTGGTGCGCACCTTGTCAGCCAGGCACAAATTTATGACTACAAAGTGTATTACTGGAGAGACAAGAAAGATGAAGTAGACTTCGTACTGGTTCGGAGAAACAAAAAGGTAGCCATTGAAGTGAAGAGTGGAAGAAGAACTACCAATCAAGGGCTGGCCGTTTTCTCGCAGTTATACCATCCGCACAAGGCTTTGGTGGTAGGCTCCGGAGGATTGTCTTTTGAGGATTTCTTGTCGATGGACCTTAATTTGTTGTTTAAGTAATTGATAAATTCTTACCTTTGAGAAAGAAATAAAAATAGTTATGAGCGGAGAAGATTTACAAAGACAGACCTCTATTAATATACAGGAAAAAGCAAATCTCATTTGGGCTATTGCTGATAAGTTAGTAGGATTATACAAACCTCACGAATACGGAAAGGTAATCCTACCCATGTGTGTAATCAAGCGTTTTGAAGATACCCTTGCACCAACAAAGGACGCTGTTATCAAGATGAACGAAGACCTTGATGCGAAGGGTATAGCCGTAAAGAAAGGTTTTCTTGAAGCGGCAGCCAAACAGAAATTTTATAACACTAGCAAGTTTACTTTCGACATTTTGCTTGCTGATGCCGATAATATCAAAGACAACTTCGAGAACTACCTCAATCATTTTTCCGAAAATGTGATTGACATTATCAACCGCATGGACTTCTACAACGAAATCAAGAAAATGGACGATAACAACCGCCTCTATCTCGTTATCAAGGAGTTCTGTTCTGCCAAGGCTTATCTGGGAGCGGATGTAGTTTCGGCTGTGGATATGGGCTACATTTTTGAAGAATTAGTCAGAAAGTTTTCCGAATCGTATAACGACCAGGCAGGAGCCCACTTTACCGCACGTGACATCATTTATCTGATGAGCGAACTGCTTGTAGGAGATGATGAGCAGAAAATGGAAGATGAAGGCATCGTGGCATCCATATACGATATGGCAATGGGAACAAGCCAGATGCTGGCTTGTCTGGATGAACGCTTCCGCAAGATAGACCCTGAAGCCGAAATCACATGCTATGGTCAGGAACTCAATCCACAGACGTATGGTATTGCCAAAGCCGATATGCTTATCAAGGGCGGTAATGCCGACAATATGCGCTTGGGAGATACTCTTGGCGACGACCAGTTCAAGGGCTATCAGTTTGACTACATCATCTCAAACCCTCCTTTCGGCATTGACTGGGAAGCATCCGAAAAACGTGTGAAAGCCGAAAACGAAATGGGCGAAGCAGGACGTTTTGCTCCGGGACTGCCGGCAAAGGGAGACGGACAGATGTTGTTTATGCTCAACGGTGTGGCAAAGCTGAAGGAAGAAGGGCGTATGGCTATTATTCAGAATGGTTCTCCACTTTTTAAGGGTGATGCAGGCAGCGGTGAAAGTGAAATACGAGGCTATCTGCTGGAACATGACTGGCTGGAGGCGATTATCCAGTTGCCTAACGACCTGTTTTATAATACGGGTATTGCTACCTATATTTGGGTAGTGAGCAAAAATAAGTCGGAAGAACGTGCGGGTAAGGTGCAGCTAATCGATGCCAGCAAATGCTTTGAGAAACTGCGCAAGCCGCTTGGTAATAAGCGTGTAGAGATTACCACTCTTTGCCGCGAACTGATTATGCAGGCTTATCACGATTTTACCAACTGGGAATATACCTCCGATCATAATCCTGAGCTGAAAGTGGAAAGTAAGGTAAAAGATGTGGAGGACTTTAAGTTTACAAAACTCACCATCAACCGCCCCTTGCGGCTGGAGTACAAGGATATTCATTTTGACGAGACTACTGCGGCCAATTATAAGGAAGCAGACAAAGCCTTACTGAAAGAGGTGGCTGCATACTGGGAAGCAAATATGCCTGGGCACGTAGGTTTTCCTGATATAACTTTCTTCCTTGAGCTGAAGAAGGCCAAGATAAAAGTGCCGCAGGGAAAGGTTGCTTTGTTGAGAAACTATTTCGGCAAACGTAACCCTGATATGATGGAAGCATACGTAAAGCCTGTTGACCAGGAAAGCGGGTTTGCACCCGACCCTGAACTAAAGGACAGCGAGATTATTCCTTGGAAAGAGGATATTACGGAATACCTCGACAAGAACGTACGTCCGTATGCTTCCGACTTCTGGTACAACGAATCTGAAAGTAAGATAGGTTATGAAATTCCGCTGACACGCGAGTTTTATAAATATACTCCTCTTACAGTGAGTTCAGTAATATTCGATGAACTAAAAAAATTGGAGGAAAGAGAATCGGAACTGATGTCTAAGATTTTGGGGTGAATAGATGTAACTCCATAAAAAGAAAATCAACCATGAATGGGCAGCCTAACAACGGAAGTATAATTCTTTACCAGACAGAGGATGGCAAATCAAGGATAGAAGTAACGCTATGCAATGATACGGTTTGGCTTACAGCCGACCAGATGGCAGAGTTGTTCCAAAGAAACAAATCTACCATTTCAAGACATATAAAGAATGTATTCGAGGATGGAGAATTGAATCCGGATTCAGTTGTTGCATTTTTTGCAACAACTGCCGCTGACAATAAAAAATATCAGGTGACATACTATAACCTCGACATGATAATCAGTGTAGGTTATCGTGTCAAGTCGCACCGTGGCGTACAGTTCAGAATATGGGCTACACAAGTTCTGCGTGAATATCTTGTAAAAGGATTTGCCATGAACGATGATTTGCTGAAAAGAGCCGGCGGAGGAAACTATTTCGACGAGCTGCTAAGCCGTATCCGTGACATCCGTTCCTCGGAAAAGGTATTCTACCGCAAGATACTCGAAATTTATGCCCTGAGTATAGATTATGACCCGCGTACAGAGACTACCATGCAGTTCTTCAAAACAGTACAGAACAAGATGCATTTCTCTGTACATGGTCATACCGCTGCCGAAATTATATACGAACGTGCTAACGCGGAAAAAGATTTCATGGGACTGACTTCATGGACGGGAGCATTGCCAAAACGTACTGATGTGGAAATAGCCAAGAACTATCTTTCTTCCGATGAATTGGATACGCTCAATAGAATCGTCAGTCTGTATTTGGATTTTGCCGAACTTCAGGCTAAATCGCATAAGCCCATGTACATGAAAGACTGGATTCAGAAGCTGGACGATTTTTTAAAGCTTTCCGGAAAAGAATTGTTAAGCCATGCCGGAAAAATTTCTGCCGAGCTTGCAAAGCAGAAAGCAGATACGGAATACGACAAGTTCAAAGAAAGAACAACTTATAGTCTTTCGCCCGTAGAGATTCATTTTTTAGAGAATTTTGAAAAGGAGCAGAAGAAGTTGAAAAACTAATGCTACATGGATAGATTACTCTTTTATTTAAATAGGAAGATTGAGGATTATGGAAAATAGATACGAAAAATATAAAGATAGTGGTATTGCTTGGATTGGGAATATTCCGGAACATTGGGAGGTATGTTCAATCAAGCAAATTATGAAGAATAAAAGTATAAAAGGATTTCCTAACGAAACGGTCTTATCACTATATAGAGATTTTGGAATTATACCTAAAGATAGCAGAGATGATAATCACAACGTAACTTCAGAAGATACATCTAATTATAAGCTTGTTGAGAATGGTGATTTTGTAATAAATAAAATGAAAGCTTGGCAAGGATCAATGGCTATTTCTGATTTTAAAGGTATTATCAGTCCTGCTTATTATATATGTAAGATCTTTAGTCCTAAAGTTGTAAGGAAATATATACACTATTTATTAAGAGATGAATCGTATAAAGCAGAATATATGAGATTGTCTACTGGTATGCGTATAGGACAATGGGACTTAAATATTGATGACTTCTTACAAATAAATACAATCCTTCCTTTACTCTCAGAACAACAATCCATCGCCACCTACCTTGATCAAAAATGTGGCGAAATAGACGAACTGATAACTTTGCAAGAGGAAATGATAACCAAACTGCAAAGCTACAAGCAATCTGTCATTACCGAAGCTGTAACCAAAGGTTTGGATAAAAATGTTCCTCTAAAAGATAGTGGTATTGAATGGATTGGAGAGATTCCGGAGCATTGGATATGTACTGTGTTTAAAAAGTTTTTGTCAGAACCAATGCAATATGGTGCAAATGAACCAGCAGAAGAATGTAATTATAATGACCCAAGATATATAAGAATAACTGATATAAAGGATGATGGAACTTTAAGAGATGATACTTTTAAATCTTTGCCTTTAGAAAAAGCTAAAGAATATATGTTAACTAAAGGTGATTTGTTATTTGCAAGAAGTGGTGCAACAGTTGGAAAGACTTTCTTATACAAAGAAGATTACGCTGCTTGTTTCGCAGGCTATCTAATAAAAGCCAGATGCAATAAAAATGAGCTCCTACCTAATTTTGTTTTTTATTATACACTTTCAAATGTGTATCAGAATTGGAAAAACAGCATATTTATTCAATCTACAATCCAAAATATTGGTGCAGACAAATATTCTGTAATGCCTATTATTATTCCTCCTCTCTCCGAACAACAATCCATCGCCAACTACCTTGATCAAAAATGCAGCGAGATAGACGAACTAATCTCCATAAAACAGCAGAAGATAGAGAAACTGAAAGACTACAAGAAATCATTGATTTTCGAGTGTGTAACCGGAAAAAGAAAAGTATAAGCCATGACTGAATTCGACAAATATATCCGACAGGGAGAACCCGACCAGAAAGAGAAAGCTGCCGCATGGCAAGTTGCCATCGGTTTGCAGGATGTGGACGGACTGAAACCGTCTGAGTATCTTATTCAGACGGCACAGCAACATATAGAGGGAGACATTTCCATTGACGAAGTGAAACATCTGATTGATACGTACTATCAATTGAAATCTTCCCGTGGGGAAATGGAAGATGAACGGACAGAAGAAGCAGACAAGGTATCGGCACGTATCACCGAACTGCTTTCGGAAAAGACTTTCTCGTTTACACCGGACTATCTCCTGTATATTCATAAACGTCTGTTCGAAGGTCTGTACAAGCATGCAGGGCAAATACGAAACTATAATATCACAAAGAAAGAATGGGTACTCGACGGAGATACGGTTATCTACTCGGATTATGAAATGATTCGCCCGACTTTAGAATACGATTTTGCACAGGAAAAAAGTACTGATTATCCTACAATGAATGCCGAACAGGCTTTACAGAGAATCGGTAAATTCATTTCAGGTGTTTGGCAGATACATGCTTTCGGCGAAGGCAATACCAGAACCATAGCTGTATTCCTTATGAAATACCTGAAGACTTTCGGATTTAAGGTGGACAATGATATATTCAAGAAACATTCGTGGTATTTCAGAAATGCGCTGGTACGTGCCAACTACAATAATTATACAAAAGGGGTTTCTGCTAATACAAAGTACCTGGAAATATTCCTGAGAAATATGTTGTTTGGGGAAGAGAACAATCTCAGTAATAGAGAAATGAACATAAACTTTTCTCAAAGTGCCAAAAAAGAGGACTCAAAGAGCCAAAATGGCACTTTGAATGGCACTTTGAGCTGTACGCTGGATGAAATGGCATTACTTAATTTCTTGAAAGAAAATCCCAAAGCTACGCAATCCGACATAGCGGAACATATTGGGAAATCGGAAAGAACCGTAAAACGTATGACTCCTTCACTCATAGAAAGAGGATTGCTGGAACGTATAAACGGAAAAGGTGATAAAGGAAGTTGGGTAGTAAAAACCAAAGACAAAGATTAAATAAAGATATAACTATGAATACCACAGACTTAAAGGAAAAGAACTTTGAAGCCGATATAGAACGATATCTTATCACAGAGGGCGGCTATATCAAAGGCAATCAGGATACATACGACAAGGACAGAGCTATAGATATGCCTGTACTTATCTCCTTTATAGAAAAGACACAGCCAAAGCAGTGGAAACGATATGTAACCAAGTATGGCGACAAGGCTGAGAAGCAACTGTATCGCGTGTTTCAGGATGATGTGTCACGCTACGGACTGATTTATGTGCTGCGCAAAGGCATAAGTGATGTGGGTATAAATATCAGGTTCTGTTATTTTGCTCCGGCGTCACTGCTGAACGATGAGCTGGTGGCAAATTACGATGCCAACATTCTTACAGTGACACGTCAGTTTGCTTATTCCAAACTGAACAAGAACACTATCGATATGGTACTCTCATTGAACGGTATTCCGGTGGTGGCACTCGAATTGAAAAACCAGATTACGGGTCAGAATGTGGAGGATTCTAAGCGTCAGTGGTGCACAGACAGAGACCCGAAGGAACCGCTGTTTCATTTCAACAACAGAATATTGGCATACTTCGGAGTTGATTTGTATGAAGTGGCTCTTACTACCGAACTAAAAAAGGAAAAGACTTTCTTTATCCCTTTTAATCAGGGTTCCAACGGTGCGGGAGAAGTGGGCGGTGCGGGCAATCCCGAACGTGAGGACGGAGGATATGTCACTTCGTATCTATGGGAGAAAATCTTGTGCAGAGAAATGCTGCTTTCCATACTTCAGCGGTACATCTCCCGTCAGGAAGAAGAGAAACTGAAGATTATCATTGACAAGCATGGCAAAGAAAAGGAGGTGACGGAAACTTCCGTAAAGATAATTTTCCCTCGTTATCATCAGCTGGATGTGGTGGAAAAGTTAGTGGCCGATACGTATTATGCGAATTGTGCCAGCAAGTATACCAACAGCGGGATACAAAACTTTGATTTGGCCGCTGATGAACACATGAAATACATGTATCTGAAAAAACCGCATGGAAACAATTATCTGATTCAGCACTCGGCGGGTTCGGGTAAGTCCAATTCAATTGCCTGGCTCACCTATCGTCTGGCAGGGCTTCAGAATGCCGATTTAAAGAATATGTTTAACAGTGTGTTTGTCATTACCGACAGACGTGTACTGAACAAGCAGCTTCAAAATACGATTCTTGGTTTCGACCATATAGATGGACAGATAGAAACCATTACAGATGCAGATAACTCGGAAAAGCTGGCAAGAATCATCAACGATGATAATACAAGAATTGTTATCACTACCCTACACCGTTTCCCGGTTATCTACAAGGAACTGACAAGTCGCAGTGGAAAACGGTATGCCATCATTGTAGACGAGGCTCATTCGTCACAGTCGGGCAAAAGTGCAGAAAAGCTGAAAGCGGCATTGGCCGATACGGATGACGCTTTGCGCGAATATGCAGAAATAGAAGAGATTGAGGCTGAAGAACTGGAAAAGAAGAAGGATGCCCTTATGGAAGATTTGTTGGCCCAGGGACAGCACAACAATCTGTACTTCTATGCATTTACGGCAACTCCAAAGCCAAAGACGCTGCAGACTTTCGGTGAGTTGGCTGAAGAAGGTGAAAATCCGGAAGACAACAAATATGTGGCTTATCACAACTATTCCATGCTGCAGGCCATAGAAGAGGGATTCATCAAGGATGTGCTGAAATATTATACCACGTATGACACTACTTATGAGATTGCCAAGCGTATAGAGGCTGATCCTTCGTATCAGGAAACTCCTGCTACACGTGCTATCAAGGCTTTCCATGACAATCATCAGCATGTGATAGCGCAGAAAACGGCTATCATTGTGGAGAAATTCAGGGAGGTGACACTCAATGCCATGCTTGGAAAAGCAAAAGCTATGGTGGTATGTTCTTCGCGTGCTCATGCGGTACGATATTTCCTGGAAATTAAGAGGTATTGCCAGGAAAACAATATTACTGATGTAAATCCTATGGTAGCTTTCTCTGGTACGGTATTGTATGAGGGAGTGGAATATACCGAAACGAAGTTGAACTCTGCTGACGGACGCAATATTTCGGAAGCCAAATTGCCGCTGTACTTTGCCTCAGACTTGTATAATATGCTGGTGGTGGCAGATAAGTATCAGACTGGATTTGATGAACCGAGACTACACACTATGTTCGTAGATAAAAAATTGAAGAACGTGAAAGCTGTACAGACTTTGTCACGTCTGAACAGATGGCATAAAGACAAGAAGGATACATACGTACTCGATTTCTGCAATAAGCCGGAGGATATAAAGAAATCGTTCGAACCTTTCTATAAAGGGACTGAACTGATAAATCCTGTAGATGTAAACTATGTGTATACTTTCAGAAAAGATATACAGATGTTCCAGCTATGGACTGAAGGTGACGAGCAAAAGTTCTTTGACCTGCTGCAGGACATCAGCAAGCAGAAGGACCGTCTGGGAGTTTTGTCGAATGCTCTCAAAAATACCATCGGTCGATACGAAGAACTTGATGAAGAAAAACGCTTTGAGGTAAGATCGAAAATCAAAAATTTCGTCCGTTTTTATTCCTATATGGCTCAGATAGCAAGAACTTTTGATAAGGACTTGTACAAAGCATACGTATATGCCGACTATCTGTACAGACTTCTGCCAAAGAATCCCAAAGAGAGGATTGACCTGAACAAACAGATTATGCTGGTAAACTCAAAGATATCGGAGGGAGAAACGGTTTCCATTCAGATGGAGGGAACAGTGAAGCCTCTTAAAGGTGAGAACCCGAAAGCTGGAAAGCCAAAGAATGACAATGAGGATTTGCTCAGTCGTATCATTGACAAGGTCAACATCATGTATCAGGGTCAGTTCTCCGAAGCTGACAGGGTGATAGTGGAATCTATTTATGACAAAATGGTTTCGACGGCAAAAAGGAAACTGACCAAACAGGCCAACAATACGGATGAAAAGCAGTTCGAGGAAAGTATATTCCCTCAGATATTCGATGAGGTTGCCAGAGGCTGTTATGTAGAGCAGATGGATTCTTTTGCCAAGCTTTTTGAGAACAGCGATTTTTACAGAAATGTAATGACACAAATGGCCAGGGTAATGTACGAGAACTACAAAAAGAAGGAAGATGAACTCCCATTTATCCCTGCATTGTTCAAAGAAAGATTCCTGACAGATTTGAAAGCTGAGTTCTCAGATCTTGCTCCGTATTTGCCGGATTTATCTCTTGCTGCTGACTGCTTTATAAAGACATTAAGTGCAAAGTCTGTAGCTACAATAGATGGAGCCAACGAACTTTTATTGGACTCGTTTAACCGGATTTATTGTCTGGAAAATATGAAACTGGTAGACAAACGCAGGCTTTTTAATACAATCGTCACTAAATATGAGGTCTTCCTGAAGAAGGTGTATTATTTGTTACATCAGAAGGAAATGGTCAATACTAAGAATGAAAGCAGTATGCCTACCTTTATAGATTGTATCTTGTCTTTCAGTTGTTTGAGAGGATTGAAGTACAATCAAGATGAGAGATACCAGAAGTTCTATACTTATTTGGAGCTTGTCAAACAGTGGAGAAACAACGAGTCACATACCGCTCCGGATGCTTCTCTACAGGAGCTGAACTCTGCCGTTCATGTGGTATCGACTATGTATCTATGGATTATCCTGCATCATGTGGAGGAGTTAAACCGAGTAATCAATGAATAAGTTCCGAAACCGCCATTTCCGAAATGGCGGTTTCGCTATATATAGAAAACACTTTTCCACAATTCGGGTATAAACATCTGTAAATGGTATACATTCTTCCCATATTAATCGGTTAACTTTGCCATTGAAAAAGAAGACAAACCAATAACTCATACCATTATGAAAATACAAATGGTCCTTGCGTTTGCCGCATGGGTAATAAACAGTACAACTATTATGGCACAGGAAACGATTAAACAGACGGCTGGACGCGACCAGCTGGGGGATTTTGCTCCTAAATTCGCGGAACTTAATGACGATGTACTTTTCGGCGAGGTGTGGAGCCGTACCGACAAACTCGGTCTGCGCGATCGGAGTCTGGTTACCATCACTTCACTTATCAGTCAGGGTATTACCGACAGTTCACTGACTTATCACTTGCAGACTGCCAAGCAGAACGGCATCACCCGTACGGAAATCTCGGAAATCATTACGCACATTGCCTTTTATGCCGGATGGCCGAAAGCATGGGCCGCTTTCCGTCAGGCTAAGGAAGTTTGGGCGGAAGATGTAACCGGAGAAGAGGCAAAGGTAGCTTTTCAGCGCGAAATGATTTTCCCAATCGGAGAACCGAATACCGCATTTGCACAATACTTTATCGGTCAGAGTTACCTGGCTCCGGTTTCGAAGGAACAGGTGCCGGTGTTCAATGTGACCTTTGAACCGGGATGCCGCAACAACTGGCATATTCACCGGGCGACTAAAGGCGGCGGACAGATGCTTATCGGAGTGGCTGGCCGTGGCTGGTATCAGGAAGAAGGCGAACCTGCCGTACAGATTCTGCCGGGCACAGTGATTCATATTCCTGCCGGCGTGAAACACTGGCACGGGGCAGCAGCCGACAGTTGGTTTGCACACCTGGCATTCGAAGTAGAAGGAGAAAACACTTCGAACGAATGGCTGGAACCTGTTTCAGACGAAGAATATAGTAAACTGCAATAATCTATCCAGTGTCATCGGCCTTTCGGCTTTGTCGGGGCCGATGACCTTTCACTCTTCCCTTTTCTGTCACCTACATTTTTATTTATGAAGAGAATCTTGTTATTCCCGCTTCTGTTTTTTGCCGGCATGACCCTGTTTGCCTGCAATCCTTCGGACGATACCCCGTCTGCACCTGAAACGAACACACCCGAACAGTCGGGGAATGCCGGAGACAGTGAAACCAATGAACATCCTGAAAACGATGAAAATGAAGATACTCCTATGGAAAATAATACACTTAAATTGACCATAAACGGTCGCTCTTTTACAGCTACATTAGTAAAGAATTCATCTACAGAGGCGCTGATGAAACAATTGGCGCAAGGAAGTGTAAACATCCGTATGGATGATTACGGAGATATGGAAAAGGTAGGCTCTTTAGGCTTTTCTTTGCCAAGAAATGACCGGCAGACAACCACAGCTCCCGGCGACCTGATTCTGTATCAGGGCAACTCGTTTGTCATTTATTACGATACGAATTCATGGAACTTTACTCGCTTGGGAAAGGTGGATGGCGTGTCCAGCCGCAATGAAATGCTGGATTTGCTGGGTGGCAAAGGAGAAGTTACCGTAACCCTCTCACTAGCAGAATAAAAAACTTGATAAAAGAATTAGAATAAGGTCTTGCTCAGGGGCAATTATATTGGCTCTGAGCAATTTGTTTTTTAATAGGATTTTTTACTTTTGCATCTTTTTACGTGCATACATTTAATTGACGACTTGAATGAAAAAACGAACGATACCTGTTTTATTGCTCGGTCTGGCCTGCCATGCAGGAGTGGCCCAGAAGCCACAACGAGATACACTTTCATTGACAAGCAAGATTCACCAGATGGACGAGGTGGTAGTGACCGGCGCACGCCATGAAACGGATGTGCGACATCTTTCACAGACCGTGTCGGTCGTAGGGCGTGCCCAGATAGAAAGTGCCTTGCAACCGTCTTTGCTGCCCGTGCTTACTGAGCAGGTACCCGGTCTCTTCGTTACTTCGCGGGGCATCATGGGCTACGGTGTGTCAACCGGAGCGGCGGGCGGCATTTCTCTGCGTGGACTGAGTGGAGGTACGGCCCGGTTGATGGTCATGATTGACGGTCATCCGCAATATGCCGGGATTTTTGGTCATCCGATAGCCGATGCCTACCAGTCGTTTCTGACCGAGCGCATAGAGGTATTGAGAGGGCCTGCCTCGGTACTTTACGGTTCGAATGCTATGGGAGGCGTGATCAATATTGTGACACGGAAGATGCAGGAAGACGGGATCGATACACACCTTCATGCGGGTTATGGTTCGTATAACACGCTGGAAACGGAACTCACCAACCGTGTCCGCAAGGGACGGTTCTCGAGTGTGATATCGGGCTCATACAATCGTACCGACGGGCATCGGACCGATATGGGATTTGAACAATACGGCGGATATGCCAAGTTGGGATATGAAGTGGCCGAACACTGGAACCTGCGTGGGAATGGGTGCCGCAGGTCGGTCTGGCTTTCCATCTGCCACAGGCTATGGAACTGAAGGCATCGGCTTCAAAAGGTTTCCGCTACCCCATTCTTCGGGAAATGTACATGTTTCCGCCACAAAACCCTGATCTGCAACCGGAATCTATGTGGAACTATGAACTGGCCTTCTCACAGCAACTGATGAATGGCAGGCTGCAGTATGGTGTCAATCTGTTCTTTATTGACGGAAAGAACCTTATCCAGACGTTGCCGAATCCTAACGGAAGCGGTATACTGAACCAGAACTCCGGAGAGATAGAAAATGCGGGTGTAGAAGTACAGGCTGCCTACCGTATCGACCGCCACTGGTCGGTAGACGGAAATTACAGCTACCTTCATATGAAGAATCCGGTCATCGCCGCTCCGGAACATAAGCTTTACGCCGGAGCCAGTTTCTCACAAGGACGCTGGAACGTGTCTACGGGTCTGCAATACATTGCTGGACTTTATACGCAGACGGACCCCGTGGTGACTGAAGATTTCGTGCTTGGAACCTGCGTGCCACCTTCCGTGTGAACCGCTGGCTGGACATCTGGGCACGTGGTGAAAACCTGTTGGCACAGAAATATGAAATCAATGCCGGGTATCCCATGCCGCGTGCCACTGTGATGGCTGGAATCAATCTCAATTTTTAGGATAAGTTTGTGAAATTCATAAGTTCTGCCTATTTTTGCTCTCATTATGAAAAAGACAATCACTTCTCTCCTACTGGTGTGGGCGATAGGCTCATGCGGTACATCTTTCCTTCAGGCACAGACCGCCGTAGAAAAAGGTCTGAAGAGTATCAACCGCCCTTCTGCCGAGGCCATTGTAGGCTTTCTGGCCGATGACGCGCTGCAAGGACGTGAAGCCGGTATGATTGGCTCGCACGTGGCAGCCCGCTACCTGGTTTCCTGTCTTCAGGAAGCTGGCATCGCTCCTCTGTATGATAATTCGTATTACCAGCCTTTCGAAGCCTGTGCCAAGGAACGGCAGCAGAAAGGCCGCTGGCAGGTACACCCTGATTCCATTGCCCAGTTGAAGCAGGGTACGCACCGCTCGCTCCGCATGGCCAATGTGTTAGGTATGATTCCGGGAGAACGGACCAATGAGTACGTGGTGGTAGGCGCGCATTTCGATCATCTGGGTATTGATGAAACACTGGCAGGTGACAAAATCTACAACGGAGCCGACGACAATGCGTCGGGTGTATCGGCCGTAATGCAGATTGCCCGTGCTTTTCAGGCCAGTGGTAAAAAGCCCTTGCGCAACGTCATCATCGCATTCTGGGATGGAGAAGAGAAAGGACTCTTAGGCTCTAAGTATTTCATGCAGCACTGCGATTTTGTAAAGGATATCAAAGGGTATCTGAATTTCGATATGATTGGCCGGAACAATCGACCGGAACAACCTGAACACGTGGTGTATTTCTATACGGAGGCACATCCGGCACTGGGCCAGTGGCTCAAGGATGACATTGCCCGTTACGGGTTGAAACTGCAACCGGATTACCGCCCGTGGGACCGTCCGGTGGGAGGAAGCGACAATGCTTCGTTTGCCGTACACGACATTCCCATCATCTGGTATCACACTGACGGACATCCGGATTACCACCAGCCTTCTGACCATGCCGACAAGCTGAACTGGGAGAAGGTGGTGGAAATTACCAAGGCTTCTTTCCTTAACGCCTGGAACTTGGCTAACGAGAAATCGTATTAAGCCGTCAGCAGATACCGAACAGTTTCATGTCCGCTTCGGGGGTAGTAATGCCTCCGATGCCGAACTGTTCTACCAGTACTTTGGCTACGTTTGGTGAGAGGAAAGCCGGTAAGGTAGGTCCCAGGTGAATATGTTTCACGCCCAGGCTCAATAGGGCCAGCAGGACGATGACCGCCTTCTGTTCGTACCAGGCAATGTTGTACACGATAGGGAGTTCGTTGATGTCGTTCAACTGGAAGACTTCCTTCAGTTTCAGAGCAATGACGGCCAGTGAGTAGCTGTCATTACATTGTCCGGCATCGAGCACACGGGGAATTCCTTGAATATCACCTAACGGAAGCTTGTTGTAACGGTACTTCGCACAACCAGCCGTAAGGATGACCGTATCTTTCGGAAGTGCCTGAGCAAAGTCAGCATAGTAGTCGCGGCTCTTCATGCGTCCGTCACATCCGGCCATGACCACAAACTTGCGGATGGCACCGCTCTTCACGGCTTCTACTACCTTATCAGCCAGCTGCATCACCTGATTATGGGCAAATCCGCCGATAATCTCTCCCTGCTCCAGCTCTACAGGCGGCTGGCATTGTTTGGCCAGTGCGATGACCTCTGAAAAATCCTTGTGGCCGTCGGCATCCGTGGCAATATGCTTGCATCTGGGATACCCCGTCGAATTGGCCGTAAACATCCGTTCCTTATAAGTCGCATTTTCCAGTGGCGGCACGATACAGTTGGTGGTGAACACAATCGGGCCATTGAATGCCGTAAACTCTTCGCGCTGCTTCCACCAGGCATTTCCATAGTTTCCTACAAAATGCTTGTATTTCTTGAAAGCCGGATAATAATGTCCCGGAAGCATTTCGCTATGCGTATACACGTCAACTCCCGTACCTTCAGTCTGGCGCAAAAGCTCCTCCAGGTCGTGCAAGTCGTGTCCGCTGATCAGGATACCCGGATTCTTCCCTACTCCGATGTTTACCTTCGTCAGTTCCGGATGCCCGTAGCGGGTGGTGTTGGCACGGTCCAGCAAGGCCATTACCTGCACTCCGTGCTGTCCGGCCTCAAGTACCAGAGCCACTAGCTCATCCGCTCCCATTGTCTGTGTGGTGATACGCGCCAAAGCCGATTGCATAAAGGCATGAATGGCCTCGTCGGCAAATCCCAGACGCATGGCATGTTCGTGGTAAGCTGCCATTCCCTTCAGTCCGTACATCAGCAGTTCTTTCAACGAGCGAAGGTCCTCGTTCGGTTCTCTCAACACTCCTACGGAAGCTGACTTGGACAGGTATTCTTCCTCCTTACCGTTCCATGTCAGTTCATCCGCTTCCTGTAGTACGATACCTGCTTTCACGGCACGTGCCTTCAAATGATCGCGCAGTTCCAGTCCCTTTCTCACACGAGCCAGGATACTTTCATCGTCAAAATTGGCATTGGTAATTGTAGAGAAAAGTGCGTCGGTGACAAACTCATTCGTTCCGGCTTCCACTTCGTATCCCTTCGTGCGCAAAGTATCGGCAGCCACCGATACGCCACGTACCACAAAAAGCAACAAATCCATGTAGCGTGCGGTGGTATCTTTCTTTCCGCATACTCCTCGCAACACACACCCGGTACCTTTAGCTGCTTCCTGACACTGATAACAAAACATATTTCCTTCCATATTCTTTCTTGGGTTATTATTGATTTTTCATTAAGTTTGCGCAAAGATGAGGAATCCTGCACGGGATTTCTGTCACCTATGTGACACGTAACCCAAAGAAAAGTTAAAAGAAAGATGCATACCGAAATTTTGAGCCGAATGAGCCTGTTTGAAGGCTGTGACCCGGAGGCACTTTATCAGTTACTCCGTGAAGCCCCGAACAGTCTGCGCACATATAAGGAAGGAGAATTCATTGCCCGTCAGGGTGACGTGTGCCGCTCCTTGTTTATTCTGATAAAAGGACATGTGAGGACACAAATGGAGAATGCCGAGGGCAAGCAACTTACCATCGATTGGATTAAGGCACCCGACATTCTGGCACCGGCTTTTATCTATGCCTCGGAGAATCGTTTCCCGGTGAATGTGGAAGCCACAGAACTTTGTGAGGTACTTGTAATGGACCGGACACGTTTTGAGGAATTCATGCATGCCCAGCCGGCTGTGATGCGGAATTTCATTGCCACAATATCCGACCGAAGTTTGTTCCTGAGCCGAAAATTGAACGAGTTTGCCTTGCAGAGTTTGAAATCACGCCTGCTGAACTACCTGAAAATGCATGGAGGTATCCACAACCAGCAGGAAGTAGCCTTTATTTTAGGAGTGGCACGTCCGTCACTGGCCCGTGCCTTGTCTGAATTGATTGCCGAAGGAAAAGTCACCATGTCCGGGAAACAGGTGATTCTTCATTCTGATGACTAACATTTATTTGAGTGAGTCATCTTCCTCTATCGGAAGCATATCGTGCTGGATGTTGTTCATACTTCCCCACAAGCTATAGCGGACCTCCGGATTCATGGCTTCCAGTCGTGCCAGCACCTCTTTCATATCCGAACGGTGAGAATCTTTCTCGTACGGGCAGTTCTTCACCTGCTTGCGGAAACCACGGAGAGCGGCCATCTCTTTCAGGTCGGTTTCGTGTACCAGACACATGGGACGGATAATGGTCATGTCAAACTTACGCATCACCAGGCGCGGCGGCATGGTGCTGAATGCTCCCTGAAAGGTCATGTTCATCAGCAGTGTTTCCAGTATGTCGTCCATGTGATGTCCCAAGGCGATTTTGTTGCAACCCTGCTCTTTGGCTACGGTGAAAAGAGCTTTGCGGCGATTCCATGAGCAGAGAAAGCACGGCGACTTCCGCGTATCGGTCGACGGGTCGAACTCCGTTTCATAACATACGTAGGGCACTCCCAAACTTTCGGCATATTCGCGCAAGTAAGTCTGGTCGGATTCGTATGCAATGTTCTTCATCATCACGTGCGCCGCCACCACCGAAAACTTTGGCTTGTAGATGCGCGAACGCCGAGCCAGCAACTCCAGCAAGGCCAGCGAATCCTTTCCTCCCGAAAGGCCCACCAGAATACAGTCGCCCTCCTCTATCAGCTTGTAATTCATCACTCCTTTCATAAACCGCTGGTTGATGCGGCGCATCAGGCGGTCTTCTTCCGTCATTTTTCCCATATCGTATGTTGTTAAAACGGCGACGAATTTACGAAAAAACGCCCGAACCACAGGTCCTCGTTACAGATTTTTATCAAGTCAGCCGGAGCGTACGCTTTGACAATAGCACATTATTTACTACATTCGCAAAAATAAACACACAAAAGTTCTGCCTGAATAAAAAATAGCGGAACAGAAAATGGCATAATTCCAAGAATATTCCTACATTTGAGAAACTTTTAGACACAGAAACGATGAAAAAAAGATATTTGCTTCCTCTGCTGGCTCTTTGTTGCGCAGGAGGAACTTCTGCCCAAAGCTTAAGCCAGGCACAGAAATGGTTCAACAATAAAGAATTCGACAAGGCCAAACCCGTGTTCAAGCGCCTGGTGAAACAGTCTCCTTCGAATGCCAATTACAATTTCTGGTACGGTGCCTGCTGTTACGAGACAGGCGAACTGCAGGAATCACTTCCTTATCTGGAAAAGAGTGCCGAACGCAAGGTAATCAACGGTTATCTTTACCTGAGCAAGGCGTATGCCGACCTCTACCGTTTCGACGAAGCCATTGAGAATCTGGATGAACATATCTACTGGCTGGAAAGAAAAAATCGTGACGCTTCTGAAGTGGAAGGCTTGATGAATCGCTACCGCATGGGAGCTCGTATGATAAGAGGCGTAGAGAATGTGGCCGTAATTGATAGTTTTGTAGTCGATAAAGCGAATTTTCTTGAAGCTTATAAAATCCACGAAGAATCTGGAAAAATCGGTCTGACAGGAGAAAGCGACTGCACGGAATTTACGAACGGGATGAAGGATAAGAAGATACTTTCCCACCGTTTGCCGGGAACCAACCAGAAGGTGCTGTACACCAGTGCTACATTAGGTGGCGACTGGAGCGTTCCTGAAAAGGTTAAAGGACTGGAAGACCTGGGCACCGACCTGAACTATCCGTTCATGAACTCCGATGGTATTACCTTGTATTTTGCAGCCAAAGGTGAAGCCAGCTTAGGCGGATACGATATTTTCATCACACGTTATGACGCAGAGGATGGAAGCTACCTGAAGCCCGACAACATGGGATTCCCGTTCAACTCTCCCTTCAACGATTACATGTATGCCATCGACGACTTCAACGACTTGGGCTGGTTTGCTTCCGACCGCTATCAGCCGGAAGGGAAAGTCTGTGTGTACGTGTTTGCCCCCAACAATTCCAAACGGGTGTACGACTATGATACGACCGACCCTGCTTTGCTGACCAACGTTGCCATGCTGAATGGTATCCGTCACACCTGGAACGATGCCGATAAGGTACGCATCGCCAAACAGCAACTGGCACAGGTGATGTACGGAGGCAATGAAACCCAGAAGAAAGGTGATTTCCGTTTCGTAGTGGACGATAACGCCATCTATCACACCCTTGACGATTTCCGTTCGGCCGATGCACGGAAGAAATTCCAGTTACTCCAGCAGAAGAAAAAGGATTTGGATACGATGATTGATGCACTTGACAGAGTACGGGCCAAGTACGCTTCTGGCAATCAGAGCACAAAAGGTCAGCTGACTCCCGGCATACTAGACCAGGAAAAACGGGTAAAGGAATTGCGCGAGGAGATAGCTCGTCTGACCCTCGACATCCGGAACACGGAAATCCGCAAACTCAAAAATCCTTAATATTCACATAACCATGGAAACACTGATTATCATTGCACTCATCGTAGGCGGATTGATACTTTTTGCCATAGAGGTCTTCCTGATTCCCGGCATCAGCATAGCGGGAATCGGGTCGGCGGTATGCATCCTGTATGCCATCTATTCTGCCTTTACATCACTCGGTTCGGAGGCAGGATTCATCACTTTAGGAGTTTCCCTGTTGGGCATCGTCGGCGTAACGTGGTGGTTCATGCGCTCTAAGACCGTAGACCGCCTGTCGCTGAAGAAAACACTCGACTACCGTCCCTCACCTTTTGAAGGAATGGACCTGAAACCCGGTGACAAAGGCATGAGCGTCACCCGCCTGACCCTGATAGGTAATGCCGACTTCAACGGACACATCATCGAAGTGCAATCGGCCGACGGATTCATCGACGAAAAAACACCGGTGGAAATTGTCCGTATCAACGAAACTACTGTTTACGTGAAGCAGGCCTAATCTCCTTCTCCCTTTTTGTATTCACTTTTAAATCTAAGTTATATGATTAATCCCGCTTATCTTCCGTTTATACTGGCCGGAGGTGTCATTATCTTCCTGGTCATATTCTTTCATTACGTGCCTTTCTTTCTCTGGCTTTCGGCCAAGGTGTCGGGTGTAAAGATTTCGCTCATCCAATTGTTCCTGATGCGTATCCGTAACGTGCCGCCTTACGTCATCGTGCCTGCCATGATTGAAGCCCACAAGGCCGGACTGAGCACCATTACGCGCGACGAGCTGGAAGCTCACTACATGGCCGGCGGACACGTGGAAAAGGTAGTACATGCGCTGGTATCGGCATCAAAAGCCAATATCGACCTGTCTTTCCAGATGGCCACCGGAATCGACCTGGCCGGACGTGACGTGTTCGAAGCCGTACAGATGTCGGTCAACCCGAAAGTCATTGACACACCTCCTGTGACCGCTGTAGCCAAAGACGGTATCCAGTTGATAGCCAAAGCTCGTGTAACCGTACGCGCCAATATCCGCCAACTGGTGGGTGGTGCCGGTGAAGATACCGTACTGGCCCGTGTAGGTGAAGGCATCGTCTCTTCCATTGGTTCTTCCGAAAACCACAAATCGGTACTCGAAAATCCCGACTCCATCTCCAAGCTCGTGTTGCGTAAGGGACTGGATGCCGGTACTGCCTTCGAAATTCTTTCCATTGATATTGCCGACATCGATATAGGCCGTAACATCGGAGCATCCTTGCAGATAGACCAGGCCAACGCCGACAAGAACATCGCTCAGGCAAAGGCTGAAGAACGTCGTGCTATGGCTGTTGCCCTGGAACAGGAAATGAAAGCCAAAGCTGAAGAAGCCCGTGCTAACGTGATTCAAGCCGAAGCAGAAGTGCCTAAAGCCATGGCAGAAGCCTTCCGCACAGGCAACCTCGGTATCATGGACTATTACCGGATGAAGAACATTCAGGCCGACACCGACATGCGGAGCAGCATTGCCCGCCCTGATTCACACCCGGCCGGACATGAACCTATCGGCAAATAAAAAGACAGAAACAAAACACTTAACTTGCTAACTAAAAACAAATGCGTATGAAAAAGTATTTTCCTCCTTCAGAACTGATCATCAATGAAGATGGTTCGGTGTTTCACCTCCACGTGAAACCGGAACACCTGGCAGATAAAGTCATCCTGGTAGGCGACCCCGGACGTGTAGCTCTCGTAGCCTCACATTTCGACACCAAAGAATGCGAAGTAGAAAGCCGTGAGTTCCGTACCGTGACCGGTACTTATCAGGGCAAACGCATCACGGTAACCTCTACCGGTATCGGATGCGACAACGTAGACATCGTAATGAACGAACTCGACGCACTGGCCAACATCAATTTCCAGACCCGTGAAGAAAACGATACCTTCCGTCAGTTGGAAATTGTGCGTATCGGTACCTGCGGCGGTTTGCAACCTTATACGCCTGTAGGCACCTACATCTGTTCCGCTATCTCCGTAGGATTCGACGGCCTCCTGAACTTCTACGAAGGACGTAACGCGGTGTGCGACCTGCCCATGGAACGTGCTCTGCTTAACCATTTAGGTTGGACGGGCAATCTCTGTGCACCGGCTCCCTATGTGATTCATGCTAACGAAGAACTGGTAGACCGTATCGCCGGTACAGACATGGTACGTGGTGTGACAGTAGCCTGTGGCGGTTTCTTCGGTCCGCAAGGACGCCAGCTTCGTATTCCACTGGCTGATCCGCACCAGAACGAGAAAATCGAGAGCTTCGAGTATCAGGGACACCGCATCACCAACTTCGAGATGGAAAGCTCTGCACTGGCCGGACTGGCACGTCTGCAAGGCCATAAAGCTACCACCGTGTGTATGGTCATTGCGAACCGCGTAGCCAAGGAAGCCAACACCGGATACAAAAACAAGATTGACGATCTGATTAAAGTCGTACTTGAAAGAATCTAATAAACTTATCATGAATCAACAGGTTCTCTTCCGAAGAAGAGAACCTGTTTTTATATCTGAAAACTCACTCATATGGAAGCAAGTTTTAAATCCACCCTCCCCGACAAGCGTCAGCGATACGCTCAGTTCCTCGAACAGTTCGCCCCTCTGATTGAAGGCGAGAAAAACGAAATCAGCGTGCTGGCCAACACCAGTGCCGCCCTGAAAGAAGCCTTCGGATTCTTCTGGATAGGCTTCTACCTCGTACACGAAGGCGAACTTCACCTCGGCCCGTTTCAGGGCAGTGTGGCCTGCTACCGCATCAAGAAAGGACGCGGCGTATGCGGCACCGCCTGGGCTGAAGCCCGTACCCTGCTCGTGCCCGACGTAGACCAGTTCCCCGGCCACATAGCCTGCAGTTCACTTTCCCGTTCCGAAATCGTCGTGCCGATGATAGCCGCAGGAGAAGTGAGGGGCGTGCTCGACATCGACAGCGACCAGCTGGCCACATTCGACGAAACCGACCGTGAATACCTCGAAAAAGTAGTCGACCTGCTGGTGAAAACCCTCTACCAGCCCGCATAAATCTGTCGACTCCGCTTCCGGATGTAACCCGAAAACCGTATCTTTGCAAGGATTTTAAAAAGACATATACACGTGAACATATTACAAACTGAAGATACCATCTGTGCCATTGCCACCGCTCAGGGCGGAGCCATCGGCACCATCCGCGTGTCGGGCCCGGAAGCCATCACCCTCACCGACCGCATCTTTAAGCCCGTTTCCGGCAAACCATTAGCTGAACGCGCACCTTATACCCTCACCTTCGGCCATATCCTCACGCCTGAAGGAGAGATTATCGATGAAGTGCTGGTCAGCCTTTTTCGTGCTCCCCACTCTTACACTGGTCAGGATTCCACGGAAATTTCCTGCCACGGATCGAGCTATATCCTCCAGCAAGTGATGCAGCTCCTTATCCGCCAAGGATGCCGTGCCGCCGGACCGGGTGAATATACCCAGCGTGCCTTCTTGAATGGCAAGATGGACCTGAGCCAGGCCGAAGCCGTGGCCGACCTCATTGCATCCACTTCCGCTGCTACCCACCGCATGGCCATGAACCAGATGCGCGGCGGATTCAGTCGTGAACTGGCCGTCCTGCGCGACAAACTGCTCCACCTCACTTCCCTTATGGAACTGGAACTCGACTTCAGCGACCACGAGGAACTGGAGTTTGCCGACCGTTCGGAACTGGAAGATATCGCCCGTCAGATTGAGCAGGTTATCCATCACTTGGTAGATACGTTCAGCGTGGGCAATGCCCTGAAGAACGGAGTGCCCGTGGCTATCGTCGGCGAAACAAACGCCGGTAAGTCCACCCTGCTGAATACCCTCTTGAACGAAGAACGTGCCATCGTGAGCGACATCCACGGCACCACCCGCGATGTCATTGAAGACACCATGAACTTGGGAGGTATCACCTTCCGCTTCATCGATACCGCCGGTATCCGCGAAACAACCGACACCATCGAAAGCTTAGGCATCGAACGGAGTTTCCAGAAGCTGGATCAGGCCGACATCGTGCTTTGGGTTATTGATGCCACTTGTGCCGAAGAGCAATACCGTCAGTTGGCCGACAAGATTCTGCCACGCTGCGAAGGCAAGCACTTGGTAATTGTACTCAACAAGGCGGACTTGTTTTCATCAGCAGATTCTTCAGCAGATGAACAACTCGCTCGCCTGAAAGCTACTCTCCCCGACTTGCCGGAGGATGCTTGCGTGCTTTCCCTTTCGGCCAAGCAGAAAGAGGGACTTTCCCAGCTTCAGAAGCAGTTAGTGGACTTTGCTGCGCTGCCTGACCTATCGCAGAATGATGTAGTGGTGAGCAACATCCGCCACTATGAAGCACTGAGCCGTGCGCTGGAAGCTATCCACCGTATACAAGACGGACTGGCCATGCAGCTCTCTGGTGATCTGGTTTCACAAGACCTTCGTGAGTGTCTTTATCACTTGGGAGAAATCGTGGGCGGCACGATTGAGACGGATGAGGTGCTGGGGAATATTTTTAAGCACTTTTGCATCGGTAAGTAATATATGCTTACAAACGATTAGCATCAATCATCATTGATGGCTCTAGTTAATTATACCGTTGCAAACTTGACATTATAATGGTTCATGGAAAGTCCAAGCAGTTCATCTGCCTGGTCATTGCAGAACTTCAGCACGGTCTCTTTCACCTTGAACCAGTTGAGATAGTCCTGCATGTACTTCGTGGCGACGCCCCAAAATGTCCCGTTAAGCCATTTCTTGAGCCTGTTGTGCAGTGAATTGACGTGCTGGATATGGAGAAATCCCCTCTTGACGTGCCGGCCAAGGTCTGCCCTGATTACGACATGTTCAATATGGTTGTCCATTGCATATCCCTTGTAGCTGACATGGCCGTCCGGACACAGCACCGTCCCTTGGGGCAGAGGAGTGCGCAGGCTTTCCGTGATTTCCTTCTTTGTCAGCCGTCCATAGCCACAAAATGTCATGTTGAGGTCGTTCTTCCTGTCGGCAGTCACTATGACAGTAGCCTTGTCCTTGGATATGCCCTTGCCTTTTGTCCCTCCACCACGCTTGCTGGGCTTGCGCTTCAGGTGGCGGCAGCCTTTATCGGACTTGTCAAAGAACGTCTCGTCGCTTTCGGTTATTCCGGAGAACGAGCTGCCCTCGTCCTGCTTCAGGGAACGCAATATCTTGTGCCGCCAGTCGAAAGCTGTCTTCTTGTTGATGTGCAGGGCGGCGGATATCTTGTCAAGGGACTTCTGTTCGGACATCAGTTGCATGTATGCCTTCACAAGCCCTTTCTTGTGGAGCTTCTGCTGCCACGTGCCGGTATATTCGGTGAAAGTCCTGCCGCAATCCTTGCACTTGAAGCGTTGCGTTCCGTGGTCCTTGCCGAAACGGTAGTAGCGGTTGCTTCCACAATGAGGACAGCAGCCCTGTTTTTCCAACAAGGCAGACAAACGAGAGCTTTCCGGGACTGTCGCCTCGCACTGATTGCCAACACTCAATGCCTGCAACAAAGATTGCCGTTCTGTCTCTGACAAAGACTGGGCGGCTGACAATATTTCATTATATGTCATGATAACCTCCTTTTAAAAAGATATATGCAATTAATATGCCACTTTACAACGCCTTGTTAAACTAGAGCCATGACCGGTACAACCGGAAAGCACTCATCCTCGCCAGCCAGCTTCCCGTTGCAGACTGGTATGATGTGTTCCAAAGTGAGCTCATTGCAGAAGCCTGTCTGGACAGAATCGTGCATAAGGCAATAAAATTTGACCTCAAAGGAGAGAGCCTAAGAAAGAAGTATTAACTTTGCCAACAACACTGAATACTAACTGGGGACTGAACGGATATCACCGGAAATGCTGAACGGGTATCCGCCGGAATATGCATAGGTAACAAAACCAAAGAAAGCCATTCCCTACTTAGATACGTAAAGAATGGCTTTCCCTATTTCTACTCTGTAGATTCCCGGATAATGCGCAAAGTTTCTTTCTTATACTCTCTACGATTGTACCTTTCTTTTCTACATATCCAACAGCTACACGGAGTTCCCGTAGATTGATAAACCTTTGCCCATTTATCCTTTGCCAGTTCGAACCAATGTGGATAATCAACCACACTTCCATCCTCATGGATAATAGGATGTCCGTAAGCGGCATAAAGAATCATACGAGCCTTAAACACACACGCCATTTGTTGGCGTCTCCAAAGTTTGTTTCTTTTGTCCATCGTCTCTTTGTATTAAAGTTAGGATGAACAATGATTTTACTTTTGTGAGACTAAATGTATCCATAGCTTTCTTTTTGTAATAAAATTAATTTTACAAAATAATTCAACTCATAGCGTCATTCGTACGATTAAACTATCACCAAATGCGTCTATCGTTTCTTGGCTGTCTCTTCCCATAACGTCTTTTCCTATGGCCTGTTCTATTCTATCTGCAAGTTTAATGGCTCTATCTATTATGAATTCATCAAAATTATCTTCATTAAGAAGATTAAAGTTGATTTTATGTGTAGAAATAGCACGAACTAATTCCTCTTTTTCAATCTTATGATTAAGAATCGCTTGTATATACCTACTTGGAGCAACACCGCCAATAGAACGATTAGTTGAAGCATATATCATAGTTTTATTAATAACAGAGTTCCATTTCTCGCGTGGCAAATTCTGTTTTTCGCAATAACTTGCTGGAAATATGTGATGAATATCCGTATTCTCTGATGTATAAGTTGCTACTGTCATCTTTCCTGCTGTCAGGAAATCCAAAGGTTCATCTTGAAGCAAAAGAGCCATCACACCTTTATATGCTGCTGAATTTCTTGTTTGAAGACTCAGCAAACGCATTACATGAAAACTTGAACGAGAAACAGTATCTGGCAATATATTATCATCAGTCAACCATACAAAAAAATCTTTTATATCAGAAGCATAACGTGTCTCATTTGCGCTACCATAAAGTTCACCAAAAACTCCACACCAATACCACTTGGATAACTTGGTTAAATTGGGCAAATTAGTGAGCAAATGCTGATGATTGAGGTCATATGCGAATATAGCCGCCAATGGAATAAATTGTGTATTATAAGGTAAATTGTCTGCAGCATAAACACCCTGCTTTATCAAGAAACGAGCAGCCTCTATAAATCCATTCTTAAGGATGTCCCGCTTTTGCTTGAAAACTGAGCTGCGAAGAGCCATTACATCTTTCTTTTTACACTTCACACCTATTTTTCCACCTGAAGCTATTGACTTCTCATAACTATCCCAAAGTGTCATTGAAGTAATGAATGCAGTACCATCGATGTCCCTTAATACATCAAACTTAGAAAAATCATTCTTTATTGACTTCCATTCTTGACGCAGTTCAACTCCATCTGCTGCAAGCGAGGCTGTAACCAACTCAAAAACATTTAATGGGACACCGCCACGATTTACATTTTCAAATATTTGACATACAGATGATTGAGATGTATTCTTCAAAACTTTAATCACTGGCAATTTATATGCAATAACTGACGAAATGATATCTGTATTAAACTTCTGATAAAGTGCTAATTTTGTTGGATCATTCTGATAATACTGTAGCATTCCCAAACACCAATTCATTGCTTCTGTAGGGTTAAACATCAAATTAAGAGGAAACATTAGATTTTCATACTCTTTTTCTCTAGTTGTCAAATCCAAAGCAATGACTTTACCAATATCTGATGTCTTTATTTTCTTATCTGAAATGGATATTATCGCCTCCTCTCTATCCTCATTTTCATCAAGAGCCTTTACCATGTCAATATAATAATATCGGTAAATGACATTGCTTTTATTTCGCTCCCAACATGTTTCAACAGGATTCTGACTCATAAAAACCTGAAAGAGTGTAGTAAGTCGTTGTTGTCCATCAAGAACAAGATAGTCCGGTTTTACACTTGCCATTTTCGATTCCACTCCTGTAAATAGACGAGGCTTATAATTAACTTCACCACCTGTTTCCAGAAACATTACTGCACCCATAGGAAACCCCATTGTAATGCTTTCTATTAGCTTACAAATTTTACCATCATCCCAAACCCATGAACGTTGGAATTCCGGAAGCTGCAATTCACCTTTCTGTACTTGAAGCAACAAGTCCTTTAAGTCCGTATCATTTGATTGTACTGCCATTACGATTTACAATTTTATACCGTGAGTATCACTCACGACTTGAATTTAATTTATCCTTTACAAAATTCTCTACTTCAAAACAACTTGCTTAAATCCATCGAAAGAAAATCCTCCGCACTAATGCCTCCATCACCTACAATAAACGCCGATTGCGGATTGAAAAGTTTGCGGAATTTATCCAATCCTTCTGTCCGTTTCTCCGCATTGCTTTTCACCTCAATGGCGACCACCGAACCTTTCTTGCGCAAAACGAAATCGACTTCATCGTCTCGTTCACGCCAATAGAATACCTCAAAGCGATGCACGAAGGCTTGGCTTACCAGATAGGCACCGATACCCGATTCAAAGATTCGTCCCCATGCCTTGCGGTTGAGTATCGCCTGTTCAAAGGTCAACGGACTATATACCATCTTCAACGCATTGTTATAGACCTGCAACTTAGGAATACTGGCACGTCGCCTTGCCATATCCACGCTGAATTTCTGAAGCCCACAAAGCAATCCGCTTTCATCCAACAGATTGATATAGCCTGCCAATGTTACTGTGTTCCCTGCATCTTGAAGCGAGCCTAACATCTTGTTCAATGAAAGCAATTCGCCCGAATAAGCTGCTCCCAGCTCAAAGGTTTGCCGAAGTAAGGCTGGTTTACTTATCGGCGTATCCATCAGAATATCTTTGTTAATGGTCGCCTCGATGATAGCCGACTGAATGTATTGGCTAAAGCGGTCTTCATCGCCAATTAAAGTGGCAGCACCGGGATAGCCTCCGTAAAACATATATTGGTCAAGCGAGAAACCGAAGCACTCCTTCATTTCCTGATAGCTCCAATGGCTCATACGTATTTCCTCAAACCGTCCAGCAAGAGATTCAGACAAACCTTTTTCTAATAACACACGACTGCTCCCTAAAAGCAAAACTTTAGAAACTGTTTTGAATTTATCATTTAATCCTGTTCAGCATAATTTGTATCATTGTTAGGTATATCATGGTTTGTGAAGTTTCCGGAAGTACTTCGTAGTCTTTACTGAGTCTTCTA
>ERZ857480.109169-NODE-169348-length-88583-cov-154.2747_pt1 | contig 88583 bp, 75 predicted proteins | sample MGYA00519767_ERZ857480 | MGnify/ENA primary metagenome ERZ857480 (study PRJEB31778, sample SAMEA3449210) | human gut metagenome | biome: human gut; feature: human-associated habitat; material: faeces | place: United Kingdom | collected 2010/2012 ...
CAAGCAGGTTGACTCATTTGCCGTGCGTGTACTGGATGCCTGCAAGGGCAGCTGGACACCGTGGGAGAGAATACGGTACCGGCTCTGGAACTGCCTGTACTGAAAACCAAAAGGAGGAAAGAAAATGCACAAAAGAGTAATGGCTCTGCTGCTGAGTCTGGTGCTTCTGCTCTCTGCCGCCATGCCGGTCCCGGCGATGGCCGCAGAGGAAGAGTACGCCGGCAGTTTCGTGTTTGTTGCCATGAACGCCAACAGCACCATCGTGGAGCCAACCCGTATCCAGTATAAGTCTGGGCAAACCATTCAACAGGCGCTGGCTGATTCAGATATTGAATTTGTTGGCCTGGAGCAGGGATTCATCTATGAGATCAACGGCGTTTCCGCCAATTACCTGCTCTATTATGACAAGGGCGGCTACAAGCTGGATGCTCCGGCTTCTTCCATCAAGGCCCTGTGCGTCCATGTATCTTCGACTTACTCGGACGAGGCATTTCAGCTGATCCTCCAGATGGCGGATTACCTGGACATGACCAACCATGTACAGAATTATCCGGCAGCGGCCAATGCCTATGCAGCGGCGCTGAAGGGCCTGCGGACGGCGACTGCCGACTCGGCAGGGCCTCTGCTGCAAACCCTGAAAGATGCCATTGCCGAATATGCGGCCCTTCTGGACGGCACCCAATACACCGTCTCCGCAGCGGCGACTCAGAACGGAGTCGCTGTGGCGGAACCGGTCATTACCCTGACGGATGCCTATGGCAACGTCACCACCGGCACCGGCAGCGCCAAGGTCATTGCCGGCGACTACAAGCTCAGCGTATCCGACGGCGGCCATAACCGCACGGACGGTACACTGACGGTCTCCGCTGATGCACAGGTCTCCGTGACCCTGCCCTACGGCCAGTGGTTCGGCAATATCCGGCTGCTGGATGCGGAGAAAGAACCCTATCGTTTCAAGCAAAATCAGGCGGACCATACGGCGCAGTATTGGATTGAGGACACAGGCAATGCCCTGAGCAGCGTGTATCTGAATGTTGTGATGGGCAATGTCCCGGATACCAAGACCACCAAGCTCCGCACCATCTATACCGGCACCAACGGCAAGGATATGTCCAATCTGGCCCGCAGCTGGAACAGCACGGCCACGTCGCTTACTTATCTGCTTGCCGCCGGTATGGAGGGCAAGACCTTCGCTCTGGAAGCCCAATATGCCGGTGCAGACGGATACACGCAGATCCAGTCCTACGATGTTACCGTGACCCGTGTCCCCACGCTGAAAACGCTGACTGCTACGGCGGAAGGGACCAAGCTGCCTCTGGATTTCGAGCCGACTGTACGGGAGTACAGCCTGACGACCGTTTCCTCCACGCTGGAGATTGCCGCTGAGCCTTTCGGGGAGGATTACACCGTCACCGGGACCGGGACGGTGCAGCTGACCGGAGTCACGCAGGATCACACGGTTCAGGTCACGGCTCCCAACGGAGAGCAGAGTGCCTACACCCTTCACATTCAGAAGGTCGCTTCCGTGCCTGTGACGCTGACCGTTCCCTCCGGCACAACGGTGCAGGTTTTCAACGGAGCTGGCTCCGAGATCGCACCGGTGGATGGGACCTATCATCTGGTCCCCGGCGAAAGCTATACCTGCATCGCCACGAAGAATACCTGGTATCACACGCAGATCACCTTCACGGCTTCCAGTGGACTGAATGTGTCTGTCCCGGAGCCTGTCACCGCCGACTGGCTGACCGGTCTGGCCTTCTATAATGGCACCTACGCTTCCAGCCGGATCGCCTACGCCGCCGACAAGACCTTCTCTGCCGCCGACCACACCTACCACTATACGGTGTCCGACTGCAACAGTTCTGTTGCCATGCAGGCCACGGCAGAAGGGACCGTGACGGCTCTGTATCAGACCCAGAGCACCGTCCCGGAGACCCATGACCTTGCACAGACGGTAACGGTCACGACGCCTGTCAGCAAGACGGGACTTGCCCAGAATCTGACCTATGCCGTGGCCAAGGCAGGTTACGGCCAGACGGTGACAGTCCGCATTTCCAAAACAGAAAACGGCACTACCTATTATCAGGAGTACACCGTTCAGCTGCTCCGGCAGCTGCACCTGTCCAGTCTTTCCGTTGCCACCAAGGACGAGACGCTGCCCTTTGTGACCACCAGCGGCGCAACGGCCCGCTTTGACCGGGATACCACGGATTACTATGTTCGGGTGGACCGGGAGACCACGGCCCTCTATCTCTCCGGTTCTTATCCCAATAGCAGCGCAGACACCGCCTGCTGCGGCGGGTACTATGCCAAGGTCAACGGTGTGCGCTATGATACGCTGGCCGGTGCGGAAGCAGTCCTGAACACAGACCTTTACAATGAAGATATTTTGGTGCAGGTCTGCCATGCGGATACCGGCAGCATCGAACTGACCTATACCGTTCATGTTCAGAAGAGCGACCCCATTCAGCTGACCATCCAAACGACCCCGGCGGATGCCACGGTATTCCTGACCAACGATCTGAATGGCAAGCGCATCGTGGAGAAAAACGGCACCTACAGCCTGACCCCCGGTGCCAGCTATTCCTATACCACCACCTGCGCCGGTTATATTGGCCAGAAGGTGGAGCATTACACCGCCCCCGACAAGGACGGCACGCTGACCGTTACGCTGGAGAAGGCTCCGGCCAACGACAAGCTCATCAATTTCGACTCTGCCTGGCCCCACTTACGCCAAAACAATGAGAATAACGGTGTGGTGGACTACAAAACGCCGGTCTACGCCAAGGATGCCGAGCTGTACTGGGCTACCTCCATTGGCTCCGGCTACGATGTGAACGCCTGCGGCTGCCCCATTCTGGTGGACGGTGCCATCTACACCTACTCCGGCTCACGCATTTACAAGGTGGATGCCATTTCCGGTGAAATTCTCATCGACAAGCCTATGGACCACAATTCCAGCTTTGCCATCAACCCGCCCACCTATGCCAACGGCATGATCTTCGTGGGCCTGTCCGACGGCACCATTCAGGCATTTGACGCCAACACCCTGAACTCCCTGTGGATCTACCGGGATTCCATCGGCGGTCAGCCCAACAGTTCCATCGTCTATCACGACGGCTACATCTACACCGGCTTTTGGGTAGGCGAGATCAACGAAGCCCATTATGTCTGCCTGAGCGCCACTGACGAGGACCCCACGCAGACGATGGAAGAAAAACTTCCCACCTGGTATTATACCAGCAAGGGCGGATTCTACTGGGCCGGTGCCTATGTGTGCGATGACTTCCTGCTGATCGGCACGGATGACGGTGCTTCCGGCTACACCACTGGAAAGCCCAGCCTGCTGTCCTTTAACCCCAAGACCGGCGAACTGCTGTCCAGCTACAAGATGGACGTGACCGGCGATATCCGCAGTTCCATTACCCATTACAACGATAAGTATTACTTCACCAGCAAGGGCGGCTACTTCTTCGAGGCCAGTGTGGATACGAAGGGCAACATCGAGACTGTCCGCACCCTGAAGCTCTACAACTATGCAGACGATCCCGCCAATCCCGCCATGTCCACCTGTACGCCCACCATTTACAATGGACGGGCCTATATCGGCATCTCCGGTACAGCGCAGTTCGGTGCATACAGCGGCCATAACCTGACGGTCATCGACATTCCCAACTGGGAGATTGCCTATACCGTGCGGACGCACGGTTATCCGCAAACCAGCGGCGTTCTGACTACGGCCTATGAGGAAGAGACCGGCTGCGTCTATGTGTACTTCTTCGACAACTTTACTCCCGGTAAGCTCCGGGTGCTGGAGGACAAGCCCGGTCAGACCGAGGTATCCCTGAAAACGATGGAGACCTACACGGCCAGCGGCAAGTCGGAGACCTATACAACGCCCTACAACATCTTCACCCCCAGCGGCGCACAGGCACAGTACGCCATCTGCAGCCCCATCATGGACGAGTACGGCACGATCTACTTCAAGAACGACTCCGCCTACCTGATGGCTGTGGGCAGCACCATTGAACGCATCGAGGTCACGAAGCTGCCGGACAAGATGACCTACAATGTAAAAGACACCTTCGACCCCACCGGTATGCAGGTAACGGCCTACTACGCCAACGGCAAGACCCGTGATGTGACGAAGTATGTGACCTGGTCGAAAAATCCGCTGAAGGCCAGCGATACCGATTTCCAGATCACATTCCCGTATGCCATGTATCAGAACCGGGAGAACAGCGAGACCCTGGAGATGGAATACGGCGTCCACTGCGACAAGCCTATGACCACCCTGACCCTGACCATTGGGGACCAGACCGAGGTCAAATACGGTGATGTAAATGGGGATGGCATCATTGATGTCTCCGACGCCATGCTGATCTGCCAGATCTATTTGGGTAATGTTACCCCGACGGATACGCAGAAAAAAGCTGCGGATGTAAATGCCGACGGCACCATTGATGTCTCCGACGCCATGATGGTCTGCCAGTACTACTTGGGCAACATCACGAAGTTCCCAGTGGAGCAATAAGATAGATAAAAGCGATTGCCTGATAGCAACACTGTAAGGGTGTACATCCATACTGTACAAAGGTGAAGTAAGATACGCTCTACACAGTATGACTATGCCAGCGGATTTCTGAGTACATATTAAACACAGACCCAGCAGGATACTGCTGGGTCTGTGTCACTTGGAAAACAGCTTCTCATTGGAAGATACTACTCAAAAACTTTCTAAATTGGCAGTCCACTATACCATACAGCAGGTGGTGCTGAAATTTTGCGTATAATGCAGACGCAGACACATTGAAAACCAGTGAGAAATATAGTATGACTGATATAAAAGTGGCTATCTCACTATGAGATAGCCGCTTTTATATCGTTTTAAGGCAACTCTATCCCTCTGGCTTGAACGCCAGCCATTTCACACCATACGCATCAAACAAGAATCGGTTCCCGGCATCATTCTCTACGTAGCGCCGTCTGGTATGGTACAAACCCCGAAGTTCATTTCTCAGATACTCATCTGTCGAGATTGGTTCTACCCAAAGGATCGGATGCTCAGCAAGTCTCGAAAGCGGAAGAGGTGTACCCAAAGTGCGACTGTATTCTGAGGATTGCGGCATCATAGCAAACAACTCCGCAGCATCCGAAAAGGGAATGCGTTCGCCATTGGATGTGACCAGTTCCTCCGTTATGGCATTGACCAGGAGCCAGCCATGCACAGGGGACCACACTGGCTTCTCGTGGAACAGTTTCAGACATTGTTCGGGAATCGGTTCACCGGGAGTCACGGTATGATTGTCCTGTCCAAGTAGATAATCCGTTGTGACACCGTATAATTCCGCCATCTTGATCACCGCTTCTACGGGAGCCGCCTTGCGCTCGCTTTCCCATGCACTTAAAGTCGGCTGTGATACGCCGAGCCTTACTGCCATCTCGGTCAGCTTGGCTTTGTGCATCAAGCGGGCTTCTTTATATCGCTTTGGCATTTTCCAAATCCCCTACTCTTACTTCAAAATGATTCGCTCACCACGAGCCCGATTGTCTCTGACAATATAGGATTTACGCTTCAAACTCTTATAAACTCTGTTGATCGTGGAAACTGACACTTTCATTTCTGCCATGATTACTGTCAATTTCTATCTCCAATGTGCGTGTAATACGGTCCGGCTCCACAGACTCAACCAGTTCTGGCCGCTTGTGCCGTTATGGGCATCACCGATACCGCCAGCAATCGCTTCATCGACACTGATACGAAATATACCGGGGTTTGAAATGGCAACCTTACGAAACACCTTGTCAATCGCAATTCCATGACAGCTACGGTAATATTATAGTCAAGATGCCGAATAATAGCAAGCGGCTCCCTGAAAGTTTTCTTTCATATTTTGGAGCTGGAATACAAGCTATTATAACCTCGACATAATGTGAATTATGTCGAACTGAGGGCCTTCCACGCAGGGAACTTCAGTCATGAGCTAAACATAATCAAGTTGCTTTTTGCCGTTTTACAGTTAAACATAATCATAACGGTTGTAAAGGCGGTGCTCTCTTCGTGTAATGGAAAATAGGAGGCGAGTATACTATGGAAGAATTTGAAGCCTATCTGAAGCGTATGGGGAAGTCCGAGAACACCGCTTTAACATATTGCCGCAATATCCGGATGTACATGACTTGGTGCAGGGACAGCTTCGGTTCCGAACCGAAGAAGCTCTACCGTTCCAATATTCTGGACTATATCTCTTATATGCGTAATGTCCGCAGCTACAGTCCCAAGTCTGTCAATAACCATCTGTCGGCACTGCGCTGCTTGAATGAGTATCTCATCCAAAGCGGTAGGCAAACAGATATGGCCGTGCTGGACAGCGATTTTATGAAGGTACAGATTCAATATGCCAGCCCTTGCTCCATTGACAAAAAGGGCGTAGAGGCTTTCCGGCAGAAGATATTGGAAAGTGGAAGCAAACGGGACTATGCGATCGTGACCCTGTTGGCCTATGCGGGTCTGCGCCGCAGCGAATGTGCCAATTTGAAGTTGGATCAGGTGGACCTCGTTGCAAAAGAGATCCGTGTTACTGGCAAGGGTGACAAGCATAGGCTTGTCTATATCAATGACCGGATCGTCGCAGCTATCCGGGAATACCTGAAAGAGCGCAGTTCGGACAGCCCATACTTATTTGCCAGCCGACAATGTACAAAGCTCTCTCCCTCCCGCATCAACCAAATTTTCAATCAATACTCCGACATTATCACGCCGAAGATGCTCCGCCACTTTTTCTGTTCCAATGCTTTGGAAAGCGGCTATTCGATCCACGAAGTGGCCAACCAGGCCGGACATAGTAACGTGCAGACCACGCTGATCTACAGTAATCCATCAGCAAAACAGATGAAGGAGAAAGCAAACAAACTTTGATGGTTCTACAAAGCGGGGGCTTTCGGCAAAGGGCTTGCAATATCCTGGATTCTTTGCTATAATATTCCCGTAAGTTACGAAGATTGCATTTTGCAGTTACAGTTTTCTGGTTACACAGTGTCTGAGAGAAATTCTTTCAGGCACTATTTTTATGCTTTCTAACAGGAAGCACAGCACCGGTCAAGCACGGAGGGGCTTTCCTCTGCACCTGAAATACCATCATGGCCACATGGCAACAAAGCACTCAGAGAATGATCCACATTCTTTGGGTGCTTTTTTATTATAGATCGGAGCCGCAAGGTTCCCCCAACCTTTTTTCACGGGGAGCCTTGCGGCTTGCCGTAACAATATAAAAACACATAAAGGAGTGATTTGACACGAGAATACATTCTCGAATGCCTCTGGCTGCTCTAGCCGCCGCGGCAACAGCATTCGCCGATAGGCGGGAGATTCCCGAAATTCCCTCCGCCGAAAATCCATATTGGGGAGGAGGTTCTATCGATGAAACACAGTAAGTACAGGAAAGAACTGATTTCCGAGATAAAGTCCCTGGCACAGTCACAGGGGCTGAATACGGTGTTTACCACTTTTCTGGAAATCTCCGCCACTAGCCTTGCAGCTCAGACCGACCCGGAAAATGCCCAAAAGCGTGAACAGCGCTACCGGGAAATCGCATCTGCCATGACACCGGAGCTTTTGTCATCATACGCTCGGATGCTGGCGCTGCTGTTCCTGACCGTCCGAGAATATCAGGATGAACCCCGCGATATTCTTGGGGGGATCTATCACGAACTGAGTCTGAATAATGAGTGGAACGGTCAGTATTTTACGCCGGACGACATCTGCCGCTGTATGGCACAAATCACGCTTCCGTCGGACGAGCTTTCGACCAAGGATGGCCCTGTTACCATCAACGAGCCAGCTTGCGGTTCCGGAGCGATGGCTATCGGAGCCATTTGGTCGATGCAGCGGCAGGAATTTGACTATCGCCACAATACGTTCTTCGTGATGCAGGACATCGACATCCGCTGCGTCTGGATGGCATATCTCCAGCTGAGCCTGTACGGAGTCCCTGCCGTCGTGATCCATGGGAATACCCTGACGATGGAAGCGTGGGATAGATGGTATACGCCGTATGCTGCTGTACCCTTTTCAAGGGTGCAGCGTGAAGCTGGAGATATAGCCGGATGAAAGAACCGATAGAACATCTGAGCTTTTCGGACCTGAAGGTCCTGTACTTTACGGGGCGGTCCATTCTCATTTCCGACACGGGGCAAGGCAAGCGGTACCAGTACCGGACTGGCTGTATGACAGTGCTTGGTGATCTGGAAATATCAGAATGGCGAGAGATGATAACAGAACTCATTGCCTACCACAAGGAACAGGAACTTCAGAAGCAGCTCTATGAGTGGTGTGCAGAGTATACACCCTGGCTTCACGGGAAAAGCGAGATCACAGATTATGCACTGGAGTGCCATGCTGCAAGGCTTTTTGATGATCCGCATTGGGTGGATTTTATCCCATTCAACCAAAAATACCGTCCCGGTATTTTGGAGACGGCAGAACTGACGTTGGCTAAAACAGCCTGCTGCGGAACTGTTCATCAGCTTACCGTACCGCAATACCAAAGAATTCGCAATCAAGAATTCTTCTGCAGAACCTGCAGCACATGGACAACACTGATACCCACAAAACAAAATTCAAGGAGGAAAGACTGTACATGAGTACGAATCAAGAACTCGTGCAGCATATGCGGACGCTGATTGATCGGATCAAAGCCGCAGATGTTGCATATTACCGGGATGACAATCCCACAATGACAGACCGGGAATATGACCTGTTGGTCGATGAATTGGATAAGCTGGAAGCAGTAACCGGTACAATCCTGTCCGGGTCGCCAACGCTGGCCGTCCCCGGAGAGGTCCTGAAAGGGCTGAAAACGGTGCGCCATACCAAGCCGATGCTCTCGGCGGATAAAACTAAGTCCGTTGATGAACTGATTCGGTTCGCAAACGGCAGACCGGTGGTGCTTTCGTGGAAACTGGATGGCCTGACATTGGTCCTTCGCTACGAAGGCGGAGTATTCAAGCAGGCCATTACACGAGGCCGGGAAGGCATTATCGGTGAGGACGTGACCCACACTGTCCGCACTTTTATAAATGTGCCGATGCAAATTCCCTGCACTGACAAATTTGAGGTGCGGGGCGAAGGCGTTATTTCCTGGGCGAACTTTGAAAAAATCAATCTCAGTCTGGCTGAACCCTACTCCCACCCAAGGAATCTGGCTGCCGGCAGTGTAAGAATGCTGGACGCCAGCGAGTCCGGAAAACGGTATCTGGAATTCTTTGCATTTGATCTGATCAGCAACTCGATCGAAAACCAGAGCAAGATCGGCCAACTGCAATTTCTTGCCCAGAACGGTTTTGATGTGGTTCCCTATGTGTATACGGATACCCATGATGCAGACGATCTTCGTGCGCTGATCACAGGTTTCAAACCTGCGGAATATGGCTACCCGGTGGATGGTGTAATCATGGAATATGACGACCTCGTCTACGGCAAGAGCCTTGGCGCTACCGGGCATCACGAAAACCGCCTGATGGCACTGAAATGGGAAGATGAGCTTTACGAAACGGAATGCACCGGATTGGATGCGGCCGTGACCAGGACCGGAATGGTCAGTCTGACGGCCACTTTTAAGCCTGTGGAAATTGAGGGGACAATGGTCAGCCGTGCCTACGTCCATAACCTCACCATCTTTCAAAATCTGGCTTTGGGTGTAGGTGACAAGCTGATGGTCTACAAGGCCAACAAAATCATCCCGCAGATCGCCGAGAACAGGACCCAAAGTGGTGGATTGGAGCCTCCGAATACCTGCCCCTGCTGCGGTTCGACGTTCACGATCCATACCATGCCGAGAGGAAGTCAGCAGCTATTCTGTGAAAATCCATCCTGTGCAGCCAAGCTGGTCCAGAAATTCGATCATTTCTGTGAAAAGACCCGCATGAATATCGAAGGTCTCTCCGCCACAACACTGGAGAAGTTCATTGGTCATGGCTGGATCAGGAATTTCGGAGATCTGTATACATTGGCACAGCACCGGGAGGACATCATCCGGACAGCTGGCTTCGGCGTAAAGTCCTATGAGCGACTGCAGGAGTCCGTTGAGAAGAGCCGCCATTGCACACTGGCAAAGTTCATCGCCGGTCTCGGCATCCCAATGGTCGGAAGACATGCCGGTCGGGATCTGGGCAGGTATTTCGGCGGCTCTTGGGAAGCCTTTGAATCTGCCATCCAAAGCGGCTTTGACTTTACGAAGCTTCCGAACTTCGGCGAGACGATGCATAACAACATCTACAAGTGGTATGCGGATACCGCTGAAGCAGAACTTTGGCGTCCGCTGCTCGACAAAATTATTTTTGAAAAGGAGACCGTAAATATGTCTGCAAATATGGATAACCCCTTCTTTGGCAAGACCGTCGTTGCAACGGGGAAGCTGGAGCATTACACCCGTGACGGCATCCAGATGAAGCTTCTGGAGTTGGGTGCAAAGCCCGGCTCGTCCGTCAGCAAAAATACGGACTACCTGATCGTCGGAGAAAAAGCCGGGAGCAAGCTGGCAAAGGCGCAGCAGCTCGGCGTGAAGACTCTGACGGAACAGGAATTTGAAGATATGCTCGCTGAATGATTTTCAGCAAAATATGGCGGAGTGGGGATTCCCCTACTCCGCCATGCTTTTTCTGGCAAGCGGAGAGATCCGCTGCAACCAAAACAAATATCAACAGGGAGGATGCAAGTGTGAATCCATGCAAAAAGGTCATAGAACTTACCGGCAGCCTGATTTGTCCGATCAGAGTCGGAGAACCTGCGTTTATCTGTGAAGCAACCGGAATGCGTAGAACAAGTACCGTCCTGCAGATGGAAAGTGTCTCTGCATACGAAATCTGCTTTGAAACCGTCAATACCAATTACCGGCTGCATCTGGTAAACCAGGAGGTCCCGGCATGAGCAGCGAAATTTTCTATGACAGGGCCTTTATCCGAGTAGATGACCGTTACATACCCGTCGTCAATCATGGCTCGACCAATTGCTTTGATTTTGACGCCCGTGGCCGGGAGATCCCGGAAAAGCACTGGTCCGTTTTGAATTATACCTTTCATGGCCGCCAGCTTTTCACCAAAGAGGAAATTCGGCAAATTGCGGCGGTATATGAACAGGCCAGCAGCGAAAACGCCGGTGGGACGAGGAAAAGCCGAAACCGTTCTTTTGAACCCAGTGAATTCGGCCGGTGGATCATAAACGGGATGCGGACAGCGCACACCGTAGAAGAATATCAAGCCAGCGGCAACACTGTAGTGGTGATCGAATACGCAGAACTGGCTTGGAAAAAGCACTGTGTCTACACAACGAAGGCATTGCTTGCCAAGCTGCATGAACTTGAAGGAAGGCCGATCTCGGTATCCTTCTGGGATGACCGAAGTGTGACGCACCCGCAGCCTAGGCAAAAAACTGGTGCTTTGCGGCGCAGCGATTTGGCAGAGTTCTATACCCTTCACACGGAAAAGGGGTATTTTGTCAAGCGCAGCAGTCGCCGTATCTGGTTCGCCCCCAAGCTTCTGGAAAACATCTCTGTTCGGAAGTTCCGGACGAAAAAGGCAGCACAGAAATACCTCACCGATAACGCTGCATTCTTTAGAGGTTTTACCTTCGATATCGAGTATGTGCAGAATGGAGGTGCTTCCGTATGAAAGAAACCAAGGAAGAACATTTCCGTCGGGTCGCTGAGGCACGGGTAAACAAGATCATCAATATGGTCCGCTTGCTGGGAAACTGTTCCCAGACAGGAGCGTATGCGTATACCCACGATCAGGTGGCATACATCTTCTCGGCACTGCAGTCCGAACTCGATAAAGCGAGAATGCGGTATCAGGAACCCAAAGCTCCCAGAAAGCAACAGTTTTCACTGACGAAGGCAGCGGACAATACCGAGGAGAAATCCATAGAACCTATGATTGTACTCGCTCTGCCGGATGGCAGCTACCTTCGGGCAGTTGCCTATGAGGATACCTGCTTTCCCGCTATCAACGTCTACTGGGACCACGACGGGGGAAAAGCTTCAGAACTTCTGTGTTTTGCGGAAAACAACCCTGAGAGGAAGAACAGTCCGCAGATCTGCATCGGAGTCTACGCTTCCGATGAGGATGACACCAAATATTATGCGCCATATATGGCAGAAAGGAATCAAGCGTTGTGAGGTCAAAAGCGATCAAACTGACCTGGCCGGAAGTCGCCGGTAGGATACAGGCCGAGATCCGAAAAATCATTGGCCGGGATATTCTCTGTGAAGCAAGTGCCGACGATGAAACTTATTGGGATGTCAGCTTCCCTTTGGAACGGATCCCACTATCCGAATTCTACTGCATCTTTGAAACGCTCGGTGTAACCGAGGAGCAGCGTGTCCTATTGCTGCCGCCGGAGGAAGAGTTGACCGACAGTATCGATTCGCTCAGCATGATGGTGTGCCAACTGCTGCTCCGCAGGAGTCTCGGATATGACTGGGAGTGCCTGCATCTGACAGAGGACAGTCTCTGGATCCTCGGTTTGCAGGAGCCGCCCAAGGACAGTGTGGACTTCGTTAAAGTTGGCAAGAAGCGATTCCTGCTTGGTGCACTGAAAAGCCGTGAGGAGGTACTTTCCTATCTCAGGGAACACGGTGCGACACACACTGTACTGGCGGATATCTGCGAGGAATATGGTAGCGAATACCACAATGAACTCTGCTGGCATTACCCGATCACTGACGAGCTGCACCTTGGGACATTTTTGCTTCTTGTAAAGGAGGGAGTGTTGAGCCTGCCTTACAACGAAGCAGACAGCGTTGACGGTGAACAGCTTTGTTTGGAGGATGCACGCCTGTGCGATGCAGCGTCTATGAAGCTGCTCATCTCGGATTGGTACCGGTTCGATTCGGACCTACGCCATGCAATGGAGGGAATGCGGCGGTACTATGTGTACAAGGAGGAATCTTGCCTGAGAGGACTCGCAGAGTAGCAGGTCAGTATGACACAACAGGGAGGTGCCGTTCAGCGGCGCCTCCATCTATTTTGGGAGGTAATAACATGGACAACAGATTAAAATCGATCGTAGACAACCTTGAAAATCTGAAAATCGGTGTAGATGAGCCGTTCCGGTTTCACTGCACCATGTGCGGCAAGTGCTGCATTGACCGGGAAGACATTCTTCTGACACCACGGGATATATACGGCATGGCCAAAGAGCTGCAGCTTACCCCACCGGAATTTTTCAAGAAATATTGTGAATCCTATCTCGGTTCCGATTCCCGGATCCCAATCGTTCGGCTAAAGCCGCAGGGTTCAGTCAAGCGCTGCCCGCTGCTCAAGGACCGGAAATGCTCCGTACATAATGCGAAGCCGGTGGTCTGTGCCACTTTCCCGATTGGGCGGTGCATCTCCATCGATCCGGAGACCGCAGAGGAGAAGAATTTTGCGCCATCCAATATCCAGTATATTTTCACCGATCCACATTGTGGAGATGATGCCGAGACCCATACCGTGAGAGAATGGCTGGGTGCATTTGGCATTGCGCTGGATGATGAATTCTTCTTGAAATGGCACGGCAGCATCAGCAGATTCGGCGCTATTTTCCGCAAAGCGGAGAAAAAGTACAGCGCCCATACGATGAATATGGCATGGACGGCCACTTTTGTGACGCTCTACCTGGACTACGATACCGGCAGGGATTTTATGCCCCAGTTTGAAGAAAGAGTCGAGAAACTGACTGAACTGCTGAGCATACTGATGGTACCGAAAGACGGTGATTCCGATGAATAACGAGAGGAATCGGAATCAGATCATTCGCAAGGATGCCCGAAACTGCTTCGTAGAAAGTTTGAATGACAGCTTTGTCATTGGCAGGATCCATCTTGCCTTCGCAGCCTACGACCAATCAAAGCCCGTGGGGCAACGCCAGACAAATAATGTCCATATCTATATTGCTGTGGATGAGTTCCTGGAACTGTGCCGGAAACTGGATTGTGGAGAACTGCGGTTTCTGCTGCAAAGCAAAAAGAAGAACGGCGATAATACGCCGCTCTATCAATGCTTGGGTGGCACATCAGCCGACAAGCTGCGCTCCAGCGGCCGAGTAAGAGCGGATGGTAAAAGTCTTTCCCGTGTAGCGCAGCTGATTCCGGCCAATAAAGCCGATTTCTTGTTTGTCGCCGACAGCGGGCCGGGCGAGACCAACGAAAAGGGCCTGATCGTTCCGAAATTTGGAGGCAAACCGGAAAACCATGTGGCAGTCACGATGAGTTTTGAAGCACTGAGCGAAATGTTTCTGGTAACGAGGATGCACTACCAGTGCTGGCTCGCATCGTGGTATCAGCGACACCCGATTCAGCCTGCGCAGAAACAGGAACAGCACCAGGAAAACCGTAAAGAACCGGACAGTTCCTCCGTCCAGATGTTCTGACACAATATGTGGAAGTAGGAAGTAAGTCCAATCACAACGGTTATCCTCGTCAATAACCGAATCGGTCCGTAACATAAGCTACCCAAACAGTACAGAATCTGTACCTATAATTTGAACCGGTCCTGCTGCGCCTCTGGCTTGGCAGGACCGGTTTTCCTCATGTGACCGTAATTTTTTTACGTTTACGCAAAATCAGCCCGTAAATTAGTTGCATTTTCTGCGTCCTGTGGTATAATACTAATGCAGTAGCAAATGCGTTATGGAGGACAAGATTATGCTTACCAAAATTACACTTGATAACTTCAAGTCATTCAAAAAAAAGACCACGATTGATCTTATCAAAACCAACTATACGATTCTTCCGCAGAATGTTGCGGATAACGGTGTTCTAAAAGGCTGCATTTTTGTTGGTGCAAACGCTTCCGGTAAGTCTACGATCATCCTCGGAGTGAAACTGCTCCTTGACTTTCTCTTTTCTGAACGGGATCTGAATTCCGGTATTTTTCTCTGCATGTTCGGAGGTAGCCCCCGTTATTCTCTCTCTTACGAATTCCTGATCGAGGAGGAAACGGTAAAATATTTCTTTGAGGTAGACGTAAAGAAAGATATGATTTCCGAAAAGCTCTGGCTTGGTGACACACTCATGCTCGAAAGAATGGGGCTTTCTGCGAAATCATACATTGCCGAACCGAACGGTGTAAACTACGACGAAACGGATGTCGGAAAAAATACGCTATTTCTGAGAACACTGTACTTCAATACAAAGTTCGCATCCAACTCTGTTCTGAGTGCGTGGATGGACTACCTGAAACGTTCTATCTATATCAACATATTTGACAGGAAAATCGTTTCTTACGGACCGACAGAACTTTCAGTTGCCCGTTATCTGGAAAAAGGTGGTTGTGAATCTATCAACCGTTTCTTCGACGAGTACAATTTTGAGCAAAACATCGAATACGACCACGTGAGCAAGGGCGGTAATGTGCGCCTGGTTGCCGGAGAGGATGAAAATCAGAAGTATATCTTCTTCAAGCGAAAAGGTATCGAAGTTCCGATTCCCTTTTCGGAAGAATCTCTCGGCAATCAGAATCTTCTCCGTATCCTTCCTTCGTTCCTGACTGTGGTCAAAAACGGAGGTATGCTTCTGATCGACGAGTTTTCAAGTGGATTCCACAATGAACTTGAAAACCTGCTGGTCAGATACTTCATGGAGAAAGCCGGCCATGCACAAATGCTGTTTGTTTCCCATTCGACGAACCTGCTCAGTAATTCTATTCTCCGCCCGGATCAGGAGTATTCGGTGGAGTTTCAAAACAAAAACGGGAGTTCTGTCAGACGGTTTTCGTCCGAGCAGCCACGTTCTGCACAGAACATCGAGAAAATGTACGTCAGCGGCGTTTTTGGCGGGCTTCCTGAATACAAAGAGGTAAACGATGAAGCTGAATAAAGATAAGCATATCGGAAGAGTTCTCTTCATTGTAGAAGGCAGCCGGACGGAGTTTTCAATTTTGAGACAAATCTTCTGCAACCTTCTTGGATATAGCTATGTTGAAAAGCGCAGAAACAGGCCGACTTATTTTGAAAGCAGCAATGACCGCTTTTCAAAGGTCGCCGTTATCAACACGCAGGAAAGTAATATCCGTGACATCAGTGAGAACGAAGCCTATCTTGATGAAGTATTTGATACGTTGCGTGAACAGTATCAGTTCCCGGTCGATCAGTCGGCAATATACTATCTGTTTGACCGTGACCCAAAATCCAATACAGATTCCGCATTGATTGAAAAGTACATTCTCTCGCTTACCAATCCCTACGACAATGATAATTATAAAGCGGGACAGCTGCTTTTGAGCTATCCGAGCATAGAAAGCTATATTATCTCCAATTTCAGAGATCTAGCAAGCGTTCCTCAGTTTTTGCTTGGAAAGGACGTCAAAGCGTATATTGGCGGGAATCCAGACATTCAGATAAACAAGATTTCGGAAGGTACACTGATAAAGGCAGCAGATGAATTCTTACAATACCTTTCAAGCGAACAGATTGCTTTCGACGTAGACGAGTTTTCAGAAGCCAGTCACGCAGTATTCACAAAACAGGAGACCGAGTATTTGTCTGGCCAAGGCTTTCGACTATTCTCCATGCTCACACTTGCGTTTTTACAATTGGGAATCATTGAAATGGACGAATCCCTGTAGCGTAAAATTCAACGCCGCATCAAGCGCCATGAGATAAATCCCGTGGCGCTTTCCTGTACGCTGAAGTTGGGCCGAGGTCCCTACGAAACTGCCGGTGCAATACCTTATCCTGCGTATAAAATGGCACAAGTGTGGCACAGAAGAGCCGATGACACGGAAATGAAATCGTGCTATAATACTACCGTCAATCAGTGGGCCTGTGATCAAGGCCCACTTTTATTATACCGGAAGGAGTATGTGGAAATGAAATACTGTCCCTATTGCGGTGCCGCCATTCCGGACGGCGCCGTTGTATTCTGCGTAGAATGTGGAAAAGAATTACCCAAAAGACTGGACAAGCCCAAGAAGGCAAATGTGGACAAAGGAACGCCTTCTGCCAAGCAGAAACAACGGAAAAAGCGGGCTACAGCAGACGAGGAATACCGGCGGGCATACAATGAGGGCTATGATGGCTATTATGAAGATGTCCTGCCGGTTGACTATGGTCAGGAGCGCTTTGAAACAGATTCTTTCCCGGTGAAAAAGGTCATCACCGTAGCTGTTGGAGCCATCGTACTGATCAGTCTCTGCGTACTGATGCTGTATTTGGTTTGACCGTTGTAAATCCAAGGCGCCGTTCGTGTAATGTAAGTAAAAAGTATGCGAGGTGGCAAAGATGATCTATCTATCCAAAGGCACGGTACAGGCAGGGGCAACGGAAAGGCTTCTTTTTGTTCTGTACTGTGGGCAAAGGTTTGAACTTACAGGCGAAACCGCCTCTACATGGCTGGATGGCCGTTTTGATTTTGCTGAGGCAGCGAATCGCAGGGAGGCATCCGTTGCATATCTGGCAAATCTTGGGCTTGTCGAAACGGAGCCTGCGAACGATGCACTTTCTCGCTATCGGATCGCAACCAGGTGCATCTTCTGTCCGGCAGACACAGAGCGTCGGCCCATGCTCGGACGCACAGAACGCAGAATCTTGCAATGGCTGAAAGGTTCCGGTATTCGCCTGACCGTAGCAGAACTTGTGTATCTTATGGAACACGGCATCGAACCGGCGACGGACCTATTGTATACCGAGAATCGACAGCGTCTGATAGAACGGATCTATACGACCGACACGATCGCTGATAATCTCCTTGAAAATCAGATGGAAACGGCGCCGTGCCGGGATGTGGTCGTACAAGGTCTGATGCGGCTTTTGAAAAAGAAGATGGTGCTTGTATTGTGAGGTGGTCTGCGCTGAAAAAAATATTTGAACAGCTTCCGACGGCATTGCAGCGGGTGATTGCTCAACGAATTGCTGCAGCCGCTGTATTTACGCTATGCTTCTTGGTAACGTTCTGTTCTTTCGGAGATGTCTACCTTTTCCTCCCCTCTTTACTCTTCGCCGGGTTCTTCACCATGAGCGCTATCCATTTGCTTCTTTCCTGCATTACCGGCGATTGCATTTCCGTGAGTGGGACCAGTGTGCAAACCGAGAAAACGGCCATACGGAAGCGGCTGAAAAGCCTGACACTGGAATACGAGGAGGATGGCCCGAAGAATTTGACCGTTTTTATACGGGGAAGAATGAAATGCCCCGAAGTTGGGGATGCTGTTACGGTCTATCTATCAAAGAAGACCCCGGTATATGGCTGTGACGGTGCATACCGCATCTACAGCTACTATGCTGTCCAGATACGAAAAGAGGCCCAAACATGACGGACAGAGACAAACTGCTTGACCTGGTAGAGAATATCCGCCGTCTGATTGAAGAAAATATGTCTGCAGATGGGAACTGTTGCTTTGATGCGCTAAGGGCGATCATTGCGCTGGACTTTGCCAAGGCCGAGATTGAAAAGATGGTTTCAGATCAAATTCCCGGAACAGATTGACGGTGACGGAAATCTATGCTATACTTACTCTGTAAGTTTCAAGATTTCCAATGAGAGATCCGAGTAATCAGAGTTTTCAAAGTGTCAATGAGCACCTGCGTGCTGATTGGCACTTTTTTGTTTCTGTCGGTTTCTACCCGTGATAAGCGGGATGAAATAATATTTTTGTTGCAGGTGATCCCTGCAGAAAGGAGTACCCATGTTAAAGGTATTTGCAACCCAAGTAGTCGTATCCAGAGGATATGACGGTGCAGCGGCCATCCGATTTTCGGAGAAAGGCGATGCTGTACGATTTCGAATCGGCAAGAAGGTCTATGATCCGAATGCCGAGAATAACGCCCGGTGGGTCAATCTGGCAGTGAAAGGCTTTGGACCGGTCTGCGAGCGTATTCGGAAGATGCAGCTCAAGGACGGGTCTTTTGTCAACCTGATCGGTCGTCTGGATGAGGATGTCTGGGAGGACCAGCAGACCCACGAGAAAAGAAGCGCAATGGTCATTATTCTGGACGACATTGAATACGCCTCCGGCGGAGGAAAGTCCAAAGACGGCCAGAATACCAATGAGACCCGCACGCAGTACGCTGCTCCTGCCACTCCCGCCTCCCCTACCCCCGCATATAACGGAGACTTTACCGGCTATGAGGCCTTCGGCAGCGGCAATTCCTTCTTCGATGAAAACTGAATAAATGAAACGGGCGTATCAACGGCGCACATGAGTAACGATAAGGTTTCTCGTGTGCGCCGTTTTGCGTTCAGAAAGGACACGGACATCTATGAACAACAAAGACCGAAAACGGGAACTGGCTTACGATGCGCTCATTGTCTTGGGGCAGCTTGCGCTGCTGACATTTATTTGCAGATTATGGCCGATCCTGCTGCTCATCATTCTCGGTATTTTCATCGCCGCAATTCGCCTGCTGTATCTGTCTGCCAACAATGTTGACCCAGTCCAGCAGCTTCCGCTGCTTCCTGCACCCGTACCGCTGCCAACGCACGACGACCTGCAGGAATTGGCCCATTCCCTCATTACGAACCAAGTGACAACGCTCGTCCTGAACGCGTATCCGGATGCCAGATGGATCTGGGAAGCGCCAAATGCGATGGAACGTATTGATCTCGGTGAGGAAGTCTATATCCTGCTCAACCGAGCCGGTGGATACCGCAGAGCGAAGGTCATCATCCAAAATCTTCAGGTCGTCGGGCTGCAATATCAGACAGCACCTGAAAAAGCAAATGCAGCCAAAGGACCGACAGAAACTCCCATTCAAGAGCAATCGGCAGGAGATCCCGTCCAAGAGCAGCCAACGGAAAATTATGAACTCATTGCATTTGAATGGACGGATTCCCACATCTTTGCGCTGAATGGACGTTGCAACGATGCGATTGGTCAGGGCTTGGCCGAAATCATCTTGGCGGCAGATGAACTGCCAGTTCGTGAGAGCTGGGAGAATATTTGCCAGGAACTGAAGCGGGCCGGACTTGAAGATGCCGTATGTATTCCGGAGGGGATCAAAATCAATCTATCGCACTGAGTGCAGAAAGGGAATGAAGTATGGCAACATACATCAACAACATTTTTAATTTTGGACGGAGCCTTCCGTCACCGTTCGACACCATCGTCAATAAGAAAATCAAGGTGTCCTCCAAATACGGTGACGGCACCACCTCCACCCTTTGTGGAACGGTGATCAAAGCAGTCCATGCCGTCTGCCATTGTATAGACGGTTCCGGCGAAGGCGCCATCGGCGTTATCGATCATCGCACCGTGGCCGAGTATAAATCCTCCGTTGGCCCGGACGCCTATCATCTGGTGGTGTACGATAGCAATACCGGCAGCCTGATAGCCAGCGTCTATGATAAGAACACAGAGATATTTGAAAACTACGTTCTGAACAGCAGCGGCCGTGACGGTGCCGCTGTCATGATGGCGCTGTTTCCGATGCTGATGCAGGATGATGAATTCAAAGAGAACTTCGATGCTTACCAGGACGAGCTGAATGCTGGCTATCCCCATATGGATAAGGCTACGGAATACATGGCGCTTATGTGCGACAATGCCTATCGCCGTATCAAGGATGACAGCTGTGCTGCCCATATCAAGGTCAATGTAGATAAGGCAGGCAATCTGATGCGTGTATCTCAGACGCACTTGGATTCCGGAAGTTTTACGCCGACTACGGTACTGGCGGGTGAATTCAAGATTTTTGCCCAGACCGGTCCGGCACCGATCTATTCAGCCACAGAAAGCATTGACCACGCCGACTTCGAGGGGCAGTATGTGCTGAACAAGCGTACCTTCACCCCGCAGGAAGCGGCACTGATCCCAAAGCTCCCGGAGTGGTACATCATTCCGAAGGAGGTCGTGGATATCTGCAAGCACGCCAAGGCAACGACCGGCAAATCCATGCAGATGCGTAATTTCCTGCTGCGTGGTCCGGCAGGTACGGGCAAGACGATGGGCGCAAAAGCCATCGCCGCAGGACTCGGTCTGCCATATATGAAATACACCTGCTCAGCCAACACGGAGATCTTTGACTTTGTCGGTATGATCTTCCCGGACTCCGAGGACGCATCTACGGGTAATGCTCAGCTGGATGCTGAACGGGAGGCGCTGAAGCAGATGGGCGGCATCAACTACGCCAATGTTTCAAAGCTGATGCAGCTTCCAGGCCTGGACGATATGGACTATGACCCGGCAGGTGTCTATATGGCGCTGACCGGCGTAGAGAATACGGCCGCCACCTCGCAGGACTGTATGGGCATCGTTCTGGACCGTGTAACGGAAAAGGTGCGGGAGCTTTCCAGGACCGTGGAGGATAAAAACAGCAGTGGGCAGACCTATCGCTATGCGGAGACTGACTTTGTAAAAGCCCTCAAGCATGGCTATGTGATCGAGATACAGGAACCATCCACGATCGTCCAGCCAGGCGTGCTTGTGGGCCTGAACTCTCTTTTGGAACAATCCGGCTCTATCACACTGCCGACCGGCGAGGTCATTCAGCGGCACCCAGATGCTGTCGTGGTCGTAACGACCAACACCAGCTATGAAGGCTGCCGCGGCATGAACCAGTCCGTGCTTGACCGAATGAGTCTGGTGCGGGATGTGGAGCTGCCAAGTCCCGAAGTGATGGCGCAGCGTGCCATGTCAGTCACAGGTGCTACGGATGAGTATGAGGTGTCCAAGATGGTGCAGGTGGTCAATGACCTTGCGGAATACTGCCGCAAAAACAGTATCACGGACGGCTCTTACGGCATGCGTAGTCTGATCGACTGGATCATCAGCAGTCAAATCACCGGGGACATCTACGAATCGGCGCTGTATACCATCATCAGCAAAGCTACAGCAGATGCGTTTGACCGGGAAGCATTGATCAGTACGGTTCTGGAGCCAATTTTTGCGCCGAAACGGCATAAGGCATCGGCATAACAATTTTAGAGAAAGGAGGCTACCCTAAATGGCAAGGGTGAATCATAAATTAGTCAAACAGCGTCTCAACGAGAAACGCAGCAAAATCACAGACAAGCAGTTCTTTTCCTCCCGTATGTTGGCAGGCCACTTCGAGGATATGGCAGCGGCACAGACCAGACGGTATCATTATAATCGCCGGGTCCGTGTGAACCTGTACTGGAAGCCAAAGGATGCCTTTACGGCATCAACAGACAATATGCAGATCCGTATCAATACCGGGCATCCACTGGTGACCAAGGTCAAAGGGCGGGAAAATCGGTATCAGATCGTGTGCGGTATGTTTGCACACGAGTTGGGCCATGTACTCTTTACCGATTTTCTTTCTGCCCAGACCTATCACAACTATCTGGACAGCTTCAAGTGGTATCCTCGCCCACCGGCTTTCCGGTTGGCGGCGGATGCCCGGAACGAAAAAGCGTTCTGGGAGTATGTCAAGGAGGACCCGAAGAACCTGCAGATGGTCCACCAGATTGCAGCGAACATCGCCAATATCATAGAGGACGGATACATCGAAAACCGGATGCTGAACAGCTTCCCCGGCACGCTCGGCTATGGTCTGGAAACGCTTCGTGAACGCCATTTTGATGAAATCGATACGGTGACAGAGCTGGTTGCCAGAGAGACGGATGAAGGCAGGCATATTTTTGAAAGTATCCTGCAGATCATGCTCTCCTATGCCAAATTTGGGAAGATTAAATACGGTGACGAGCCAAAAACCGACGAGCGTGTGCAGACGGTATTCAGCCTGATCGACGTCATTGACGAGGCCCTGATGGACGGTTCCGGTAAAGAGCGGTGGAATGCCGTCAACATTGTAATGATCCGCTACTGGGAGTACATTCAGGATTTCTGCGAGGTTTGCAAAGAGCGTCAGGAAGAAGCGGAAGCCGCAGGCGGCACAGCCACGGCTGCAGAAATACTCTCGGCGGTTCTGGGGTCCATTGCTGGCACATCTGAAACCGGCAGTGGGACTAGTACTCCTGTTCCAGAGGCATCCGGCAGTCCCGGTGGATTGGCAACGGCTGCAGCAAGAGCTGAAACGAAGTCTGAAGCTGCAGAAAGTGAGTCTGACAACGAAAGCACTTCTCCCCAGACTGAATCGGAAGGCGAAAATTTTGCGTCTGCGTCTGGTGAGGCTCAAAATCAAGGCAAGGAAGCCGAAAATGCCCAGCCCGTTGGAAAAAGCACCAACTCCGGAAAGCAGGAAACTTCCGAATCTGAAAAAGGAAGAATCCCATTACAGCAAACGGAAAGCGTTCATGCACCTACAGGCGGCTCTGTGACGAAAAATTCCGAGTATCAGCGTGAGCAATATGACCGTGCTGCCTCGGACATCGTACGGGTACTGGACAACATGGCAGAAAAAGCCGCCTGTGAGGAACTGGAAAGCGAACGTATTCAGGAGTTGAATGAAGCGGCACAGAGCATTTCCTACGGAGATATTCACAGCGGCGTCAACATCCGAGTGAACCGCATTGCATCCGTTGACCCGGAGCTTGTGGAGCAATACGATGCGGTCTGCACCCCGCTCATCAGTATTTCCCGGCAGCTTCAAAAAAGTCTCCTGCGGCAGTTCAAGGAAAACCGGCGTGGTGGCAAGCAGACCGGTCTCATTATGGGACGACGCCTGGATGCTCACGCATTGTGCCGAAATGACGGTAGAGTGTTTTATAAGAACAATCTGCCCAATGAAGTTCCTGAACTTGCGGTAGGCCTTCTTTTGGATGAATCCGGTTCCATGTGCTCCTGCGACCGCAGCACATACGCCAGAGCCGCAGCCATCATTCTGTACGATTTCTGCGATAGCCTTGAAATTCCCGTGATGGTATACGGGCATTCGAGCGGCTATCACGGCGGAAAAGACTCTGTGGAGCTTTACTCCTATGCTGAATTCGACGGCTTTGACAATGATGATAAGTACAGGCTGATGGATATCAGCGCCCGTGACAGCAACCGTGACGGAGCAGCGCTGCGCTATGTAGCGGAGGCTCTTTCCAAGCGGCCAGAGGTCGTGAAGCTTCTCATTCTGGTGTCGGACGGGCAGCCTGCTGACACTGGATACTATGGCACAGCCGCTGAGGAAGATCTGCGGGGGATCAAACAGGAATACACCCGCAAAGGCATTCTTTTTGTTGCTGCTGCGATCGGCGACGACAAGCAGAATATCGAGCGGATCTACGGAGATTCCTTCCTCGATATTACTGACTTAAATCAACTGCCCACGAAACTGGCCGGTGTGGTCAAGCGTCATATTCGGGTATAAACACATCAAAATACGACAAACGGATGGGCAGCCAGTCATATCGCACGGTTGCCCATCAATGCAATTATGATGCCGCCCGTGTCCTCCGAGAGTATGCTTATTTCTCGCCGGAATTAAAAGAAATTCTAACCAAGGTTGCAGAAATACAAGCTAAGTCAAATGCTGATATCGGGAGGGTTCATTGTGAAAGAAGAAGCCAGTAATCGTAAACCGCTTACCAGCATTGTTTCCTACCCGGAGCGCGGCGAAGGCGGCGATAACCGATACCGTGGGAACTGCTCCCCCAAACTGATTGAAGACCTCATCAGGTTCTTTAAGCCCAATGAGATCTGCGATTATATGTGTGGGAGCGGGACGACCAAGGCGGCGGCTGATAAGGCCGGTATCCGCAGTCATCTCTACGACCTGCACAGCGGGTTCGATATTATGAACTGCGATATTCCGGAACGCCCGGAATTTGTATTCTGGCATCCTCCGTACTGGGACATCATCAAATACTCCGATGTGATGTACAAAGCATCTGACGTGCAACAGAAGTACGGGTATGATCCGATACCCTTGGATCTGTCCAGAATCGCCAAGTGGGACGATTTCGTCAAAGCAATGAACTATGCGATGATGAAGCAGTTCGCTGCACTTGAAAACGGCAGTCGGATGGCTGTCCTGATGGGTGACATCAAAAAGAAAGGCAAACTTTACAGTATGCTTGCCGAAATCACAAAGCCCGGCACCTTGGAGAATATCATCATCAAGGCACAGCACAACTGCTTTTCGGATCGGACGCAGTACAGTGGCAAGTTTATCCCTATCCTGCATGAGTATGTTATGATCGTTCGCAAGGACTCTCCAATACTCGTTCCGATTCTAATGACGCAGAGTTCAACGGTAGATATCCGTGATATGTCGGGAGCAACTTGGCGTGATGTGGTTGCCGCAGTTTTGGAGCAATGCAAGAAACCGACGTCTCTTTCCTTTCTCTATGAACAGATCGAACCGTATAAAAAGGCACAGGCAAACAAATGGTGGAAAGAAAAAGTCCGCCAAACGCTGCAGATCAATCCCATGTACTTTGTCCATGACGGACGGGGCTTGTGGTCATTGAACAGGAATGCAGCATAGTAACCGTTATGGGAGGGATGTCACTTCGGTGGCATCCCTTTTTGCATACATATGTGGCAAGGTTCAAATCTGATTTTTTCTTGAATTGCACAACATACTATTGATATTTCCTTGCTTGTTGTGTATAATATAGGCAGAGGTGATTAGATGAATCTGCTACTGCACACCGTAATGCAGGAACGGCAGCGCATCGAGAATATGCTTGCCCAATATGAGGCAGAGCTTTCGCTGCTTCCGAAAGGGACGATTTCAGAAAAGAATAGCGGTGGAAAAACTTATTATTATTTGAAATACCGTGACGGGAAGAAAGTCATTTCAAAATATGTCGGTCGACAGGATGTTGAGGCTGTGCGGGAACAAATCGAGAAAAGAAAGCATATTGAAGCGATGATCTGTTCTCTGCAAGACGAGAAAAATATTGCAGATAAAGTATTGGAGGGTAAGCTATGATTGTATATCATGGAAGCAATATGGTTGTCTCTGAACCGAAGCTGATTCAGCAAAATCGTTTTTTGGACTTCGGGTTTGGCTTTTATACAACCACAAATAAAGTTCAGGCAATTGGCTTTGCAGATAAGGTAACACGTCGGCGCCGAGAAGGAACAAAGTGCGTCAGTATGTATGAGATTGATGAGTCGAAAGCATTTTCCGAATGCTCTGTACTGCGCTTTGATAAGCCGGATGAAGCTTGGCTCAATTATGTATCTGACAACCGTTCCGGAAATTACACCGGAGAAAATTACGATTTCATTTTCGGCCCGGTAGCCAACGATGATGTGTATACGACCTTTACACTGTATACTACCGGTGTTCTTACGAAAGAGCAGACGCTGGAGGCATTGAAAATCAAAAAGCTGTATGACCAGCTCGTGCTTTCATCGGAGAAAGCGCTGTCCTATCTGAAATTTATCGGTACAGTCCCAGAGGAGGAAATGATATGAGTGAAGAAAAATTCAGTGCGGTAATCGGACTGATTGTGCCGGAGGTAATATATCTCATTACGGAAAATTATCCTTATGATGAGGTAAATGCTGCCCAGGAGTTTTATCGCACCCAAGTTTATGCGTTGCTGGAGCAGGAAGAAACGAAACTCTGGCATTTCAGCCCATTGACCCTGTTTAATATGTTTGATGAAGAAAAGAAGACAGGCAAGTTTTCTATTCCGGAGGAGGGATAAATATGTCAAAGCAAGGTGAATTTATGATTTTCAGTGCCGAACAGTACAAATATGCAAAGAAGCTGACCGGCAGACAGCTTGATGAGCTGTTCAGTAAATATCGCGTGTGGGATTACCTGTACGCCTGCTACGAGGCGCTTCACACTACCGGCACAAACTATATCATTCATGACATTGATCTCTATATCGATGCACGAAAGCCTGCGATGGCTTAAACTAATATGCGTTTACATTCCGACTGCAAATTTCCGGTTTGTGAGGTAAAAATGCAAATTGATTTGTGCTGAAAATGCCCTTTCCTGGCGAGTGGATTGACTATTGCAAAGTTTTCTGTTATACTATCTATATAAGTATCCGGTTTGGTTCCGACCCAAGCACAGTTTAACAGAGTTATCAAAGTGCCATTTGCATGATTGCAAGTGGCACTTTTTTGTTTCCGGCCAATTCATTCGGGCATAAAGCCAGCAGTCCTTCGGGAGTGCTGGCTTTTGTCATATATCAAGGCGGCTCTGCCGTCAAAAAAGAAAGGAGCATTTTCATTATGCAATTCCCATGCCAGGACAGCTATTCTACGCTGTTCAGTTCCTATCCAGCATTACTGGAGTATCACGAGGAGCAGGCAAAAAACAGCCGCTGGATCCGCTGCAAGGTCGCTGACCTTCAGATGGAACCGCTCAGCCAGTCCTCACCGCTCACCGGCAATTTGTCGGCATTTGCCAAAGGGACATCACAGGAGGCCATAGAGGATACAGCAGAAAACCTTGGGCTTGCCATGCGTGTAGACGGAGCGCTCTATCCGGTTCGTATGACAGCCTACAAAAGTCTGCTCGACAGAGCAAAAATCGGAGGCACTGCGCTCCCAAAACTCAGTCGTGAATCTTTAGCTGGGGTACTCAATGAATGCCTGAAGCTGCATTCGGCGGATGCGCTCTCGCTGATCCGGGACGAGAAAATCTCGGCCGTTCATTCTGGGGATGAAGTGGATTATTCCGTCCTTCCAATCAACGAACTGCTGAAGGTCCTGCAGGCAAAACTTGATGAACGGTTCTCCGGAAACGAATTCGGGTCCGGGTACTGTGACCACGCCCTGACCAGTGCTTCATGGAAAATGCCTGGTCAGAAAGAAGATCTGCTTGGTACCTACGCAAAGGTACTGGCCGATCAGGGCAAGGCAACAATGGCAGCAAAGCTGATGCCGGGTATCCGATTCGTGACATCGGACACCGGTGTCGCCTCGGCAAAGGTCTCTGCACTTTTGCTGAATGGGGGACATTCCATCCATATTGGCGGCTGTATCGCCGTAGATCATCGGCATCAGTCTAAGGTCGCTGACTTTGATGCGGCGCTGGACCAGTTGTTCGCCCAGTTTGGAGACAGCATCGCCAAGCTGCAGGCGCTGATGGAGATCCAATTGGAGTTTCCGGTCAATGCCATGACACGGGTGTGCAAGAAGCTCAGCCTGCCGAAAAAAGCGGCAGTGGAAGCGATTGCCATGTTCGAGATGTCCTACGGCGGCGGCCCTGCTACAGCCCACGATGTGTTCCTGGCCATGCAGGAGATCCCGTTCATCCTGAAAACGGATAAGTCCCCGGAAAGTAAACTGCTGGCTGTCGAGGAAAATATGGCCCGTGCGCTCACACTCAAATGGAGTGATTTTGATTTGGCAAAGGCGGTGAGCTACTGATGGCGGCACCGAATATCCTATGCGATACTGCCGGAATGACCAACGCTCAGTGGCTGGCGGCTCGTATGCACGGACCGTCCGGTAAAATCCCGTATACGGTCGGCGGCAGTGATGTGGCAGCCATCTTCGGTGTTTCTCCCTGGACGACGCCTATGGAACTGTGGATGATCAAGAAGGGACGGATGAAGCCTCCGGTAAAAAGTAACGCCAGTCAGCTGGAAATGGGGCATTTGCTTGAACCGATTGCAGCACATTGGTATGCCAAGAAAACCGGGAACCGTGTGTATGACGACACGAATCTGTACCAGCACGCAGACTATCCGTATGCGCTTGCCAATTTCGACCGGCGTTTTGAACGTGCCTCTGACGGGGAACCCGGTATTCTGGAATGTAAGAGCTGCACCTATCACAAGGCAAACGAATGGGACGATGGTGCCATTCCGCTGTATTATGAGTTCCAGCTGCGCTTTTACCTGGCCGTTGCCGACGTCAATATCGGCTCGTTTTCTGCGCTCTGGGGCAACAACCCGGACAACGATTTGGCGATCCCAAACATCACACGGGATAAAGCGAAAGAGGACATGATCTTCCAACGGCTCGATGAGTGGATATGGAGTCTGGAGCACGACAAGCCGCCTACGATGTCCGGTGTGACACCGCATCTGGCACTTGAATCACTGGCCCGTATCTACGGAGAAAGTCAGGCTGGTCTTCCGACCATTGAATTTTCCTCCAAGCAGGAAAATGCCCTGCGCCGAATCGCTCTGTTGCAGGGAAAAATCACGGAGTACAACCGTGAGATCAAAACTTATGAAAAGGAGATCGAAGCACACAGCGTGCGGATTGCCGAGATCATGAAGGAGCACGAACACGGTATCCTGACCACGACCACCGATAAGCTTCTGATCGATTTCGTGACAAAATCTACTACACGACCGGATTCCAAAGTCCTGAAGACAAAATATCCGGCGATACTGCCGTATGTGATGAAGACTACGCAGAGCCGCAAGGTCAAGGTCAGTGTACAACCACTGTAAGGGAGGAACCCCTATTATGGGTAATATTTATCACCAATACTGGCAGCAGGAACTGATGTACCAGTTGGTTTCCAATGCCCCGCACCGCAGGAGAGCATACATATGCTCCCCTCTCACCGCAGATGATCATGAGCAGGTCAAAAAGGACCTGTGTGCAGCAAGGGCTTATATGTTCTACGCATATAAGAAAATGAACATGAACGCCGCTGCACCCCATGCGTACCTGCCGCTTTTGCTTTGCGACGAGATTCCTTCCGAAAGAGCGATGGCTCTCCGGTTTGGCCAGAAGATACTGGAACACAGTGATGTCATGCTCGTATGCGGGAATCGGCTCAGCGGCGGTATGCGTGGCGAGGTTGCGAAGGCAGCCCTGCTTCGTATGCCGATCACAGTGTTTGACGAAGGCTTATACCTAGAGGTACAGGAACTCGTCAGACAAAACAACGGGGACCAGAAATCCGTGAAGCTGGATCGTGAAAACTTTCCGATGGCGTTTACGTCCCCCGAATCCTATCTGGAAAATGCCGCATTGTTCAAATAACTGTGCAGCATCACAAAGGACTCCCGAAAAGCAGCACCTGCGTGCGCTTCCGGGAGTCCTTTGCTTTCCGGCAGAAAGCGAAAGGAGAAACAGCCTTGTTATGCAAATTTGAAAAAATGATCTACCCGCCCAGTATCGATCAGGTGGATATCAGCAGCTACATGATCGCACTTTATCGCCCATGCGAGAAATTGCGGGATAGCAATGGCAACGCTATTACGCAGATCAAAGCTACCGGGTACTGCCTGCCTACCGCCAAGAATCTGCGCTATGAGATGCGTGGACATTGGCGAAAGGACCCCAAATACGGCATCCAGTATGATGTGGAAGGATATGAGGAACAGATCATCCCGACCCGTGAAGGCATTATTGCCTATCTTTCCTCCGGGCAGATCAAAGGGATCGGCTTCAAAACAGCAGAGCGGATCTATGACGCATTCGGGAATCTGGCACTGGAGGTGCTGGACAAGGAGCCTGAAAGGCTCCTGTCTATCTCCGGTATCAGCCCAAATAAACTCAGGAAGATATGCACATCGTATCTTGCCAACCGTGGTGCCCGTGATGTGGTGGCTTTTCTCTCACCGCATGGGATCACACCGGGCCGTGCTGTGAAGCTCTACAAGGAGTATGGAGAGCAGACGATGGACATCGTAAGGAACCATCCGTACAGGCTCTGTGAAATGGCTGGTGTGGGCTTCAAAACAGCAGATAAAATTGCCATGAGTATGGGCATCGACCGCCTATCCCCTGAGCGGGTGGACGAGGGTATCCTCTATACGCTGGCCGATGCGGAAAGTCATGGGAATCTCTGTATGGAGCGAGACGGTTTTATCGCAGCGTGCAAAAGGACCTTGGAGACGCCGGAACTTACGGACCAAATGATTGCAGCCAGAGCCAATTGCCTGATTCGTGACGGCAGGATGCAGACCTATGGGAGCTGCGTCTATCGGGACAAAACAGCGAAGGCAGAAGAAAGGCTTGCAAGTCAGATCTGCGGCAAACTGCAATACCGCTGCGCCTGCGCTTACGATGACCTAGACCAAGAGTTGGACCGTGAAGAGGAAAGGTTAGGGGTACGTCTGGCTCCGGAGCAACGGCAGGCAGTGAAAATGGCCCTTACAAAGAACCTGTGTATCATCACCGGAGGTCCCGGTACCGGCAAGACCATGCTGCAAAAGGCACTGCTCGGCATCTACAGCCGGAACCACCCATCTAAAGAAATCGTGTGCTGTGCGCCTACCGGACGTGCCGCAAGGCGCATGGAACAGTCTACCGGATTTTCAGCCTCTACGGTCCACAGGGCCTTGGGGCTGTTTGCCGGTGAAGACGGAGAATACGGCGAGCCTGAAATGCTGGATGCTGACCTGGTCCTGGTCGATGAGGTGTCCATGCTGGACATTTATCTTGCCAGAGATTTATTTGACGCTGTAAGACTGGACAGCCAGTTGATCCTGATCGGTGATGCCGATCAGCTGCCATCTGTCGGCCCCGGAGCGGTTCTGAGCGAGATGATTGCAAGCGGCATCATCCCGGTCGTGAAGCTGGATAAAATTTTCCGTCAAACGGCCGGCAGCCGGATAGCCACCAATGCGAAGCTGATCCGCCACGGAAACATGAGCCTGGAATATGGGAGCGATTTTCAGTTTTGCGACTCGGTGAGCATTCCCAGGTCCGCTGAAAAAATCGTGGAGTTGTATTTGCAGGAAACTGCCAAATATGGCGTAGACAACGTGGCGCTGCTCTCGCCGTACCGGCAGAAAACCGAGACCGGCGTCAATGCGCTCAACGGGCTGCTGCAGGAGAAAATCAACTCGCCTGCACCGGATAAAGCCGAAGTCACCCACGGCACAAAGAAGTTTCGCTGCGGCGATAAGGTGATGCAGATCAAAAACTGTGAGGACATCAGCAATGGCGACATCGGGTACATCACAAAGATTCGCAAAGCCGGTGATGAAACGACCGTCACGATCGATTTTGGAGACGGGCGGACAGCAGAATATGACACAAGTCAGTTGGATATGGTTGATCTGGGCTATGCCTCTACCATCCATAAATCACAGGGATCTGAATATAAGTCTGTGATCATCAATCTGCAATGTGCCCACTACGTCATGCTGACACGCCCTCTGGTATATACCGCCATTACCCGCGGCAAGGAAAATGTCATCATCGTCGGCGAACGCCGGGCCTTGTGCATGACGATCAAGAAAACTGACACAGAAAAGCGTGGTACCTGCTTGGCCAAGCGCCTGCAGGCCGCCACGCAATGAAAGGAGTTACCGAAATGGCAACAATTTTGGAACAGTACCGAAAACGGCAGGCCGAGATGCGGGAGCAAATTGCAGAAAACAGCTTGCCGCTTGACCAGATATTGGTCATGCAGGAACTGAACTACCGCATTTGCGTACTGGAAACCTTCGAAGGGCTATGCAGATCCGCACCGATCACCTTGGATACCCGGTCTATGGGATTCCATTTTCAGTTGGTGGATGCCTATGTGCGTTTTACGCTGAACGAACGGAGGTTCGGCCCTAAGACCGATGCCGAGGGACAGAAAAAGCGTGAGACAGCCCTGCAGTCCTTTACACAGGTAGTGCAGGATGGGCGAAAGCGTTTTTCCAGCTTTAATGCTGCTACGCAGGAACAGTATAAAGCCTGCATCAACAATTACATCAAGACGATCCTGCCCTTATGGATGCAGTATCGTAACACCTATATCAGCTTCTGAGGAGGGCTAAAAATGAGTCTGAGCAACTCGAATCAAAAGGCGGCTATGCTCGCCAAAATTGGAACCATCAACAAGGTGGAAGGGTTTGACCCCGCACCGTTTGCTGTGGACTATACGGACCTGGAGAATGGTGAGGTACGTAAGCGCCTCCCGGTCATGATCCAGATGGCTTGGTTCCGCATGGTGTATCCGGAAGGGCGTATTGCTGTTGCTGTATCTCCCGGAAAGGATTGCTTCGTTGCCACCGCTAAAGTATATCCGAGTTATAAGGACGGCGCAGATTGCTATCTTGCCGAAGCGACGGCTTCCCGTGGATACCTGGCAGAGAAGCCTTCTGTTTCGCCCCGTGAATGGGCGCAGACGGCAGCCGTCGGTATTGCGCTGCGTAATGCCGGCTTTGGCCTGCAGTTTTCAATGGCGGGGGATGAGTTTGCAGATACGGCACCCGATGAACTGAACGGCACTGGTAGTCAGCCAAGAACGCCGCCTGAAAGTTCTGCCTTGATGCCCAACCCGGAAACGGCGGAAGAATACACCGCAGGACCCACTTTGGCACCCAAACGGGAACTCACCTTTGAAGAAAAGGTCGAGCAGGCCATGCGTGTCCCTTGCCCGATAACCAAGTACAGCGGAAAAACATTGGGCGATGTACTGCAGATGGACCCGAAAGCGATCCAGTGGTGTGCAACAAAGTTTACTGGCAGTGAAGAAATCCGCAATGCTGCCATGCTGATCTGCGAATACGCACAGCAAAAGACTTTGGCGTGAATCAGAATAAATTCGGGGACGGCGGTTTCGCTGCCGTCCCCGGAAAGGAGGCTGTATGGAAAGGGTCCATATGTGGGACATCATCTCATTACTTGGTATCCCGTATCCTTCATCAGACAAAACTTCGTATTACGTGCAATGTCCTTGCTGTGATGTGGGTTCCCGTAAGAAGCATCTGAACATCAATTTAAGAAAGGAAGTCTTTCGCTGCCCACGCTGCGGAGTTTCCGGCGGAATATTTGATCTCTATGCACTATATACCGGTGTCCCACGCAGCGATGCCCGTGAAGCGATTCTGGACCGAATGGGTGGGCCTGCACCCGGTTCGCATTCTCAGCAGAGCATCCCCCAGAAAGTGGATAAGGAATGCCCACTGACGGATATTGATGCTCGCCACGCAACTTACAGCGCATTGCTCGATAAGCTCACGCTATCTCCTGACCATAGAGAAAATTTACTTGGACGTGGTCTGACAGATGCGGATATTCAGCGGCTGGGATATAAGACAACGCCCGTAGTCGGCATGGGGCAAATCGCAAAACAGCTGCGATCTGATGGCCTATACCTTGCCGGTGTTCCCGGATTTTATCGGGACAGCAGCGACGCTTGGACTTTCATCCATGAAAAGCGTGGCATTCTGATCCCCGTGCGTGACAGCTGCGGCAGGATCCAGGGCTTGCAGATTCGCAGAGACAATGTGGCAAAGCGCAAGTTCCGATGGGTCTCCAGCACTGAGAAAAAGGATGGCTGCAAGGCCGAGGGCTGGACGCATCTTTCAGGCCCAATCCGTCCCGTGATTGTTCTGACAGAAGGCCCTATGAAAGCAGACATCATAAATGCGCTCACCGGCCTCACGGTCCTGGCAGTTCCGGGTGTGAATACTCTGACGCAGCTCGAAATAACGTTGACAGAATTGCGAAGCGAAGGCTTGACGGAAATCAAAACAGCTTTTGATATGGATTTTGCCACCAATCATCATGTGCAGAATGGGTATAACAGCCTGCTTCAGCTGCTTGGCGATATGGGATTCCGGTATGGTACCTATCTGTGGGACCCAGCGTATAAAGGACTGGACGATTATATCTGGGAATATCTTTTCCGGCAAAAACGGTCATCGTGACAAAAAGGGCGAAGCTGCTGCTTCGTCCTTTTTTATGCTCATTTCGCCGTAAAATACGTGTTTTCGTTGTAAATACGTATTCGACGGCCGTGTAATGATAATGAAAACTTAAAGAAACCAGGAGGATCATTTTATGCTTATCGCAATCGATCACGGCAACTATGCCATCAAAACGCCTCGCCACACCTTCGTTTCCGGCCTCGCCGAGCACACGGTCAAGCCGCCTATGGCGGATGAGATCTTGGAATACGACGGGCGGTATTGGACACCCAGCGGGAAGCGCCTGAGCTATATGCGGGATAAGACCCAGGATGAACGCTATTTTATTTTGACGCTACTTGCCATCGCAAAGGAGCTTGAAGATGCTGGGCGATACAACCCCATCGAACAGATTCAGCTGGCTGTCGGCCTGCCGCCTGAGCACTACGGCGTACTCAGAGACAAGTTCGCTAGGTATTTCAAGCGAGACGGCATTATCAAATTCGTCTACAATGAGAAGCCGTACAGCATCACGATTGACAAGGTCATGGTGTTTCCGCAGGCCTATGCCGCTGTTGTACCCCAGAGCAGCATGGTGGTCAATATGCTCCGGGTATTTATCATCGATATTGGCGGCTATACAACGGATGTTCTGCTTCTGAAAAACGGCAAGCCAGACCTTCAGTTCTGCCGGTCTCTGGAAACCGGCATCATCACCATGAACAATGAGATCATCCGGAAGGTGGGTGCGCTCCACGATATGCGTATCGAGGACGAGCACATCAGCGCAGTCCTTTCCGGACAGGAAACGATTTTGCCGGAGGATGTCAAGCAGACGATCCGCAGCGCTACCAGACTCCACGCACAGGATATCCTGAACCAGCTGCGAGAGCTGCAAGTGGACCTCCGCTCCAACCCGGCAGTATTTATTGGCGGCGGGAGCCTGCTGCTCAGACCGTTTTTGGAAGAGTCCCCACTGGTCGCCAAGGCGGATTTTGTGGAATCCCCCAATGCCAATGCCCTCGGATACGAACTGCTTGGCAGAGTGCAGCTATCCCATCGTCCTGTATAAGGGGCGGAGGGATACACCGTGAAAAAAGATGGAAAATACAGGTTCTCTCTGCAATTTGGGGCGGACAGTGAGGAGCAAATCCGTGTAGGGGAACTGCTGGAAAGCCTGGGCAACCGCAAAAGTGCAGTGATTGTTGCGGCACTGAACGATTATATCCATGCTCATCCGGAACTGCAGTCCGACGAACATAGAATAGAGGTCAAACTGTCTGCTGCGTTTGACCAGCATCAAATAGAAGCGTTGGTACGGCATATTGTTGAAGAGCGGCTGTCCGAACTCCACATGACCGAACCGGGGACAGGGCCTTCAACTCCAGAAACCTCTGCGGCTTTGGAGGCAGATATTACGCAGATGCTCAATAACCTGGACATCTTTGATTAAGTGTAAATGGGTCTGCTGACAGTATTAGCAGACCCATTTACTTTTTAGATGGGATAATACAAAGAAAACTCTGAATATCACACTTATAGTGCGTGTATACAATTTATGCTTTCTTCCATTTTGCAAAAGAGTCCACTAAAATATGGTCAAGGAGAAATGTGCAGTGGACTATAAGATTTTAGGACAAAATATCCGGCGGCTCCGTGTTACACAGGAGCTTAGGCAGGAGGATCTTGCGGAAAAGTGCGGGTGCTCTACAAGCCATATCGGTCAAATCGAAAACGGCCGGGTAAAGCCCAGTCTGGAAATGACCGTGCGTATTGCAAATGCATTGAATGCGACGACAGATCAGCTGTTGGCACATGAACTGTCCCATCCGGAAAAAATCTATCTCAAAGAAATTGCCGTGCGGATCGAACAGTATCCCATGTCCAAGCGACTATTGGCCTGCGAGGGCTTTATGACCTATTTGGATTCCCTCGAAAAGTTCAGTAAACCGTAAGGTATAAGCGAGGATACATATGACCAGGTGCAGACCCTAACAGAGAAAATCCGCACTGCTGCCCTTTCAGCACACGCATAGCTGAGCAATCGGCAGCGGCCCTATATTCATACATGAAACGACTGTATCACACATGGGTGTGGTATGGTCGTTTTTTGTTATCTCATTCGGAAGGAGGTGAGTCCGATGTTCTGATCGCTGTGATAATTTTCGTAACGACCAACCACTATTTTATTCACAGCATGCCATCATGGCATGTTGCCTATATTGCCGAAAACCATGCCGTGAGTCGGTATGTTCTCTTCCTGCCGTGGTGGCGTGCCCAAAGGAGGCATGGAAGTGAACCACGGTCAGGAACCCTTGGAACGGGATGCGTTAAAGGCCAAGTTTACCCGTTGGCTTGAAACCGTCATCAAGCGAGCACGAATCGATTATCTGCGGAAATATGAGGACCATCCGGAAATCATATCCTATGAGGATATCCCGGAAGCTGAACGCATTGCCCCATCCCTTGAAGATCAGTGGGATTACGGCGGAAGGAGTCAGACGCCGTATGATTTTGAAGAGGAACGTCTGGCAAAGGCTTTTATGGAGCTTCCACTAAAGCGGCGGCAGGTCATGGAATTGCTGTTTCTGGAAGGAATGAGTGAAGCGGAAACAGCCAGAAGGCTCAACTGCTCTTTGCAATACGTCCGGAACCAGCGGTGCATTGCACTGAAAAAGCTGCGTTCCCGTCTGACAGAAGGCGGTGATGAGAAATGAATGCGGACGAGTTCAGAGACATCCTGCAGGGGGCCATCACGGGAAATCACCGGGATTTGGAGGCCATACTGGAATTGTATATGCCGATGATCGAGCACAATTCCTACCTGTATGGCCGCTTGGATGAGGACCTGAAACAGTACATTCTCATTCACATTGCCCTGAATATCTCCAAATTCAAGATTTGACGTCCATGTCGGCTTCGGAATATCCGGAGCCGACATTTTTTGAATTATTTTTTCGGGCGAGTGTATGGATTGGAAAAACCATCCGTATTTATTGGTGTAAGGCACCCCCGTGCATACATGTTCCTTGAAAACTGAATAGTCCAGAACCGGTACATTCCATCTTCACGGAGCGGCTATCCGTCTGACTGGCAATCAGAACCAAGAGTAATAATATGCGGGTAGCTCCCGCATTTCGCCATGAGGTGAAGCTGGGACAATGATACTCCCGTAACTCACGGCCCGGCCATAAAGAAGGCGGGGAGATGAAATCTCTGTGGACCTGCTCGCCGCAGGCGCCGGGTGGACGTTAAAAATTGAATAACCAAGACCGAAAATGGGAAAATTTATGATACAGAGGAAGGAGTATCCGTATGAATGAGTTTACAGATGTCACCCCGGAAAACGCACCACTCAGAGAGATCACGGATGTTATGATCGACACTTCTATCCCACGCCAAGAGCGGATACGGGACTATGTTCGGCAAATTGGGAATCTGTATCGGTATCTGGATGATGGAGTCGTAGTGGAGATCGGCTACGCCGATACGAAGGTCAGCCTGCAGGACAGGCTCCTGTCCTACGCAAATAATATGGATCGAGCATCAGGGAAATTGTGGTAAATCACGCTGGATCATTGACAAAGCGGTAACTTTTTTGCATAATATATGTGGTCAATGAGCGGGTGGATAGTCAGCCACCCGGACAGGCACCGGAAGCAAATTTCCTGAGAATTCTAGGAGGTTTGTTATGGCGCTTTGTTACAACGAGCAGTTGCTTGATTTAGAGCAGTATTATGATGCCATTGCTTATTACCGTCTTTCCAGGTATGACGGAATGAAGCATGAGAGCAACAGCATTGCGAATCAGCGCAAGCTGGTGCGGGCGTATCTTCAAAAACACCCCAATATTCACTTGGTCGAGGAAGCGCAGGATGATGGCTATACCGGGACGAATTACGACCGCCCCGGTTTTAAGCGTGTCCTGGAAGCAATCCAGTCAAAGCGAGTCAATTGCGTGATTGTGAAGGATCTCTCCAGACTGGGGAGAGAGTATATCGAGACGGGAAAGTATCTTGAAATGATTTTCCCGTCTTTTGGTGTGCGCTTTATTGCCATCAACGATGACGTTGACAGCGAGAACAGCCGTGCCGGTGACGATATTATCATCCCTGTGAAGAACATTATGAATGAGGCCTATTGCCGTGAGCTGTCCCAGAAACTGCGGAAGCAGTTTCGTATCCAGCGCAGCAATGGCGAGTTCTTAGGTGCCTTTGCCAACTATGGGTACTGTAAGTCTCCTGATGATAAGCATAAGCTTGTCGTGGACGATTATGCAGCCGAGGTTGTCAGGGGTATTTTTTCATTGAAATTTCAGGGCTATAGCCAGCAGGCTATTGCAGATTTTCTGAACAGAGAGCAGGTCTTGTCCCCTGCGGACTACAAGAAAAGTCTCGGCCTGAACTACAAAACCGGGTTCAAAACGGAAGCCGTTTCAAAATGGAGCGCCGTCACAGTCACCAGAATTTTGACGAATCCCATCTATATCGGAACGCTGGTACAGGGCAAGCGTGGAACACCCAACTACAAAATCAAAAAATTACGGATGCGGGACGAGAAAGATTGGGTAGTCGTTGAAAATAATCACGAACCCATTATTGACCTGCTGACCTTCAATATCGTGCAGCAAATGCTGAAACGAGATACCCGCACTTCACCGAAGAAAGATATTGTGTATCCGTTGTCCGGCATGGTCTTCTGTGCAGACTGCAAAGCCTCTATGCTGCGCAAAACAGTCCACCGGGGGAAGCGAACGTTCAGCTATTATGTTTGCTCGGCAAATAAAAAGGGCAATGGGTGCAGCAGTCACAGCTTTGAACAGGGCAAATTGGAACAGACCGTCCTCAGAGCGATCACCAAGCACATCGAGGTCATATTGGATACGGATGCACTTCTGAAATCTATGGGGCAGGTCAGCATTGAAAACGCCCGTATCAAACGGCTGGACCTTGCCATTGTCCAGAAGAACAGCGAGTTGGACCGCTGCAAGGATTTTCGCATGAAACTGTATGAGGCTCTGAACGATAACCTGATCGACCGTGATGAATATGAGAAAATGCGGAGCAAATACACCAATATGATCAGCGAAGCCGAAGCAGCTGTTCGCAAGCTGGAGGAGGACCGAGAGAAAACATTGTCCTCGGCAGCACCAAGAGATTGGATGGCATCCATTGCCAAATTCAAAGGGATCACAGAACTCACCAGAGAGGTCGTCGTGACGTTGATCGACAGGATCTATATTTTTGAGGACAAGCACATTCGAATCGATTTTAATTTCAGGAACGAACTGGCCTATTACCAAGAGATTCTACAGCAGCAGGAGGTGAGCTGAAATGGCCAGAAAAAGCCGAGCACAGCCGCTTCCGATAGAACTGCTTCTGGAAATGGCTCTCTGGAAGGCCGGATTGTATACCCGCATCTCCGTAGAGGACGGAGACAATACGGAACAGAATTCCATTGGAAACCAGATAAAAATCGGGAACCACTTTATCGCCGGTGCAGACGATATCCGTCTTGTGGACACATATTCTGACAACGGCTATACAGGGATGAATTTTGAACGGCCCGGTTTTCAAAGACTGCTTGCAGATATCCGGGCCGGTAAGATCAACTGTGTTATCGTAAAGGATATATCCCGACTGGGCAGGCATTTCGTTATGACAAGCAACTATGTCGAACGTATTTTCCCGGAATTGGGTGTGCGGCTGATCTGCATCAATGACGAATATGACAGTTCCGATGCTGATGCGGATGCCTCCGCTCTGACGCTTCCCTTGAAAATGGTGATGAACGATTACTATGTCAAGGATATATCCAGAAAGATCCGTTCATCGATCCACGCCAAAATGGGCAGTGGGGAATATCTTCCCGCCTCCGGCAGCATTCCCTACGGATATATGCGAGACCCGGAAAACAACACCTTTGCAATAGACACCGAAACGGCGCCGATCGTTTTACGGATATTTCAGATGCGGGCAGATGGCATCAGCTTCAACGGAATATGTCGTACTCTGAATGCAGAAGGCATCCCCTGCCCTGGGAAGCTGCGCTACGACCGAGGCCTGACAAACGCACCCAAATACAAGGATGCAGTGTGGATACGGGGTACTGTTCGGAAGATCATCCAAGACAGAGTGTATATCGGCTGCAGGGTCCACGGGAAAATAAGCCGCAGCAAGGTGGGACTTGATAAACAGTCTCGTCCCGAAGATGAATGGACGGTCATTCAGGCCGCTCATCCAGCGCTTGTGTCCGACGAGCTGTTTGAGTACGTCCAGCAAATCAATGCTGAAGAACTTGAAAAGCGCAGGCAATACGCCCGAAGGAACGACTTTCAGGATGACTATCGGGAATTGTTCCGTGGTCTCATCTACTGTGCAGACTGTCATAGTTCCATGTCCGCAGGGAAAGGCTGTGCGAGAATTGGCGCCAACACACCAAGCCGCATCTTTTACGACTGCAACACCTACCGATATTCTGAGCATACCCGCTGTGCAAGTCATTATGTCAGGCAGGAGCAGATCTATTCCGTCGTCAAAAATGCGCTGGATCAGCAGGTAAAGGTCGCTGTGGATATTGAGCAGCTGGTCGCAGCAACAGACAATTTGCCCAATGGACGGCGCACATCGGAGACTGCAGGCAGGCTCGCACAGATTTCCCAGCAGCGAAAGAAGTTGGAAGGAAAAATCGAACAGCTTCTCATCGACCTTACGGACGGTCTCATCAGCCGGGACGAGTATGTGTATATGAAGGAAAAGTACACACAGCAGATGGCAATATCTATGGATGAGGAAGAAAAAGCACAGGCACAAGAGGCTGCGCTTCACGAATCTCTTTCCGCCGTACAGACTTGGCTTTATGCCATAAAAATGTACCGGGCATTGCCTGAGCTGAATCAGGAAGTTTTGAGACTGCTCATCAAAGAGATCCTTATCTATAAGGGCCGGCATATCCAAATCGTTTTTAATTACGCCGATCCATACAAACTCATTGCCAAGCTGCAAAACCACATGGAGGAGGTGCGAAACGTTGTCTGACTTATCAGCGTCACTGTTGACTGATTTGATAGATATATCCTATCTGCGTTTGTCAAAGGAAGATGGAGATGTCGAATCCGGCAGTGTCGAGGAAAGCTGCAGCATTCAATCGCAGCGAACCTGCATTCGCAAATACCTTCAGGACAACGGAATGTCGGCAGATGATTTTCAGGAAATCGTAGACGATGGATACAGTGGAACATCCATGCACCGGCCCGGAATGGAGCAACTGCTGAAGCTGGTGGAATCCGGACGTGTCCGTACCATCATCGTGCGTGACCTTTCCCGCTTCGCCAGAAACTACTTGGAGGCTGGCCACTATCTGGAATTTGTATTCCCAGCCTATAATGTCCGCTTTATATCCATAAACGACCAGTTTGACAGTGCAGAAATCGGAGAGTCAACAGGAGGACTCGAATTGGCTATCCGGAATCTGATCAACCAGATGTACAGCAGAGATATTTCCAAGAAGATCAAAAGCGCCGTTGATTTGAAGAAACTCAGCGGGGAATTCGTCTATGGGACAGCCCCGTATGGCTATAAGAAGGGTGAAGTCAGAAACACGATCGAGGTTGATGAAAACGTAGCCCCCATTGTCAGACAAATTTTTAAGTGGGCATCGGAAGGTATCACTGTGACCAATATCGCAAGGAGACTGAACGAGGAGGGCATACCAACTCCATCTGTCTACCTTGCCAAGGTCAGGGGGAACTATAAGACCCGCTCCACATGGAATTACGAGTCCATCCGCAATATTCTCCTGAACCGGATCTATACCGGGGATACCGTTCCCTTTAAGTCTCATGTTGTGCGTGTGGGCAGTGATCTTGTTCGGCCGGTTCCACCGGAGCAACAGCAGGTCATCCCCAATACGCATGAGGCAATTATCAGCCGGGAGCTTTATTACCAAGCGCTGACCGTGGTCAAATCCGTCAAAAAGAGTAAAGGCGTAAAATCAGATAACCCCTTTACTTCTCTTCTTGTGTGCGGCTGCTGTGGGAACCGCCTCAGCAAAGGGAAGGCATCGAACAAGAACTGGCTTTGCGCCATGCACCGGTATGCTCCCAACACAGATTGCAAAAATGTCCGCATTGAAAATGACAGGCTCGAACAAATCGTCCTGCACGCCATCACTGTACAATGTAAATTGCTGGATGCGAAGATCCAGTCCATCAAGGCGGAAAGCAGCACCGTGAAATCCAGTGACCAAATTCTTCGCAAAGAATGCCAGCAGCTGCGGAAGCAAATCGACCATGTCCAAGTTGAGAAAATGGATCTCTACGAAAAGTATATGTCCGGCGAAATAACGAAGGACACATACCTGGAGGATAAGAGAACACTGGTAGAACAAGAGGAACAGCTAAAAGCGCAGTTCGTAATGGCCGAGCAGAAGCAGGCGCTGCTCGCAGAGCGGATAAAGGTGAGCACGGAGCAAATCACAGCAGCAGGCAGAATAACGCCGTACCACTCCGTCACGAAGCTCACGCAGGGGCTTGCGAGGGAGCTTATCAAAAGGATCGTCATCAAGCCAAACGGTGGAGTCCAAATCGAATGGAACTTCTCCGATGAGCTCTCAGGCATGATAGATTTCCCTGAAATCAGCGCAAAAAAGCAGGCTGTATAGCAAAAAAGTGTTGTCCCTATCTTGACACAACCATGAGCGGCAGCCCCATCATCCAGAACGGGCGCTTTGTGGGGGCTGTGACCCATGTGCTGGTGAACGACCCCTCCCAGGGCTACGGCATCCTGCTGGAGCATATGCTGGAGGCGGTGGGATAACAGAACCGGCCAATTTTATGGCGGTAAAACGCGTATTGCGATTATAGAAAAGAACATGCGTGCCGGGATATCCGAAGAAATGCCTGCATTTCCTCCGGGTATCCCGGTTTTTCGGGGGAAAAGCCATATTTTCTTATACAAATTCTGAGTGATGTCCAAATAGCTGCGGCGGCCTGTGGAACGCATGGTCGACTGTCTGAAAGTTCACAATATGAATAACGGAATGCATGAGAAGAAAACATAACAGCACATTGCACAAAAATATACAAATATTTTTCTCCTATGCCACATGTGTCTGTACAGGTTGACAAAGCCATAAAGGCGTGTTAAGCTGGATTCAACGATCCGATGGACGGACGCATGACGCCGAATTTGCGGCCTGCCGATGCAGTTGGCGGCAGGTTGCGGAGACGGCCCGGCGGCCCCATCGGACGACCACCAAGGACCACCATGGAAAAGAAAGAGAAGAAAAGGAGAAAACTATGCAGCACAAAAGATCCCGTCTGACGACGAAGATCCTGGCGTTTGTCCTGATCCTCGCTCTCGTATTCCCCGCATCTGCGTTCGCAAGCGTCGCAGACGTGGCGAAGGACACTCGTTCCCCCGGAAAGTCCTTGGCAAATACCTATCCCGCATACACCGACATCGAATGGCAGATCTCCCTGGCGGAGAATGCCCAGGCAATGGTCACCGTTCCTACCAACATGACGGAGGAAGAGCTGGGTACCGCTTTGGGCGGCGACCTGACCCTGTCCCTGGACCGCGACAGCACCCGGGGCTATCTGAATCCTGAAAAATTCCCCTATCCCTACCAGGGCGGTGCTCTGGACACCTGGATGACCCAGTGGACGAAGGACAAGCAGCCCCAGAACCTGTTCCGCGTTACGGAGATGGGCATTTCCGTCGATGAGGCAGGCAAGGTCTCTCTGAAGCTGTGGATCGACATCAACTGCTACTTCGGCAACCGCTCCGGCAACGTGGATTACAGCGCTCCGCACAGCAACGGCGGTGCGTATCTGGACCTGTGCGGCTACTATACCCTGAATGTGACCGCCGGTGACGAGGCGGTAGGCTCCATTCACACCAAGATTGTTCCCTATGACAGCTTCCGTACCGTGTATGAGCTGTATGACGACATCGACGCCCTGGCCGCCACGGATACCGACCTATATGTGGCCAAGGAGTCCATGGGCCAGACCACCGTGGACGGCTACGACATGCCTTATCTGATCGTTGCCGACTCTAAGGAGTCTGTGGACAAGTGGCTGGCATACACCGACCTGGTGGAGTCCGATCCCGACCTGGTGCTGACCAAGCTGGCCAACGGCGACTTTGACGATCTGCGGGTCCCCATGTTCGCCTCCAACGTCCACTCCAACGAGAATGCCGCCGTCAATGGTATCCTGGAGTTTGCCCACCTGCTGCTGGAGAATGAGACCATCAGCGTCAACACCCTGGAGGGCTTCACCGACGCCGGTAAGGAGCTTCTGGCCCAGGAGATGGCCAAGCAGAACGTGGCCGTTCCCGAGCAGATCAAGAATTTTGCCTCCTACATTGGCTTTATCCGCGGCGAGAATGGCTATAAGGCCAACGGCAGCCTGTATTCCGGCCAGCTGGACCTGGAGGAGTATTACAACGTTAAGAATAATGAGGTCAACGTCAAGGAACTGCTGGGCGACGTGTTCATGGTCATCGTTCCCGAGCAGAATATCGAGGGTTACGAGCACATGACCCGTACCACCAGCCAGGGCTATGACCCCAACCGTGACGAGGCCAACCAGACCCTGTTTGAGGATGCCAACGCCATGGCCCTGGTGAATAAGTTCAACCCCATGGTGTTCACCGAGATTCACGGCCGCGTGGAGGCCATGCTCATCGAGCCCTGCACGCCTCCTCACGAGCCCAACTATGAGTACGACCTGATCGCCAAGCAGTTCATCCAGCTGGGGGAGGCCGTGGGTATGGGCGCCATCGCCAACAACCCCGAGCACAACAGCTTCGAGATGCCCCACCGCGATTACCTGCGTGTGGACAACGATTCTCCCTCCGGCGTGGCCTGGACCGAGCCCTGGGATGATATGACCACCGCCTACGGTTCCCAGTTCCCCGTCCTGATCGGCACCGCCGGCATCACCTGGGAGCTGCCTGTGTACAGTGACGTCGCCTCCGAGCTGGTGGTGCCTTACGGCCTGATGACCCAGGCCATGTACATCCAGGCCAACAAGATCACCATGCTGGAGAACCAGGCCAAGCTGTTCTCCCGCGGCGTGAACAACACCAATTCCAACGAGCTGGTGGCTCCTTGGTACGTGGACCAATATGACCGGCCCGGCACCCAGACTGAGCTGATGCGCCCCGTGTACGATGGCGAGGGCCAGAACGGCAACTTCTATCCCGAGTGCTATATCATCCCCATGGACAGCGCCAACCAGAAGAATCTGTATGACGCCGCCGCCGAGATGAAGTACCTGACCCGCAACGATGTGAAGGTCAACGTGGCCAGCAAGGAATTCACCTATGACGGCGTGACCTATCCCGCCGGTACCATGGTGGTGTCCATGTATCAGGCCAAGCGCTCCCTGGCCAACAGCCAGCTGTTCGACGGCACCTTCATCAACGTCTGGCAGGGCCTGTACTCCGAGAGCTTCGCCCAGCGCAGCAACGCCCGGGGCTATGACCGCGTCATCGTGGCGGAGCCCGCTGCCTACAAGACCATCATGGCCGCCTGCCCCGAGACCATCAACTATACCCAGGCTCTGACCTATCTGGCTGCCTTCGCCACCCAGTTTGAGGGCGTGGAGAATGCCGACGTCATCATCGACAACGTGTCCAACGACTCCGCCGCCGCTGTCAATGCGCTGCTGCGGGCCGGCAAGACCGTGGCCATGATCACCGAGGGCAGCGAAAAGGGCAACTTCGTCTGCTCCTATGAGGACTTCATGACCGTGGCCAAGGACTATGTCCTCACCGCCACCGGCGTGTACGGCGCCGGCATCAAGGCCGCCGTCATCCTCAATCCCCAGGTGTACCTGCCCGGCAAGCCCGCCGACAACACCTCCGGCTACGTGGAGACCACCCTGCGCTCCGGCTCCTATAACTACCGCTTCGACTGGCTGGCTCTGACCGCCATGGGCTTCACCATGACCGATGACCTGACCAAGGCCAACGTCATCGTGGGCTCCCGCGCCCTCAGCGACGACGCCCTGGCCGCCGTGAAGGCCGGTACGCCTTACATGGGCTACAGCACCGGCGCCATCAGCGGATCTGCCTTCATGCAGGAGCTGGGCGTGGAGATCTCCTCCTGCGACAAGGGTACCGACTTCCTGGGCCGGGTGGTATATCCCAACAACACCCTGGTCAACGCCACCTATATCAACGAGGGTGACGACGTGATGTACGAGTACGGCACCAACTGGTTCACCAAGATCCCCGAGGGCGCTACCGTTCTGGTGCAGAACGCCGGCAAGGATCCCCTGCAGGGCTGCATCTGCCTGACCGATGAGGAGCTGACCGCTCAGTTCAACCAGTACAACAACGGCGTGGTGGGCTTCGAGTATCAGAACGGCGACCTGGACATCGCTCTGTTCGCCAACGTCCTGAACCACAAGATCCACCAGACCGATGAGTACACCTTCATCAGCAACTTCATCTTCTCCCGCAGCCTCACTGAGACGGCCTACGAGGGCGTTGCCCAGCCCGAGAATCCCGATCCCGTGAACCCCGGCAAGCCCGAGGAGCCCGGCAAGCCCGATGTTCCCAAGACCGGCGACTCCTCCAACATCATCCTCTGGGTGCTGGCCGCTTCCTTCAGCTGCGTGATGATCCCCGCCGCTGTGACCCTGAAGCGCAAGGCCCGTTGACCCACCTATAAGGAAGGGACCGCAGCCCTGCCCAACCGGCTGTGACAGCCTTCCTTATACGCCAGCTGCATAAGCAAAGGCCCCGGACTTTCATCCGGGGCCTTTGCCGTGACTGTCAAAAAAGCAAAGCTCTTTTTATCAGTGATTCTTCTGATAGATGTCCCACAGGCCCTCCATCAGCAGATACTTGTCATAGAGCACCTTGTTGCGGCAGTAGCGCACGATCACCGGGGCATTGCTGCCGGTGGCCACGATGGTGGGGGTCTCCCCCTGGGGCAGAACCTCCCGGATGCGGTCGATGACGCCGTCCAGCATCCCGGCGGTGCCGTAGACAATGCCGGAGCGCATGCAGTCCTCGGTGTTTTTGCCGATGAGGCTCTTGGGGTGCTGCAGGGAGATGTCCGGCAGCTGGGCGGTGTGGTCCGACAGGGCGTCCAGGCTCAGCCGCACCCCGGGGAACATCAGGCCGCCCTCATAGCTGCGCCTGCTGGAGATATAGGAGATGGTGGTGGCGGTGCCCATGTCGATCATGATGATGGGGGTGGGGTACTTGTCCAGGGCGGCCACGGCGCCTGCCACCAGGTCGGCACCCAACTGGTTGTGGATCTCCATGCGGATGTTGAGCCCGGTTTTGACCCCGGGGCCCACGATCATGGGGGGCTTTCCCAGCAGGCGGGTCAGGGCCTTGGCCATCATGAAGTTGATGGGCGGCACCACGCTGGAGAAAATGGCACCGCTGACGTCACGCAGGTCGAATTGATACAGGGAGAAGATGTTCATCAGGTCGATGCTGATCTGATCCGCCGTTTTCCGGCTGTCGGTGTCGATGGAGGACAGAAATTTCAGGTCCCGTTTCTGGTCGAACAGCCCCACGGAGATGTTGGAATTGCCGATATCAATGGCCAAAAGCATGGCAGAAGCCCCCTTTCCATTCCTGTCTATTCTACCACGCATGGCCCGCTTTGGCAACCGGGAACGCAAAAAACGCCCGGGTCAGTCCTCCACCAGGCCTATGAGCAGGCTGCCGTCCCGCACCGACACGGTGATGGGGCGGCCCACAAAGTGGTTGCTGACGCCCAGAGGAAACTCCGCCGTCAGCACCGCGTGGTGCAGGGGATACTGGCCTCCCTGGATGCTGACGTCCCTGGCGTCGGCCCCCAGGCAGAACACGGACAGAATGCCCCGGTCCCGGGCGGGGAAGGTGACGGTGCCGCCGCATACGGCGGTGTACCGCTCCCCCTGGCCATACAGCCAGCCCTGAGCTCCCCGCCGGGCCAGGTACAGCAGGGCCTGGAAATTGGCGATGGTGTGGTCCGTCCGGCGGCCGCCCATGCCGCCGTAGATGTGAAACTCCGTTTCCCCGCGCTCCAGCCCGGTTTTCACCGCCAGCATGGTGTCGGTGTCGTCCTTCTCCACCGGCACCCGGAGAATGTTGGGGAAGTCGGGCTGGGTGCTGAGGGAGTCGAAATCCCCCAGCAGCAGGTCCGGCGTGATGCCGGCCTTGCGGCAGGCCAGCCAGCCGCCGTCGGCGGCGATGATGAAGTCGCCGGCCCGGGGACAGCGGTCCAGGCCGTAAAAGCTGCCTGCACCGAAAATATAGCATGCCATAGTGTTTCCTCAGTCGTGATGATGGTGGGGCGCTTCGGCGGCGGTGTTTTCCTTGCCGGTAAGCTCCCGGGGGGTGATCCGGATCACCTTTGTGGCGGGGCCGTATTTTTCCACGGACTCCGTGAAGCGGCCCATGCCCTTGGGGTCAAAGGCGGAGCACAGCAGAAGCAGGGCCCGGGTCCACTCGCCCTGGTCCGTCACCACCTCCGCCCGGCCCCGCAGAACGGCGCTGGCATAGGCCATGGTGAAGGCGTTGGGCACCGCCGTGGCGTGGGACACCGCCGACAGGCACACCTCTGCGCCGTCCTTCAGAAGCTCCCACTTTTCTCCGGCTTCGGCGCAGTGGAAATAGACCACATGGTACTCCTCGTCCACGGCCTGGTTCACCGGCACGGCGTAGGGGCGGCCCTGGCCGTCCGTCAGGGACAGGGTGGCGTAGGGGGCCTTTTTCAGCACCTCCCAGGCAAAGCTCCGGTCCCGTTCTCTGTCTTTTCTTCGCATGTTTCTTCCTCCTTTGCCGCCGGGCGGCTGTTTACAGTTTGCACCAAAAGGCATGGTTTGTCAACGGCGGCATACCATGGAAGCAGGAAATTTTTTCGGAAAGGAACTGCCTGCCATGACTTATCCCTATATCCTGCCGCCGCTGCCCTATGCCCCGGCGGCTCTGGAGCCAAACCTGGGGCGCTCGTCGGTGCGGCTACACCACGACGCGTTCTTTGCCGCCTATGTGGACCGGCTCAACGGGGCGTTGGTGCCCTGGACCCAATATCAGGACTGGCCGCTGGAGCGGCTGCTGCTGCACTGGTGCCAGCTGCCCCGGACCCTGGGCCAGGCGGTGCGCCGCTATGGCGGGGGCGTGTATAACCACGGGCTGTATTTTTCGTCCCTGGCCCCGGCCCGGACCACCAAGCCCTCCGGGGAGCTGCTGGCGGAGGTGGAGCACAGCTTCGGCTCCATGGAGGGGCTGCACCGCAGCCTGAAAAACGCCGCCATGAGCGTGTTCGGCAGCGGATGGGTGTGGCTGGTGTGCTGCTCCGGGGGGCTGCAGGTCACCTGCACCGCCAACCAGGACACGCCGCTGCCCCTGTGGCCCCTGTTCAACGTGGACCTGTGGGAGCACGCGTTTATCCCGGACTATGAGAACCGGCGGGAGGACTATGTGGAGGCGGCGCTGGCCATCATCGACTGGGACGCGGCCTCCCGCCGGTTCCGGCAGCGGACGGCAGGGAAGGGGGAGTGAAGCGCAAAACGGGCGGGGCTTCGGCCCTGCCCGTTTGAGACTGTTCAAAAAGGGCGTTGCCCTTTTTGAACAAAAGGCTTGCAGACTGAGAAGTATTCTTTGCCAGGTACATGCCCCGGCAAAAAATGATTCCATTTTATTTGCCGCCTGCGGACGGCAAACTCTGCGAGGCCTTTTTGACAAGCTGAGATGCAGGCACCCGTTTCACGGATGCCTGCATCGGGAGCATGATGTATCAGTCCATCGCCGGGCGCTCGTCGCCCATGAAGAACACCGCCACGGTGCCGGGGCCGCTGTGGGACCCGATGATGGTGCCGATGTCGCACAGGCGGATCTTGCCCCGGAGCCTGGGGAACCGCTCCTCCAGAGCGTCGATGAGCATCTGCGCGTCCTCCGGGCACTGGGAGTGGCACACGAAGCAGCGCTGGTCATAGTCCCGGCCGCCCTGGGCGTGCTCCTCCATGGCGTTTACCGTGGCCTCCACGGCCTTCTTCTTGCCCCGGACCTTGCCGTAGGCCTTGATGGCCCCCTTGTCGTCCAGCCGCATAATGGGGCAGATGTTCATGATGGTGGCCACCATGGCCGCCGCGCCGGACACCCGGCCCGTGCGCCGGAACTGGGTCATATCGGAAGAGAAGAACTGGTGGTGCACCTTGTTGCGGTTCCGCAGCACCCACTGGGCCGTCTCCTCCAGGGTGGCCCCGGCGTCCCGCATATCCGCCGCCGTATCCACCAGCAGACCGTAGCCGGAGGAGGAGCACAGGGAGTCGACGACCACGATCTTCTTGTCGGGATACTTCTCCTGCAGCAGCTTTCCGGCGGCCTGGGCGTTGTGCACCGAGCCGGACTGGCCGGAGGTGAAGGCAATGTGCAGCAGGTCGCCCTTTTTCAGCTGCTCCTCAAAGAAATCCAGATAATCGGCCACGTTGATCTGGGACGTCTGGGGAAGCTGGCCCGCCTTCAGGAAGCCGTAAAACCGGGGCAGAGCCGCCGGATCCCGGCCCATATCGTCCACATACTCCTGGTCACCCACCACATAGTGGTAAAACAGCACCGGGATGTCCCGCTGGGCCATGTACGCATAGGGCAGGTCTACCGTGGAGCAGCAGCTCAGTACAAATTTCCGTTCCATATCCTTTCTCCCTTTCGATTGAATAGAACTTAGTATACATATTATACCAAAATTGGATGAAAAGTCAAACCTTCCGCCCTATACATCCGGGGCGCATTGTCCAGACGGAAAAAACGGGGGCCGCGGCCCCCGTTTTTTTACTGCGCTCAGTCGTCCTGCTCTGCCTGATGCTCCAGCACGGAGCCGGTGGCAGCGTCGATGACGTATTCATATTCCATTCCGCCGGACTTGAACTCCACCTCGTACACGGCGCGGCCATTCTCGTTATCCCATTCCACCTGAAGCTCCTGCACCTGGCCTTCGGACAGGCCCGCGTGCCGCAAGGCAGCGCTCTTGGCGGCCTGGGCGCCAATGTCGGAGGTACTGCTGCTGCGGGGGTTCTCCTTCTCGTAATCCAGCACAGAGCCGCTGATGGCGTCCACCGTGACCTCATAGGCGGCGGTGTCGGTGTGGAACTCCAGCTCGTACTCCCAGCGGCCGTCGTCATAGTCCCGCTCCGCCTTGGTAAACGTGGCGGAGGACAGGCCCGCGTGCTTCAGCGCGGCGCTCTTGGCGGCCTCCATGCCAATGTCACCGGATTGGTTCACGGGAGCGGAGAGCTTCACGTTGGCCGGGCCGCTGAGCACCTGGCCGGTGTAGGCGTCCACCCGATATTCCAGCTCGCCGTGACCGGGGACCTCCAGCTCCACCTCATAGTGGGCGGGTGTCTCGTCCAGCTCCGGGTCCACATCCGCGTCGGCCACATCCGCCGTGGTCAGACCCGCATAGTTGGCTGCCGCCTCCAGAGCCGCCGTCATGCCGATGGGCATCCCCGGGGCCCCGGCCTCGATCAGGTCCCGCAGCTCCTCCACGGACAGCTTTGCCAGCCCCTCGAAGGTCAGGCTGCTGTTGAGGGCCATGGCCTGCCGGATCAGGGCGGCCTTGCCGGTGGAAATGTGGTTGGCCTTGGCCAGCTTTTCCAGGTCCTTGTCCTGCTGCACCGTCTGGCTCAGGACAGCGGCCTGGGAGTCGCCCAAAGCGCCGCCCGCAACACTGGTCAGCTCCTGCTGAAGACGCTGAGCCCGGGCCTGGTCCTTATCCTCCACGGAAATGAGAATGGCGGAGGACAGCGTGTCCAGATATCCGCACCGCACCAGGCTGCCCACAATGGCGTTGACGGCCACATCCGCCTTGACGCCCTTCAGGTCCCGGCCTCCGTCCATATCCGCCAGCACGGCGGCGGCCTCGTCGTTGAGGGCCTGGCAGGACACCACCTTTTCCCGGCTGTTCACCCGCAGCTCGATGCTGGGGTTCACGTCCAGGGACACCACAGACGTTACGGCGTGGGCCTGCTGCACCAGCAGACCGCCGCCGCCCAGCAGCAGCACCGCCAGGCAGGCCGCCACCGTCTGCATCCATTTCTTCATTCGGTTATTCTTCTTTTTCATAGGGACTACCGTTCCTTTCCGCTCTGTACAGCGGGAGAGCACGCCGTCCACGTCGTCCGGCGCGGTCTTGTCCAGCGCGGCGGAAAGCCTGCGTTCCATCTGATCGTTGGTCATCGGGCGTCATCTCCTTCCATGTAAGCTCGCATCTTTTTCAATGCTCTGTGATATTTTGACAGGACGGTCGCCAGGGGCAGGCCCAGCGCCTGACCGATTTCCCGGTGCTTCAGGCCCGCCGTGTGCAGCAGGACGATCCGCCGCTCCTCCTCTCCCAGCACCGCCAAGGCGTCCTGCAGAAGCAGCCGCTCCTGGCTGTCCAGCCCCGGGCAGTTGTCGGGGATGGCGTGCCACTCCTGGTCCTCCATGGTCACCTGACGGCTCTCCCGCCGCAGGTGCATCAGGCACAGATTCCGGCACACCGCCAGGATCCACCCCACAGGCGAGCCTGTGGGCCGGTACTGTCCCGCCGTGTCCCAGATGTGAACGAACACATCCTGGGTCAGGTCCTGGGCGTCGTGGGCATTGCGGAGATAGGACAGGGCCAGACCGTACACCGCCGTTCGGGTGCGGCGATATAGTTCGGCCAGATCGTCTTGGCTTCCTGCGGCCACTCCCGAAAGCAGCCGCCGAAGCTCCTGGACCTCCTCCGCAGGGAGGGATGAAGTTGTGTTGTCAATCCTGTGCAGCATCTCTTTTGTCTCCTGTCATCTGGATAATGCACGGCAAGGCGGTTTTATTGCGTCCCCCGAAAAAAATTTTCCAAAATTTTTTCTTTTATTGTATCACGGGGCCCGGTGAATTTCCAGCTTGTCAAAAAATTCTTTTTTGACAAGCCGCGTGCGTCTCTTTCTGCTCCTTGTACAAAAGAATAAAAAGAGGTATAATAAAACGGATCAAACGAATTAGGAGGTCCCTTCCATGAAGCTCATGGTCCTGGACGGCAACAGTATATTGAACCGCGCCTATTACGGCATCCGCCCCCTGTCCACCCGGGAGGGGCTGTATACCCATGCGGTATACGGCTTCATCACCACCCTCCAGCGCCTGCTGGACGAGGAAAACCCGGAGGCCCTGTGCGTCACCTTTGACCGCCGGGAGCCCACCTTCCGCCACCGGGCGGACGCGGATTACAAGGCCCAGCGCAAGCCCATGCCCCCGGAGCTGGCCATGCAGCTGCCGGTGATGAAGCAGGTGCTTTCGGCCATGTCCGTGCCCTGCTATGAGCTGGCGGGGTACGAGGCCGACGACCTCATCGGCACCATCAGCCGCAAATGCCAGGCGGCGGGGTGGGACTGCGTCATCGTCACCGGCGACAAGGACAGCCTCCAGCTGATCACCGACCGCACCAAGGTGAAGCTGGTGTCCACCCGCATGGGCCAGACCACCACCAAGGATATGACCCCGGAGACCTTCCGGGAGCAGTACGGCTTCGACCCCATCCACATGATCGACCTGAAGGCCCTGATGGGCGACACTTCGGACAACATTCCCGGCGTGCCGGGGGTAGGGGAAAAGACCGCCATGGCCCTGGTGCAGCAGTACGGCGACATAGACGCACTGTACCGCCGCCTGCCGGATATCGACGCCAAGCCCAACGTCATCCGCAAGCTGACGGAGGGGGAGGAGTCCGCCCGCCACAGCTATTGGCTGGCCACCATCGTCACCGACGCCCCCCTGGACTTTGACCCGGCGGAAAATCTCCGCCGGCCCTTCCGCCCGGAGCTGTACGACCTGTTCCTGCGGCTGGAATTTCAGAAGCTCATTGACAGATATCACCTGCGGCCCCACCAGGAGACGGCAGAGAAGCCCGAGGTTACCGCTGCGGTGGTCCCCATCCGGACAGAGGACCAGGCCCGGGACCTGCTGGCCCAGTGGCGGCAGGCGGAGTCTGTCACCGTATACGCGGTGCCGGACCTGTCCGCCCTTTCCGTCCAGTGGGACGCCGGGGAGAATGCCTCCTGGGCGGCGGAGCTGTGGACCGGGGACTATCAGGGGGACTGGCAGGCCCTGCTGGCGGCGCTGTTTGCCGCCGATATCCCCAAGGTGTCCCACAACGTGAAGGATCTGATGCGGACGCTGCTGGACGGCGGCCTCCCGGCGGAGGGCTTCGTGTTCGACACCGCCCTGGCGGCCTATTTGCTGGACGCCACCGCCGGGAAATACGACCTGCCCCGGCTGTTTGTGTCGTATTTCAACCAGGAGCTGCCAAAGCCCGTCCACCTGGAGCCGGAGGCCTTCTCCCTGCTGGGAGACCGGTCCGCCGCCTGGGCGTCGCTGCGCAGCTATGGCGCGGCGATAGAGGCCCTGCATGGTGTGTTGCTGCCCCGGCTCCGGGAACAGGGCATGGAAAAGCTGTACTTCGATGTGGAGCTTCCTCTGTGCCGGGTGCTGGCGGATATGGAACGCAGCGGCTTCCTGGTGGACGGCGGGGCCCTGGCCCGGTTCGGTGCGGACCTGTCCGACACCATCCGCCAGCTGGAGCAGCGGATTTACGCCGCCGCCGGGCAGCAGTTCAACATCAATTCCCCCAAGCAGCTGGGAAAGGTCCTGTTTGAGGACCTGGGCCTGCCCCACGGGAAAAAGACCAAAACCGGCTGGTCCACCAACGCCGACGTGCTGGAGAAGCTGAAGGACCACCCCCTGGTGGCGGACGTGCTGACCTACCGGCAGTATGCCAAGCTGAAAAGCACCTATGCCGACGGCCTGCTGAAGGTCATCGACCCGGATGGCCGCATCCGCACCAGCTTCCAGATGACGGTAACGGCCACCGGCCGCCTGTCCTCCACGGAGCCGAATCTTCAGAACATCCCCACCCGCACGGACCTGGGCAGCAAAATGCGGGAGATGTTTGTGGCGGCCCCGGGCCATGTGCTGGTGGACGCCGACTATTCCCAGATCGAGCTGCGGCTGCTGGCCCACATCTCCGGCGACACCGCCATGCAGCAGGCCTTCCTGTCCGGCGCGGACTTCCACACCGTCACCGCCGCCCGGGTGTTCCATGTGCCCCAGGACCAGGTGACCCACCAGATGCGCTCCCGGGCCAAGGCTGTGAACTTCGGCATTGTCTATGGCATTTCCGCCTTCTCCCTGTCCCAGGATATTGGCGTCACGATGCAGGAGGCCAAGGAGTATATGGACCGGTATTTTGCCACCTATACCGGGGTGAAGCAGTATATGACGGACGTGGTGGACAAGGCCCAGGAGCAGGGCTATGTGGAGACCCTGTGGCACCGCCGCCGGGCTTTGCCGGAGCTGAAAAGCTCCAACTTCAATATGCGGTCCTTCGGCGAGCGGGTGGCCCTGAATATGCCCATCCAGGGCACGGCGGCGGACATCATCAAGCTGGCCATGGTCCGGGTCCACAGCCGCCTGGACCGGGAGGGCCTGGCCGCCCGGCTGATCATGCAGGTCCACGACGAGCTGATCGTGGAGTGTCCGGAGGAGGAGGCCCCCCGGGTGGAGGCCCTTTTGCAGCAGGAGATGCAGGGCGTGGCGGAGCTGTCCGTCCCCCTGCTGGCGGAGGCCCACACCGGCCGCAACTGGCTGGCCGCCAAGGGCTGATATTGCGTAACGAAACCATTAAGGAGCAAATACCATGACTGATTATTTTGCCGTGCAGCTGCCGCCGGAACAGATCCGCAGCATCAGCTCCATCGGCCTGGCCCATATAGGCGACGCGGTGTATGAGCTGCTGGTGCGCACCTGGCTGTGCGCCGGGGGCAAGGCCACGGGAAAGGGCCTGCACCGGGCCGCGGTGGCCCTGGTGTGCGCCCCCCGGCAGGCGGAGCTGGCGGAGAAAATTCTCCCCCTGCTGACCCAGGAGGAGCAGGACGTGTTCCGCCGGGGCCGCAACGCCAACGTCCATTCCATCCCGGCCCATGCCAGCCGGGCCCAGTATCAGCAGGCCACGGCCCTGGAGGCTCTGCTGGGATACCTGTATTTACAGGGCAGACACGACCGGGTCAACCAGCTGTTCTGCCGGATGATGGAGGGGGAGTAATATGCCGCTGGACGCCATTTGCCTGAGTGCCGTGGTCCGGGAGACCGCCGCCCAGGTGGAAAACACCCGCATAGAGAAGATTCAGCAGCCCACCCGGGACCAGGTGGTGCTGCTGCTGCGGGGTGGGCGGCGGCTGCTGCTGTGCGCCGGAGCCACCCAGCCCCGGCTGCACCTGACGGAGCAGCTGCGGGACAATCCCTCCCAGCCGCCCATGTTCTGTATGCTGCTGCGCAAGCACCTGGCGGGAGGGCGCATTTTGTCCGTTGTCCAGGAGCCCCTGGAGCGGGTGGTGACGCTGCACATACAGGCGGCGGACGAGCTGGGAGAGCAGCGGCCCTGGCGGCTGATTCTGGAGGCCATGCCCCGCCATGCCAATCTCATCCTGGTGGACCACCAGGGCCGGATCACCGACTGCCTGCGGCGGGTGGACTTCGAGATGTCCCAGCAGCGGCAGGTGCTGCCGGGCCTGTTCTATCATCTGCCGCCCCGGCAGGAAAAGCGCTCGCCGCTGGAGATCGGCCGGGAGGAATTTCTGGAACTGCTGTCCGCCCTGCCGGAGGATACGCCCCTGGACGGGTGGCTGCTGGACACCTTCACGGCCCTGCCGCCGCTGATGGCCCGGGAGCTGGTCTGCGCCGCATACGGTGAGACAGACGCCCGTTTGTCCCGGGACAAGGGCGAAAAATTGTGGGACAGCCTTGGGACATGGCGGGACAGAATTGCCGACGGCGGCTTTGTGCCCACCCTGCTGCGCCGGGCCGGCCGGCCGGCGGATTTTACCTATTGTCCCATCACCCAATACGGCCCGGCCATGGAGCAGGAGACCTTCGATTCCTTCGGCCGGCTGCTGGACGAATTTTATGAGGGCCGGGATCAGGCGGACCGGGTCCGGCAGAAGGGCCAGGACCTGATGAAGTCCGCTACCGCCGCCCGGGACCGGGTGCGCCGGAAGCTGGCGGCCCAGGAGAAGGAGCTGGCCGCCACCCGGGACCGGGAGCGGCTGCGCATCTGCGGCGAGCTGATCACCGCCAACCTCTACCGCATGGAGCGGGGCATGAACCGCCTGACGGCAGAAAATTACTATGAGGACGGTTGCCCGCCAATGGACATCCCCCTGGATGTGCGGCTGGGGCCCCAGGAGAATGCCGCCCGGTATTTCAAGCAGTACGCCAAGGCCAAGACCGCCGAAAAAATTCTGACGGAGCAGCTGGAAAAGGGCCGGGAGGAGCTGACCTATCTGGAAAGCGTGGTGCAGGAGCTGTCCCAGGCGGAGGCGGAGCAGGATTTCAACGACATCCGGGCGGAGCTGGAAAGCGGGGGGTACCTGAAAAACCGGGGGAAAAAGCAGCCGGGCTTTCAGCGGGCCTCCAGGCCCAGGCAGTTTGTGTCCTCCGCCGGGCTGCGGATCCTGGTGGGCCGCAGCAACCGGCAGAACGACCGGCTCACCGCCAAGGAGGCCGACCGGAGGGATATCTGGCTCCACACCCAGAAAATTCACGGCTCCCATGTGATCCTGTGTACCGGAGGCCAGGAGCCGGATGAGACCAGCCTGTATGAGGCGGCCTGCCTGGCGGCGTACTATTCCCAGGGCCGGGAGGCCGGGAAGGTGCCGGTGGATTACACCCCGGTGCGGTATGTGAAAAAGCCCGCCGGGGCCAGGCCAGGCATGGTGGTGTACACCACCTATCAGACCATGCTGGCCGTTCCGGACGGCCAGCTGGTGAAGAAGCTGGCAGGAAAATAAAATGCGAGATAAAGCTCAGCCCCCGCAGGCATTTGCCTGCGGGGGCTGGTTTTGCCTATGGGGTTAAGGGGGGAACCGTCCTTACCGGTTGGGCAGGGACTTCACGGTGACGGTGGTGTGGGCCACCAGCTTGTTCCCGGAATAGATGTGGATGAAGTAGGTGCCGGTGGTGTTGTGGCGGGTCAGGTCAGCCGCAGCCACCCAGGCGCCGCCGATGTTCTCGCCCTTGTACCAGACCAGATCATCCTGGCCGCCGGCGCTGCTCCACACGGCGAAGCGGATGCTGCTGTAGCCAGTGGCGCTGTAGAGCCGCAGCTTCATCCAGGCGAAGTCGTCGGTGACGATGGCCTGGGCGCTCTGCTGAGGCGGCATACCGTAGACATTGGCGGTGGTGTGGGCCACCAGCTTGCCGTCGGCATAGACGTGGATGAAGTAGCCGCCCAGGGTCTTGTGGTTCAACAGCTTCACACCGGCGGACCAGGTGCTGCCGGTGAGGCGGCCATCGTACCAGACCAGGTCGTCCTGACCGTTGGCGCTGCTCCACACGGCGAAGCGGACCTTGCCATACTTGGCGGTGGTGGTCAGGGCCAGCTCCATGGCGGCGTTATCGGCGGAGACGGCAGCCGTCAGGCCGGGCTTGACGCCGGGGGCGGGAGCGGGCAGGCTCTTGACCTGGGCAGTGGTGTGGGCCACCAGCTTGTTGCCGCTGTAGACATGGATGAAGTAGGTGCCGGTGGTGTTGTGGCGGGCCAGATCCACGTCATAGGTCCAGCTGCCGCTGCCGCCGTTCTTGGCGGTGTACCAGACCAGGTCGTCCTGGCCGCCGGCGCTGCTCCACACGGCGAAGCGGATGCCGCTGTAGCTGCGGGCGGTATCCAGCCGGATGGACATGGTGCGGCAGTTGTCGGACACCTGGGCCGTGACGGTGTCGGGAGCCGGGAGCTTCGCCACCTGGGCAGTGGTGTTGCCGATGAGCCGGTTCTGGCCGGAGTCGGAGGAGTAGACGTGGATGAAGTAGGTGCCGGTGCTGTTGTGGTTCACCAGAGGCACGGTGTAAGTCCACTGGCCGCTGGCGTTCTTTTTGGCGGTGTACCAGGTCAGGTCATCCTGGCCGTTTACGCTGCTCCACACGGCGAAGCGGACGTTGGAGTGGTTATGGCCGTTGCCGGCGTCCATGGTCACCGTCATGGTGCGGCATTCGCTGTCCACCACGGCGGAGACGGTGTGGCGCTTGGCGGGGGTGCTGGAGGTGTGGGACGCGCCGCAGTAGCGGCAGACGTACTTCACCTGACCGGCGCTGACGCAGGTGCTGGAATCACTGGCCACGGTGTCGGTGTGGCCCACCACGTGGGTGTTCTGGAAGGTCAGACCGTCCAGCAGCTGGCCGTGGATGCCGTGGTTATACACATGGACCAGATACCGGCCCACCACGTTGTATTTGCACATGGGGACCCGGATGGTGTAGGTGCCGTCGCCGTTGGCGGTGGCATTGTACCAGACCAGGTCGTCCTGGCCATCCTGCTGGCTCCAGGCGGCGGCCATGATGTTGCTGTAGTTCCTGCCCTGACCGGCGGGAGGCGTGATGGTGACCACGATCTCCTTTTCGTCGGCGGACATGCGGCCCCGCAGCAGCTGATACAGGCGGCCATCGCTGCCGAATTCGTACCAGGTCTTGCCGATCAGGCGGCGGCCGGTGTACATGACGCCGAAGTCATCGCCCAGGTCGGAGGTCTCGAAGTAATAGGTGGCGTCGCCGATGTCCTTCCAGCCGGAGGCGATGCGGCCATTCTCGAAGTACAGGGTCTTGCCGTCGTCCCGCTTGACGAAGCCCGTGGGGCCGCTGACCACCACGCCGTCGTCAAAGACGAACTGCTTGCCGTACAGGGTGACCCGGCCATCGTAGGCGATGCCGTTGCTGTCGAAGCAATACACCTCGGGGTCGATGATGAACCAGCCGGTGTGCCAGGCGTTGTTATAGCTGTACATCCGCAGGCCGGTGGCCTCGTCCCGGGCCCAGCCGGTGTAGCCGGAGTCCTTCAGCTCCACGGTCTGGCCGCAGAAGGAGCAGACCAGCTTGCCGTCACGGACGTACACGGTGTCGCCGGAGAAGTCGTGGCCCTTGTCGCGGCACACGGAGGCGGGCACCCGCATGGTGTAGGTATCCAGCAAGGACTGGGCGCCCTCGGCGCTGACGGAGTAGGTGCGGACGGTCATGGCGTCGGCGGTGGCTTCCACGGCCAGGTACAGGGAGTCATACTCCTGGGACACCTGGGCAAAGTGGAAGTCGGGGTTGTTGACGGCCTTGTACTCGGTGCTGCGGGACTTTTCGCCCAGGTCGCCGCAGATGTAGTACAGCACGCCCTTGCCGTAGGTGGCGGGCAGGCGGCCGTTTTGGGTGGCCTCGGACACGGGCTGGCCGTTCTTGAGGACCATGGTGCGGGCATAGCTGTGGTCATGGCCGGAGAACACCACATTGATGCCGGCGGCCTCAGCGGCGGCGGGGATATAGCGGTTGAAGGCCTCGCTGCTGCCGTTGGGATTGGTGTAGTACGCGGGCTGGTGGACCGCCAGCACCTTCCAGGTGCAGTCGGACTTGGCGGCGTCCTGGATCAGCCACTGGCAGGCATCCTCCAGGTTGGCGGCGAAGTTGATGACCGCCACGTACACGTCGCCGTATTCCACGGAGTAGTACAGCCGGTCGGGCAGGGTCCACAGGCTGGCGGCGTTGCCGCCGGACAGGTCGCCGTAGTACTCATGGTTGCCCATGACCTGCACCACGGGGATGTCGGCGTAGTTCCGGGAGAACACGTCCAGGATCTCGCTCCACTGGCCCAGGTTGCCGCCGTTGTCCACAAAGTCGCCGGTCTGGATGCCGAAGTTCATGGACTGGCCGTTGATATTGGCGGCAATGGCGTTCATCAGCCGGATCTCATCCTGATCGCTTTCGACATTGCCGGAGAGCTGGGTATCGCCGATGACGAAGAAGCGGGTGGTGTCCGCGCCGGGCTGGCTGGTGGTGAAGGTCATGTTTTCAGACCACTTGCTGCCGTCGCCCACCCGATAGACGTAGGTGGTGCCGGGCTTCAGGCCGGTCAGGGACACGGAGCTGACATAGGCCGCGTCGCCGGAGGTGGTGAACTCCCGGAGGGTCACCTGACCCTGGGCGCTGGAGGGGAAGCTGCCCTTGAAGCTGCTCTGCTGGCAGTACTGTACGGTGGCCTTGGCCTGGGCCGTCAGGGGATTGGTGACCCAGGTGATGTTCTGGCAGCTCTGGGCATTGGGGGTGGCGTTGAGCTGCACGAAGCTGGGCATACCATCGGCGCTGCCGCCGGCCCGGCGGGTGACGATGACCGTCTCAAAGGAGCGGTGATTGTCCTTCCGGGCGGTGACGCCGGTACGGGAGCCGGCGGAGAGCTTGTTGAAGTAGTCGGTGCTGATCTGGCCGGAGGCGTTGGTGGTTCCGATGCGGGTGTCGCCCACATACAGGTCCACGCCGGAGGCGGCCTTGCCGTTGATGTCCTTCACATACAGCCGGGCCGCTGCCGCGCCCTCCACCATGATGTCGGAGGTGACGGTGTAGTAGCCCTGCATGGGCAGACGCAGGCTGCCGGTAGAGGTGGTGTAGGTGACGCCGTCACAGGTGTAGGTCACGGTGACGGAGATGGGCAGGCTGTCCAGCGCCGTGGCCCCGGCGGGCATGGGCATGGTGAAGGTGAACAGGTCCTTCCCGGCAGAGCCGGTGCGGGTCATATTCACGGTGACGGTCTTTTCGGTGGTGGTGCGGCGGGCGGCAGAGCTGGTGCCCTGGAAGCCGGAGCCGTAGGCCAGGGAGGCGCAGGTGTTGAAGGCACCCTTGCCGCCGTTTTCGTCGGTGTCGAACAGGTCCACGTTGCCGTACACGATCTGGGCGGTGACGGAGTCGATCTTACCGGCGTTGGGGGCGGTGACGGACACCACATGGTTCTCGCCCACCAGGGCATAGGACGGGGTGTCCAGGGTCACGGTGGGGATATTGGCGGTGCCCTTCACGGTGAAGGAGCGGGTGACGCTGGCCCGGTTGCCGAAGCCGTCCATGATCTCCACCTTAATGCTGTGGCGGCCATTGGGCAGTGTCACGGTGCCGGTGACGGCCTGGTCGGTGTTGGCAAAGTTCTTGATGTCCTGGCCGTCGATGGTGATGACGGTGTTCTCGGCGGACACGCCGGTGCGGTTCTCACCCTGGGGATCATAATACCCGGTAAAGAATTGCAACTCATTGTCCGTCAGGACGGTGGAGCCGTCCTCGGCCAGCTCCGTCAGGTCGGAATAGCCGGTGATGGAGGCGCTGCCGCCCCGGACGGAGGTGATGACGGGGTTCTCCAGGTCGTCGGCGGTGGTGCCGTATACCGCGCGGATGTTGTCCACATACAGGCTGCCGGCGGCACGGGAGCCGCAGGTGATCTTGTTGCCGTCCACGTCGCCGGTGCCGCCCTCGATGATGATGGTCCACAGCAGCACCTGACCGGCGGTGATCTTCAGGGGGTGATTCTCCACATCCTGGGCCTTGTCATACACGCTGCTGAGGTCGGCCTCCACATACTTCCAGCCGGTCCAGTTGATGCCGGTATACTGGGTGGTGGTGTCCACGGTCTCGCCTGCGGCGTTGACGGTGGTAGTCTTCAGGTGCAGCAAGCTGGTGGAAACGTACTTCTCCCCGTTCCAATAGGACACGCTGGTGCTGAGCCAGTAGTTGGGCGTGCCCTCCGGGGCGTAGACCCACATGCCCAGGGCGGTGGGCTTGCCCTCGATGACCACGTCCTCGCCGCTGTAGCGGAGATACTCGTTGGTGTTGTTGGTGCCGGAGATCTTGGTATAGTCGTAATGATACTCCAGGGACTTCTGGCCGAAGCGCACGGGGCCTTCATCGGAGCCTACCCGGCGGGCGTACATATCCCACGCGCCCTCCTGGGCGGTGGCGATGGCGCCCACATAGTATTCATAGCCCATGGAGCGGAACAGGGTGGCGGGATCCTGGGCGCAGTCCCAGCTGTAGGGTGCGCCGGCGGAGTTGCAGTCCCATTCCGCGTTGCTGCTGATAAAGTCGGGGCATGCCAGGCCGAAATCGGTGATGGGCCCGTAGGGGATGTCCAGACCGTTGGGATCCTTGCTGACCTGACCGGCCACGCCGAAGCCTGCGTCGCTGACGCCGGGCAGATTATGGGCGCTGTGACCGGAAAAGCTATTCAGGTTGCCCCAGACGGCGTTGGCACCCACGCTGACGCCGGACTTAGAGCTTTCATCCTCGAAATCCAGGAGGATGGTGGGCATTTTGCCGATTTCCACGGTGACGGTGTCGGTAAGCTCCTGGCCGTTGGCCTTGGTATAGGTGACGGAGATCTCCGCCTTGCGGGTCTGGCTGGCCTTGGCCGCCGTGTGGAGCCGGTTGTCCACGATGGTGCCGATGCCGTCGGCGGAGACGCCCTCGGTCAAGGAGCGGATGCTCCAGGTGAAGTCGCCGTCGTGATAGTGGATATCCCGCAGGCTGCTCTTGACGGTCAGGCCCAGGTCGCTGGTCTTTTCATAGTCCAGCGACAGGCTCTTGCCGGAGAAATACACCTGGTCGGGCTCGGCGATGGTGACGGAGGCGGAGCCAACGTCCTGCCCCTGATAGGTCAGGCGGACCCGGACCTCGCCCACATAGCCCCTGGCGGCGGTGAACACGCCGGTGGAGGCGTCGATCCGCCCGGCGGCGGGGGTGTCCAGCACCCAGGTCAGGCCGCTTTCCGGCAGGTCGGCCGCGCCGCCTGCGGAGTCAGCGCCCAGGGCCGTGAAGGCCACCTGGCTGCCGGGGGTATAAAGCTCATTCTGGGGGCTGACGGAGGCGTGGTCGAAGTCGCCGTCAAAGCGGGCGGTGGACACCACCAGCAGGGCATCGGACACGGTGCGCTCCAGGCCGTCACTGGGGCTGTTGCGCACCACCAGCTCGTCGGTGCCCTCATAACAGGCTGCCACGGTGGCGGAGCCGCCGCCGTCCAGATAGATGGCGGTGACGCAGCCGGCGTCCTTCAGGAAGCTGGCCACCTCATACATGCTCATGCCGATGGACATGGGCTCCTGGCGGCCGTCGGCCTCGAAGAACACCACGGAGCCGTCGGCACGGATGCCCACGCTATTGCGGGGCATGCGGTCGCCCTGGTCCAGGCCGGGGACGATCTGGCCGTTTTCCACCAGCATATAGGGGCCGGAAACGGCCTCCACCACGTCGGAGGTGTCGCTGCCGGCGGGGCGAATGACGGCGGAGCCGTCCTTCAGGATGGCGAAGAAGGGCTCGGCGCCGGTTTTCACCAGGTTGCCCTCCATAATGAGGTAGCCGGTGGGTGCGCCGGTCTGCATATTGTAGTAGTCGGCGTTGGTGGCCAGGACCACGCGGCCCTCGGTATCCGAGGCCCGTCCGTAGGCAGCGGCCTGGGCGGTGGTCTGGGACATCTCCCATTTCAGCTTGCCGCTGTCCACCATGGCCTTGCGCTGGGCGGCGGTGCTGCCGTCATAGTAATATCCGGTGTAGCTGGCCTTCAGGGTCACGTCCTTGGACAGGTCGATCTCCGAAAGATAGCCCACCACCTGGCTGCCGTTGACGTTGCGCATGACCACCTTTTCCAGGGTCACGCCGCTGGCCACGGCATTCTTGGTGCGGGTAATGGGGGTGAGCCCGGCGGCGTTGCCGGACTGGACCTCCGCCTGGGGCTGCCGGGCGTCGGGTTCGGCGGTGTCGGGCTGGGTCTGCTGGACGACAGCGTCCGGCTCCGGCTCCTGGAGCCCGGTGGCCCAGGCCTGGGGCATGACCAGGCTGGCGGCCATCAGCAGCGCCAGAAGCAGTGATAGTGCTCTTTTCATCTTTTTCCTCCGTTACAGTTTGATTTCCAACACTTGATCGGGGTGCTCTCTCCGGGGTGCGGTCCCTCCTTTCAGTTCACGGTGGCGGTGGTGTGGGCCACCAGGTTCTGTCTGGTATTGCCGTAGACATGGATGAAGTAAGTGCCCTTGTCCCGGTGCTGGGACAGGTTCACGGTATAGGACCAGTCGCCGTTGGACTGCCTGACCGCCTGGTACCACTGCAGGTCGTCCTGGCCGTTGGCTGCGCCCCAGGTGGGGAACCAGACCTTCGTCAGATCGCTGCGGCCCGTCAGGGTCACGGTCATATAGCGGCCGCCGTCGTGGAGGCGGGTCCATACCTGGGGGGACACCACCTGGGACACGGAGGCGGTGGTGTGGGCCACCAGGTTCTTCTTGTTGTTGCCGTAGGCGTGGAGGAAGAAGCCTCCCGCGCTCTTATGGTTGGCCAGAGGCACCCGGCAGGTCCAGGAGCCGTCCGGCTGCTTGGTGGCCTCGTACCAGCGCAGATCGTCCTGACCGTTCACGGCGCTCCAGGTGGGGAACCAGACCTTCGTCAGGTCGCTGCGGCCCGCCAGGGTCACGTCCAGATACCGGCCATCGGCGGACAGCACCGCCTGCATGCCGGAGCGGACCGGCTGGGGGGGCTGTTCGGGCTGGGAAGCCTGAGGTACGGTAACGGTGGTGTGGGCCACCAGATTCTTCTTGGTGTTGCCGTAAGCGTGGATGAAGTAGACGCCGGTGCCGGAGTGGTCCGACAGGGCAATGCGGCAGGTCCAGGAGCCGTCGGCCTGCCTGGCGGCCTCGTGCCAGCGCAGGTCGTCCTGGCCGTTGACCTGGCTCCAGGTGGGGAACCAGACCTGGGACAGGTCGCTGCGGCCCGTCAGGGTCACGTCCAGATAGCGCCCGTCGGCGGACAGGGCCGCCTTCATCTCCGGCCCGGGGATCTTCTCCACATAGGCGGTGGTGTGGGCCACCAGGTTCTTCTTGTTGTTGCCGTAGGCGTGGATGAAATAGGTGCCGGTGGTGTTGTGGCGGGACAGGGCCACGGAATAGGTCCAGGAGCCGTCGGCCTGCTTCTTGGCCTCGTACCACTGGAGGTCATCCTGGCCGTTCTTCTGGCTCCAGGTGGGGAACCACACCCGGGTCAGGTCGCTGCCGCCGGTGAGGGTCAGGTTCAGATACCGTCCGTCGGCGGACAGGGCCGCCTTCAGGGCGGGCTTCTCCGGCTGCACCAGGTTGTCCACCACCACGGTGCCGTGGTCCAGCAGACCCTGGGGCAGGCCGTTCTGATTGTAGACATGGACCATATAGGTGCCGGTTTCCTGATGATTGATCAGGGGCACCTCGGCCACCCAGCGGCCATTCTGCTGCTTGGCCTGATACCAGTGCAGGTCGTTCTGGCCGTCCTGCTGGCCCCAGACGGCGAAGCGCAGGGAGGTCTGGCTGGGAGCGGAGTAGGTCAGGTACATCACCGTGCGGCTGGCGTTGAAGTAGTACCCCAGCTGCTGGGGACGCACGGTGGGGGTAAAGGCACCGGCCCGGCCGGTGAGCCAGGTGCGCACCCGGCTGAGGGCCTCGTCATAGGTGGGGGCGAAGGGGGTGCCGCCAGGCTTGGGATTGGCTGTGCCTAAGGTGCTCCAGCGCAGGTAATTCAGGTCGGCGGAGACGCCGATCTCGTCCCGCAGACCGTCCACCTGACCGGCCATACCGGTAAGCAACGGCTTATACCGGGCGTACAGCTCCTGCACCCGCTGGTAAAATGCCGGGATGTTCAGCATCTTCTTCATCAGCACAGAGGTGCTGCTGGCGTTGTAGTCGGTTACCTTTTCGTTCTTGTTGCCCATGCAGGTGTCAAAGTCCCACAGGGGGCCCACATGGAGCACATCGGACGCGCCGTCCTGATACCAGAAGAAGCTGGTGAAGAAGGACTCGCCGTTGAGAACGTACTCGTTCATCAGATAGTAGCGGGCCAGGGAGTCCACGTCGATCATTTCATTGAGCTGGCTCAGAGACAGATTCTCCCAGCCCTGGGAGGTCAGCGCCGTGGTCAGGCGGGTCATGGCCGTCTGGAAATTGGTCATGGCCTGCTGAATGTGTTCGTCGTCCTCCTCCACGATCTCCTTCAGGGCGAAGTAACTGTTCAGCCGGCCCTCGAAGAAATAGTGATCCTCGTCCGTGGCGAAGCCGTTGTCCAGCTCGAACATGGCCCCGGCGGGGTCCTGCAAATTCAGGCGGCCCTTGCCGATCTCGGCCTTTTCGCCCAGCAGATACACGCCCAGGTACTGGCCGTCTATCCACAGGTCCACATATTGATATTCCGTCACGAAGGGGAAGTCCATCTGCTCCGCCGCGTCATACACCAGCCGGGTGCGGATCATGCTGTCGTCGGAGGCGTTGGCCAGCAGAATCCACTTCTTGGCGGCGGGCATGCCCAGCACGGAGGTCTTTTTGCTGAACTTGATCTGGTAGGGCTTTTTGGCGTATTCCCGCCAGGTGGAGTTGCCCCGGCCCTTGATCTCCACGGCGCCGGTGAGGACGTCGTCCCCGTCCGTCAGCACCAGGTCGTTGCCGGGATACTTCACATCCTTGTCCTGGTGGATCTGGTCCAGGGTGGTACCGTTGAGGATCAGCCGCAGGCTGGGCAGACTGCTCTGCCGCAGGCACACCGTCTCGGTTCTGCCGCCCTCCAGGGTCAGGGTCACCCGGTCACGGTCGGCGAAGGCCCCGGTCAGGGTGCCGCCCTCCCGGTCCAGGGCGCCGGCGGAGGCCGCCGTTACCCTGCCGCTGAAGGACAGAACCGTGTCCGCCGGGCTTTCGTCCTGGGGCAGGAACAGGTACCACACCCCGTCCTTTTCGGATTGGTACCCCTGGTTGGTCCACTGCCGGGCGTCCACGGTCCAACAGCGGAAATCGTTGTCTCCGGCGAAGGCCGTGGCTGTCAGCAGCACCGTCAGCAGGAGGGCCGCCAGCAGCGCCCACAGCCAGGCGCCGGATTTTTGGATCACTTTCATGCATCTTTCTCCCATCTGAAAGGATAGAGCGGCTGCGGGCAATTTTACACGATAAAGCGCCGCTGTTCCGCTAATTACACTCTATTATAACAGGCATACTGCGAAATTTCAACCGCTTTTTGCTGCGTGCCCGCCAAAAATCAGGTAAATTTTTGGATGAAACGTATAAAATAAGAGCTCCCGGCGCGGCCGGAAGCTCTCATTTTATGCAATTATGGGGATCCACTCAGTCCTCGCGGCTAGCCAGCACGTTCATGGAAACGGGCTCGTCGTTGGCAACGGGGGCAGACAGATTGACGCTGGAATAGCCGCCCCGCAGGTCGGAGCCATCCTCAAACGTCTTGGTGCAGCGGTCATACTCCACCTGTATCACGGAGGCGATGGTGTGGCGGCCATAGTCGTCCAGCTTGGCGTACTGGTCCAGGATCCGCTGGGTGTCCTCCGTCAGGTGGATGTTCTCCTCGCCCAGGGCGCAGATGCCCAGTGTGCGGCAAATCTGGACCACCGTGTCAAACGAAGAACCGCCGATGCCGTTGTGCAGTGCGCTGTTGATGGTGGACAGAGGAATGCCAACTGCAAAAGCAAACTGCCGGACGCTCTTGTACTGGCGGGAAATTTCGTCCCGTACGATGTTGGTAAGTTTGTCCATAATTCGACCCTCTTTACTGTAGATTCCAGAAGCAGCTTTGCTTCCGGATAAACTAATTATAACAAGCCGTACGAGAAATCGCAATAGGGAAACGTGAAAAATAATAATTTTTTTACAATCTGCCGCTATAAATAAATCCGTATGGGGGCAATTTCCTCTTTTCATTTGGGCACCTGTGTGATACACTGTACAGGATAGGGGGGAGGGCTCCTGTGAAGAAAAAGTGGTCGCCCCGGACGGCTGCGGGGCAAATCACGGTGCAGCTGGTGCGCCGGTATTATCTGCATGACGTGGGCCGGGACAGCGCGGCCCTGACCTATTACCTGCTGTTTGCGCTGTTTCCGCTGCTGGTGTTCATCAGCACCCTGCTGGGCATCCTGAAGCTGGACGTGGACAGCGTGACCCAGGTGCTGTCCCAGATCGTTCCGGCGGACGTGATGTCGGTGCTGGAGTCGTATCTTGAATATGTGTCCGCCAACGCCAGCCGCCAGCTGCTGTGGTTCAGCCTGATTTTCTCCGTCTGGTTCCCCATGCGGGCCACCAGCTGTCTGCTGCACTCCCTGCGCAAGGCCTTCGGCCTGGGTCCGCCCCGAAAAATGCTGGTCAATCAGCTGGGGATCCTGCTGTTCACCGTGTGGCTGATCCTGACCATCGGACTGACGCTGCTGCTGGTCACGGTGGGCCGCCGGGCGCTGGAGTTTCTCTCCGGCCTCATTGAGCTGCCGGCGGGGTTCATCGACCTGTGGAGCTATCTGCGGTTTATCGTTCTGGGCGTGGTGATGTTCCTGATGCTGACGGTACTGTATATGCTGGCACGGGGGCAGCGGCGGCCTTTGAAGGAAGTGGCCCCCGGGGTGGGCATCTCCCTGGCGGCGTGGATGGTCCTGTCCCTGGCCTTTTCGTATTATGTGGAGAATTTTGCCAATTATTCCGTGCTGTACGGCTCCATTGCCACGGTTGTGGTGGTGCTGCTGTGGCTCTATATGAGCGGCACGGTGCTGATTATGGGCGCGGAGTACAGCGCCGTGATACTGCGCCGCAGGCGCAGCCGGCTGCCGGAGAGCAGCGGAGAGGAGCAAGCATGAAAATCATCATTGTGGGCAACGGCAAGGTGGGCTATGCCATTGCCCGGCAGCTGGCGGTGGAGGATCACGACATCACCATCGTGGACGACGACGCCGCGGCCCTGCACCGGGCCGACAGCACCCTGGACGTGATGTGCGTGGAGGGCAACGGCGCCAGCATCAGCGTGCTGGACGCGGCGGGGGTCCGCGGCGCGGACCTGGTCATCGCCGTCACCAATCTGGACGAGACGAACCTGGTGTGCTGCCTGATCGCCAAAAAGCTGGGGGCACAGCACACCATCGCCCGGGTCCGGAACCCGGAGTATCGCCGGGACGCCGGGATGCTGAAGCGGGAGATCGGCCTGGATATGCTCATCAATCCCGACCTGGGAGCGGCCCAGGAGATCGCCCGGATCCTGAGCTTCCCGGCGGCCTTCTCGGTGGAGCCCTTCGCCGGAGGGCGCATCGACATGATCGGCTTCCGGGTGACGGAGGAGGATTCCCTGGCGGGGGTGTCCCTGAACGATTTCCATCGCAACCGCCTGGCGGAGGTGCTGATCTGCGCCGCCCACCGGGGGGACGACATCATCATCCCCGACGGCTCCTTTGTGCCCCGCAGCGGGGACAAGCTGTACATGGTGGGCACCAAGGCGGAGCTGCAGAAGATGCTGCGGGGCATCGGACGCACTCTGCAGAAGGTGAAGAACGTGTCCATCCTGGGCGGCAGCCGCATCACCATGTACCTGACCTGGGAGCTGGCCCGCAGCAATACCAAGGTCCGGATCGTGGAGATGAAGCACGACAAGTGCCTGCGTCTGTCCGCCGAGCTGCCCGGGGCCATGATCATCGAGGGCGACGGCACCGATGCCGACCTGATCGAAAGCGAGAACATTTTCGAGACCGACGCCTTTGTGGCGCTGACGGACCGGGACGAGGAGAACCTGCTGATGGCGCTGACGGCCCAGCGGGCCGGGGTGCCCAAGGTGCTGACCAAGATGACCCGTCCCAACTACATGGACCTGGTGCAGGAGACGAAGCTGGGCAGCATCATCAGTCCCAAGGACCTGACCTCCAACCAGATCACCCGCTATGTCCGGGCCCTGGCCAACTCCCAGGGCAGCACCGTGGAGAGCCTTTACAAAATGCTGGACGGCTCCGTGGAGGCGTTGGAATTCACCGCCACGGCCTCCAGCCGGTCGGTGCTGGACAAGCCCCTGAAGGATCTGACCCTGAAAAAGGGCGTGCTGCTGGCGGCCATTGCCCGGGAAAACAAGATCATCATCCCCGGCGGTCTCACCACCATCCAGGAGGGGGACCATGTGGTGGTGGTCACCAAGTCCCAGGTGTTCGACGACCTGACAGACATCCTGCTGTAAGTAAATAGAAACCTTCAAAACCAACGGTATCCAACGACAAAGGAGGCGGCGACATGAGAAAGTACGGAATCTGCCTGCTGCTGGGGCTTTGCCTGCTGCTGACGGCCTGCGGGGCGGGGCAGGAGACACCGGACGGAGACGCAGTCCCTGCCGCATACTGGACCGGCGGCGATGCGGACCTTCCGCGGCTGCGGGCGGAGACGATCCACTGCAGCGAGGCGGGCTTTTACCTGGAGGACGGCGGCGCGGACCGGTCCCCTTTGGTCACGGAGACTTTTTCCGGGACCCTGCCCGACGGGGAGCAGGAGCTGACGGTGGACTTCCTTTGGTGCGTGTTCCGGGGGGAGGTCTATGTCCGGCAGCCGGAGGACGCCCGGGTGGTGGTGGAGCCCATCCGGGGCTGCACCACGGCGGTGACGGTGCTGGTGCCCGGCCAGGACCGGATGGAGCACGGCCGCTATGCCCTGGCCCGGCTGGGGGAGAATACCCTGGAGTGGCTCTTTCCCGGGCAGCTGCAGGGGCTGGAGCTGCGCCAGCTGGAGCTGACGCCGGACCTGACCCGGGCGGTGTTCCTGGCAAGAGTGGAGGACGGGGACGGCTTTTACGAGGCGCCTTACCTCTGCGACGGGCAGCAGCTGGTGGACCTGGCCCGGAGCTGCGCCGGGGAGACGCCCCGGGGCGCCGTGGGCGTCCGCTGGGATGGGGACGATATCCTGCTGTTCCTTTCCGACAGCTGGACCAAGGACACGGAGGCCCGGACGGATGTGTACCTGTACCACGGCGGCCGGTGGGAGCAGACCGTCTGTGACGCGCCTCTGTATGTGCAGGCCCGGCAGGAGGACGGCATCCAGTTCCATTACGGAAGCCGCTATGCCACCCGTCTGGTGGACGGACGGCTCTGCGTGGTGGACCTGCGCAGCGGGGCGGTGGAGGACACCGGCATCCCGGCCCAGGCGGACTATACCGTTTATCAGCAGGACGGCGAGCTGGTGATCCTGACCCAGCCGGAATGAAAATATGAAGCAAAAACCTCCGGCCTGGCCGGAGGTTTTTGCTTGCCGGATAGCCGAAGCATGGTCAGGGCCGCGTGTGTCTGGCGCGCCGGAGTGCCGCCAGACGGTCCCATGCCCCCATGCCCGGGCGGTAGACCAGCTCGCCGATGGCCACGCCGAGAACCGCCGCCGTTATCAGGGGAATCGCCAGCATGGCGATGTTGGACCGGGCCAATCGTTTTTGGATGGTCATGAGAACCACTTCTCCCTTATAGTCAGGCTGATTATACCACAGAAAGCAGCGGCTGTGGTTAAATAATCCTTAAACAGGGTTGCTTTTCCGGACAAAAATGGTATGATAGACATGACGCGAAAGACAACGGACCGAAGTGGAGCGTAAACTATGGCGGCATTTCTGCAACAATATATTTCCCCGGCGCTGCCGGTGATCCTGTGGCTGTTCCGGGGTGTGACCGCCGGGCTGGCGGTGTGGCTGCTGGTGCGGTGCTGCAAGTCCCTGTTCCGGGGCCGGGACCGGGAGAGCTGGGGCTTTGTGACCCTGTCCAACGGCGCGCGGTACGAGCTGTATCACTGGGAGAACGTCATCGGCCGGGCCCGGCGGGCGGATATCCGGGTGAATTTTCCCTCCGTGTCCCGGACACACGCCATTTTGCAGCGGGACGACGGCGGGACATGGCGGGTCGACCCCATCAACCGCAGCAGCGGGGTGCTGCTGAACGGAAAGCGGACGCTGGAGCCTGCCAATCTGAACCCCGGGGACTCCATCGCCCTGGGCGGGGTGGAGCTGTTCTTCTTCCCGTCGGAGCAGCCCCAGCACACCGGGCAGCCTAAAAAGCGGCCCAATCCCGTGGGCAGTCTGTGGCTGCTGACGTTTATCCAGCTGCTGCTGTGGGGGCAGTTTGCCCCGGGCTTCGGAGCGGAGAACATCTATCCCGTCAGCGCGGGCTTTTTCGGCCTGTGCGGCCTGGGATGGGCGCTGTACGGCGTCAGCCGGAGGCTGCACCGGCGGCAGTTTGACCTGGAGACCCTGGCGCTGCTGCTGGCCACGGTGGGCTTTGCCATCACCGCTGCCTGGGACCCGGGCGCTCTGTACAAGCAGCTGGCGGCGGTGGCCCTGGGCATGGGCATCTACTGCGTGCTGGTGTGGCTGCTGGGGCGGCTGCAGCTGGCGGTGAAGCTGCGGTGGCCGGCGGCGGGACTGGCGGCGGCGCTGCTGGCCTTCAACGTTGTGATGGGGGAGCGCATTTTCGGAGCCAAGAACTGGATATCGGTGGGCCCCATTTCCTTCCAGCCGTCGGAGCTGGTGAAGCTGGCGTTTATCCTGGCGGGGGCCGCCACCCTGGACCGGCTGTTTGCCAAGCGGAACCTGATCTTCACGGTGCTGTTCTCCGCCTATTGCGTGGGATGTCTGGCGCTGATGAGTGACTTTGGCACAGCGTTGGTATTCTTTGTGGCATTCCTGTGCATCGCCTTTCTGCGGACCGGGGACCTGGCGTCCATCGTGATGATGACGGCGGCTGCGGGCTTTGCCGGGGGACTGGTGCTGCACTTCAAGCCGTATGTGGCCCAGCGGTTCACCGTCTGGCGGCATGCCTGGGAATTTACCCAGACCACCGGCTATCAGCAGAGCCGCACCATGTCCGCTGCTGCGTCCGGCGGCCTGTTCGGCACGGGACCGGAGGACGCGTGGCTGAAATATGTGGGGGCGGCCAACACGGACTTGGTATTCGGCGTGGTGAGCGAGGAGTTCGGGCTGCTGCTGGCCCTGGTGTGCGTGGGGGCGGTGATGGCCCTGGCGGTGTTTGCCCTGCGGTCCGGCGACAGCGCCCGGTCCGGCTTCTATGCCATCGCCGCCTGCGCCGCGGCGTCCATGCTGATCTTCCAGACCACCCTGAACGTGCTGGGCGCGGTGGACATCCTGCCCCTGACCGGCGTTACGTTTCCCTTTGTGTCCATGGGCGGGTCCAGCATGCTGTCCTGCTGGGGGCTGCTGGCCTATCTGAAGGCCGCCGACGTGCGGCTGCCGCCGGAGGAAAAGTCACCGGAGGACAAGCCGGAGAAGCCCGCCCCGAAGCGGGAGGGGTTTTTTGAGGATATGCCGGAGATCCCGGTGGATGAGATATTCGGGAAGGAGGGGCGGTCTTGAAACAGGTAAAGCTGCGGTCCATGCTGCTGGCGGCGCTGGTGGCGGTGCTGGCGGCGGGAGTGGTGCTGTTCTGCGTGCGCTATGTGGTGAGGGGCGGGCAGTGGGCCGCCTTCCCGGCCAACGACCACGCCTATCAGGAGGGACGGCTGGCCCTGGGCCAGGTGCTGGACCGGAACGGCCTGGTGCTGTATGACGGGGCCTCCGGCACCTGGGCGGAGGACGGCTCCATCCGCCGGGCCACTCTGCACGCGGTGGGGGACCGGGACGACAACATTTCCACCTCTGCCAAGGCGGCTATGCGGCGGCGCCTGGTGGGCTTTGACCCGCTGACGGGTACCTCCGCCGGAGGACACAAGGTATATCTGACCATTGACGCAGAGCTGAACGCTGCGGCCCTGGAGGCCCTGAACGGCCGGAAGGGGGCCGTGGCGGTGTACAACTACCGCACCGGCGACGTGCTGTGCATGGTGTCCAGCCCCACCTTTGACCCGGCGGAACCGCCGGAGATCCGGGACGGGGACAGCCGGTATGACGGCGTGTATCTGAACCGGGTGCTGTCGTCCACGTTTGCCCCGGGCTCCGTGTTCAAGCTGGTGACCACCGCCGCGGCCCTGGAGCAGCTGGACGGGACCCTGGACCGGCACTTCACCTGCACCGGGCGGCTGGAGCTGGAGGGCGGCACGATCACCTGCCCCTATGCCCACGGGGAGATGGACCTGTATGACGCCCTGGCCCGGTCCTGCAACTGCGCCTATGCGCAGCTGGCGGTGGAGCTGGGGGGCGGCACCCTGGCCCAATACGCGGAAAAGGCCGGGCTGACCCAGGGCTTTTCCGTCAGCGGCATCAGCGCGGCGGCCGGACAGTTTACCGTGGGTCAGGGGGCAGATCTGGGCTGGTCTGGTGTGGGCCAGTACGACGATCTGGTGAATCCCTGCGCGTTCCTGAGGCTTTTGGGCTCCCTGGCCGGGGGTAAAACGGCGGGGCCCCGGCTGGTGTATCAGGAGACCACCATGCATGGCATTCCCCTGCCGGGGGACGGCGCGCCGTCGCTGAAGGCCCCCTTTGACGCGGACACCTGCCGGGTGCTGCGGGATATGATGCGCAACAATGTGCAGCAGACCTATGGACAGAGCATGTTCGGCTCGCTGGCGGTGTGCGCCAAGTCCGGCACCGCCGAGGCTGCGCCGGGTCAGTCGCCCCATGCGTGGTTCGCGGGCTTTGTGGCGGATGAGGATCTGCCCCTGGCCTTTGTGGTGCTGGTGGAAAACGGCGGCGGCGGCGCGGATGCCGCCGGTCCCATTGCCGCCCGGCTGCTGGCACAGGCGGCGGAAGCAGCGGAATAAAAAAGCGAGGAGAGCGGCGCTCTCCTCGTTTCTTTTGCTTATTGCTCTGCGGGGGGGTACAGGGCCGACAGCAGCCGGGTGTAGATGCCCTCCGGGTCCTTCCGGAACCGGTCCGCCAGATCCCGGGCCATGGCCTCGGTGGCGGCGGTGAGCTCCAGGTGCAGGATACTGTCCACATCGTCCTGCAGGCGCAGCTCCACCAGATAGGAGCCGTTTTCCTGGGCGGCCACTCGACTCTGGACCTGGTTTTTCCGCAGCAGGAGGCGGTTGTATTCCGCCACATTCTTATCCGTCCGCAGCCGCACGGAGTAGGGGAGACTGGACTCGCAGATCTCGCTGTTTTTCAGCCCCTTGGGAGTGATGGCATAGCAGCCGTCCTCCGTCAGGCGCAGATGCTCCGTCCGTACCAGGTCGTTCAGGCACTCGGCATAGGCAAAGTAGTCGATGCCGTCGTCGCACATGGTCAGCTCCTGCATCCCCTCCGGCGGCAGAGGCTCCGACACCCGGGCGGCGATATACAGGATCAGAAACTTGATCTCCAGCTTGTCGTGAATGAATCCGGCGGCCATATGCACCCCATCCTCTCGTCTTGTTTCCTTTATTATACCGGAAATCCCCGGATTTGTACAGGCTTTTTTCCGCACCACCGCCGCCCGGCGGCCATACACTGGAGTGAAGGGCGCAGCCAGCCCCTTCATTACTTAATGGGAGGTTTATTTCATGCCTGAAAACGGAATGCCGGGCCCGGTCTGCGATCTGAGCAGCGTTCGCGAGTCCGTTTGTATCCATACACGGAAGATCTTCGACTCCTGCCGGGATAAGGACTGTGTGGAGGACCTGCGGTTCTATCCCACGGCGTCGGCCATGGAGCTGCTGTCCGGGTGCCAGATGGTCCGGGGCGGCACGGCGGAGCTGCTGTATGTGTACACCGACGTGGAGCCGGTGACCTTCAACCGGGGCTTCTACTCCATCGATATGCGGTTTTTCTACCGCGTGACCCTGCAGGTGGGCACCGGGACGCCCCGGTGCGCCGGGGCCGAGGGCCTGTGCGTGTTCGACAAGCGCTGCATCCTGTTCGGCAGCGAGGGCAGCGCCAAGATCTTTTCCTCCGACACGGTCATTGACGAGCTGGATATCCCCGGCCGCATGCGTACCAACCTGCCCACCGCCGTGGTGGAGGCCGTGGACCCCATCGTTCTGGACACCCGGGTGGACGATGGCTGCAAGCCCCGGTGCTGTGAGTGCGGCCTGACGGAAATTCCGGCGTTCATCGCCCGCAGCTTCGGCGAGGAGCTGGTGTTCGACGACAGCGGACGCCGCCGGTTCTATGTGACCCTGGGTCAGTTTACCCTGGTGCGGCTGGAGCGGGACACCCAGCTGCTGATTCCGGTGTATGACTACTGCATCCCCCAGTCGGAGTGCAGCTGCGGCGACCAGGAGGACCCCTGCGGCCTGTTCCGCAACGTGGCCTTCCCCATCGGGGAGTTCTTCCCGCCCAGCACCCTGGAGATGCCCAAGGACTACGCTGCCACCCGCAGCTACTGCGCCTGCCACTGACCGGGCATAGAAAAGCCCCCGCCTTCCGGCGGGGGCCTTTCAGGCGTCACGCCTTCTCCTTTACCACCACGTTTTCACTGCCCAGCCATTCCCGGCACTCCTGCAGCAGGGCCGGATGATTCAGGCAGTGGGTGCCCAGGAGCTTCCCGGTGTCCGCCAGGCGGATCTTCACCGGGGTGGAGCCCTCGAACATGGTCATCACCAGCTTGATGTGCCGGAAGGCGGGACTGTCGGCGCTGGGGAAGCGGAGATAGATGGTGCTCTCCTTCTGAGCCGGACGGCGGGCGGGCTGCGCCGCCGCAGGCGGCAGTCCGCTTTCCAGAGGGTACAGAGAGTCGCACATGATCTGGGGCGGCTTCTCGTCCCGGACGGACAGGCGTCCCTTTACCAGCACCGGGGTGTTCACCTGCATATAGCTGCCGCACTGGTCGATGACCCGGCTGAAGCACAGCATCTCCATGGAGGCCAGCTCATCCTCAATGGTCACATAGGCCATGAGGGTGTTGTTTTTGGTGGTGCGGGTGCGGCTGGCGGTGATGACTCCCGCCACGGTGACGTTCTGGCCGTCGGCAAAGTGCTTGGGGCCGTCCTGGCCCTCGAAATCGGACATGATGGCGTGGATGGGTACGGCCCCGGCCCGCTTGGCCAGAGGGCGGTAGTCCTCCATGGGGTGACCGGACAGGTACAGCCCCGTGGTGTCCTTCTCCATGCTCATCCGCTCCACGGCGGTGAACTCCGGGATATCCGGCAGGGGGACGCTTGACACAGAGGACCCGGAGGAGGTGGACATACCGAACAGGTCCATCTGCCCCTCCACGTTTTTCCGGCGGGAGGAGGCGATGCCGTCCAGCACCCGCTCGTATACGGCCACCAGCTGGGAGCGCTTGGCCCCCAGGCTGTCGAAGGCCCCGCAGCGGATGAGGTTCTCCACCGCCCGCTTGTTCATGTCCGTGCAGTCGAACATCCGCTGGCAGAAATCCTGGAAGGAGGTGAAATCGCCGTCCTGCTGCCGCTGGCGCACCACGGCCTGGATAAAGCCCCGGCCGATGTTCTTCACCGCCACCAGGCCGAAGCGGATGCCACCCTCCTCCACAGTGAACCGGTCATAGGAGCGGTTCACATCCGGCGGCAGCAGGGCGATGCCGCAGTCCTTGCACTCGGCGATATACTCGGCCACCTTGTCGGAGTTGTCCAGCACCGAGGTCAGCAGGGCGGCCATATACTCCCGGGTGAAGTGGCACTTGAAATAAGCCGTCTGATAGGCCACCACCGCATAGCTGACGGCGTGGGCCTTGTTGAAGGCGTAGTTGGCGAAGTCGTAAATTTCGTCGAAAATGGCCTGGGCCGTGGCCTCGGGGATGCCGCTGGCCACGCAGCCCCGGATGCTCCGGGCGGGGTCGCCGTGGAGAAAGGCCTCCCGCTCCCGCTCCACGTCCTTGGCCTTCTTCTTGGACATGGCCCGGCGGACCATATCCGCCTGGCCCAGGGAATAGCCCGCCAGCTCCTGGAAAATCTTAATGACCTGCTCCTGATACACAATGCAGCCGTAGGTTCCGGAGAGGATAGGCTCCAGCTTGGGGTGCTTATAGGTCACCAGCTTGGGGTCGTGCTTGCAGGCCACAAACCGGGGGATGGAGTCCATGGGGCCGGGGCGGTACAGGGCGATGATGGCGGTGATGTCCTCGATGTTCTGGGGCTTCAGCCCCAGGCACACGCCGGTCATGCCGGAGGATTCCATCTGAAATACGCCGCCGGTTTTGCCCTGGGTCAGCATGTCGAAGGTGGCCTTGTCGTCCATGGGAATGTCCGCCAGGCGGAAATCCGGGTGGTCCCTCTGGACCATCTTCACCGCATCGTCCAGCACCGTCAGGTTCCGCAGACCCAGAAAGTCCATTTTCAGCAGGCCCAGCTCCTCCAGCGTCACCATGGTATACTGGCACACGATGGATTCGTCGTTCCGGGCCAGGGGAACGTATTCGTACACCGGCCGCTTGGTGATGACCACGCCGGCGGCGTGGGTGGAGGCGTGCCGGGGCATTCCCTCCAGGGCCCGGGCGGTGTCGATGAGCTTATGGACTCTGGGGTCTCCCTGGTACAGGTCCGACAGCTGTTTGGACAGCTTCAGAGCGTCCTCCAGGGTGATATGGGGCCCGGTAGGCACCAGCTTGGCCACGGTGTCCGTCTCGGCATACGTCATGTTCAGCACCCGGCCCACATCCCGGATAGCGGCCCGGGCCGCCATGGTGCCGAAGGTGACGATCTGGGCCACATGGTCGTCGCCGTACTTGCGCCGGACATAGTCCACCACCTCGCCCCGGCGGGTGTCGCCGAAGTCCATGTCGATATCCGGCATGGACACCCGCTCCGGGTTCAGGAAGCGCTCAAAATACAGGCTGTACTGCATGGGGTCGATGTCCGTGATACGCAGGCAGTAGGACACCATGCTGCCGGCGGCGGAGCCGCGGCCCGGCCCCACGGGGATTCCCGCGCCCTTGGCATAGTTCACGAAATCCTGGACGATGAGGAAATAGTCCGTAAAGCCCATTTTCTCGATCATGGCCAGCTCGTATTCCAGCTGCCGGTGGTATTCCGGCTTCTGGGCGCCGTAGCGCTCCGCGAAGCCCTTTTCACACAGCTCCCGCAGATAGGTGGGAGAGTCGTACCCCGGCGGCAGCCGGAACTCCGGCAGGTGATACTTGCCGAAGGTGAAGTCAAACCGGCAGCGGTCGGCAATACGCTGGGTGTTCTCCACGGCATCGGGATACCCGGCAAACAGCGCTTCCATCTCCTCCGTGGAGCGGAGATAGAAATTCTGCGGCTCATAGCGCATGCGGTTTTCATCGTCAACGGTCTTGCCGGTCTGGATGCACAGCAGCACGTCATGGCTCTCGGCATCCTCCTTCCGGAGATAGTGGGCGTCGTTGGTGCAGACCAGGGGAATGCCCGTCTCCTGGTGCAGGCGCAGCAGGCCACGGTTCACCGTGGTCTGGTCGGGGATGCCGTGATCCTGAAGCTCCAGATAGAAGTTGCCCTCGCCCAGAATGTCCTGCATGGTCAGGGCGTATTCCCTGGCCCCCTCATAGTCGCCGCTGACCAGGCGGCGGGGAATTTCACCGGCCAGGCACGCCGACAGGCCGATAAGGCCCTCCGAATGCCGGCGCAGCAGGTCCAAATCAATGCGGGGCTTGATATAGAACCCGTCCACAAAGGCCTGGCTCACCAGGTACGACAGATTCCGGTATCCCGTTTCGTTTTCGCACAGCAGCACCAGGTGCCGGGACTCCGCGTCCAGCTCATAGGTTTTGTCCAGCCGAGTCCGCCGGGCCACATACACCTCGCACCCGATGACCGGGTGGATGCCCTGGGCCTTGCAGGCCCGGTAAAAGTCGATGGCACCGTACATAACGCCGTGGTCTGTGATGGCCACCGCCGTCTGGCCCAGCTCCTTCACCAGCTTCGGCAGGTCCCGGATGCGGCAGGCGCCGTCCAGCAGGCTGTACTCCGTGTGGACGTGCAGATGGGCAAAGGCCATGTTACGCCTCCTCCAGCATATCGGTGAGGAGCTCCGCCGCCGTGACGATCAGGCGGCCGCAGTGGTCGCTGCCTGCCAGCTCCAGGGCCAGCTCCGACGGCTCCAGATCCTGGGACCGCAGCAGCTCCCGGCAGTCCATCCGGTGAAAATGCTCCAGAAAGCGCCGCTGATACTCCTTCACCACGGCGGTGACGGCAGGGCGGTCGGTGGGGTCGGGGCACGCGGTCCCCAGCAGCATCACCGGTGCGGACACCGCGCCGCAGATGCTTCCACAGCGGACGCCGCCGCCCATGCCGGCCCCCAGGGCCATGGCCTGCTCCAAGGTCAGGCCCGCCACATCGGCAAAGGCGGCCAGCAGACACTGGCTGCAGTTCAGGCCCTGCCGCCGGTAGTCCATAGCGGCCTGGCATCGTTGGGTTTTATTCATGGACATCGTTGGCCTCCTCCATTAGCTTGCGCATCCGGTGATTCATGCAGGATTTGCTCACCGGCGGGTCGCTGCGCTCCGCTAATTGCTGCAATGACATTTCGGGGTTTTCCAGCCGCAGCCGGGCCGCCTGGCGCAGCTTCTCCGGCATTTGGGCCAGCCGCCCGCTGCTCTCCAGCCGCCGGATCCCGGCGATCTGCTCCAGGGCGGCGTCCACGGTTTTGTTGACGTTGGCCATGTCACAGTTCATGGCCCGGTTGGCGCCGTTGCGGATCTCCTTGTCCACCTTGGCGGTCATGATGTCCATGGCCGCCACCGGGGCGCCGATGGTGGTCAGCAGGTCCTCGATATGCTCGGACTGCTTGAAATAGATGACGCTGCTGCCGCTGCGGCGGACGCTGTGAGGCAGAAAGCCCATCTCCGTCAGCAGGGCCGAAACCTCCCGGCTGGCCTGGGTGTGGGAGGTGGCCAGCTCCAGGTGATAGCGCTTTTCCGGGTCCGTGACGCTGCCCCCGGCCAGAAAGGCCCCCCGCACAAAGGCGGTGCGGCAGCAGTCGTCCTCCAGCAGGCCGAAATTCACGTGCAGCACCAGGCTGGGGTCATAGCCCAGCAGGTCCACGATCCGGGCCAGCTTGTGGCGCTGGGTGATGCGGAAGATCAGCTTGTCCCGGGTGCCGTCCGGCAGACTGTCGAATTTCAGGGAAAAGGCCCGCTGGAACAGCCGGGGCAGCCGGGCGGCAAACTCGGGATTCTCCGTGATGATGCGCACCTCGGCGGCGGTGAAGGTGTTGCAGAACAGTAGCACCCCATAGGCCTCCGCCCGGGCGCAGCACTGCCGGGACACCGGCTGGCGGCACAGCTCGCTTTTGACTTTATAGGCAAAGGACTGCATGGATGGTTCTCCTCTTACGTTTCTACGCGGTTGCAGGTGGTGCGGTGGGAGTCCCGGCAGACCAGGCGGATGTTCCGCTGGTTGTGCAGCTGCACCAGCTCCCAGGCCAGATGGCCGGGATTGTGGCGCACCAGGCCGTTTTCCACCGTGGCCACCGGGCGGCTGATGATCTCCACCCCCAGGGCCTCCACGGCCTCCCGGTCGCAGAAGATGGGCTCCGCCCCCTCCAGGGCGTAGCGCTGCACCACCGCCGGGGGAATGGGGGAGGAATTGGTCAGGCACAGGTCGAACAGGCCCGGGCAGGAGTGCTTGAACAGGGCGCGGATGTGGTCCGACACCGTGTAGCCCTCGGTTTCGCCGTCCTGGGTCATGACGTTGCAGACGTAGACCTTCAGCGCCCGGGAGCGCCGGATGGCGTCCACAATGCCGTCCACCAGCAGGTTGGGGATGATGCTGGTATACAGGCTTCCGGGGGCCAGAACGATGACCTCCGCCTGCTCCAGGGCCTTGATGGCCGCCGGAAGGGCACGGGGGTGCTCCGGGATCAGCCGCACCCGGCGGATGCGGCAGTCCTGCTCCTTCTTGCAGCGGAAGATGTGGCTCTCGCCCACCACGCTGGCCCCGTTTTCAAAGGTGGCCTCCAGCTGCACGTCCGCCGTGGTCACCGGCAGCACCCGGCCGGTGATGGCCAGCACCTGGCTCATACTCTCCACGGCCCGGTCAAAGCTGGGCATGATGCCGTTCAGGGCCGCCAGAAACAGGTTGCCGAAGCTCTGCCCGGCCAGGGTCCCCTCCGGGAAGCGATAGTGCATCAGCTGGGCCATCAGAGGCTCGGCGTTGGCCAGCGCCTCCAGACAGCTGCGGATATCCCCCGGCGGGGGCATCCCCAGGTCCTGCCGCAGGCGGCCGGAGCCGCCGCCGTCGTCCGCCACCGTGACGATGGCGGTGAGATTTTTCGTGTACAGCTTCAGCCCCCGCAGCAGCGTGGACAGCCCTGTGCCGCCGCCGACGGCGGCGATGCGGGGGCCGTGCTCCGGGGCCACAGAATAGCAGCCGCCCATACGCGCACCTCCTTACCGGGAGATATCCCGGTGGTTTTCCGTCACCTGATAGCCCATCCGGGTGATATATTCCGCCAGCTCATGGGCCACGGCCACGGAGCGGTGGTGGCCGCCGGTGCAGCCGATGCCGATGACCAGAACGGTTTTGCCCTCCTCGCTGTACAGTGGCAACAGGAAGGTGATCATTTTCTCCAGCTGGGCCATGAACTCGTGGGTCTGGCGGAAGGAGAACACGAAGTCCCGGACCTCCTGGTCCAAGCCGGTTTTGTTTTTCAGCTCCGCCACATAGTAGGGGTTGGGCATGAACCGCACGTCGAACACCAGGTCCGACTCGATGGGGATGCCGTGCTTGAAGCCGAAGGACAGGACGCTGACGTTGAGCCCGCCCCGGTCTGACGGGGTGCCGAACAGGTTCAGCAGCTCACTGCGGAGCTTGGCCGTGGACAGGGAGGAGGTGTCCAGCACGAAATCCGCGTGATCCCGCACCGGCTGCATCAGCGCCCGCTCCCGCCGCACAGCCTCCTCCACGCTGAGGCCTTTGGCCTGCAGGGGGTGCATACGCCGGGTCTCCTTATAGCGGTTGATGATGGTGGGGGTGTCCGCCTCCAGAAACAGCATCCGGCAGTTGACGCCGCTGGCCTTCAGCTGCTCCAGGGTGTCGATGAGCATATCCGTGGGCTCGCCGGAGCGCACGTCATACACCAGGGCCACCCGGTCATACCGCCCGCTGGAGGCGGCGCAGAACCCGGCGAACTTCATCATCATCTCCGCCGGAAGATTGTCCACGGTATAGTAGCCGATGTCCTCCAGAAACGAGGCGGCCTTGCTCTTGCCGCCGCCGGACAAGCCGGATATAATGAGAATTTCCATGTTATTTCCTCTTTTCCCGGGAAATTGCTTATTCACCCACGAACCGGACCTCCGGCTCCAGCCGGACGCCGTGGGCCTTGTAAACGGCCTCCTGCACCCGGCGGATCAGCTCCCGCACGTCGGCGCAGGTGGCGCTGCCGGTGTTGATGACGAAGCCCGCATGCTTTTCCGACACCTGGGCCCCGCCCACCGTCAGGCCCTTCAGGCCCGTCTGGTCGATGAGGGTCCCGGCATAATAGCCCTCCGGCCGCTTGAAGGTGCTGCCGGCGCTGGGCCATTCCAGGGGCTGGGAGGCCTTGCGCCGGGCCATCAGGTCATCCATCCGCTGCCGGATGGCGGCGGGATCGTCCGGGTTCAGGCGCACCACGGCCCCCAGCACCACGGCTCCGTCCTCCAGAAACCGGCTGTGCCGGTAGGCAAACTCTGCCTGGTCCCCGGTGAAGCGGCGGATGCCGTCGGGGTACAGGGCGGTGACCTCCGTCACCACCTGGCGCATCTCGCCGCCGTAGGCCCCGGCGTTCATGCAAACCGCGCCGCCCAGGCTTCCGGGGATGCCGTGGGCAAATTCCAGCCCGGCCAGGCCCGCCTGCTGGGCGTATACCGCCAGGCGGCTCAGCAGGACTCCGGCGTCGGCTTCTAAGGTCACGTCGTCCAGGCGGCGGATGCTCGTCATGCGCTCCGCCGTTTTGATGACCAGGGTGTCAAGCCCCCGGTCCGACACCAGCAGGTTGGTGCCCCGGCCCAGCAGAAACGGCTGCACGCCGCATTCCTCCGCCAGCCCCAGCAGGATCACCAGCTGCTCCCGGCTTTCCGGAAAGGCCATGCGCCGGGCCGGACCGCCGATGCGGAAGGAGGTGTGGCGGCTCATGGGCACGTCCCGCTCCACCGTCATATCCGGCAGGTAATCCCGGATCTTTTCGTCCAAACATTCATACCACTGCATAGTGATCTCCCTTATATCCGTTTTTTCTTCCCCAGCAGGGCCGCGCCGATGATCCCCGCCTGATTGCCCAGCTGGGCCTTGACGATGCGGGTCTTTTTCCCGGCGCTGCAGGGGATGGTCTCCCGCTCCACCAGCTGCTGCAGGGGGTGGAGCAGCTGCTCATCGGACTCGTTGCTGACGCCGCCGCCGATGGCCAGGGTATCCGGCTGGAAAATGTTCACCACGTTGGCGATGCCCGCCGCCAGATAGCCCACATACATGTCGCAGACCTGCTGGCCCACCGGGTCCCCCAGCCGGGCGGCCATAAACGCCGACTGGCCGGACACATGGCCGTCATGCTCCCGGATGACCCGGGCCAGGATGCTGTCGGGGTTGCCCAGCTGGGCCTGGGCGGTGAAGCGCTTCAGGGCGCTGGCAGAGGCGTACTGCTCCCAGCAGCCCCGGCGGCCGCAGGGGCAGGGGAGCCCCTGATAGTCGATGCAGGTGTGGCCCACCTCACCGGCCATGCCGTTGCCGCCGTGGAAAATCTTTCCGTTGTGAATGATCCCGGCGCCGATGCCGGTGCCCAGGGTGATGGTGACAAAGCGCTTGCTGCCCTGGCCCGCTCCGGCATAGTACTCTGCCAGGGCGGCGCAGTTGGCGTCGTTTTCCACATACAGGTGCAGCCCCAGCCGCCGCTTGAACAGCTTGCGCAGGGGAATGTTCCGCAGGGGCAGGTTGCAGGTGTATACGATGGACCCGGTGCGGATGTCCACCACCCCCGGGACGCCTGCCCCCACGGAGGCGATCTCCTCCATGGGCACGCCGCCCTCCTGGGCCAGCTCCCGGGTCAGGGCCACCAGGGTGTCCGTCAGGGCGTCGGGGTCCGACACCTCACGGATCTTCATGGTTTTCACGGCCAGCAGACGGCCGTCCTCGTCCACAAGACCGGCCTTCAGGTTGGTGCCGCCGATGTCGATGCCGATATAGTTCATTGCTTCTCCTTGGCCTGCCGGGCCAGCTCATCCATTTTCTTGTCAAACTGGGTCATGAAATCCCGGGCGGAGTTGTAGCCGTACCGCATCTGGCGATTCTTCATGGCGGCGATCTCCACGATACCGGCCAGGTTCCGCCCCGGCCGCACGGGGATGGTCACATAGGGCAGCTGCACCCCCAGAATGGTGTAGGTGTCGCCCTCCAGGCCCAGTCGGTCATAGAACTTACCGTCCTGCCAGGGCTCCAGATGGATCACGATCTCGATGTCGGAGTCAAACTGCACCGCGCCCATACCGAACAGCTGCTGCACGTCGATGATGCCGATACCCCGGATCTCAATGTAGTGGCGGATGATCTCCGGGGCCGAGCCGTACAGAGAGTCGGAAATGCGGCGAATCTCCACCGCGTCGTCAGCCACCAGCCGGTGGCCCCGCTTGAGCAGCTCGATGGCGGTTTCGCTTTTGCCGATGCCGGAATCGCCGATCATCAGCACCCCCTGGCCATAGATGTTCATCAGGACGCCGTGGCGGGTGATCTGGGGGGCCAGGGCCCGGTTCAGATAGTCGATGATGTGGCTGGTCAGCTCCACGGTGGTCTTTTCCGTCCGCAGCAGGGTGCGCCCGTGCTTGCGGGCAATCTCCATCAGCTCGGGAAAAATCTCCATATTCCGGGCCACGATCAGCGCCGGGATCTCGCAGCGCAGCAGATCCTCGAATACCTTCCGCCGCTGCTCCAGGGGCATGGCCTTCAGAAAGGTGAACTCCGCCTTGCCCAGAATCTGCAGGCGTTTTGGCTCGAAGTAGTCATAAAAGCCCACCAGCTGCAGGGCCGGGCGGTTCACGTCGGGGATGGTGATCATCCGGGTGTCGTAGTCCAGGCCCTTGTAGACCACCTCAAGGTCAAAATCCTTCACCAGCTGGCTGAGGCTGGCCGGGTCGCGTCTTACTTTTTCCATATATGGGTCCTCCATCCGGTGCGTTGTTCCGCACCTGCACATACCTATAATTATATGTCATTATACCGTATATGTGCCTTTTTCGCAAGTCCTATGGGGAGGGTCGAATTTTTTTCTGTAGGTGTACCCGCACTGCAAAATGTGTACCCACACTGTAAAATGCATCTTGACATTCGGATCGAAAAAACGTATAATAGACGGGCTGACGGGGTGTAGCGCAGTTGGTAGCGCGCTTGGTTCGGGACCAAGAGGCCCGGGGTTCAAATCCCCGCACTCCGACCATAACTGGACACCAGTTTTGATACAATGAGTATCGAAGCGGGTGTCCAGTTTCTTTTTGCAAAAATCCCTATTTGCAAGGGCTTTCATATACCTTTTAACGAAAGCAGGCTCTACGGTAACTGCGGAATGGTCGCCGTAGAGCCTTTTTGCATTTTTGCCTGTGTACTTTTTAATTATAGGTCTTGGGGGTGTGCATTGGGTTCAGAGGAATAATTAAAAGGTGCAACGCTCTGTTTACGGAGATACAACCCTTCCGTTCCGAAGTGTGGCGTGGGTAAAGAAATCAAGGGAGACTGTAATGTCCCATCCATAAATATCCTTAAAGAACGAGAACTGGTCTGCCATACCAAATACCGTGTTTATATCGCGCAGACCACCACAGCAATTAAAAGAATAGTTAACGCTGATATGATCGAAGTGGCGCTCAATTTTGGTGTCCAGTTCGTACAGTTCAGAAACCTCTATGGCCGCCTGAATAAAATTCTCACTGGCTTTGATGCGCTCCGGCATAAGGACATAAGTGGTGTTTTCCTGTATTTTCTGCATTATCTCCTCAAAAGAAGGAGTCGGCTCTTCTGGCTCGTCCGCCATCTCCAGTTCTATCTGTTTCATTTCCTCCATCGGATCGATGCGAGGATATTTCTTTTCATAGATGATTTCTACACTCATACGCTCACCCCTCGATGCGGACAACAGGTACACCGACCTTCACCGCATAATCTATTGTGTTTTTAGTTCCGCTCTTTTCTCCATTGAATACTGCAATGACTCTGGCTGCGTGGTTAACCATCCATTCGTTTCTGATCTGAAAGCAGGCTCGGCTGTAGCCCTCACAGACATATTTCACGAAGTCTGCGGATGCCAGTATCTCTTTGTACTGTCCTTGCCATTCTTGGCTCCAACCACGCTCAAAGCCATCATAGGGGCAGGCACACATAAGTTTGACACCATAGCCCTCATCACGAAGCATCAGCACAATTTGTGCTGCCCAGATATCTACGCCCCTTGCCATGCCCGTAATAAAGACATTCAGTCCGTCAGCAACTGTCTGACGGATTTCTTTTTCCAGATCCTTTTTGATGGCTCTGTCCGAGCGTGTCAGCTTCTCCGGGCGGTGTCCCGTGAAGCATACTCGGTGCATTCGTTTTTCGGCTTCGGTCATATAAGTCCCCTCCGTGATTCCTGCCTTACTAACATTACATCATACCACATACCTATTCTCGTTTCAACTCGCATGTATTTTATCTCTCACCTTGGAAGTAAAATAGATATGAGAAAGGTGGTGATGCTTTTCTTTGGCGTCCTCCACGCTGTTGAGGTCAAATACTTCATAAAGCTGCCCCACAACACGCCGTATATCCTTCTTTGAAAATCCGCAGTCCTCCATTGCCATAATGACATAACCACGGCAGGCGTCATTGCTCCATTCGTCCGGTTCCAA
>ERZ857480.27033-NODE-41625-length-87672-cov-28.9872_pt1 | contig 87672 bp, 65 predicted proteins | sample MGYA00519767_ERZ857480 | MGnify/ENA primary metagenome ERZ857480 (study PRJEB31778, sample SAMEA3449210) | human gut metagenome | biome: human gut; feature: human-associated habitat; material: faeces | place: United Kingdom | collected 2010/2012 ...
ATCCGCCCAAATCCGTTTTTCCGCCCTTATGTCATTCCGTGCCACCCGAAGCCAAACCCTCTGACCGTCAGTGAGAATGCTCAAATTCGCTTTATTCTGCGTTTTATCCTATTATTTTCAGGCAAAAAACGGCTCAGGTAAGAAGAATCCGGAAACTGACAGAGGGAGGCAATTTCTGCAATGGATAAAGCCGGATTGTTGAGCAGGACTTTCAGTTCGGCAGTCAGCTGTTCGTCGATAAGCGCTTTCGGAGTCTTTCCGTTGGAGTAGGTTTCCGTAATTTCGTGCAGGTAACGCGGAGAGATACAGAGCTGTCCGGCATAGAACGATACCTGATGCATTTGTGCGGCATGTTCGTGAATCAGGTGCATGAACTTGTGAAACAAGAGTTGCTTCCGGGTGTACGATTCGGCCACTGATACGTACGTGTCGGGGATGGAACTGAAAATCCACATCAGCATACCTTGCAGGAAATTCAGTTCCAGCCGTTCGCTGAATGCAGAAGGAGGCTGGGTAAAAAGCAGCTGTCCCATGTTCATCCATAGACTGATGTTTTTCCAGCTCTCTTCTTCGTGGTTGTATTGTGGAAACTCTCTCATGTAGTTGAAATACGTGGTATCGAGTGAAATGGCAGCTTGTAGAAAGAGCTTCTTGGGATAAAGCAGAAAGCGGACGTGAAAATCATCGGATGCCTCTATAAGTTGCATGATACTTCCTTCCCAGAAAATAAGTTCTGACATTTTGTGTAAGTGAAATTGCTGTGCACCGGTGGAGAGAATACCTTCTCCGCTGGTGCATTGTAATTGAATACCACAGTCAAAATGGAGTAGGGAGGCTTTCAGAAAAGCCAGATTGCCTTCGTCATAATGGATGGCGGTGAGAGATGATAATAAGGAAATATCCATGTGAAGATGATTTTATGAAACAAAAATACGCTCTTTCTTCGAGAAAAAGAGGAACTAGTTCCGATTTTGAAAAGTTTTGTGCGGTAAAAGGAAGGTGAAAACTTCGTCATAATGTCTAATTTTGCAGCGTTTTAAAAAAGGACATTATGACAAGAAGCAATTCTCAATTATTTATTCTCGTATTCTTAGGTATATTGACCGCATTTGGCCCGTTTGTAACCGATATGTATCTGCCTACCCTGCCTGCCATGACTGACTATTTTCATACCACTTCCTCACAGGTGCAGTTAGGATTGACGGCCAGCATGATAGGATTGGCTGTCGGGCAATTGTTCTTTGGTCCGCTGAGTGACAAGTATGGCCGCCGGCTTCCTTTGATTGTGGCCATGTGTCTGTTTCTTTTGGCAACGTTGGGATGTCTCTATTCACGGACCATTATGCAGTTTGTGGGTTGGAGAGTGGTGCAGGGAATAGCCGGTGCCGGAGGTATTGTGATATCACGTTCCATCGCAGCCGATAAGTATTCCGGCAGGGAACTGGCAAAGATGCTGGCTATTATTGGCGCTATCAATGGAGTGGCTCCGGTGGCGGCTCCTGTGGCTGGAGGAGGAATGGCCGAAAGCGTAGGCTGGCACGGTATTTTCTGGGTATTGTTCGGATTAGGTATACTGTTGTTGCTCGGAAGTTTGCATTTTGCGGAATCATTGCCGGATGTAGGTCGTCAGAATGCACGTTGGTCAGATGTGTATAAGAGTTTTCTTACCGTCATTCACAACCGTCGGTATGTATGTTATATCCTTCAGTTTGGTTTTGCGCAGGGAGTGTTGTTCGCTAATATCGCTTCCTCTCCTTTTATTATGCAGGAGCATTATGGTTTTTCACCTTTGATGTTCAGTATCTGCTTTGGAGCCAATGCCATAGCCATTGTCATTTCTGCAACCTCGGCTGTCAGGTTTGCCCATCCGGAACAAGCTTTATATAGGGGAAGTGTCGGAATGGTAATCACTTCTTTCCTTCTGTGTGTGGCATTGTGTGCCGGTTGCAGTTTCTGGATTTATGAAGTGCTGCTTTTGGCGTTACTTTCTATGTTAGGACTCACCTTTACCGCCTCCAATACCTTGGCGATGGATAGTGAACGGGCAAATGCGGGTATGGCATCGGCCTTGCTGGGGGCATTGGGGTTTGCCTTTGGTGGTGTGGTGTCTCCGCTTGTAGGACTGGGCAATATTATGGTCTCTACCGGAGTCCTGTTTTTTACAGGTTCTGTATGTGCGTTCGTTTGCACTCGCATAGCACTACGGCGCGCTTTTTCATTGGCACAATATTACCGTAAATGAATTTGTGGTAATTTTCTGTTTTCATTTTTTTCTTTTGGGGATAGGGATATACGTGTAATTCTATATCTTTGTATAAATTAAACTTATCTTATGAATACACGTATCCGAATAATTCCCTGGGTGATGCTTGTGGTGGGCTTCATTTTAGTTTCTGCAGGAGCTGCCGAGTTGTATCCCTTGTGTATGGCCGCCCGGAATTGCCAGCATACTGTGGGAATTGTACAAAGAGTCGAAACCAAAAAGAATTATCGCCATCGTAAACTCAGATACGACACTGAGATGACTGTCATTTATTCCACAGAAAAATACGGGGACTTATCTGTAACCAGAACCAGTCACTGGCCTTTTACGAGGAAGGGAGATGAGATTTCAGTATGGTATCATCCAGAACGTCCAAGAGAGGTTCATCTGCCTGTCTCAGAAGGAGTGTTCGGGGGAGGTCTTGCCGTAATAGGAGCATTGTGTATTTATGGTGGGTGTTTTTTTCGAAAACTATTAAAAACAACATAAATGATGACTAACCAATCTAAATGAAAGTTTTATGAAGAACAGAGTGTTTTTAAAAGCAATTGTGTGCCTGATGTGTGCAGTATCGTCCGTACCGGTCATGGCGCAGTTTAATCTGAAGAAAGCGATTAGTGGGGCTGTGAAAGCCACTCAAGCTGTGACGTTGACCGATGAGCAGATGAGTGAATACGTAAAAGAGTATATCACTTGGATGGATGCCAACAATCAGGTTTGCGCAGATGACAATGAATATACTATTCGCCTGAAGAAGTTGACCGAAGGATTAGGAGACGCAGACGGTATCCCTTTGAACTTTAAGGTGTATTATGTGACCGATGTCAATGCGTTTGCTTGTGCTGACGGTAGCGTACGCGTCTTCTCTTCTTTGATGGACATTATGAGCGATGAAGAGCTATTGGGCGTGATAGGACATGAAATCGGTCATGTGGCTCATCGGGATTCTAAAAAAGGTTTCCGTACGGCATTGCTTACTTCGGCATTGAAAGACGGTATTTCTTCTCAGGGTGGAAAAGCAGCTACGTTGACTGATTCACAGTTGGGCGACTTGACAGAGGCGCTGGTGAATGCCCGGTATTCTCAGAAGCAGGAATGTGCGGCAGATGATTACGGATATGAGTTTCTGAAAAAGGCAGGGAAGAATCCCTGGGCCATGGCGCTTTCATTTCAGAAATTGAAATCCCTGCAGGAGCAGAGTGGTGGTTCGTCTTCCAGCAAATTGAACCAGTTGTTCTCCACGCATCCGGATCTCGATTTAAGAATCGAGCGTATGGAAGAACGTGCTACCAGCGAGGGCATTGAAAAACCGGCTGGAAAGACTGCGGAATAAGAATTTAAATTAGACAGAATAGATGAAGAGGTCGAAACACATTGAGTTCGGCCTCTTTTTTGTGGATGTATGAATGGCTTTTCAGCATGGATAAAAAATAAAAATCCCCATAACTCATGGAGTTACAGGGATTTATTATCTTGATTAAGTATAGATTACTTATTCAAAGCAGTAGCAACGTCAACTGCACAAGCTACTGTACAACCTACCATCGGGTTGTTACCGATACCCAGGAATCCCATCATTTCTACGTGAGCAGGAACTGATGAAGAACCAGCGAACTGAGCATCTGAGTGCATACGACCCATAGTATCTGTCATACCGTAAGAAGCAGGACCAGCAGCCATGTTATCCGGGTGAAGTGTACGACCTGTACCACCACCTGAAGCTACTGAGAAATAAGGTTTACCTGCAAGAACACGTTCTTTCTTGTAAGTACCTGCAACCGGATGCTGGAAACGAGTCGGGTTAGTAGAGTTACCTGTAATAGATACGTCTACACCTTCTTTCCACATGATAGCTACACCTTCGCGAACGTCGTCAGCTCCGTAGCATTTTACTTTTGCACGAGGACCGTCTGAGTAAGCGATTTCTTTCACAACTTTCAGTTCGCCAGTGTAGTAGTCAAACTGAGTCTGAACGTATGTAAATCCGTTGATACGAGAGATGATTTGTGCAGCGTCTTTACCCAGACCGTTCAAGATACAACGCAAAGGTTCTTTACGTACTTTGTCTGCTTTAGCAGCGATTTTGATAGCACCTTCAGCAGCAGCGAATGATTCGTGACCTGCCAAGAATGCGAAACATTTAGTTTCTTCGCGCAGCAACATAGCAGCCAAGTTACCGTGACCCAAACCTACTTTACGGTCATCAGCAACTGAACCCGGGATACAGAATGACTGCAAACCGATACCGATTGCTTCAGCAGCTTCAGCAGCGTTTTTGCAACCTTTCTTAAGAGCGATGGCGCAACCTACTACGTAAGCCCATTTTGCATTTTCGAAGCAGATAGGCTGAGTTTCTTCACAAGTTTTATAAGGATCAAGACCATATTGTTCGCAGATAGCGTTGGCTTCTTCGATGTCTTTGATACCGTTAGCGTTCAAAGCAGCAAGAATCTGTTTGATACGACGGTCCTGGCTTTCAAATTTTACTTCTCTAATCATAATGTTCTTTCCTCCTTATATTATTCGTGACGTGGGTCAATATGTTTAACTGCACCTTGTTCTGCGGTGAAGCGTCCGTAAGTACCAGTTACTTTCTTCAAAGCTTCGTTTGCGTCAGTGCCTTTCTTGATCTCATCCATGAACTTGCCCAGGTGAACGAATTCGTATCCGCAGATTTCGTCGTTCTTGTCAAGAGCGATAGTTTTGATATAGCCTTCAGCCATTTCCAGGTAACGAGGACCTTTTGCCAAAGTACCGTACAGAGTACCTACCTGGCTGCGCAGACCTTTACCCAAGTCTTCCAGACCAGCACCGATCATCAGACCGCCTTCAGAGAAAGCTGACTGAGTACGTCCGTACACAATCTGCAAGAACAATTCACGCATAGCTGTATTGATAGCGTCGCACACCAAGTCAGTGTTCAATGCTTCCAAGATAGTTTTTCCCGGCAGGATTTCAGATGCCATAGCAGCTGAGTGAGTCATACCAGAGCAACCGATTGTTTCAACCAATGCTTCCTGGATAACACCTTCTTTTACGTTCAGTGTCAACTTGCAGGCACCCTGCTGAGGAGCACACCAACCAATACCGTGAGTTAAACCAGAGATATCTTTAATTTCTTTTGATTTAACCCATTTTCCTTCTTCAGGAATTGGAGCTGGACCATGATTAGGTCCTTTTTTTACAACACACATGTGTTCAACTTCGTGTGAATAAGTCATATTCTTTACGTTTTATTGGTAATAAAAAATAGGTATTTCGTAAACCTTGAATTAGGAAATTTCTTCCTTAATCCATTCGCAAAGTTAGTCGTTTTATTTCGTTCTGCAACGGGGAAAACCAAACTTTTTGTTACATTTTAATGATATTTTTTTCGGTTTGGGTCGTTTTGCAAAGTCCGCTTGACAAAATGTTTTTTATCTTCTGAGAGAAACTTGTATCTTTGCCCTGAATACGGCGATATGCCCAGTGAAGGGTTTACATAAAAATAGGTAACAATTATTAGGTATAGAATGGAAATGAATCAGATTACGGTTTCAGATGCGGATTTGCGCAAAGGAGCGGAAGAAGGAATGGATGCTTTTTTGAAAGTGTTTATTGACAAATACCTGGAAGTGACAGGAGGAAAGATTAATGCGGATACCATGCCGTTGCTGAACGGGTATCAGCATACATTGTTAGGCTATCATTTCTTTCGTGAGGAGGTGATGGAAGGAGGTTTCGTGCAGCTTATCCAGAATGGATACGGACCGTATATCTTTGATAATCCATTTGCCAAAGCGATGCGTATGTTTGGGGCAAAAGAGTTTTCAAAGTTGATTTACGAAGCAAAAAAGATTTACGATGCCCATCGTGCGGATTTGGAGAAGGAACGTACGGAAGAGGAGTTCATGGCCATGTATGAGCAATACGAGGCTTTTGACGACTTGGAAGAACGATATATGGAAGAGGAAGAGCAGATTACCGCGCAGATAGCAACTTACGTAGATGAACATCTGGATAGTTTTGCTCAGGTGCAACAGGCTTAAATGGTTTATTTGTGTTAAAATAACACTGCTCTCATGCAGTCTTTTTTTATTTACGTATTTATTTTGTGAATTTTAAATCTAAAAAACTGATTATAAACTAAAGATAAGAGTAGAATAGAGTATGAAAAAACAAAAATTGGCAGTCGTTTTTGCTGCATTATTAACAATGGTGGGGTTTAGTTCTTGTTTGAACTCTGAAGATGATGGTATAACAGAAATTGTTGATTACGCAGAAGTTAGTACAAGTTCTTTTGGTAGTGTTTCTTTTAATTCAATGTATGGTTGGGTCTGTGTGCCTGATAAATCTTTGACAACTACTCCAGAATCTCAATTGGCTTATATTGCTTATCGATATGAAGATGCAGATTTGCAGTCTATTACGAGTGGTACTTCTGATTCTAAAAATCTGTCTGTAACCTTGTTGCAGGATCCTGTTTATTTGAAAAGATTGGATTGTTTAACTACAACTTTGCCGGAAGAAACAAAGACAGTATCTATTTATTCATTGGGAGAGGATGCGCTTGTGTGGGGAAATAATAAGTATTTAATTTTGGCACCTACTATTTTTTTGAAGAAGGGGACAACGAGTGAAAATCTCTCAACTGAGTTGCTGAACCATCGTTTGACTCTTTATTATTTATCTGCTGAAGGTGATGAAGATGCTAATACGCTAAAACTATATTTGCGCTATGAAATTTCTGGCATTGGAGAATCTTCAACTGAAGAAACAGATGATAAAGAGAGCTGGGCAAGTGACTATAACATTCAGTATACCAACGTGTCTTATGTGAATTTGCAGCCTATAATTTCAATGTATAAATCTACACATAGTGGAAGCGATCCGGAAAAAGTAACAGTAGAATATGAGTATAATAATAGTGCTTCATCTATTCCAACAATAGCAAAGAAGCAAACGAAAACTGTTACTTATAGCTTGTATACAGAAACTTCTTCTAATAATTAATAAGGAGTATTTCTATCAGAAAAGCTGCATTGTAAAGTCCTTTATAAGAATTTGCGATGCAGTTTTTTGTTCCTGAAAAACGCCCTTGCATTCTTTTCAAAACGTCTTTGCGTTTAAGATAAAACGTCAAAGAGTTTTGATTAAAACGCAAGGGCGTTTTAGTTAAAACACAAAGGCGTTTGGTTTCAAACGTAAGTGCGTTTTTTGAAGGTATCAAAACCCTTCATGAAAAGCGGCTTTTTTCACTTCGTTTTGTGCTATTTTTCAAGGGGATTTGGTTTTTAGGAATACCGAATTTTAAATAGCTTGAAAAGATTCCTCCCGCTTTCCTTAATCTCATACTTTTTTGTAAATTTGCAATTCGTTTCATCGCATAATGAAAAGAATTGGGAATGAATTATAAAGAATTGTTCAATAAAATGGCTTTTTTGCTTTCTTCTCCCAGTCGTTTTTGGGAAAAAGAAGCTACGGAAGGGCAGGGAAGCCGGATGATGTCGGAGTACGTTTATCCGCTTATCGGATTGTGCGGACTGTCGGAATTTATAGGTACGTTTATCGGGCGTGACGTCAGTACGGAGTTTTTTCAGTGGGCTTTGACTCGCTGTTGTGCCATTGCGGTATCGTTGTTTGGCGGTTTTTTTGTCGCAACTTATCTGCTGGATAAAATCAGCTGGAACTTGTTCAACAAGTATATTCCAAAGGAAACTCTCCAAGTGTTTGTGGGCTATTCCATGACGGTGCTGTTTGTACTCGATATTGTAAATGGACTGATTTCCATTGAGATTCTTCACTGGATTCTTCAGCTCTATACGGTGCTCGTGGTGTTTGAAGGCGCACGACGCTTTTTGGAAATACCGGAAAACAAATTGACTTCCTACACGGTTGTTGCCTCCATTCTGATACTGGTTTCTCCGGTGATGATAGAATTTGTGTTTAATAAATTGTCTGTAATTTTGAATTGATGAGACCTGTTTCAAATAATATTAATATCAAGAACAAGCGGGCGTCGTTCGATTATGAATTTATCGATACGTACACGGCCGGAATTGTGCTGACCGGAACGGAAATCAAGTCCATCCGGCAGGGAAAGGCCAGTCTGGTAGATACTTTCTGTTTCTTTTCTCGTGGAGAACTGTGGGTGAAGAACATGCACATTGCGGAGTATTTTTATGGCTCTTATAACAATCATACGGCTCGTCGTGACCGTAAGTTACTGCTGACAAAGAAAGAATTGCGCAAGTTGCAGCGTACTTCTGATGAACCTGGCTTTACAATTGTGCCTACCCGCATGTATATCAATGAGCGGGGACTGGCCAAGGTAGTCATTGCGCTGGCTAAGGGTAAGAAACAGTATGACAAACGTCAGACGTTGAAGGAAAAAGAAGACAGACGGATGATGGACCGTATGTTCAAACGCTAAATTAAATAAGGTGCACGAAAACTATGCAGACAAAGACGATACAACAACTGATACGGGAGCGTATCCTGGTGCTCGATGGAGCCATGGGTACGATGATACAGCAATATAATCTTTCGGAAGCAGATTTCCGTGGAGAACGTTTTAAGGATATTCCCGGGCAATTGAAAGGGAATAACGACTTGCTGTGTCTTACTCGTCCGGAAGTAATAGAAGATATTCATCGGAAATACCTTGTGGCAGGTGCCGATATTATTGAAACCAATAGCTTTAATGCCACTTCGGTGTCAATGGCCGACTATCATGTGCAGGCTTATTGCCGGGAGATCAATCTTGCGGCAGCACGTCTGGCACGCCGGATGGCCGATGAGTTTACTGCATTGACTCCGGAAAAGCCGCGCTTTGTGGCGGGTTCCGTGGGGCCTACCAACAAGACTTGCTCCATGAGTCCGGACGTAAACAACCCGGCTTTTCGCGCGCTGACTTTCGATGAATTGCAGGCAGCTTATTGTGAGCAGATGGAAGCCTTGCTGGAAGGGGGAGTGGATGCCCTGCTGATTGAGACTATTTTTGACACACTGAATGCCAAGGCGGCTATTCGGGCGGCTGATTTGTCGATGGAAAAGACCGGACGTAAGGTACCTTTGATGCTGTCGGTTACCGTGTCGGACATTGCCGGACGTACGTTATCGGGACAGACATTAGATGCCTTTTTGGCTTCGGTGGAACATGCTGACTTGTTCTCTGTCGGGTTGAACTGCTCATTTGGTGCCCGTCAGTTGAAGCCTTTCCTGGAGCAGCTAGCCTCACGTGCGCCTTATTATATCAGTGCTTATCCGAATGCCGGATTGCCGAATTCGCTGGGACAATATGACCAGACTCCCGAAGATATGGCTGCCGAAGTGAAGGAGTATATCGAAGAAGGACTGGTAAACATTATCGGAGGATGCTGCGGTACGACGGAACAATACATTGCCAAGTATCAGGATTTGATACAAGGAGTACAGCCCCGTGTGCCTGTAAAGAAGCATGCACATTTGTGGTTGTCGGGATTGGAGTTGCTCGAAGTTTCTCCGGAAATCAATTTCGTCAATGTAGGTGAGCGCTGTAACGTGGCAGGTTCGCGCAAGTTTTTGCGACTCATTAATGAGAAGAAATATGATGAGGCTTTGTCGATAGCCCGCAAGCAGGTGGAAGACGGCGCTTTGGTCATCGACGTAAATATGGACGATGGCTTGCTGGATGCTGCACAAGAGATGACTACCTTTCTGAATCTGGTGGCTTCGGAACCTGAAATAGCCCGTGTGCCCATTATGATTGACTCTTCCAAGTGGGAAGTGATACGTGCCGGACTGAAATGTGTGCAGGGAAAATGTATTGTCAATTCTATCTCCTTGAAGGAAGGAGAGGAGGTCTTTATAGCGCACGCCCGTGAGGTGAAGCAGCTTGGAGCGGCGGTCATCGTCATGGCTTTTGACGAGAAGGGACAGGCCGATACGTACAGTCGCAAGATTGAGGTATGCGAACGGGCATATCGTATTCTGGTAGATAAGGTAGGATTTGCACCTGAAGATATTATTTTCGACCCTAACGTACTGGCCGTGGCTACGGGTATCGAAGAACATAATAACTATGCGGTCGATTTCATTCAGGCTACCGGATGGATACGTAAGAATCTGCCGGGAGCTCATGTCAGTGGAGGGGTGAGCAACTTGTCGTTCTCTTTCCGTGGCAACAACTACATTCGTGAGGCCATGCATGCCGTATTCTTGTATCATGCCATTCAGCAGGGAATGGATATGGGAATTGTCAATCCGGCTACGTCTGTATTGTACACGGATATTCCGCAGGACATTCTGGAACGGATTGAGGATGTCGTGCTGAACCGTCGGCCGGATGCCGCAGAACGCTTGATTGAAACGGCAGAACGACTGAAGCAGGAGAAAGAAGGTACTGCTTCTCAAGAAGGAAATGCATCGGCACAACTGCTGTGGCGGAATAATACCACGGTGGAAGAACGGTTGCAATATGCGCTGGTGAAAGGACTTTCGGATTATCTGGAGGAAGACTTGCAGGAGGCGCTTTCACGTTATCCGAATGCGGTGAGCATCATCGAAGGACCGCTGATGGCAGGTATGAATCATGTGGGAGACTTGTTTGGTTCGGGAAAGATGTTCTTGCCGCAGGTAGTGAAAACCGCACGGACCATGAAAAAGGCGGTAGCTATTCTTCAGCCTTATATCGAAGCGGAAAAAGAAGAAGGTGCCCGCAGTGCCGGAAAGGTGCTGGTAGCTACGGTGAAGGGTGATGTGCACGACATCGGAAAGAACATCGTGTCCGTGGTCATGGCATGCAATAACTATGAAATTATAGACTTGGGCGTGATGGTACCGGCCGAGCAGATTGTGGAAACGGCTATCCGTGAAAAGGTGGACATTGTAGGGCTGAGCGGACTGATTACTCCTTCGCTGGAAGAAATGGTGCATGTGGTGACTGAACTGCAGCGGGCCGGACTGGATATTCCGGTGATGATTGGCGGGGCTACCACTTCGAAATTGCATACGGCACTGAAGATTGCTCCGGTGTATCATGCGCCGGTGGTATACATGAAGGATGCTTCACAAAATGCGCTGGTGGCTGCCAAGTTGCTGAATCGTGAGCAGCGTCCGGCTTTTGTGGAAGCTTTGAATGAAGAATATCAGGCTTTGCGTGAAAAGAATCGTCAGAAAACGGTACAGACGGTTTCACTTGCGGAAGCTCAAAAGAATAAACTGAACCTTTGGGATTAATTATTTACTCATCGTATTATGAATGTACAGATAGAAGAAGGCTGGAAAAAAGCACTGGCGCCGGAGTTTGAAAAAGATTATTTTGTCCGGTTGACCGATTTTGTCCGTCAGGAGTATCAGCAGACTACGGTATATCCTCCCGGAAGATTGATTTTCAATGCATTCAACCTTTGTCCTTTTGATAAGGTGAAAGTGGTGATTATCGGGCAAGATCCGTATCACGGACCGGGGCAGGCGCATGGCTTGTGTTTTTCGGTGAACGACGGGGTGGCATTTCCTCCTTCTTTGCAGAATATATTCAAGGAAATTCATGATGATTTGGGTATGCCGATTCCTGCCAGTGGCAATCTGACTCGCTGGGCCGAGCAGGGCGTGCTATTGCTGAACGCTACCTTGACGGTACGTGCTCATCAGGCTGGTTCACATCAGCGCAGAGGTTGGGAAGAGTTTACGGATGCGGCTATCCGTGTGCTGGCGGAGCAGAAAGAACATTTGGTATTTATCTTGTGGGGTTCTTATGCACAGAAGAAAGGAGCGTTTATTGACCGCAACAAGCATCTGGTATTGACTTCCGTGCATCCGTCTCCGCTGTCGGCCTATCACGGCTTTTTCGGCAACAGGCATTTCAGCCGCACCAACGAGTACCTGACGGCTCATGGGGAGACGCCTATCAACTGGTGAGAAACTATTAATCAAGAAAATCCCCCTTTAAACAGTATCTAAACCGTGTTCAGGTGCTGTTTAAAGGGGGATTCTTGTATTAGGAATCAGGGTACTGCCGTGTGGGCAGGAGAATGGTATAAGTTATTCTTTTACACCGTCAATAGTGATTACGTCTAGATCGTTCTTGTGACCGTAATAAGGAGATTGAGGTGTGTAGTTAACCAGTTCTCCCGTGCTGTCCTTAATATATTCTACGTGTGTAGCCGGAGTACAATTATTGATTTCAATGGCTGCATGGAAAGAAATTCTCAAGCCACCATCACCGATGTTGCCGATGAAGCCGGAGGACTGCGAAATGCTGTTATAGCGGATGTAGATATCTTCCGTCTTGCAGTTAATGAACTGTGCTCCACGGTCACCCAAAATCTGGCCAACCAAACCGCCGGCTTGGTAACCTCTCAAGTGAATGTCTTCTGTGCTGCAGTTTTCAAACGATATTGATCTGCTGCCTACGCCACCGCCGCCGGAACCAACCCAGCCGACCAGACCGCCTAAGTTCTGGGAAGAAGCCGATGAATCAATATATACATGTTTGGCATGTACATTGATGAACTTGCTGCTCATGCTCCATTGGTTACCGCCTGTGTAACCTACAATGCCGGCAAAGTAAGCGTATTCTTTGCTGTGGTCTATTGGGTTGCCATCCGTGTCATAATGCACTTTGTCGTTTGCCAAGCCGTTGATGGTGATGTTTTCAAAGTTGATGTCTTTCATCACACCGTCGAACTTGCCCCAGATGCCTGTATAAGCTTCATATTCTAATTTTATAAGACCGCCCAATGCTGAGTATACATAAATAGCTCCATACTTACCGTTCATGGAGAAGTTGCGCAGCGTGTGACCATTACCGTTTACTGTATATTCTCTGGCACTGCCTGCCGGATAAATAGGCTTCCATTCCACACCGCTCATATCAATATCATTACGGATGTCAAGCGTGAAATTGCCACCTGCATTTGTACGCATTTCATCAATATGGTCGGGCAGCCACATGAACTCTTCTTTCGTGTTTATGATATAGGTTTTGGTGGTTGCATCGTAAACAGGTTCTTGGGGCTGAACTCCGGAAGAACGCCACCATTCTTCGCCGACAGTCCAGTCATTGGTGAACTTGTCGTTGATTGAAATATCAAACTGGCTTCCTACGGTCAGTGCATTACCGATAATAGTTGTCAGCCAATTGCGTTGGATAGGGATTTGTGTGTTCAAGTCTTGTGTAGCGATGACCGTTTCTCCGTTCTTGGCAGTAAACTTCATGTGGATGGGCGTTTGCTCATCGGAAGCCATTAAGTAATCTACTACAATCGTGCGGTTGTTGTCCGTCTTGTCATATCCCAATGCGTAAGCCTTTTCATCCTTGTTCAGAGTGGCGGTGTAGATTGTGCCGTCTGTGTCTGCCAAGTCGGTGCTGGTGGCTTCGCCGGTCAGGGCGTTCAGGGCAAGGAAGCGCTTGCAGTTGTAGTAAGTCACCTCTACTTTGTCGGGCATTTCTTCGCCCAAGCCGCCGTAGTTCCAGTCGGTGGTGACAACGCGCAACTTGGCAAACGGGCGTTTCAGTTCAAAAGAGGTGGCGGGGGTATCGGTGTTGCCTACCTTTACATCTTTGCTGCCGAAATAAGCATCCTTGCTCTCCTCATTGATGACATACTGCAGCGGCAGGTCTGCCTGGTGGATGTTTTCAAAGTCGCTGGTGTCATAATACAGGTCTTCGGTCTGACCTTCGCGTACAAAGTCAGCCCATGCCACGGCGCGGTAGCTGCGGTTGGGCGTCAGGCGCAGGGTGTAGGTCACGGGCTCGTAACCGTCTGCCACAATCTTGGTTTGCGGTGCCACTACTTGGGTGTAAGTGGCGTCAGCTCCGGTGCCGTCTACGCGGTACACCGCCAACTGATACCGCAGGTCATACTGCGAAAAGTCTACATTCGTCAGTCCGCCCAGGGCACTGTTGCTGTTGGCACCCAGTGTCGCGCGGGTGGTCTCCATGGCTTCGGGGGCAGAGAGCGTGAACATCACGTTGCCCTCGCCATCGGCTGCCACGCCGTCGGCGGGCAGCGTCTCGTTCTGACATCCGGCAAGCGCGAAAGCACCGAACAGTCCGAACAGGCCGTACATTGCATTTCCTATCTTTTTCATAAAGCTTTGTTTTTAATGGTGAATAATATATGATTATGCTGTTTTTTCAGTTTATCGGAACTACAAATTCTCCATCGAAATTGTCGTCAATCTCAATGCCGGAGCCAACCTCCCGTGTGAGGAAAGGCCCCCGCACCACGGTCTCCCGGTTGCGCCGCAACGGAATGTCCACGTTCTGGAAGTGGTTCAGTTCCGTACCGTCCTCCCGGTCGTAAATGGCAATGTCCACCAGCACATGGTCTTCCTGTGTGTCTGAGGTCAGCACATAGTCGTAGGCGAGCAGCATGGTGCCGTCGGCAGCTACCCGCCCGGGAGTAGTCTCCATGACGCGGGTCTCTATGAAGGCATTGGGCTCTTGCATGCTCACGTCATACCCGGCACTCACATACTGCTTGTAGATGATGCGCACCGTCAGGTCTTCTGCCCGATGGCCGTTTTGCAGGAACTCTTGATAGTCTGTCGCCCACAGGCGGAAACGTCCGGCAGGTCGTTTCAGGTAGACTGGTATCAGGCGGTTGTCTTTTGCAGCCCTGGTCTGGTTGGCAGCCTGCGGCAGGCCTCCTTCATCGCGGGTGAAGTCCACCGAGAAGTCGGTGAAGCCTGCACCGGAATTCTTCTGGTGGTTGTTTTCCGGCACGTGGTTCAGGTTGACCCTCACCTCGTCCAGCGCATCAGTATGGAAATGCCAGTCATTCGGCTCGTTGCAGGGTACATAGTCCGCCCATGCCAGCACCTTGTAGAGTCCGTCGGGCACGTAGAAGTGCAGCGTGTCCTGCGGGGGCTGCATGAGGCGGTGCACGGAGATTTCGCGGCGGGCTTCCAGCGTGCCCTTGTCCACGTCGTCGGTGGGGGTGGGCACACGGTAAAGTTCCACAATGAAGCGCATGTCAAAGTCTTCACTGATGCGGTATTCGGCGGAAGGTACCTGCTCCAGAAGTTTCTCCGTGTGGTTGCCGTCCTTGTCGTACACCAGTTCTTTGTAGTAGTCGGGCGGCATGCGGTCGGCATTCAGTTCCACGATGACCTGTGAGGTCTGTGCAGTGGGATATTCGTGTATTGTGGCATCGCAGCCTGCTTGCAGGGTAGCGGCGAGGACGAGGCAGGGAAGTGGGAAAGGCAGTCGGAAGTGTCTCATCGTCTGTCCCTCCTTCCTTGCTTGTAGTCTTTGTACCACTTATAAGATATGGAGATACCCGCACGGGTGATGCCCCAGTAACAGTTGGAGCCGGAGCGGAACTTGGAGCCGTTGTCCCAGTTGTGGTAGGCTTCGTAGTCATAGTCGGCAAAGCCCACGCCGAGGTTGAACTCCAGTCCCCAGCGTTGCCTGGCACCTAAGTTCATGGCATAGCCGTAGCTGATGCCCATGCCCCACAGAGCGTGGTTAGGATCCTGATAGCGCCCGTGGTCATTGACAGCCACATTGAAACCCATCACATGAGTATGCAGGCCGATGAAATGGCCTTCTCCTGCCTTGCTGAACCAGCGGCGTACTTCAGGCTGCACCGCCAGCAGACGCAGCTTGCGCCGGGGAGTGATGTTGTAGGGAGAATACCATACCGGAATATCCAACGACCAATGTGGGCGCAACTCTACCTCCACTCCTGCATTGGCCACCAGCGCGGCCAAAAACAACGTATTGGTCTTTACTGCAAAGAAGCGCGTATCCGATTCCGGCAACACCACAGCCACGTGACGCTTTGGCAAAGATTCAGGATTCTCCATGGGTATTTCCGGCAAAGATACAGGAAGGGGAGGTTCAGGCCGGATGTCTTCCGCATGACATACGATAACCATCCGCGAGTTTCGGAAAGGAGGGAATACAGTGCGCACCAGTTCTGTCCATGTGCGTCCACCGTCCAAGTCACGGATATCTCTTTTTCGTTTCTCTGTGTCCGGCTCGGTAGCGATGATCCGGAGAATGTCGTCACGATAGGGGAAAGCCGGCTGTTCTTGCAGCACTTCGGTTACAGAAGCCCAATCTTCCCCTAAGTTTTGCACCCGCAATTCGGCAGAGTCTAATTCCGTATGAGCTAACAGGTAGTCGGCCAAGGCTTTGGAACGGTATTCACCTAACTTCCGGTTCCAGCGCAGAGGACCTTCAGGGGAAGCGCTTCCGCCAATCCACACATAAGCCAGCCGCACACGACAATCGCACTTCACCCTATTCACCAGATGGACAATGCTGTCAATCTGCGCATTGGTATTCAGTTTATATTTGTTCACCTGATAGACGACCGGAACAATGTCGGTCTTTGCATAAGCTAACACGGAATCTGCCCTGTCGGCAGGTAGAAAAGTCACATAGTGAGGATACCATTCATAAGCAATCTTCGGAACGCTGTCACACGCTTGTTGCGCCCGGAGCATCCCCGCAAACAGGGAAAGTAATAGAAACAATCGTATCTTCATGGCAGATTCTGATTGTCCTCAGACTCCCTCACGGACATATTTAAGCAATATTTTTCCAGACAATCATATGAAAAAGCGCGGGAATCTGTACCTGTCACTCGTCCCACACTTCGAGGCTCTCGCATTGCCCATCACCGTCAGAACGAGCAACGCAGAAGCCCACGCCGATATGTATAACAATCCTTCCTCACTTAAGAAAACCCAAAGCGAGACCAGGGAGCATTACATACCCCGTAAGCATCTACCGTTGCTTTGCTTTTGACGGTGTTTCATGAATTTGCGAGATTCCGAAGTGTCAAAGACAAAGCGTCAAAGTAAACGCTTTCTTAACATATATGTCTTTTCCCGCCCATCCTCTTCTGGTGAGGACTATCGGCATGGAATATGGCAAATATAAAGATTAAACGAATAACTTGTATCATTTTCCTCCATAAAAATCCGTTTTCCGCCTTAACTTCCATTTCTTTGAAAAACGTCGAAGTGTTTCAAACGGAACAATATCTAAAGATACAAAAATGCCAACTAATTCACAGTGCTTTGTGTATGAATTAGTTGGCTAATTTGATAGTATTTGCTGAATGTGCTTTATTATGTGTTTGTCAGATAAGTTGCATACCCAGTCGTGCGCATTCTTCGCGCATGTCTTCCGGCCAGATGCTGGCCTGGATTTCTCCGATATGTGCCTTCTTCAGATAAAGCATACACAAGCGTGACTGTCCGATACCTCCTCCAATGGTCAGAGGGAGTGTGTCGTTTAGCAGACGCTGGTGGAAATACAGTTTGGTGCGTTCTTCTTTTCCGGCTAATTCCAGTTGCTTGAGCATGGCAGCCTTGTCCACACGGATACCCATGGAAGAAATTTCCAGTGCGCGTTGCAGCACTTCATTCCATACCAGTAAGTCACCGTTCAAGCCAGGAAGTCCTGTTTTAGGGTCTACAGTGGTATAGTCGTCATAGTCCGGCGCGCGCAGGTCATGCGGTTGTCCGTTGCTCAGCTTGTTTCCGATTCCGATAATGAAAACGGCTCCAAAGCGTTCTGTAATCAGGTTTTCACGTTCCTTGGCTGTCTTGTCAGGATACATTTGCAACAAGTCTTCCGAATGAATGAAATGTACATCATGGGGCAGGAATGACTTAATCTGTGGATACATTTCACAAATCATGTATTCCGTGCGGCGCATGGCAGCATAGATACGGGTCACGATGCTTTTCAGGAAGTCCACGGTACGCTGTTCCGGAGTAATCACTCGTTCCCAGTCCCACTGGTCTACATAAAGAGAATGAATGTTGCCCAACTCTTCATCGGCACGTATGGCATTCATATCGGTATAAATTCCGTAGCCGGGTTCAATCTGATAGTCAGCCAGAGTAACGCGTTTCCATTTGGCCAGTGAGTGAACGACTTCTGCCTGCTGGTCTCCCAAGTCTTTGATGGGGAAGCTGACAGGGCGTTCCGTACCGCTCAAGTCGTCGTTGATTCCCATTCCTTTCAAAACGAACAAAGGAGCGGTAACACGGCGTAAACGAAGTTCGGACGAGAGGTTCTGCTGGAAAAACTCTTTAATTTGCTTGATGCCCAGTTCGGTCTGTTTCATGTCAAGCAACGGCTTATAGCCGACTGGTTTTATAAGGTAACTCATGTGTGAATTTCTTTAAATGTTTATTTGCTTGCAAAGATAGGTGTATTTTGTAAATGTGCAAGCGATTTTAGAAATAAGTTATCAAAATGTTTTTTATTTCTTTTTACTTACTGATAAAGTGAAAAGAGAATGATGGAAATAAAAAATGTCATTCCGGAAATCTCTTTCCGGAATGACATTCTATTATGTAATATAAAGAAAGGCTGTTTAGCGATTCTTGTACATGTTTTCGTAGTAGTTCTGGTATTCGCCGCTGGTTACGTTTTTCACCCATTTCTGGTTGTCAAGATACCATCGGATGGTTTTTACAATACCATCTTCAAATTTAGTCTCTGGAGTCCATCCGAGTTCGCGGGTAATTTTAGTCGGGTCGATGGCATAACGCTGGTCGTGTCCGAGTCTGTCCTTGACAAAAGTAATCAGTGAATCATTAATCCAGTCAATGCTGATTTGTCCGTCAGGAGTCATCTCTTTCTTTTTAAGGATGCTCCGGTATTCCGGCTGCTCGGTCATTATCTGGTGAATAGTAGCAATGGTCAGTTTGACGATTTCAATATTCTGTTTTTCGTTATGACCTCCTACATTATAAACCTCACCGTCCTTGCCGTTGCGGACAATCATGTCGATGGCCTTGCAGTGGTCTTCCACGTAGAGCCAGTCGCGTACATTGGTACCGTCTCCGTATACAGGCAGGCGTTTTCCTTCCAGGATATTCTTGATGATAAGCGGAATCAGCTTTTCGGGGAAGTGATAAGGACCGTAGTTATTGGAGCAGCGGCTGATAGTTACAGGCATTTTATAGGTATCGCGGTAAGCCATCACAATCAGGTCGGCACTGGTCTTTGAAGCACTGTATGGACTGTGCGGACAGAGGGGAGTTTTTTCTGTGAAATACCCTTCTGCACCCAAAGAACCGTATACTTCATCGGTCGATACCTGATGGAAGCGAACACCTTTTCTCCAGGTTGGATATCCGTTTTCATCTTTTCCGGTGACCCATGCCCGGCGGGCTGCATCCAGCAGGTTCTGGGTTCCCAAGATGTTGGTCTGCAAGAATAATTGAGGATTTTCGATGCTGCGGTCTACATGACTTTCGGCTGCGAAATTCACGATGTAATCAAATTTGTAATCAGCAAATAGCTGGTCGGCCAGGTTACGGTCGCAGATATTTCCTTTTACGAAGAAGCAGCGTTCATTGTCGATGTCCTGTGAAATAGTTTCTAAATTTCCCGCATACGTCAATGCGTCGAGGATGACAATTTTGACGTCATCATGTTTGCCTAAAATATATTTTATATAGTTGGCTCCGATGAATCCGGCAGCTCCAGTAACTAAATAAGTTTTCATATAGAGTTTTATTTTGGGTGCAAATTTCGGAAAGTTTTTTGAATGTGACAAGATTTTTTTGTTTTAATCATTCAGCTCAATCACCTCCAAATCGGAGAAATTTCCGTTTTCTATGCTGAAGCGTACAAGGGTTCGTACCTTATGAAAACCATATTTCCCTGCCGCTCCCGGGTTGATGTGAAGTAGTCCCAGACTGGAATCGTATTTGACTTTCAGAATGTGTGAATGACCGCTGATAAACAGCTTGGGAGGCTGTGTCATGAGTGTTTTTCGGATGGAAGGATCGTACTTCCCGGGATAACCTCCGATGTGTTTGATGAGTACGTCAGTGCCTTCTAACTGGAAACGGTTGATTTCCGGAAAGCGTATGCGCAGGTCTTGTCCGTCGATGTTTCCGTAGACAGCCCGCAGCGGACGGAATGCGGCCAACCGTTCGGCTACTTCCAGTGAACCGATGTCGCCGGCATGCCATATTTCATCACACGTATCAAAATATTTTAGATAACGTTCGTCCCAGTAGGCATGGGTATCAGATAAGAGTCCGATTCTTTTCATTTTTCTTTTGCTTTTGTCCGGCAAAGATACTACATTTGAAAAAACCTTGAATGATTTCAGTATATGGAAAGCCACTATAACTATTTCAACCGCGATATAAGCTGGTTGTCATTTAATCACCGCGTATTACTGGAGGCAGATGATGATACGCTTCCTTTGTTCGAGAGAATCAATTTCATAGCTATTTATTCGTCTAACCTGGAAGAGTTTTACCAGGTGCGTGTGGCAGAACATAAGGCGGTTGCATCTGGAGGTAAGAGTGAAGACATGACCGTGGATGAGGCTCATGCCTTGATCCGGCAGATTACGGATACTGTGAACCGCCAGTTGGAAGACCGTGTACGTATCTATGAAGAAAAGATTCTTCCTGCATTGCGGCGCAATCATGTGGTGTTTTATCAGAGTAAAAGCGAGGTGGAGGATTTTCATAAGGAATTTGTACACCGCTTTTTTATGGAAGAAGTGTTTCCCTACATTCAGCCGGTGAAGATTGATCCGGAAAACGTACGCTTTTTCTTGCGGGACAGACGTTTATATCTGGCTGTAAAGGTATGGAAGGATGCGCAGGAGAAGCCGGAATATTATATTATAAAAATGCCTTATAGCAAGGTGCCCCGTTTTGTGCAGCTTCCTTCGCATGAGGGAAACTATTACCTCATGTTTCTGGAGGATATAATTAAGGCAAACTTGAAGGAAGTGTTTATCGGCTACGAGGTAGAGTGTAGTTACTGTTGTAAGATTTCACGTGATGCCGATGTGTTTGTAGATGATGTACCTGCAGAGAGCATGGTGGAAAAACTGAAGGAGAAGGTGAAGAAACGTAAGATTGGGGCCATCTGCCGTTTTGTGTATGACCGGAAAATGCCGGATGATTTTCTGGATGCCCTGGTAGAAGCGCTGGGAATCAACCGGGAAGAGCTTGTGCCTGGCGACAAGCATCTGAATCTGGAAGACTTGGCGTCCCTTCCCAATCCAAATCCGGATATTCCGGCCATCGTCAAGCCCCAGCCTATGTTCTTGCCCGGGATGAACGAAAAACACTTTATGTATCGCCGGATAGCCAAACGGGATATGCTGCTTTATTATCCGTATCACAGTTTTGAACATTTCATTCATTTTCTGTATGAAGCCGTTCACGATCCATTTTGTCGTGAAATCATGATTACGCAGTATCGTGTGGCGGAACATTCGGAAGTGATTAACGCCTTGATTGCTGCCGCACGAAACGGGAAGCATGTCACGGTGTTCGTGGAGCTGAAAGCCCGCTTTGATGAGGAAAATAACCTGGCTACGGCCGAATTGATGCGGAAGGCAGGGATTGACATTATATTCAGCATTCCGGGACTGAAAGTACATGCCAAGGTAGCATTGATTCTCCGGAAGAATGACAAGGGAGAACGGTTAAGAAGCTACGCGTATGTCAGTACGGGTAATTTTAATGAGAAGACGGCAAAGATTTATGCAGACATAGCTTTGTATACTTGCAACAAGCAGATAGTGGATGACATGTGTACCCTGTTTAAGGTCTTGCGGAAGGAAGTGACAGAGCCTCGTTTCAAACGCCTGTTGATAGCACGGTTCAATCTGCTTCCGGAATTGAAAGCCCTCATTCAGCGGGAAATCGATTTGGTGAAAGAGGGAAAGCCTGGCCGGATTATTTTGAAGATGAACGCTTTGCAGGATACGGCTATGATAGATGAGCTGTATCATGCCAGTGAGGCAGGGGTACAGATTGATTTGATTGTACGAGGAATCTGCTGCCTGGTGCCGGGAGAATCGTTTAGTCTGAATATTCGGGTTACCCGTATTGTGGACAGTTTCTTGGAGCATGCCCGTGTGTGGTACTTCGGAAATGGAGGTGACCCGTTGGTTTTTATCGGTTCGCCCGACTGGATGCGTCGTAATTTGTATCGTCGTATCGAGGCGGTAACTCCTATTCTCGACGGCAGGCTTCGTCGGGAATTGACAGACATGCTGGAACTTCAGCTGTCGGCCAACCGGAAGGCATGCTGGGTAGACAATCAGTTGAGGAATATCTTTAAAAGAAAACCGGGTAACGATGATGTACGTGCCCAGTACGATTTTTATGAATATTTGAAAAACAAGTTGGCTGAGAATTAATCAGCCGACTTGTTTTTGTTTTCTGATATAAGCAGTAATTTGTCTCCCGGTTTCAACTCCATTTGTCCGTTGGGAATGAGGAACTCATTGCCACGTTTCACGAGCATGACCAATGTTCCTTTCGGAATCTGCATTTCGGCCAGTCTGTTTTTGTCTTCCAGCATTTCGGCTGTCAGGGTGAGGTCATTCAGATGGGTATCAATTTCTTCCGGCAGTTCCACTCCAAATTCATTTCCTTCTTTAGGTGCGGGTAAGTCCAGCTGCAGGATTTTAGCCGCCTTGGTAATGGTCATTCCCTGAATCACCAAAGAAAGAAGGGTGATGAAGAATACAATGTTGAACAATTGCTGTGAACCCTCTATTTGAGCCAATACCGGGTAAGTCGCAAAAATGATGGGAGTAGCTCCTCTCAGTCCCACCCACGAGACGAACAGCCTGCCTTTGTTCGTGATGTTGCGGAAAGGAAGCAGGCAGAGGAATACGCTGAGCGGACGTGCCACGAGAATCATGAACACGCCGATGAGCAAGCCCACAGCCGTGATGTCGAGCATTTCGTGCGGGTTGACCAGCAGTCCCAGGGTGATGAAAATGACAATCTGGAACAGCCAGGTCAGTCCGTTCATGAAGGTGCTGATTTCTTTCCGGAAAGCCAGCCGGGTATTTCCGAGGATGACTCCCATGATGTACACCGCCAGGTAAGCGTTTCCTTTCAGCTGGTCGGTAATGGTGAAGGTGATGAACAGCAGGCTTAATAGGAGGATGGGATAGAGCGAGCTGTTCGACAGGTTGATGCGGTTAATCAGCCACACGCTGAACCGTCCCATGGCATAGCCGATTACTCCTCCAAAGAAGAACTGCACGAGCAGGTCCTTGATAATCAGCAGGAAATCGGGACTGCTTCCGCTCGAAATCACCTGAATCAGCACGATGGTCAGCATGTAGGCCACCGGGTCGTTGCTTCCGCTTTCCAGTTCCAGCATGGGGCGCAGGTTCTGTTTCAGGTTCATGCGCTGGGAGCGGAGAAGGTTGAACACCGAGGCCGAATCGGTGGACGACATGGTGGCGGCAAGCAGCAAGGAACACATCAGCGTCAGGTTGATGTTCGTCTGGTTCCAGTTTGAGATATAGAAGATGAAAACACCGGTCAGCAGGGTGGTCAGCAGCACGCCGGCGGTGGAAAGGACGATACCCGGCGTGAGCACCGGCTTTATATCGGAGTATTTGGTGTCCATCCCTCCGGAGAAAAGGATGATGCTCAGTGCCATCATTCCGATGAATTGCGCATCTGAAGCACTGTTGAACTGTAGTCCGAGTCCGTCACTTCCGAAGCCCATTCCCACGAGCAGGAACAGTAAAAGGGTAGGGATACCGAACCGGTATCCGGTCTTGCTGATGAGGATACCGGAAAAGATAAGCACAGATCCGACCATCAGTATGTTTTCAGCTGTAAAAATCATGATTATGTAATAATAAATAAAGTAATGTGAATGTTGTATATGTATTATAATGCCTGAAGGTAAGAAAATGTTTGGCAGGCAAATGCTTTTCTTAACGATTTTTGTAAATCTTTTATCTCCTCTGTGGCATTTTTTTCAGCATGTACTTGTATAAAGTGGAAAATTCTACGACAAATTTTCTGTTTCACACTGTGAAATACAAAAACCACAGTGTGGGATACATATTTCACAGTGTGGGATACAAATCTCACACTGTGAAACAGAGAATTCTTCCCTACGTTTTGTGAAATATATAAAGAGAAAATCAGGAAGATGTAGGTTCACTCGTTCTTATTTGTGGAATGCTACTATAATTCTGTATGAATTTATTTTTGTTTTCAGGGAAAAAATGTATATTTGCAATGTTTTGTTCCGTATTGATTTCCGGTTCGGCGAAATCACGGATGAAAAGGGAATCGGGTGAAAGTCCCGGACAGTCCCGCTGCTGTAAGCTCCAGACATTTACGTTTGTCTACCCTCTGCAAGGCCACTGTCTTTTAAATGAAGATGGGAAGGCAAGACAAACGGGAGTAAGTCAGAAGACCTGCAAAACAAAGTCATGCTTGCATTCTCGAGGAAAGGATGGCAAGAACGTGCGTAATGTAGAATTACAATTAAAATTTGAATGAAAAGATTGAAGAAACTGGCTATTACTGTCGGCTGTCGCTTTTTTATAGCTATGTGTCTTTGCATGTTTGCAGGTGTAGATATTATTTATGCCCAACATGCAGATTCTGATAGTATTACAGGAAAGGTGCACCAGATTCCGGATGTGACGGTGAGTGTAAGAAAAACGCCTCAGGCTGTTAAAGCTACCTCTCCATTACAGGTAATGGGAAAAATGGAAATGGAGCGTTTGGGCGTGCATGAGGTAGCTGATGCGGTGCGTCATTTCTCAGGAGTGACAGTGAAAGATTATGGCGGTATCGGAGGATTGAAGACTATTTCGGTCCGCAGTTTGGGAACTCAGCATACAGGAGTGATTTATGATGGGGTAGCTGTCAGTGATTGTCAGTCAGGGCAAGTCGATATATCACGTTTTTCTTTGGATAACGTATCTCAACTTACCATGACTATTGGGCAAAGTGATGATATATATCAGACTGCACGTGCTTTTGCTTCTGCTGGTGTATTGACTATTCAGACTTCCAGACCTGATTTTCAGGAAACATCTTATCATGTGAATGCAAATTTGAAAGCGGGCTCATTCGGGCTGGTCAATCCCTCCGTTTTGTATAATCAAAAGGTGACAGATAATACCTCTTTATCGTTTTATGGTGATTTTTTGCGTGCAGATGGTAATTACCCTTTTAAAATGTGGAATGGGAATACGCTGATTGATAGTAAGCGAAACAACAGTGATATACGGACTTATCGTGCAGAAGCTACTTTGTATACAAGTTTTACTCCTAAACAGGACTTGCAAGTGAAAGCCTATCTTTTTGATTCGGAACGCGGACTTCCGGGAGGGGTGATCTATGATAATCCGTATGCAGCAGAACGGCTTTTTGATAAAAACTATTTCGGACAGTTCCGGTATGAAAACCGTTTTTCTGACCGACTTAAACTACAGGCTTTGGGTAAGTTCAATTACAGTTGGAACCGGGACTATAATGATGAGGCCTCAGGTATAACCGATGACCGTTACCGGCAGACGGAAACCTATTTGTCAGCCACTTTATGGGGAGATTTAGGCAAAGGATTTTCTTTGTCTCTGGCACAAGATTTTGCCTATAATTATTTACATACTACCCTGGATCAATGTCAGTTTCCGCAGCGATATACGTTGTTGACCGCATTGGGTGCGCAATATCAGCGTAACTCGTTTACGGCAACCGCTTCTTTATTGAATACATATATTACGGAAGATGTGCGTATTGGAACAGCGGCGGCAGACCGTAAACGTCTTTCTCCTGCATTTAGTGTTTCATGGAAACCTTTTGAGGAAATCGGATTGCGCTTCCGGGCATCTTATAAAGATATTTTCCGTACTCCTACATTCAATGATTTATATTATTTGGTGATAGGAAATAGCAGCTTGCGTCCGGAAACAACCAAGCAGGGAAATTTGGGCGTGACTTGGAGCGGATCAAAGTTAGGTTTTCTTGATTTCCTGAGTCTGTCTGCCGATACCTATTACAACAAGGTAAAAGATAAGATTGTGGCTGTGCCGACCATGTTTGTCTGGAAAATGATGAATGTCGGGAAGGTGGAAACGATAGGTGTGGATGTAAATTTATCTGCTGAATCTCGTGTGACAGACTGGTTGAAATTTTATTTGACTACTAACTATAGCTTTATGCAGGCTGAGGATGTTACCGATCCGGATTCCAAAACATGGAGGAATCAGATTGTGTATACACCTCGGCATTCTGGTAGTGGAAACTTTACCATTGAAACGCCTTGGGTAAATTTGTCTTATAATGTTACTTATGCATCGGAACGATATACGTTGGCACAAAATTTACCGGATTATCGTATTAAACCTTATTCAGACCATGGTATATCGTTGTCGCGTAAATTTTCTTGGAAACGGCATCAGTTGCGTGTACAGTTGGATGCCTTGAATCTTTCTGGCAAGAATTATGAGGTTGTTCGTTTTTATCCGATGCCTGGAAGAAATTACAAGCTTTCTATTAATTACTATTTATAAATTAAATTGAGAAAAAAATGAAAAAGAATTGGCTTTATTCGATTTTGATGGCAATCCCTTTGATGAGTGGTTTGACTGCATGTAATAATGAGGATGATCCAAATCCGAATCCAAATCCGGAGCCTACTACTACTTATGGGGCTTATATTGTAAATACAGGAAGTGGAAATAACTATGGTAGTATTCAGTGGTTTGATAAGGCAAATCAAACAATAACTGGTGATTTATATAAAGCGCAAAATGGTAAAGATTTGGGTGATTTGCAAGATTTGTGTATTTATGGTTCAAAAATGTATGCAGTAAGTACTCAATCTTCAAAAGTAGAAGTTTTGGATTTGAATGGAAAACTTTTAAAAAGTATTCCGATGAATACAGCTGACGAAAAGCCAATGAATCCTCGATATGCTGTAGGTGCAGAGGGGTTTGTATTTATTACTGCTTATGATGGAACGGTTTCAAGATTGGATACACTTTCACAGGAGATTACCGGAAGTGTGGAAGTGGGAGCATACCCGGAAGCTTTGACCTATGTGGATGGAAAACTTTATGTGAACATTTCTGGATATGGTTCAGGGGATAAAGTAGCTGTTGTAGATGTAAAATCATGGACGAAGACTCCAGATATAACCGTGAAATTAAATCCTTATACGGTAATCTTTGATGGAAAAGATGGATATGTATATGTGGTTTCTAATGGTAATTATGCAGGAACTCCTACATTACCTGAAGAGCAATGGATTTATCAGACTCTTCAAAGAATTGATGTACGGACAAATCAGGTAGAAGATGTATGTAATGCTACGTATGCAGCAAAGAAGGGAGATAATATTTATGTATTGTATGCTGAATATTATTTGCCGGAAAGAAATTCTTGCTTTGTATATAATGTAAAAACCAAGGAGAAGAAAGAGTTTATTGACATTGAAGATATTCCATCTCCAGGGGGAATTGCAGTAGATCCGGTTTCAGAAGATGTGTATATTATTAATCAGCCTTATGGCTCTTTAAATGATGTATACATTTATTCTAAAGAAGGACAATTTAAGAAGAAAATAGAAACCGGAAACTATACAACTAACATCCGTTTCTTAGCTGAATAAGATTTATGAAACAAATTTTACTATCTGCCCATATAGTAATTACAGTCTTGCTTCTCTCTGCCTGCGGCGGAGGAAGCAAGACTTCTTCCGTTCAGGAGGAAGGAGATACCCTGAAAATGAGGTATGCCACCAACTTGTCTGTGGTAAAATATCCTGATTATACCATGGTTTCTATCCGTAACCCATGGGATACATTGAAAATATTGCATACTTATCTGTTGACTGATAAGACTCAGCCGGTTCCGGAGAATCTGCCTGAGGGGACTGTCGTACGGGTTCCGTTGGAACGGGCCGTAGTGTACTCTGTGGTGCATGGAAGTGTACTGAAAGAGTTGGGACAGGCAAAAAGTATCAAGGGAGTTTGTAACCTGGAATATTTCAAGATGCCGGAGGTACAGGATGGATGTCGGAATGGAGAAATCGTAGATTGTGGAAACGGAATGAATCCGGATATTGAGAAAATTATCGACCTTCGTCCGGATGCCATCATGCTTTCCCCGTTTGAGAACAGCGGAGGATACGGTCGGGTAGGAAAGTTGGGAGTACCCGTAATCGAATGTGCGGATTACATGGAAACTTCCCCGTTAGGGCGTGCAGAATGGCTGCGCTTTTACGGATTGCTGGTAGGGCAGGAACAGCGGGGAGATTCACTTTTTGCGCAGATAGAAAAAGAATACCTGGCAGTAAAAGATTTGGCGGCACAGGCAACCTCTCGTCCTACGGTATTAAGTGATTTGAAGTATGGCTCTGCATGGTATATCGCCGGAGGACAGAGTACCACTGGACGCTTGTATGCGGATGCCGGGGCAGATTATATTTTTGCAGAACTGCCGAACAGCGGTTCTGTGCCTATGGCTTTTGAAACCGTCTTCGACAAAGGTGAGCATGCCGATTTCTGGTTGATAAAATACAATCAGCCACAGGATAAGACCTATAAGGAACTTCAGAAGGATTATTCGCTTTATGCGCGTTTCAAGGCATTCCGCGAACGTCGGATTTATGGATGCAACACCCATCGGATACCTTTTTATGAGGAGTCACCTTTCCATCCGGAGATATTGTTGAAAGATATGGTAAAAATATTTCATCCCGAGTTGCTGGAAGGCTATGAACCGAAATATTTTAGTAATTTAGCGGAATGATACATTCTGATAAAAAGCATTATGTGGTATTCGGCACCCTGGCTCTTTTAATAGTGCTTTTAGTGGTAGCCAATTTATTTTTAGGTTCGGTAAATATTCCGGCGCAGGAAGTGCTGCGTATTTTAAGCGGCGAAGAGGCTGAAAAGGCAAGTTGGACGTTTATCGTTTGGGAATCGCGTTTCCCTCAATGCATCACGGCTTTGCTTTGTGGAGCAGCCTTGTCGGCTTCCGGACTGATGTTGCAGACAGTATTCAGTAACCCATTGGCCGATTCTTCCATTTTAGGTATCAGTTCAGGAGCCAGTTTGGGAGTAGCGCTTGTGATGCTTGCCGGAGGAGGAACCATTGCCACAGGTGTGTTTACACTTTCCGGATTTTTCTCTGTCATATTAGGCGCATTTTTGGGGGCTGTAGCTGTGTTGGCTTTGGTCTTGTTTTTATCCTCTTTGATAAAAAGTAATGTAATGCTGCTCATAGCCGGTATCATGATAGGCTATATTACTTCTTCACTGATTTCTTTGTTGAATTTCTTTGCTACGGCAGAGGGAGTTCACTCGTATATGGTGTGGGGAATGGGAAACTTTGGTGGGGTTTCTTTGGAACAGCTTCCGGCTTTTTTATTACTGACCGTGGTAGGGTTGTTAGTGGCTGTCATGCTTATTAAGCCTTTGAATGCCCTGCTTTTGGGACCGCGCTATGCCGAAAATTTGGGAGTGAATATTCGCCGGGTACGTAACTGCTTATTGTTGGCTACCGGATTGCTGACTGCGGTAACGACTTCATTCTGTGGTCCTATATCTTTCATCGGTCTGGCAGTTCCTCATCTGGCCCGTTTGATGCTGGGTACCTCCAACCATAATTCGCTGATGCCTGTTACGCTGCTTGCCGGAGGAGCATTGGCATTGCTGTGTAACTTGATTTGCGTACTTCCGGGAGAGTCTGGAGTGATACCGCTGAATGCCGTAACTCCAATCTTAGGAGCACCGGTCATTATTTATGTGATCATTAACCAACGTCGAATTCAATATTTTAACTGATGAGTCAATCGGAAATCGTGGTAGAGGGTCGTAACCTGACAATCGGTTATCAGGTAGGGAAGAAGCGGACGGAAGTGCATTCCGGTCTGAATTTTCAGCTTTTTCGTGGAGAACTGACATGTCTGCTGGGAGCGAACGGAGCAGGTAAGTCTACCTTGCTCCGTACGCTGGCTGCTTCACAGCCTTCTTTGTCCGGAAGTTTGAAATTGCTGGGACGTGCCTTGTCTGCATATTCAGAACGTGAATTGTCAAGGACCATAGGGGTGGTATTGACTGACCGTACACAAGCAGGAGGTTTAACTGTATATGAACTGGTAGCTTTGGGCCGCCAGCCTTATACGGGATTTTTCGGACGTCTGGACAACTCAGACAAGCAGGCAGTGGAACATGCGCTTCAGGCTGTGGAGATAGTTCATAAAGCACGGTGTTACATGGCTGAACTTTCTGATGGAGAGCGGCAGAAAGTCATGATAGCCAAGGCACTGGTGCAGGAATGCCCTTTGATACTTTTGGATGAACCGACGGCTTTTTTAGATGTGGTGAGCCGCATTGAAATCATGAATCTTTTGCATCGTCTGGCCATAGAAGAAGAAAGGGCCATTCTTTTGTCTACGCATGACATAGAGCAGGCGTTGGTCTTGTCGGACCGTCTCTGGCTTCTTTCTTCGGATGCGGGACTGGAGTGTGGAGTCACAGAAGATATGATATTGGGTAATCGTATGGATATGCTGTTCCCTAATCATCCTCAGATTAAGTTTGACTTGATGCACGGAGGTTTTTCTCCTGAAGTGTCGGGCGAGAAATCCATTGTGTTGAAAGCGGCCGATGAAGTGTTGTGCCATTGGGCACAAAATGCGTTGAACCGCCGCCATTATTTTTGTTTGGACACTTATTCTTCGCCACGAAAATGGCCTTTGCTGGAAGTGCAAGCGGCTGACCGCCTTTTTTATACAGCAGAAAACGGACGGACCACTTGTTATTCAAGCTTTGAGTCATTGCTCTCTAATATATAATTGTCAGAAAATAAAATTTTCTGGAAGATATTTGTTACTTTTGCTTGAAGTATTGAGTAGAAAAGTAATAAATATGGCAGTTGTAGTGAAAATGGCCGGAACATCTCCTGAATTATATAGCTGCATCGCTCCGTTGGTGATGAATCCGGAAATTATTAAGTATAATCATAATTATCCTTTTAAAACCAGCGAATCATTTGTTTGGTTTGTGGCATTTTCGAACGAAGACAATCATGTCTTGGGCTTTTTTCCTGTGGAAATACGGAAAAAATCTGCCATAATCAACAATTATTATGTGGAAGAGGATGCAAAGGGTGTGTTTTTGAGCTTATTGGAAGCTGTGACAAATGAATTTCTAACTGCGGGAAAAGAGTTGGAAGCAGTAGTCCAAAAGCCTCATGAATCTTATTTCCGGACGCAGGGATTTGAAATAGTACGTGCGTGGAGTTTGTACCTTAAAATGAAGAAAACGTATGAAGAAGAATGAGAACGTGAAAAATGTGTACGAACTGACGCAAGAACGCTTGGCTGTACTTTTCAAGGAGTTTGACAATATTTATGTGTCATTTTCCGGTGGAAAGGATAGTGGAGTACTGCTGAATCTTTGCATTGATTATATACGCCGGAACAATCTGAAGATAAAGCTTGGTGTATTTTTCATGGATTATGAGGTGCAGTATGACCATACCATCGCATTTATCAATCGCATTTTGGAAAAGAATAAGGACATACTGGAGGTATATCGGATTTGTGTTCCCTTTAAGGTGAGAACCTGTACTTCCATGTATCAGCATTACTGGCGTCCTTGGGACGAGTCGCTTCGTGATATATGGGTGCGGAAGATGCCGGAAGGTGTCATGAAAGCAGAGGATTTTCCTTTCTTCCATGAGAATATGTGGGATTATGAGTTCCAGTTGCGCTTTGCGGCCTGGTTGCATGAAAAGAAAAAGGCTGTCCGTACGGCTTGTCTGGTGGGTATACGTACACAGGAAAGTTACAATCGCTGGCGAACCATTTATGGCGGTTTGAAGCAGCAGCTTTATCACAACTATCAGTGGACTTCCAAAATTGCCAACGATGTATTTAATCTTTACCCCATTTATGACTGGAAAACTACGGACATTTGGACTGCAAATGGGAAATTCGGTTGGGATTACAATCGTTTGTATGATCTTTATTATTACGCAGGTGTAAGTCTGGAACGTCAGCGAGTGGCCAGTCCCTTCATTGGTGAAGCCATTGAAAGTCTGCATTTATACAAAGTGATTGAGCCGGATACCTGGGGGCGCATGATTGGACGTGTGAACGGGGTTAATTTCTCTGCCATTTATGGAGGTACACATGCGATGGGGTATGGTTCTGTCAAGTTGCCGGAAGGGCATACATGGAAATCGTTTATGGAGTTTTTGCTTTCCACCCTTCCGGAAGAAACCCAAAGAGGCTATCTGAGCAAGCTGCATACCAGCATTAAATTCTGGAGGACGAAAGGTGGCTGCCTGAGTGACGAGACCATAGCCAAACTCGAAAGCATGAATATCCCGATAACGGTAAGAAACAAGAGCAACTACAAGACGACCAAGCGTCCGGTGATGATGGATTATCTGGATGATATTGATATTGCAGAGTTCAGAGAAATTCCTACTTACAAGCGTATGTGTCTGTGCATATTGCGCAATGATTATGCCTGTAAATATATGGGGTTTGCCGTAAGTAAGGAAGAGAAAAAGATGAAAGATTACATTTTACAACAATATAAGAAGATATGGACATAGAAGAGAGAACAAGTCCGGTTTACCATGTAAAAGCCGTACCGGTGGAGAAGGTGTGTGCCAACAATTATAATCCGAATGTAGTGGCTCCTCCAGAAATGAAACTGCTGGAATTGTCTATCTGGGAAGACGGTTTCACGATGCCTTGCGTATGTTATTATGACAAAGACAATGACAAGTATATCATAGTAGATGGCTTCCACCGTTATCAGGTGCTGAAAACTTCCCAGAGAATTTATGAGCGGGAAAAAGGAATGCTGCCGGTGGTGGTCATTGACAAGGACCTGTCTAACCGTATGGGTTCTACCATCCGTCATAACCGTGCAAGGGGGACGCATGACATCGGTTTGATGACAAATATCGTAGCGGAACTGACACAGGCCGGGATGTCGGACAAGTGGATTATGAAGAATATAGGTATGGATAAGGATGAACTGCTTCGCTTGAAGCAGATTTCGGGTCTGGCTTCCTTGTTCGCAGATTGTGATTTTTCTATCCCTACTCCCCAGTCCATTCTGCCGGAGAGTGAGGATTGAATTTGCTTGGTATAAGATTAGTATAGGAAATATCCTAGGACACCGCTGCATACTATCAGCAGAATCGGATTCACCCGGTATCGGTTGGAGGCGATGAAACATCCGATAAAAAGCAGGATGCTGATGACAACCTGATACGTATCTGTTCCAAAGTTTTCCCCGTTCATCAATACGAGAGCGGCTGCCGCAAGAAGTCCGACTACTCCGGGACGCAGTCCATTAAACACGGCTTCTACTGCCGGATGGCGTTGGTATTTCAGGAAAAAACGGCTGATAAATATCATGAGTATGAATGAGGGTAGCACCACTGAGAAGGTGGCTACCGTAGAGCCTAATATGCCGACTGCGTGTGAGTAGCCGGCATTTACCATAGCCGTATAGCCTACGTAGGTCGCAGAATTGATACCGATAGGACCGGGAGTCATCTGGCTGATAGCGATGATGTCCGTAAAATCGGACGAACTGAGCCATTCATAGCGTGTCACTACTTCTCCTTGTATCATGGAAATCATGGCGTAGCCTCCTCCGAATCCGAATAAGCCTATTTTAAAAAACGTATAGAAGAGTTTCAATAATAATAATACCATAGTCTGTCCATTTTTTAGTTATATTTCTTTTGGTAGCGTCCGTACAGGTAACCTCCCAGTCCGCTGAGGATAATGACATAGATAGGAGAAAAACCGATGAGCCATATCAGCAGCGCAGAGACGACAGGAATCCAGATGTTGTATCGGCTGATGCGGGCGGATTTCGCCATTTTGAAGGTAGGAGCCGCAATCAAGGCCACTACCGCAGGACGGATGCCCTTGAATACATGTTCCACAGCTTCCACATGTTGGAATTGCCTGAAAAACAAAGCTATGGCCAGAATAATCAGGAAGGAAGGGAGTACAGTGCCAAGTGCCATCCAGAAAGCTCCCCAGAATCCTTTCAATTTATATCCGATGAAGATGGCTATGTTGACGGCAAAGATTCCCGGTACGGTTTGTGCCAGTGCCATCAAGTCCAGAAAATCTTCTTTCTTCACCCACTTTCGTTTGTCTACCAGGTCGGCTTCTATCAAAGGAACCATGGCATATCCTCCTCCTATGGTGAATAGTCCTATCCGGAAGAAGATGAGAAATGCTTTTATGTAAAAATTCATGTTGTTGTGTTTAATTCTTTTTCATATAAATGCTAGGAGGCACTCCATAAAATTTTTTAAAGGTGTCCGTGAAGTATTTGGGGTCGGCGAAACCCATTTTGTCTGACACCTCGGCTACCGTATAGCGCTGGCTTTTCAACATCAGGGCGGCCTCCTGCATTCGGATATTGCGGATAAACTCGGCAGGGGCGATGCCGGTCAAAGCCTTGATTTTGTTATAGAAGCTGGTGCGGCTCATGTTGACCGAAGCGCATAAGGTATCTACATTGAAGTTCTTGCCTAATCCTTCCTTGATCAGTTCGGTCACTTTCTGGATAAACTCGTCGTCCAGACTTGTAGGTAATTCTACGGCAGGAGCTTCCTCCGGCAATGCTGTGACAGCCGATTTGAAACGATTGCGCAGCATCTTCCGGTTTTCTATCAGCGTGTGTATGGTAGCTTTCAATATGTGTACGTCAAAGGGTTTCACTAAATATTGGTCGGCTTTGATTTCCAGTCCCTCTAAAATATGCTCCTTGTCACCAAGTGCGGTGAGCAGAATGACAGGGATGTGGCTGGTTTCCATCTGACTTTTTAGTATCTGACACATCTTCTTGCCATCCATTACCGGCATCATGATGTCGGAAAGAATCAGGTCGGGCTGGCGTTCATTGACGAAGTCGAGCGCTTCTTGTCCGTTGCCTACACCTTCCACCTGGTAGGTGTCCGACAGGCTGTGGATAATGAATGACCGCAGCGGAGCATTGTCTTCCACAACCAGTATTAATGGAGCCTGCCCGTCTGTCTGTGAGTCGGTAAACTGGATGTCGGTCGTGATGTTTCCTGTTGTTTCTTGTTCTGCGGGCAGTACTTTATCGGTACTTTTTTTATATTGATAGTTTTTACTTCGTATCGGGAAGGTCAGCTGGAAGGTTGTACCCACATTTTCGGTGCTGGTAAATGAAATCTTACCTTCGTGATTCTCAATCAGACGGTACGTCAGCAACATGCCGATGCCGCATCCGGTAGTAGTCTGGTTGGCCGTATTATATCCTCTGAACAGATATTTGAAGAGCTTCTTCTGGTCTTCCTTGTTCATTCCGATACCTGTGTCCGAGAGGAAAAGTGTCCATGTGTTTTTGTTGTTTTCCGCTTTTAATGATACACGTCCGCCTTGTGGCGTATATTTTAAGGCATTAGAAAGCAGGTTGCGCAAAATGGAATCCATCTTGCTCGTATCAATCCACACATCCAGACGGTCGAACGAACTTTCATAGGAAAGTGTGATGTCCTTTTGACGGGCAAAACTATCAAACTGATGCATATAGTTGCTCAGATAATGATTCAGTTCGTGCGCTGTCACAATGGTCTGTGAAGAATATAATTCTTCCTTTTGGAAATTGATCAGGTTATTGGCCAGCTCAGCCAGGTTCTCTGTGCTCTGCATGGCCAGTTGGATGTTCTTTTGCCCGTTTTCACTCAGATTTTCTTTTTCCATGATTTCACTCAGAGGAGCCTTGATCATGGTCAGCGGAGTGCGTATGTCGTGCGCGGCATGCGTGAAGAAATTGATTTTTTCTTCCGAAGTTTTCCGTTCACGTTTGATGAGTTGATAGCGCAGGAAAGCGTATGTCGCTCCGATAATCAGCAAGGCATATACCAGGAAGGCCCAGAAGGTGAGCCAGAAAGGACGTTCTACCAAGATTTGTATTTCCCTTTCTTCCAGTATCTGCTGGTTATCGAGCAGAATGGAGCGTACCTTCAGCGTATAGTTTCCCGGCGACAAGTTGGTGTACCGTATGGTTCCGTTGCTGGTGGGAGGAGTCCACTGGTCATAGAACCCTTCCAGTTTCCAGCTGTACAGAATGCTCGACGGATTGTCGAAATTGATGGAAGACACATCCATGGAGAACGTGTTCTGGTCGTATTTCAATTGGATGAAACTGGTTTCGTCCAGAATTTTTGTCAAAGGAGAATTCTTTTCCATCGGGTGCACCGGATGATACATGATGTTCAGGTTAGAGAATACCATGTGGCTGGAAAAGCTTGAGGGCAGTTCCAGGCTGTCGGGCAGAATGATGACACCTTCGTTGCTTCCAAAAATCAGCTGACCGTTTCGGGTATGTATTCCGGCAGTCGGATTGAAGTTTGCTCCTTGCAATCCCTGTTCCCGTGTCCAGTTGGTAAAGGTCTGTTCTTTCTGGTTGTAGAAAGACAGTCCGTTTTCTATACCTAAAAACAGATTCCCGTTTTTGTCCGGAACAATACTATAGATATTGTTTGTCTGCAAGCCGCTGTTGTTGGCCATGCAGTGTGTGATTTCATTCGTTTGATTATCAATGATAAACAATCCGTTCCCGTAGGTGCCGACATAGGTCTTTTTCAAGTCGGGAGTATTGTAAATTGCATTGATACAGCCAAAGTCTTCTTTTTCCATGTAAGGATACAGTTGCCGTTTCGTTTTATCGAATACATACAATCCTTGTATGGTTCCTACCCAGAAGGAATTTTCATTTCTTTCTGAAAGATACGTGATAGGGTAGGAGCTGCTGTATTCCTGCTTTTCCTGTGTGCATGTGTCAAAGCTTTTCAGGCTGTAGAATCCTCCACTCCAGATAACCTCATTCTTGTCTTTTATCAGTCCGCGGATGTATTTGTCTGGGGTTTCACGTGCCTGCGATTTTCCTTGCTGATGGAAAGTCGTGGTTCCAGCCTTCTTGTCTATGCGGAAGATACCGGACATATAGCCTCCGGCCAGGATAATTCCCGGTCTTATTTCGCATACGGACAAGAAGATATGGTTTTCATATTGAGGAAGTTCCTTCTCCGTACAATAGCTTTTCCACTTCTTTTCACTGATGTCATAACAGCTTATTCCGTTGCAGGTGGCATACCATATATCTCCTTCAGAATCCTCCATGATGCCGTTGATGCAGTCATTTGACAAGGTGTTGCTGCTGTTTGGCTCATGTTTGAACCATTGGTATTCAGGGTACTTTTCGGAATAGATGGTAATGCCAATGGGATAAATCACGTTCCAGATACGGTTGTTCTGGTCCATGTAAATATCCTTGATGATGCTTCCGTTCATCTTGTTGAAGCTCTCATTGTCTTCTTTTAAGAAATGAGAAAGTTCTTTTTTCTTGACATCCAGTTTATATACTCCGTCACCATCGGTTGCAATGAACACCTCATCCAGGTTTTTCCGGTTGGGCGTGATGGTGTTTACCCCGATGTCTTTCAGGTGTTTTCCGAGGTCTGTCAGCTCTCCGCTTTCAGGGGTATAAATAAACAGCTTATCAAGCAAGGCATTGATGATAAGCTTCTTGGTAGGCTTGTGATAATAAATGTAATCAATAATGTTGATGGTAGAAATATCTATTTTCTGCACATTCGTCAGTTCTCCTTTATTCAGGTTGGCTGAATATAGGGATTGTTCGGTAGAGATAAAATAGTTATTTCCTCTTGCCTGTGTGATGCAGGTTACTTTTCCAGGAATTTTCTGGCTAATCTTTTTGGTCTTCCGGGTATCTCCGTTATAGATGTACTGATAACCTTCTGTGCAGAACCAGATGTTTTTTTCTTCGTCCAGATAAATGCAGGTTATCGGACACTTTTGAGTTTCCGGGTACTGTTCATGTAAATCGAACACCAGCTGGAAGGAATCTCTGGCTTCGTTCAGATTGAAAACCAGTCCGTCTTTTCCGATTTCCCACAACTTCTTTTCCCTGTCAGTTTTTAAAATATTCAGATTGGGGAAACAATTGACAACTGCACCATTTTTAATCAGCGGATAGTGTGTAAACTGCTTTCCGTTATAGCGGTCTACGCCCTTGTGCGTGAGAATCCAGATGTAGTCATGCTCTCCCTGCTGTATGGAAAGCACTCTGCGGCTGCTGAGTCCGTCTGCCGTACCGATATATTGAAATATTTGTGCCTCTGAACGTGTGTATATGACAGATAAGAAAAGGCAAATGAGATAAATAAATTTCTGCATAATACTTTTGTTGATAAGTGCAAATGTCGGAAAAAACAATTTCTTATCAAAATAATACGGAGCTTTATGTAGAAAATAGAAAATAAAAAGGCATGACCGAAAAGTCATGCCTTGAAATATTTACGATAAAGTATTTATGCATTATTTATCGCCACGGATAGCTGCGATACCCGGAAGGATTTTACCTTCGATAGCTTCGAGCAATGCACCACCACCAGTTGAGATGTAAGATACTTGGTCAGCCATACCGAACTTGTTGATACAAGCTACAGAGTCACCACCACCAATCAATGAGAATGCACCTTCTTTAGTAGCTTCAGCAATAGCTTCAGCAATTACTTTAGAACCACCAGCGAAGTTGTCCATTTCGAATACACCGGCAGGACCGTTCCACAGGATAGTCTTAGCACCCTTGATAGCAGCTTTGAATTCTTCGCGAGTCTTAGGACCTGCATCCAGACCCATCCATCCGTCAGGAATGTTCTTGTCGTCGCAAACCTGAGTGTTTGCATCGTTAGCAAACTTGTCAGCAGCGATACAGTCGCAACCCAAAACCAAGTTTACACCTTTAGCTTTAGCCTTAGCCATGATTTCCAAAGCCAGATCCAGTTTGTCATCTTCTACCAATGAGTTACCAATCTTACCACCCTGAGCTTTAGCGAAAGTAAATGCCATACCACCGCAAAGAATCAGGTTGTCTACTTTGTCCATCAAGTTTTCGATGATACCGATCTTAGTAGAAACTTTAGAACCACCCATGATAGCAGTGAACGGACGTTTGATGTCTTTCAATACGTTGTCAACAGCTTTTACTTCTTTTTCCATCAGGTAGCCCAACATCTTGTGGTCAGCATCGAAGTAGTCAGCGATAACAGCTGTAGAAGCGTGTTTACGGTGAGCAGTACCGAATGCGTCCATTACGTAGCAGTCAGCGTAAGAAGCCAAAGTCTTAGCGAATTCTTTCTGAGAAGCTTTCATTGCTTTCTTAGCGTCTTCGTAAGCAGGATCTTCTTTTTCGATACCTACAGGCTTACCTTCTTCTTCCGGATAGAAACGGAGGTTTTCAAGCAGCAATACTTCACCCGGTTTCAAAGCAGCAGCAGCTTCCTGAGCTTTAGCACAGTCAGGAGCGAACTGAACCGGAGTACCCAGAGCAGCAGCTACAGCGTCTACAATCTGGCTCAAAGAATATTTAGCGTTTACTTTGCCTTTTGGTTTACCCATGTGTGACATGATAATCAAAGCACCACCGTCTGCCAAGATTTTTTTCAAAGTAGGCAGTGCACCACGGATACGAGTATCGTCTGTAATTTTACCTTCTTCGTTCAAAGGTACATTGAAGTCCACACGAACGATTGCCTTTTTGCCGGCAAAGTTGAATTTGTCAATAGTCATCATAATCTCTAATATTTTTTGTTTAAAGTGTTTCTGTTGTTACAGACATCCCTTTGTGAGGATGCACCGCAAAGGTAAGAAAAAAAATAAAAAAGAAAGAATAAGGTATAGATTTTTACATACTTAATAGGGTGTTTTGAAGGTCGTTAAAAAACGCCTTTGCGTTTGGTTTGAAACACAAGTACGTTTCAATGTAAACGCAAGGGCGTTTTATCTTAAATGCACTTGCGTTTTGATTCAAACGTCAAAGCGTTTTGTCTTAAACACAAGTGTGTTTTGAGCTGAATTTAGATTCGTATTGAAAATCAATAGGTTAATCTTCTGTAGGAGAGGCGTGTTCTGCTTCGAAAAGTAATGAATCGCCCAGTGTGATGAGAATGGAATCACTGTCACAATAGTGGGGGAAATAGTCATTACAATCCCATGAACGGTCCAGCTTTTCTTTAGGACTTGGGAATTTCTTGGCATAAAGTGCGGCAAGCTTCGGATTGGCCAATACCTTTTCCATGAAATAACCGAATATGGGAAGTGCGGTGCGGCTGCCTTGCCCCAGTTCGCCCGTACGAAAATGAATGCTGCGGTACTCTCCGCCCACCCAGGCTCCTCCTACCAGGTTGGGACTGATACCTACAAACCAGGCATCGGAGTGATTGGAAGAGGTACCGGTCTTTCCGCCGAACTCCGTACCTTTATCAAAGATACGGAAACGCCAGAGCGCTTGTGAAGTTCCTTTCGGGCAAGTCAGTCCACCTCTTAACATCTGTTGCATAAGGTAGGCACTGGCGTAAGGAATGGCCTGGGTTGTTTCGGTCTCTTTCTGGTAGATAACTTTTCCATCCTTATTTTCTACACGGGTAATCAGTATGGGCTGAATGGCTTCTCCATCGTTTACTACGGTGCCGTAGGCAGAAACCAGTTCCAATAGCGATACGTCAGAAGCTCCCAGGCTGAGGGCCGGTGTTTCTTCCAGCTTGGTCTGGATGCCCATGCGGTGTGCGGTAGTGGCTATCTGGTGGATGCCTACTTCATGGGCTATGTTGGCAGCAATGGTGTTGACCGATTGGGCAAACGCCATTTTCAGTGACATGGTATCGAGAGTGGCACCTCCATTGGCATTGTGAGGCATCCAGAGTTTCTTTTCTCCATTTTCCTCCACTTCCCAGGGGATGTTTTCATCCACACGCAGGTCGCAGGGGGATAATCCCTGGTTCATGGCTTCCGTATAGACAAAGAGTTTGAAGGTAGAGCCGGGCTGCCGTTTGGACAACACCTTATCGTATTTCCACGACTGGAAATTGATGTCGCCTACCCATGCCTTTACTTCTCCCGTATGCGGAGCGATGGCTACAAATCCGCAGTGCATGAAGCGTTCCATGTAGCGGATAGAGTCCATGGTGCTGAGCAGGGTATCTTTTTGTCCGAGGTCATAGTCGAACACCTTGCAACGATGAGGCTGGTTCAGATAGTAGGTGATGGAATCAGTCTGGTTACCGTATTTATGGGACAGATACTGGTAGGCCGGTGTCTTTTCGGCCAGCTCTTCGATGAAGCGAGGAATTTCCTCCCCATTCCGGTCCCGCCACGGAGCCTGTGTGCCCCAATGTGTATCAAACCGTTTCTGTACTTCGCGCATCTGACGGCTGACAGCTTCTTCGGCATATTGCTGCATCCGGCTGTCGAGTGTGGTATAAATTTTCAGTCCGTCGCCATAGAGGTCTGTATTATTTTCCTTGCACCATTCCTTCAGTTCATTGGCTATGGCTTCGCGGAAATAGAGTGCCGGACCAGTGTAATAATTCTCTTGTTTGAATTTCAAAATGGTGGGAAGTTTCCGGATGGAATCCAGCTGATGCTTGTTCAGCACATGGTGTTCATAAAGCTTTCCCAATACCACATTCCGTCGTGAAAGACTGTTCTTTGGGTTGATTTTAGGATTATAATAGGTAGTAGCCTTCAGCAGACCGATAAGTGTGGCAGCCTGTTCTACGGTAATTTTATCGGGAGTTGTATTAAAATAGGTATGACAGGCTGTCTTGATACCGAATGCGTTGCTTCCGAAGTCTACCGTGTTGAAATACATGGTCAGAATCTCTTCCTTGCTGTACAGCATTTCAATCTTGACCGCTGTAACCCATTCCTTGGCCTTCATAATCAGTAGTTTTACTCCGGGAATATGTCCTAAAAGTCCGGTAGAGTATTGTGAACGTACCTTGAACAGGTTTTTGACCAGCTGCTGTGTGATGGTACTGGCTCCGCGTGCCGTTCCGTGAGCCACGTAGTCTTTGGCGGCAGCAAATACTCCTTCAAAGTCGATACCGAAATGCTTGTAAAAGCGTTCGTCTTCCGTGCAGACCAGCGTCTTGACCAGTATCGGAGAAATATCCTTGTATTCCACCGGTGTACGGTTTTCTGAATAGAATTTTCCAATCAGCTTTCCGTCGGCACTGTAAATTTCGGAGGCGATGTGCTGTATAGGCTCTTTGATGTTGAACATGCTCGGTGATTTTCCGAACAGCCATAAGAAATTGAGGTCAATCATGACCAGTAAGACGATGAGCATGACGATGCCGGTCAGGATTCCCATTCCAGTACGCCCGTACCATGGCAATTTGCGGAAAGTATGTACATACCAGCTTATGCACTGTTTTCCGATTTTGACTATCCGGCTCAGAAGCTGTTGAAAGAGTCGGATTAGAAATGCTGCTGCTTTTTTCATATCTCGTTGTTTAACCATGCGTCAATCAACTTTCGCGCAATACTTAGTTTCTTGGGGATTTCCGGCAGGTGGTCGCGGTGGTAGAATGCTCCGGCACTCAGTTCTTCATCTTGTAATTTGATGGTTCCACTTTCATATTCCGCATAGTATCCCACCATGATACCGCTTGGATAAGGCCAGGGCTGGCTCCCGAAATACTTCAGGTTTTTGATACGGATACCAGTTTCTTCCATCACTTCGCGGTGTACGCACTCTTCCAGTGTTTCGCCAGGTTCCAAAAAGCCGGCTACCAGTCCTTTGAAACTGCCCCGAAAGTTGCGTGCGTGTACCAGTAGTACACTGTCACCTTTCTTTATTAAGACGATGACGGCAGGAGAGATGCGCGGATAGATTTCCTGTCCACAGTGAGGGCATCGTTTGGTGATGGGGCCCGTCTGCGTGGTGGGGGTGCCGCAAGCCGGACAAAAACGGCTGTTCTTGTCCCATGTCAGTATTTGAGAGGCTTTCCCGGCGCATTGGTATTCTTCCAGCGGCAGTACATCGTACGAAGCACGCAGGTCTGTCGGAATAAATGAGGTGTTCTGTTCTGTTAGTGCTTCCAGCGGAAGGGCACATGCTTTTGCCGGATGGCCCAGAATTTCCCCGACGGTATGTATGGGCGTATCAGCAGGAAGCTGTACGGGAGGTTCCACGGAATATGGGATGTGGAACCTGTCTCCGTCTTTAACTAGAAGGAGCTGCTGTTTGGGGCAGAAAATAAACCAGCCGCACAGCTCCTTTTCATTTTGTTTCATTGTTATCTGTCAATTTAGTTGTTCAATCCTTTCATGGTGAGCTGAATACGTTTCCGCTCGTGGTCAATGCTCATAACTTTGACACGTACATGCTGGTGGATGCGTACCACGTCGGCCGGATTGCTGACAAAACGGTCGGCCAGTTGCGACACGTGCACCAGTCCGTTTTCCTTGATACCGATGTCGACAAAGCAGCCAAAGTTGGTGATGTTGGTTACGATGCCGGGCAGCTCCATCCCTTCCTGCAGGTCGTCCAGGGTACGTACGTTCTTGTCAAACTCAAATACCTGTATTTTCTGGCGAGGGTCTCTTCCGGGTTTATCCAGTTCCTGAAGAATATCCGTCAGGGTGGGTAAACCGACCGTATCGGTCACGTATTTCTTCAAATCGATTTTACTGCGGAGCTCTTTGTCCTTAATCAAGTCGGCTACCGTACAATTCAAATCTTTAGCCATCTGTTCCACAATCGGGTAGCTTTCCGGATGGACCGCAGAATTGTCCAGCGGATTCTTGGCTTGCGGAATACGGAGGAATCCGGCACACTGTTCGTAGGCTTTGACCCCCATTCTCGGCACCTTCAATAACTGGCGGCGTGACTCAAACGGACCGTTTTCAGTACGGTAGTCCACAATGTTCTGTGCCAGTGTAGGGCCTAATCCGGAAACGTAGGTCAGCAGGTGCTTGCTGGCGGTGTTGACATTCACGCCCACCAGGTTGACACAACTTTCTACGGTCTGGTCGAGTGAAGCCTTCAGCTTGGTCTGGTCCACGTCGTGCTGGTATTGTCCCACACCGATGGATTTGGCGTCAATCTTCACCAGTTCAGCCAGTGGGTCCATTAGTCTTCTGCCGATAGATACGGCACCACGTACTGTCACGTCATAATCCGGAAACTCTTCGCGGGCAGTTTTAGAGGCTGAGTAAATAGATGCTCCGTCTTCGCTGACCACGAAAACCTGTACTTCACGGTCGTAGCGCTGGCTGGTTACAAACTGCTCTGTTTCACGGCTGGCCGTGCCGTTTCCGATGGCAATGGCCTCGATTTTATATTGTTCCACTAACTTCACAATCTTTCGGGCTGCCTGTGCATATTCAGATTTGGGCGGGTGGGGATAAATGGCCTCGTTATGCAGAAGGGTGCCCTGTGCATCCAGGCAGACTACTTTGCATCCCGTACGAAATCCCGGGTCGATACCCATCACCCGTTTCTGTCCCAAAGGAGGGGCCAGCAACAGCTGACGGAGGTTTTCTGCGAATACCCGAATAGCTTCTTCATCAGCCTTCTCCTTGCTGAGTGCGGCAAACTCGGTTTCAATGGCAGGTTTCAGCAAGCGCTTGTAGGCATCGGTGAGAGCTTCTTCCACTTGGTGTGCACATTCGTTGTTTGCCCGTACAAACAACCGTTGCAGGCGTTCGTTGCACATATCTTCATCTTCCGGGAAAATGGTTACTTTCAAGACACCTTCCGATTCTCCCCGGCGAAGGGCCAGCAGACGGTGGGAAGAACATTTCTTCAAGGGCTCACAGAAATCAAAATAGTCGCGGTACTTGGCCGAAGCTTCTTCTGCTTCTTTTCCTTTGACCACTTTTGACTGAATGAGGGCCTGGCGCTGGAACTGGTTGCGCATCAGGTTGCGCGACCGCTCGTCTTCGCTGATTTGTTCAGCCAGAATATCGCGTGCTCCTTTCAGTGCATCTTCCTCATCTTTGACTTCTCCTTTGACGAAGTTTCGTACCTTGGCAGCAAGGTTGTTTTCCTTTTGCATCATGAGTAAGAGGGCCAGCGGTTCCAGTCCTTTGGCACGTGCAGCCTCGGCTCTGGTTTTTCGTTTGGGCTTGAAGGGAAGGTAAATGTCTTCCAGTTCGGTTGCATTCCAGCAGGCAGAAATACGGGATTTCAGCTCAGGAGTCAGTTTCCCTTGCTCCTCGATGGTGGAAAGTACGGTTTCTTTTCGTTTGGACAATTCACACAGTTTCTCATACCGTGTCTGAATGTCGCCTATCTGCACTTCATCCAGTCCGCCGGTAGCTTCTTTACGGTAACGGCTGATGAAAGGAATGGTCGCTCCTCCCTGGAGCAGTTTGAGTGTATTGGCTATGCGATGTGCCGGCAGTTTCAGTTCGGCGGCAATCATCTGGCTGAATTCTTCCATTGATAGGGGCTTTATATTATTTGGTTGCAAAAGTAGTGAAAAAATGGCATAAAAAAGCGGTTGGGAAATCTTTCGTATTTGGGTATTTTAGGAAGTATTCTGCGGGAATGTCGGCAACTTCTCGTATCTTTGCAAAAACTTACATAAAAGTCTGCGAAAATGAAGACTAGACGATTTTACTTTTTAATCAGCCTGATTACATTACTCGGTATGGGGCAAGGGCATTTGAAAGCCTCGAATAATGAGGAAACCATCACATTGAAATTTGTAGAGACGAGCGACGTGCACGGATGCTACTTCCCCTATGATTTTATACAGAACAAGCAGATGAGAGGAAGTCTGGCCCGCGTTTCTTCGTACGTGAAGGAAGAGCGTGAGGTGTATGGCGATAATCTTATTTTGATGGACAACGGTGATATTCTGCAGGGACAGCCTGTGGCTTATTACTATAATTATATGGATACTACCTCCGTACATGTATGTGCCGCTATGCTGAACTATATGCGCTATGATGTGGGCAACATGGGTAATCATGATGTGGAGACAGGACATGCGGTGTACGACCGTTGGGTAAGCCAGTGTGACTTCCCTATACTTGGGGCCAATATCGTGGATGTGAAGACAGGAAAGCCTTATCTGAAACCTTATGAAGTATTGGAACGGAACGGAGTGAAGGTGGTAGTGTTAGGAATGATTACACCGGCAGTACCATCCTGGTTGCCTGAGCAGTTATGGGCCGGACTTCGTTTTGAAGACATGGAAGCATGTGCGGCGAAATGGGTGAAGGAAATTCGTGAAAAAGAACAACCGGATATTTTGATTGGACTGTTTCATTCAGGAATGGATGGAAAGAAACTGGACAATGTGGTAGAAAACGGCTCGAAAGGCGTGGCTGCCAATGTGCCAGGGTTCGATGTCGTTTTTATGGGACACGACCACACCCGCTGGAATGAAAGAGTGGCCAATGCGTCGGGCGATTCTGTGTTAGTGATTGATCCGGCCAATACGGCAAAAGTGGTGTCAGAAGTGACCGTAACGGTGAAGAAACAGAATGGAAAGATTGTATCGAAGCAGGTCGACGGAAAGCTGGTGAGCATGGATGAGTATGCCGTGGATAAGGATTTCATGCATACTTTCCAGAAACAGTATGAGGCAACGCAGGCTTTTGTGTCCCGAAAAATCGGACGGATGGAACGTACGATTTCTTCTAAGGATGCGTTCTTTGGCCCGTCAGCCTTTATTGATTTGGTTCATCAGTTGCAACTGGATATTACCAGAGCAGATATTTCTTTCTGTGCGCCTTTGTCGGCTTATGCCGAGATTAAAGAAGGAGACATTCGTATGAGCGATATGTTCAACTTATATAAGTTTGAGAACATGCTCTACACGATGGTGTTGACCGGAAAGGAAGTAAAGGATTTTCTGGAAATGTCGTATGATCTCTGGGTGAACCAGATGACTTCACCCGATGACCACCTGCTGTTGCTGAACGAAAAAGACAACGGTTTCGGTCGTTTCCGTAATCCCAGCTTCAATTTTGATTCTGCGGCGGGTATCATCTATACGGTGGATGTGACCAAACCATACGGAAAAAGAATTGCGATTGAACGGATGGCCGATGGCAAACCGTTTGAGATGGACAAGCAATATCGGGTAGCCGTCAACTCCTATCGTGGAAATGGAGGAGGAGACTTACTGACTAAGGGAGCGGGTATTCCCAAAGCAGAATTGGCAAAGCGTATTGTCTTTTCAACGGATAAGGATTTACGCTATTACCTGATGAAACGGATTGAGGAGGTTAAAGTACTGAATCCGGCTCCGCTGAACCAGTGGAAGTTTATTCCTGAAGAATGGACTGTACCAGCTGCAAAGCGTGATTATGAACTTTTGTTTGGAAACAAAGATAACGAATAAAATACGTAGGAAGACGGAAAATGTGTAAAGGGTTCCGCAAACATATACGAGTATGGGCATTGTGTCTGGCCACTCTGTTTGCCGCATATTATGCCACGACTGCCCTGTTTACCCACGTGCATGTGGTAAACGGGGTGATGCTTGTGCACTCGCATCCCTTCTCGCATTCTCACTCTCATAGTGACGGGCAGACATTGGCGCTGCATTTTCTGTCGACTTTTTCTTCATTGGAGCCTGGGCATACGGAATTAGAGACACCCGATTTGCACCTGCTCTATTCATTACCTTATATAAAGAATACATTCCATGCCGTATGTTGTTGTACGGAAGGGATGTACCTCCGTGCTCCTCCTGTACTATCGTTCTTATTGGGAATTTGAAGAACATAGTATTAATTTTTTAGGAGCAAATAATGAAAAAATATATCAATTTGCTGATGGGAGTGGTATGCGCTCTTGTCAGCTGTACTATTGCATACGCTGATGGTCCCGTAAAAGAAGGAAATGCCATTGTGGGACACGTTATTGAGAAAGGTTCGGAAGCTGGATTGCCTTATGCGACCGTGTTGTTGGTGGAAACTGGAGAAGGTACGGTGACGGATGCCGGAGGATATTTCCGTTTTAAAAAGCTGCCGGCAGGAGAATATACCTTGAAGGTGCAGATAATGGGATATACCACTCAGGTAAAGAAGGTGACGGTGAGCAAAGACTTTGTGGTCGACATGCATTTTGTCATGGAGGAAGAAAGTATCATGACGGATGAGGTAGTGGTATCGGCCAACCGGAATGAAACCAGCCGTAAGGTAGCGCCTGTGGTGGTGAATGTGATGAGCAACAAGTTGTTTGAAATTGTCAATTCTACCGATTTGGCTAAATCGCTGAACTATCAGTCGGGATTGCGTGTGGAAAACAATTGCCAGAACTGTGGTTTCCCTCAGGTACGTATCAATGGATTGGAGGGACCTTATTCACAAATCCTGATTAACAGTCGTCCGGTGATGAGCGCGCTTTCGGGCGTGTATGGACTGGAGCAGATTCCAACTAATATGATTGAGCGCGTGGAAGTGGTTCGCGGAGGTGGTTCTGCCTTATTTGGAGCCAATGCCGTGGGAGGTACCATTAACATCATTACCAAAGACCCTGTTCGTAATTCATTTCAGGTGGCTTCTACCATGTCGAACTTGAATGGAAAGGTGTGGGAACAGTATATGGGAGCCAATGCCTCACTGGTTTCGTCCGACAATTCGTATGGTATCGCGCTGTATCAGTCTTATCGCAACCGTAATCCGTATGATGCGGATGGAGACGGATTCTCAGAATTGGGTAAACTGAATATGAATACATTCGGATTGCGGGCATATTACCGTCCGACACAGTTCAGCCGTATCAGTCTGGAATATCATACCACCAACGAGTTCCGTCGCGGAGGAAACAAGTTTGATTTGCAGCCTCACGAAACCGATATTACGGAACAAACCAAGCACATCATTAACAGTGGGGGGCTGACGTATGATGTTTTCTTCAATGAGTACAAGCACAAGCTTTCTGTATATGCTTCGGCACAGCACACTGACCGTAACAGCTATTACGGAGCAGACAAGGCGGAGAATGCATACGGAAAAACCAAAGACCTGACCGCTGTAGGTGGTGCTATGTATGTAGGAAACATGGACAACTGTCTCTTTTCTCCGGCTACCTTTACCGGTGGAGTGGAGTATCAGTATAACTCCTTGCATGATGTGATGACGGGTTACGGACGTGACTTGAGACAGGATGTGAAGATTGCCAGCGGATTTGTACAGAATGAATGGAAACTGGATTATTTCACGATATTGGCTGGGTTCCGCTTGGATAAACACAATTTGGTGGATAACGTGATTTTCAGTCCGCGTATCAATACCCTCTGGAAACCTTCTGATAAATTTCAGGGACGTCTGACCTGGTCGACGGGTTTCCGTGCACCTCAGGCATACGATGAAGATTTGCATGTGGCGGCCGTAGGAGGTGAGGCAATGGAAGTGCGACTGGCAAAAGGATTGAAACCGGAACGTTCCAATAGTTTCAGTGGTTCTGTAGACTGGAGTTTCAATTTCGGACATTTCCAGTCGAACTTGCTGATTGAAGGTTTCTATACGGCGTTGAACGATGTATTCTATCTGGAAAGTTTAGGAAAAGACCCTGTATCGGGCACATTGGTGCAGGAACGCAGAAACGGAAACGGTGCACGGGTGTATGGAGCCAATATCGATTACAAGATTGCCCATGGAAAGGAAGCACAGTTGCAGTTAGGTTTTACGGTACAACGCAGCCGTTACACAGAAACGGTGAGATGGAGCGAAGATGAAGATGTGGCAGCTATCAAACGCATGCCGCGTACGCCGGATTACTATGGATACTTTACGTTCAGTTCGGCCCCGTTGAAGAACTTTGACTTTTCTCTTTCCGGCGTATATACGGGACGCATGATTGTTCCTCACTTTGCCGGATACATCGAGAAGGACCGCTTGGAACATACCCCTGACTTTATGGATTTCAACTTGAAGCTGAATTACACCTTTGTGCTGAATGACCATTTGAAGTTGCAGGTCAATGGAGGTGTGCAGAATATCTTTAATGCCTTCCAGAAGGATTTGGATAAAGGTATGAATCGTGACTCCAAGTATTTCTATGGCCCAACACAGCCGCGTACATACTTTATTGGAATAAAGTTCTTTAATTAATTGATGATAAATATTGGGATGGCGGTGTCTCTTGGTGGAGGCACCGCTTTTTTTATGTGTTGTTCAAAGTGTTTTCATGTATGCAAAGTGTCTACTGTTCCAGTTTATAAAAAGAAAAAACGTCTAGTTATATCAGGAAAAGTCATAAGGTCAGTACTTTCCTTGCAGTATTGTAGTACTTCCCTGAAAGTACTGGAGTACTTCCTTTGCAGTACTGTGGTACTTTCTTGGAAGTACTCATTTTATGAAAGTATGATGCATTGAAATGCTTTTTAGACTGCGGATTGTGTGGAAACAAGACATTTCGTTATTTTTGTGGGAAAATAAAAGAACGTATGAAAAGAGCAGCATTAATTTTAGCATTGGGGCTGTCACTTGGCAGCAGTACCTTTGCGCAGACTTTTGAAGATTATTTTGTAGACAAGACGCTTCGTCTGGATTATATATTTATGGGAAATGCAGACAAGCAGGACATTTGTCTGGATGAATTATCGGTTCTTCCGCAGTGGGCAGGAAGACGCCATCATTTGTCGGAACTTCCGTTGGAAGGAAATGGAGAGATAACCATGAAGGATAAGGCTACCGGGAAGATTATCTACCGTACATCCTTCTCCAGCTTGTTTCAGGAATGGATTGGAGAACAGGAAGCCAAGGTGGTGAAACGTGGATTTGAAAATACATTTTTGGTGCCTTATCCCAAGCAGCCGGCAGAAATCACCGTCGTTTTGCGGAATGCCTCACGCGAAGTGAGTGCCACACTGGTACATGAGGTTAATCCTTCCGATATTCTGATTCATCAAAGAGGGGAAGGAGAGCTGACACCGCATCGTTATCTGTGGCAAGGAGGTTCTTCGGATAAATGCATTGATGTGGCCATTATGGCAGAAGGTTATGCAGCCAATGAATCGGATTTGTTTTACAAAGATGCGGCGGTGGCGTGTGAAGCTTTGTTTGCACATGAACCGTTTAAGAAACTGAAGGATCGCTTCAATATTGTGGCTGTATTTAGTGAGTCAAAAGATAGCGGGGTAAGTATTCCCCGAAAGGATGAATGGAAAAAAACAGCCGTAAGTTCGCATTTTGATACGTTTTATTCCGACCGTTATCTGACTACCCGTAGCGTGAAGGCCATTCATAACTGGCTGGCAGGCATTCCATACGAGCATATCATTATCCTTGCCAATACGGATACCTACGGAGGAGGAGGTATTTATAACTCCTACACTTTAACTACGGCACATCACTCTATGTTCAGACCAGTCGTGGTACATGAGTTTGGGCATAGTTTTGGAGGGTTGGCCGATGAATATGCGTATGATGAGGCTCCCAGTCCGTTGTATCCTTATGATATAGAGCCTTGGGAACCGAATATTACGACTTTGGTTCATTTTGAAGATAAATGGAAGGATATGCTGGAACAGGGAACTCCTGTGCCGACAAAACCTCAGATCGATGAAAAACTGATTTACACAAAAGTCGGGGTATATGAAGGAGCTGGTTACACTAAAAAGGGAATTTATCGCCCGACTACGGAATGCCGGATGAGAATCAATGAGGCACCTGTGTTCTGTCCCGTATGCCAGCGCTCCTTGGAACGGACGATTCGTTTTTATACAGAGTAATAATATTTAAATCTATTAGTTATGCTTCAATTTACACCACTTCAAACCACAGACAAAGACTATTCTTTTGTAGAAAACCTGTTGCATGAGTCTTTCCCTGAAGCGGAGCGGAGGGATGATGTAGCACAACGAGATAATGTGGATAACTGTGCAGCCTTTACCTGCTACTTGATTTCAGACGATGGACTTCTGGTCGGACTTATTACAGTATGGAAGTTTGCCGGCTTTTCTTATGTGGAGCATCTGGCTACTTCTCCATCTGTGCGCAATAAAGGATATGGACGGAAAATCATGGAAGTCCTTCAGCAGCAATTCCCGGGAGTCATTATTCTGGAAGTGGAGAAACCGGTGGACGAATGGAGTCGCCGGCGTATCGGTTTTTATCAGCGGTGCGGATTCTGTTTATGCGAAAAAGAGTATGTACAGCCTTCGTACCGAAAGGGAGGAGAAACACTCCCCATGTTCCTGATGTATGCAGGAACAGAAACGATAGACAAAGAATTTGAATCTATACGGGATGAAATTTACCGTAAGGTATATGGCGTAGAATCTGTATAATATACAAAAAACGCGGAAACTTGATTGGTTTGATATATCAGTTTCCGCGTTTTTTATGGGAGGATTATTGCCAGCCTCCTCCTAAGGCCTTGTATAAATTAACCATCGTAATCTGTTTGTCACGTACTGCATTGCTCAATCCGATTTGGGCATCCAGATAACCTCGCTGTGCGTCCAGCAAATCCATGTACCCAATTACTCCGTTGATATATTGCAGCTGAGCCAAATCAAGTGTGATTTTAGAAGACTGCTCCAGTCGCAAGCGGGTTTCATAGATTTCTTTTACCTTGTTATATTCTGCTATGGCATTGTAAGCATCCTTGAAAGCGTTCAGTACCACTTTCTCGTATGCGTAGGCAGCTTGTTCACAGGCAGCTTTCTTTGCTTTCAGCATGGCCCGGTTTTTTCCCATGGCGAAAATAGGCTGAAGAATGGTTCCCGCCAATAGGTAATGGGGCGATTTGAACAGATGAGAAAGTTCTTCGTTCTCTGAACCATGGCTGGCTGTCAGTGTCAGTTTAGGAAACATATTGGTATAAGCAATTCCTACGGCTGCATTGGCAGCGATGACGGCCTGTTCTGCCTGGCGTACATCCGGCCGACGCTCCAGTAAGGAAGAGGGGAGTCCCACGGGTAAGGAAGCTGCATGAATCACATCTTCAGGCAAGACTGTTCTTTTTATGTCGTGGGGATATTCTCCAGCTAAGAAGGCTATTTCATTTTGTTTCAATGTAATCTTCTTTTCCAAATCGGGAACCAGAGTAGCTGTTCTTGCCAATTCCACCTGTGCCTGACGGAAGGCTGTTTCTGAAGTCAATCCTCCTTCGTAACGGATACGTGCCAGGTGGAGACTTTCCCGGCGGGCATCTACTGTCTTTTTCACGATAGACAATTCGTTGTCGAGAGCCACCAGTTCAAAGTAGGATTGTGCCACTTGTGCCACCAGACTCATTTTCAAGGCCCGCTGATTCTCAATGGAACCCATAAACTCGGCCATACTTTTGTCTTTGGCCCAGCGCAGGTTTCCCCACAGGTCGATTTCCCATGTAACTCCTAGTTTAATGTCATATTGGTCATCCGACTCATAGCTGTTACCTCCATAGTTTTCTCCTTCTTGCTCTGCGTACAGTCTGAGTCCTATTTGTGGAAATAAATTGGCTAAGTCCACTCGTTTCATGGCTGCCAGTTCCTTAACTTTAGCTGCGGCAATTAGCATATCCTTATTGTTTGTCAGGGTTTTCTGGATAAGCTGCTGAAGAATCGTATCGGTATACATTTGTTCCCAGGGATAGTCTCCAATTGAGATGGAATCCACGCTTGTACTGTCTAGCGTAGAAGGCAAGTCTATGTTGGGACGAGTATATTGCTTCCCGATTTTGCAGCTTCCCATCAGAAAGGCCGCTACGGGAACGAGTAAAAGGCGATATAGTTTGTTATTCAGTTTCATAAGCTTACAAGTCTATCGTTTGCTTTTTGGCTTCATTTTATGCGTGGCTTTGTAAATCATTACAAAGAAGAACGGAACGAGCAGAATACCTACGGTAACGGCTATAATCATTCCGAAGAATACACCTGTACCGATGGCCTGTCGGCTGGCTGAACCTGGCCCCGTGGCAATCACCATCGGAAGCATACCGAGGATAAAGGCCAGTGAAGTCATCAGGATGGGACGGAAACGCAGGCTGGCAGCGTGAAGTGCCGATTCAATGATGTCGCGTCCTTTGTCAACTTCATCTTTAGCAAATTCCACAATCAAGATGGCGTTCTTTGCGGCCAGACCGATGAGCATTACCAGACCAATCTGGAAGTATGTATCATTTTCCAGTCCGCAAAGGGTGATACCCGCATATGCTCCCAATACGGCAACCGGAAGTGAAATCAGTACGGCAATAGGAACTGTCCAGCTTTCATAAAGGGCAGCCAGGAAGAGGAATACGAACAGGAATACCAGTGCCAGGATGACTCCGGTTTGTCCGCCGGCTTGTTTTTCCTGATATGAAAGTCCGCTCCATTCTACTCCAATGTTGTCCGGCAACTTTTCTCGTGCAATTTGTTCCAACAACTCCATGACCTGTCCGGAACTTGCTCCGTTGGCAGTCGTACCTCGAATTACAGAAGTATTGAACATGTTGAAACGTTTGATACTTCCAGGTCCTGTAGTATAGTCAGTCGTACCCAAAGCTGTCAGCGGAATCATGTTGCCGTCAGATCCTCTCACAAAAAACAGTCCGATGTTATCACGTTCTTGGCGGTAAGGGGCTTCTGCCTGTATATATACACGGTAGATACGATTGAACATGTTGAAGTCGTTTACGTATACGGAACCGGTATAGGCTTTCATGGTAGCGAAAACATCTGCCATAGGTACACCAGCCAGTTTTACTTTATCACGGTCTACATCGAAATAGAGCTGTGGAATTTCTGCTTGTAAAGAAGAAGATAAACCGGCTATTTCTTTATGTTGAGAAGCGTAGTACATTAAGGTGTCTGTAGCTTGTACCAAATCATCGTATGTCGCATCTCCACGTGCTTCAAGCTGCATTTCGAATCCACCCGCTGTACCCAGTCCGGGGATTACAGGAGGAGTGGACAAGTAAACTTTGCTTTCCGGATAGGTCTCCAGTTCTTTCCGAACACGGTTCATGACTTCGTCAATGGTGGTATTATTTCGCTCTTTCCATTCTTTCAGGATGACAGTGAGCTGGCTTCTGGCCTGGCTGGTACCTACACGTGGGCTGCTACCCGTTACGTTTTGTACGTATTCCACGGCTGGGTCTTGCATGATGAAGTCCACGGCTCTGTCTGTCACGGTGCGGGTTCTTTCCAGTGTGGCGGTTTCCGGTAATTCCAACTCTACAGTGAAATATCCTTGGTCTTCTACCGGAAGAAAGCTGGTCGGTACTAGGCGGTGGAACATATAGATGAAAATCAGCACCATACCAAATCCTACCATTACACGTCGTGGATGCTTGATGACATGTTTGATGTAAATGATATATTTATTGTTTCCGATACTCAGCCATTGATTGATTAGTCTGAACACCTTATTCTTCGGTTTGTTCGGGTCTACAGGCTTCAAAATCAATGAACACATTACCGGGCTCAATGTCAAAGCCACTACGGTGGAAAGAAGTACTGAAACTACAATGGTAATGGTAAACTGGCGGTAAAGCTGTCCGGTAATACCCGACAAGAAGCTAACGGGTACAAATACCGCAGCCAGTACGAGCGAAGTGGCGATGATAGCTCCCACCAGTCCTTCCATGGCTTTCTTGGTAGCTTCATATGGACTGAGCTTTTCTTCTTCCATGATGCGTTCCACATTTTCCACCACGACGATGGCATCATCTACCACAATACCGATGGCCAGTACCAATCCCAACAATGTCAGCATGTTGAGCGAGAATCCGAATATTAGCATGAATCCGAAAGTACCAATCAGTGAGATAGGAACAGCTACAACCGGAATAAGTGTGGCACGCCAGTTTTGTAATGAAAGGAATACGACGATGATTACCAGCACCAAGGCTTCAAACAGTGTTTTGTATACCTCATGAATGGATTGTGAGATATAAGTGGTCATATCGAATGGAAAATTGTATTCCAATCCTTCCGGAAAACTTTTGCTGATTTCCTTCATGGCCTCTTTCACGTTCTGAGCTACTTCCATGGCATTGGCCCCAGGAAGCATGTAAATGCCGAGGATGGCTGCATTTCCTCCGTTGATACCACTTTCTGTGCTATAAGAGGAAGCTTCCAGTGATACTCTGGCTACGTCGCGCAAACGGATAAGCGAACCATCCGGGTTGGCACGTAATACGATTTCCTCAAATTGAGAGGCTGATGACAAACGCCCTTGTGCGGTAATGGGAATTGTGATGTCTACGCCGCTCATAGGTTGCTGGCCAAGTACACCGGCAGCCGATTCACGGTTCTGGTCTTTGAGGGCATTTTGCAAGTCTTGCACTGTAAGACCGAAATTCGCCAGTTTGGCTGGGTCTGCCCAAATCTGCATGGCATAGTAACGGCTTCCGATGTTGGAGATACGTCCGACTCCCGGAATACGCCGAAGCAAATCGAGTACATTTAATGTGGCAAAGTTACTCAGGTAAATCTCATCAAATTTAGGATCATCGGAAGTCAGACACAGTGTCATGAGCTGACTGGCGGCTTGCTTTTCTACCGAAATACCATTTTGGATAACTTCTGCGGGCAGCCGAGATTCCGCCAGTTTGATACGGTTCTGTATTTCTACGGCAGCCAAATCCGGGTCGGCAGAAATATCGAAAGTTACGGTAGCGGAAAATCCTCCGGAATTGGAACTGTTGGATTCCATATAAAGCATACCCGGAGTTCCGTTCAATTCCTGTTCAATCGGAGTCGCAACGGCCTGTGAAACGGTTACGGCACTAGCTCCCGGATAAGAAGCGCTGATTTTCACTACGGGCGGAGTAATTTGTGGATACTGGTCTATAGGCAGCATCATCAGACCGATGATACCTATAATCACAATCAATATGGAGATGACAGCCGAGAAAACGGGTCTGTCAATGAAAAAGCTAACTTTCATGCGTAAATTCGTTTTGATGAATTATTCTTCCTCTTTTTTTGCTTTGTTTTCAAGCTGGGCAGGGTCTTGTACACGCACCTTCATCCCTGGAGTCAGTTTGTGGAATCCTTCATAGACAATCATTTCTCCGGCAGATAATCCGCGTTCTACCACTACGTCATTTCCGAATTCAGGGCCAACTTCAATAAAGCGTCTTTCTACGGTGGAGTCTTTTCTCATGACAAAGATATGTGCTCCTCCTTTTTCAATAATCAATGCCTTTTGAGGAACTACTGTGGCATTTTCGCGTACATCGAGCAGCACTTTTACTTTGGTGAACTGTCCGGGCAGCAATACGTGTTCCGGATTGGCCAGTTCCGCACGAACGGAGAATGTACCAGTTTTGGGATTTACTTGAGGGGCAGCAAAGTCCACCAGTCCTTTGTGCTCATACACGGTATTGTCAGGTAAAGTGATGGTAACAGTTGGTTGCCAGGAACGGGTAGAATCTTTCTGCCCGAAGGTGACATTTCTTTCTTTACTCTTCAGATAATCAAGTGCGGTCATGCTAAAGTCTACTAGAATAGTATCGCTTTTCACGATAGTGGCCAGCAATGATTTTCCACTGCCTCCTACGAGTGTACCTAGGTCGACATGGCGTTCACTGATTTGTCCGGAAATTGGTGAGCGTACAATCGTATAGCCTAATTCCTGTTCTGCTTGTTCCAAGTCTGCCTGGCTCATTCCTACACTGGCTACGGCTGTTTCGTAAGCAGCTACTGCATTGTCCAGATCCAGTTGACTGGCCGCATTTTGTTCGTATAGCGGGCGGATACGTTCCAGGTCACGTTTGGCTTTCTGTGCTTGTGCCTGATCTTTTTTCAATTGTGCGCGTACCTTGTCGGCTTTGGCGCGATATTGGTCCTGGTTGATGACAAACAATATTTGATTTTTTTTGACTGAGGTACCTTCTTCGAAGAGCATTTGTTCTAGAAATCCTTCTACCCGTGCGCGTACTTCTACAAATTGTTGTGCTCGGATACGTCCTACGTATTCGCCAAAAATCTGCACATTTTGTTGATTGGCAGGCATGACAGAAACTACGGGCATTTCTACTGCGGGTTTCTTTTCTCGGGTAAAAATGAAATAAAGAGATAAAATAACAGCGATGCCAATAATCGTGTAAGTTAATTCTTTTCTTTTTACCTTTAATTCTTTCCTAGTCAAAAAACGTTTCATAATTTCAATTTTTTTATAGTTTTAGATGCCATTATCTCTAAATGGCTGACAAGATTCGTGCCAAAGATACAAATTTATTTTATAAGCTGTAAATCAGAGAAGTTTATCTCTTTTTTAATAAGGGTATATTGGGGAATTTTGCAGATTGTTGTAGAAAAAATCCACAATCCGTGTGCGACTTTATCGTTCTCTCCATAAGTGTTTTAATGTCGAAATCGGTCGGTACCACAACATGCGTGGACCTGCGTAACGCATAACTTCTTTTATTTTTTGTTTCATTTGGGGAGTGTAGCAATGCATAGGGCACTGTCTGCAGGTTTTCTTTTGTTCACCAAATGGGCAATAAGATAATCTTTTGTGTGCGTAGTCTAACAGCTTTTTACAATCCTTGCATAAGTGGTGGTTCCCTTCCTTATATCGGCAGTAGAACTGAATCATCAACTCTACGGTTTGTTTCTCTTCTTCTATTCGTGAAAGTTTATTCATATAATATAGAACTTCGGTTTGCAAAGGTACGAATAGAATTGATATTTTTCGTAACTTTGCGCCCGAAATAATCTTTAAACAAAATGATATTAGAGGAACATTTAGAGACAACTGTAAAGGTTCACGATCAGCAATTGCATCGTAGAGTGGATTTATTGTTGCGTACGGGAAAATTATTGGTAGAGAGTCTTGCCGATACGAACCGTATTGTAAGAAACATGAAACGTACGGCTGCTTATCTTGGTATCCCCGAAGAGAAGCTTCACATCAACGTCAGTTTTACCATGTTGATGGTGAACGTGAGTGATGGTGACTATTCTTTTACTAAATTCCAGCGAATTGAAGGTCATGGAGTGAATATGACGGCCATTTCGGAAGTCAGCAAGCTTTCCTGGCGTGCGATTGAAAATGATTACACGCTCGACCAGTATGAAGAAGAACTGGAAAAGATTCGTAAGAAAAAACGTAATTACACTCCGTGGCAGGTGGCGATTGGTGCCGGATTTGCCTGTGGCGGATTCTGTATTCAGTTCGGTTGTGACTGGGTAGCATTCTTGTATGCATCAATTGCGGCCATATTGGGTATGCGCTTGCGTCAGGTATGCAATGAGTCTGGCTTGAATCATTACATGGGAATCGCTATTTCTGCCTTTGTGGCTACCATCATTGCGTGGGCATCTACTCTATTGCCTGCAGAATGGACATCTACTCCCTGGCATCCGTTGCTTGCCTGTGCCTTGTTTATTGTGCCTGGGGTTCCTTTGATTAACTTTGTGGACGATATGCTGGATAATTATATTCAGGTAGGTATTGTCAGAGCGGTGAATACCTTGCTGATGGTGGCTGCCATGGCTTTCGGTATCGCATTTGCCGTGAAACTTTGCCATATTGAAAACTTCTTCCCGACCATCAGTATGGTTCCTCATCATCAGTATTGGGAGTATGCCATAGCTGCCGCTATTTCAGCCATGGGATTCTCGATGATTTTCAACATACAGCGTCGTTTGTTGTGGGTAGTAGCTATCGGAGGTATTATTGCCGTATGTACGCGTAACTTTGTGAACTTAGGACCGAGCACAGACAATATCGGTTTGGATATGGGGCTGGTTATTGGTTCTTTCTCAGGAGCTGTGCTGGTTAGCTTGATTGCCATTAAGGCAGTTCACTGGTTCCACGTGCCCAACCATGTGCTGACTATTCCTTCTGTCATCCCGATGATTCCGGGAGTACTGATGTATCGTATGTTGTTCGGTATCATCAATATCAATGTGCAGAGCATTGATCAGGTAACTCCTCTGATGAAAGCAATAGAAAGCGGTGTAAATTCCGGACTTGTGATTATGTGTATTGCTTTGGGAGTTGCCATTCCGAACATCTTCGGACGTCGTTTCATAGCTTCTTCAAAGAATAAGCGTCTGGCAGAGCTTTTGAAAGAACGTAAGGCTCGCGGCAAGTTCGTGGAATGGTAATTAAACTTTGATTTGTTCGTTCATTATTCTTTATAGAAGTGAAGATGATTCACTTCTTTATGAAAAAATCCCACCGAGACTTTTAGGTCAGGTGGGATTTTTCGTATCATACGGGTTCTTGAGTTCTTGTTAGAATTCAAATTTCTCCAGTTTCATAGCGGCTAATTCCTGAATCTTTGGAACCAGGGTAGTGAAATGTGCAGCTTGTTCGTGTGCTGCAAGAGAAGCCGCATCTTTCCATGTTTCACAAATCATCAGGACATCCTGGCGTGTAGTGCTCTGAAAGAGGTCGTAAGCTACGCATCCGTTGTCTTTCTGTGAGGCAGCTACCAGTTCTTTTGCTATGTTTACTACCTGGTCGTAGTTCTGTTTCTCTACTTGAATAAATACGTTTAGTCTGATCATTGTTTTTTGGTTTTTAAGTTATTTGACATTGCAAATATAGGATAAAAAAAAGGGACTGTACAAGTGTACAATCCCTTTTTGAGTTTTATTTAGAAAGAATTATTTCTTACCTTCCAGCTGTTCTTTCAATGCAGCCAAAGCGTCGATGTCACCCAGAGTAGTTGAAGCTGCCTGGTTCTGAATTATCGGAGTTTCTTCTTTCTTAGAAGCCTTCTTAGAAGCTTTCTTTTCTGCCTTTTCTTCTGCTTTAGCAGCATCTTCGAAGATACGGCTGTGAGAAACGATGATACGTTTTGCATCCTTGTTGAATTCGATTACCTTGAACGGCAATTTTTCATTCAACTGAGCCTGAGAACCGTCTTCTTTTACCAGGTGTTTCGGAGTTGCGAAACCTTCTACACCATAAGGCAATGCTACGACGGCACCCTTATCCAGCATTTCGATGATAGTTCCTTCGTGAACAGAACCTACAGTGAATACTGTTTCGAATACATCCCAAGGATTGTCTTCCAACTGCTTGTGACCCAAGCTCAGACGACGGTTTTCCTTGTCGATTTCCAAAACTACTACGTCGATGTCTGCACCAATCTGAGTGAATTCAGAAGGATGTTTGATCTTCTTAGTCCAAGACAAGTCAGAGATGTGGATCAATCCGTCAACACCTTCTTCGATTTCTACGAATACACCGAAGTTAGTGAAGTTGCGAACTTTAGCAACGTGCTTAGAACCTACAGGATATTTTTCTTCGATAGTTTCCCATGGATCAGCTTTCAGCTGTTTGATACCCAAAGACATCTTGCGTTCTTCGCGGTCCAGAGTCAAGATAACAGCTTCTACTTCGTCGCCCACTTTCATGAAGTCCTGAGCAGAACGCAGGTGCTGTGACCAAGACATTTCTGATACGTGAATCAAACCTTCTACGCCCGGAGCGATTTCGATGAATGCACCGTAGTCAGCCATAACGACTACTTTACCCTTCACGTGATCACCTACCTTCAAGTTAGGATCCAGTGCATCCCATGGGTGCGGAGTCAATTGTTTCAAACCAAGAGCGATACGTTTCTTTTCGTCGTCGAAGTCCAAGATAACAACGTTCAACTTCTGATCCAAAGAAACAACTTCGCGAGGATCGCTTACACGGCCCCAAGACAAGTCTGTGATGTGGATCAAACCGTCTACGCCGCCCAAGTCGATGAATACACCGTAAGATGTGATATTCTTAACAGTACCTTCCAGTACCTGACCTTTTTCAAGTTTGCTGATGATTTCTTTCTTCTGCTGTTCCAGTTCAGCTTCGATAAGAGCCTTGTGAGAAACAACCACGTTCTTGAATTCCTGGTTGATTTTAACAACCTTGAATTCCATAGTCTTACCTACGAATACATCGTAGTCACGGATAGGTTTCACATCAATCTGAGAACCCGGCAAGAATGCTTCAATACCGAATACGTCAACGATCATACCACCCTTAGTGCGGCACTTGATGTAACCCTTAATGATTTCTTCGTTTTCAAGAGCAGCGTTAACACGATCCCAAGAACGAGTAGCGCGAGCTTTCTTGTGAGACAAGATCAACTGACCTTTTTTGTCTTCCTGGTTTTCGATGTACACTTCTACAGTGTCACCTACTTTCAAATCCGGATTGTAACGGAATTCGCTCAATGGAATGATACCATCTGATTTGTAACCGATGTTGACAACCACTTCGCGTTTGTTCATTGCGATTACAGTACCGTCTACAACCTCACGGTCGTTTACTTTGTTCAGCGTGCTGTCGTAAGCTTTTTCAAGATCTTCTTTGCTTACGTTAGTTGTTGCATCACCGTTTTCATACGCATCCCAGTTGAAATCTTCAATAGGAGCAATGTTCTTTAAGTTTTCCATTAAATAAAAAAATTGTTTTTAAATAACTAATTGTGTTAGACTTTATATTGTTTATATAAATCGGCTGCAAAGGTATAATAAAATCCTGAATATTAAAAGGCTTGCTTGCTTTTTTTAAGGGAAAGGAAAATAGAAAAACCGGAAAAACGCTCAGCAAGGGAGGTTTTTCCGGTTTTTTATAAGTTTTTTGGATTTTCTATTAGTTTTCAAGCGAATAGTCTATGGTGGTGACTACGCGTATCTTCTTGATATAAGGGGTGTTGGGGTCACGGTCGGTGATGCTGAACTGCCCTTGGTTGGCCTGACGGATTTTGCCGAGGTTACTGCCGGAATCTTTGGCAAACTTTTCGGCTGCTTCGCGTGCGTTTTTGGTGGCTTCTTCAATCATCTGTGGTTTTACCTTGTTCAAGTCGGTATATTCATACTGCACCTTGTACTGGTATTCTCCAGAAGTGATGGCGATGCCTCTTTTTAGCAGTTCTCCCTGCTCACTGATGAGTCCACGTATCAGATCTACCTTGTCGGAAGTAACGGTGATGACAGTGGTCACATTGTAGCGGTTGGCCGGATTCTGGTTGTTGCCATAACGTTCGGCAGCCAGGTCGATGATTTCCGGAGCGTTCACACTGATTTCCTGTTCTGTCAGTCCTTTTTCTTTCAAGAAACCGGTGATGGTCTGATTGGAACGCTTGATGTCGTCGTACAATCTTCCCAAATCATTTCCCAGGCTTTTGTATACCAGTGGCCAGGTTACTTTATTGGCTGGTACTTCTATTTCGGCCAGTCCTTTTACGGTGACACTGCGGTCTTTTTCTGCAAACTTACTGAATCCTTTTTCAATGAATACGCCTAACAATAGCAGGCCGATGGCCAGAATAATGGCTTCGATTCTAAAGTTCTTCATGATGATTTTTATTTATAGTTAGATATTCGGAATCTGAGTGCAAGGTATTGAAAATTATTTGATTTTCCAACGATTTTCAAATGTCTTTACGTTCGTGTGAAAACGCCTTTGCGTTTTAATTAAAACGCAAGGACGTTTAGATTAAAACGCAAAGGCGTTTGACATGAAATGTACTTGCGTTTGACCTCAAACGCACTTACGTTTTTCAGGAAGATGAAAACCCTTCAATTCCTGTATGGGAGACTGGATGAAAATGCCCGTATGAAGGTTGAATTTTTGGGCGGTCTCCTTCAGTTCGTCCTGAAAGAACCATGCGATGGAGCCTACAAAAGAGACGGGAATCCGGTTGTGCTCCGGATAGGAAAGAATGTTACGGCGGAAAAATTCACTAAAACATTCAATTAGGAATTCTCGGACTTCCGACTGATGCTTGTGCTTATATATATAAGGTATAAGGCTGGCCAGGAAGCGGTTACCCTGCGGCTGTCTGTACACTTTATCCAGAATATCGGGTATGGTCAGGTTGTATTCCTTTAATAAGCCTTCCAGCAAGTCGGAAGGTAACTGCTGCTTGATGCAGTCGCCTACAAATCGTTTTCCTAAATAGGCTCCGCTTCCTTCATCTCCTAAAATATAGCCCAATGGAGGAGTGTTATGCGTGATTCGTTGCCCATCGTACAAACAGGAGTTCGCTCCTGTTCCTAATATGCAGGCAATTCCCGGCTGATGCTTACACAATGCCCGGGCAGCTCCAAGCAAATCACTTTCCACCTGGATGGTTGCGTGAGGGAATGCTTCGGCGAGTAAACCGGAGAGCTTGCCGGCTTTTTCGGGGGTACAGCCAGCTCCATAAAAGAAAACGGCTTTCACTTCTTCTTTCGGGAATGGAAGTTGCAGAATCAGGCTTTCCTGAAGAATCTGTTTTATCTTCTCTTCTGTCAGATGAAAGGGATTAATACCTTCGGTGTGAACAACCTGGCAATCATGTAACGTGTTTCCGAAGCACCAGTCGGTTTTGGTCGCTCCGCTATCGGCTATGAGAATCATGTGAAAAGCAGAATTAGAAAGGTAGAAAAAGAAAGAAGACGGAACATGCCGTCTTCTTTTTATGATTAAGTAAAAATTAGATTATGAATGACAGTGTCCGCAACCGCCACCGCAGCAGCCGTCTTCTTCAGCTTCGTGTTCGCCGCAACCGCCTCCACAGCTGTCGCAACCACATCCGCAACCTTCACCGCTCATCAGTTTGAGGATGCTTTCCATTTCCTTGTTGGTTGCATCGCGCATTTCCATTACGGTACCTTCAAAAATCAGGTCTTTACCTGCATGCGGGTGGTTCAGGTCGAGCACCACTTTATCTTCTGTGATTTCGCCTACATTGGCATAGAACTGATGGCCTTCTGCATCGTTCAGCATGATGATGTTGCCTTCGAAGATATTGTCGCTATCGAATTTTCCGTCCGGACCGCAGAACATAGACTTGGGCACCTGGCGTACGTTGTCTTCGTCTCTTTCGCCGTAAGCTTCCGCACAAGGAATTGTAAAGTTGAAGTTGTCACCTTTCTTCAGTGCCAAGATTTCCTTTTCGAAGCGTTCCAGAGTATAACCGATTCCTGAGATGAACTGGAACGGATGGCTTGCAGGGGCTTCTTCACGTAATTCTTTTTCTCCGTCTGTTACCGCATAAAGTTTATATGCTACTGTGATGTATTTATTTTCCATGTCAAAAAATTAAATGTGCATTAATATTAATCAGTCGCAAAGATAGGAAATCTCGGTGTAATTATCGAATAATTCGGAAAGAATGAAAATGAAGTTCTTATGTTGCAGGTATGAGATTGTATATATATGAACAGGTGAAAATAAATGGTAAGGTTTTGAATCACCAACAGACTGTATTGAACAAATCATGTTCCTTTGCGTATAATTTATTGATGAAATGCGTTTCCTGTTTTTATAAAAAAACTATTTACGCCACATGCTTTGACTCTTTAAATAATAATCATGATAAAAAAAATGATGATGAAAAAAAAGTGTGCTTTATGCATTCATAACTGCTATGCTGACAGCAGTATCTTGTACGAACGATATACCGGCAAATGTGACTGGTGATACTTCAGGAAATACATCGGAAGACACATCCGGCAGTGGTTCGGGTGATTTGTCTGGTAATTCTGGTAAAATATCCATTGTCGCCAGTGTTGCCTCTCAAACGCGTACTCCACAATTGGGAAGTGATGGAAGCGGCAGTTTTGAAAAAGGAGATAAGATGACTCTTTGTATAACCGGAGGAGCTGCACCTGTAGTGACTGATTATGCTTATGAGATGGATTTTCTTCAATGGCCTGATTTTGGACTTTCAGAAGATGTATCACAAGTTACTTTTTCAGCTTGTTATCCCACACAGAAAGTGGAACAAGATGGAACTTTCGAATTTAATTCGTTCAAATCCTCCTATGATGATTTGTTGCTTGCCGCTGCCCAGCCGGTAGAAGTAGGTACTTCTGAAGCCGTGTCACTTACTTTCCGCCATGCATTGCATCGTCTTAATTTGGAAATTCAGCCAGGAAAAGGGTATACCGAAGATGATTTGTCTCAGTTGTCATGTATTTTTTCTGCGAAGACGACTTGTGTGGTGGATGCAGTGAAGGGAAGTGTGAAGGAGGTGAAGGATGAACAAGGAAGTCTTACCGTAACGGGTGCAAAAGCTTCGTTCTATCTGGTGCCCCAAGCGACCAATGGGATTTCTTTCACTCTTACTTTAGGTGGTGAAACCAAGCATTTTACTCTGGATGCTTTATTTAAGCAGTCGGGTAACCCGCAGGTTGCATTGGAAAGTGGCAAATCGTGTACTCTGACCTTGAAAGTGGGACGCGACGGTATTACCGTATCCGGTGGCAGTATCGGAGCCTGGGAAGATCAGGCCACAGCCGATGGAGAGGTCGTGATTGGCTGATTGCTGTGTGCAGAACTTGACTCAGGAAGATTTTTGATAAAGATAAGAGGGCAGATTTCATTGATTTGATGAAGTCTGCCTTTTTTGTTGCTGCTTGTTGATGGAAGCTTACAGATATTCATCTGTAAATTTTTACCTTTGTAAGAGAGAATTTTAGGTACAAACAAGAATCAACAGTATTATGAATAGAATTATAGTAGTGACAGGTGGAGCTGGAGGTATCGGCCGTTGCATCGTCGCACATTTTGCTTCCCAGAGAGATAGTGTATATTTTATAGACCAGAATCAGCAGGCTATTCTCACACAAGTGGAAAAGATGCGTGAGAGAGGCTGGCGGGTGACCGGTTTTGTCGGCGATGTGGTAGAGAAACAGGCCTTAGAGGAATTTGCAGCTTTGGTGCTTCGTGAACATCCCGAAGGTATACATTGCCTGATTAATAATGCTTGCCTGATGCGGGGAGGTATCCTTTCTGACTGTGATTATGAAAGTTTTCTGTATGTGCAGCGTGTGGGGGTAGTGGCACTTTATATGCTGGCCCGGTTGTTCAAAGACCATTTTCAAGGGATGGGATCGATTGTAAACATTTCGTCTACGCGTGCTTTTCAATCGCAGCCGGATACGGAGAGCTATACAGCTGCCAAAGGAGGGATTACTGCGCTGACCCATGCGTTGGCTGTTAGTTTGTCGGGCGTAGCGCGTGTGAATTCGGTAGCTCCTGGATGGATTGATACCGGTGCCTATCATGATGATACAAATTATGAAGCAGTCTATAGTGCGGGAGATACTGCTCAGCATCCGTCAGGCAGAGTGGGAGAACCAGCCGACATTGCCCGTGTGGTGGATTTTCTTTGTGACGAGCGAAATTCATTTATCAATGGAGAAAATATTACGGTAGATGGTGGTATGAGCCGCTTGATGGTGTATCATAATGACTGTGGATGGACTTATGAGCCTTAAGCATTGGGAAGGAGATAATTCTTTTTGTCTCTTTCTCGCTGTGTGCGGAATTTCATAGGAGAAACTCCTGTCTTCTTTACGAAGAATTTACCAAAGACAGACTGGTCTGAAAATCCTAATTTTTCTGCAATTTCCTTAATATCCAGGTCTGTACATTCCAACAGCTTACGTGCGTCAGCACAGAGCAGTTCGCTGATATGAAAACGGACGGTGTGTCCGGTGATGTGTTTTACGATACGTGAAAGGTAGGTGGTTGAGATGTGCAGACTTTCTGCATAAAATCCTATGTCATGGTGCTGGCGATAATTTTCCATCAATGTTTTTTTGAATAGCCTGAAAATATCTGTGGAGCGTCGTGCATAATCTGGAACTTCATGGCGGATTTGGGTTAATATATCAGCTATCTGTAGAAGACAGAAACTGCATAAGTGATTCAGAATACTGTCGTAATAGTTGGCTGCATTATTTCTGCATGGTGAAAATAGAGCGAAGATTTTTTGCAGGTAAGTAGCTTGTTCGTTTTCCAGTAAAAACACCGGTAGCTGATAGTGTCCCAAGTAGTGTGCCAGTTGTTCATATAGTGGTTGCCCGTCGGGTAAGCTATCAAAGAAAGTTGGTTTCAGATAGAGGAGCATGGACTGGAAGTGAGAACTCATAGCTTGAATTGTACTTCTTACGCTGGGGGTAAGTGCAACCAAATGTGAGGGTTGAAGTTCGTAAGTCTGATATTCATTTGCCAGTTGGGCTGTTCCGTTTGTGACGAGAAGAAAGTAAAATCCTTCTTTCAATTCGGCTTTTCCGGTAGGAACCAATGAGGGAGTAAGTTCGCAGTAGCATGTGCTTTCAGTTCTGTTGCCATGCGTTTGTATGATTTCAAGCAGAGTCGGATTCATTGTCTTTATTTTGGTGAGTAAATTTAATAGTTGTTTCGTTTTTGACCAAAATTAGTCTTCCTTTTATGAATAATGAATGAAAAAAATGAGGGAACTTTGCGGCACTTTTGATAAAGAGAACAAGTATGAATAAATTTATGTGCCGGCGTTACCTGCTGTTTTGCGTATCCTTGTTTGTTAATGCACTGGGGATTGCCTTCATTACCAAAGCTGCATTAGGAACTTCGCCTATTACGAGTGTGACTTACGTATTGAGTATGTTCACTCCTTTTACCATTGGTCAGTGGACCATTCTGTTAAATCTTCTTTTTGTGATACTGGAATTGTTCTTAATGACGCGTGAGGACTTGAAATCTGATTTGCGCATGTATCTTCTGCAGATTCCTATCTCTTTCTGCTTTGGTATGTTCATTGACCTTTGTATGCATTATATTCTTTTCTGGCTTAACCCCGTAGAGTATGTGTATATGATTGTAGCCCTGTTGATTGGATGTGTGATTTTAGCTGTAGGAATTGCGCTTGAGGTAAAGGCTAATGCAGCGATGATGGCCGGGGAATATTTTGTAAAGGTCATTACCCGTCGGTTTCGCGGGGAGTTCGGCTATATAAAACTTGGATTTGACGTGACATTGGTGGCTATTGCCTGCTTGTTGTCGCTTGTTTTTATGTCGGGTGTCTACGGAGTACGTGAAGGAACCGTGATTTCGGCTTTGATAGTCGGTCCGATAGTACATTTTGTAAGCCCGTATTATCGCTTTCTCGATAAATGGATTATAGATGCTTCTGTGCAGAATATACCGGATTTTTCACAAGGGCAGCATGTGGTTATTACTATTGCGCGTGAATATGGCAGTGGAGGGCATCTGCTGGGGGAAATGCTTTCCAAAGAATTGGGTATCAAGCTTTATGACAAAGAATTTATACGTATGGCAGCCCAGCGGAGTGGGATGGATGAACAGTATATTGTGAAAAACGAACAATCTATTCCTTCTTTTTGGTTGAAGTGTATTCTTTCAAAAAATAGTGAGCAGCCGTTGGAATCCAGTCTTTCATCGGATGATGTATTATTTGTGTCGGAAAGTAAGATTATTCAGGAACTGGCCGCAAAGGAATCTTGTATCATTGTGGGGCGTTGTGCCGACTTTGTATTGAAAGATTATCCGAAGGTGCTGAAACTGTTCTGTTACTCCGATTTATCTCATGCCGTGACCCGTTGCGTGAGTGAATATGGTATCGCACAAGAAAGTGCTGAAGCAGAAATCAAGCGAGTGAACCGTAATCGTATTCATCACTATGAGTACTACACGGGAGAGAAATGGGGAGAACCTCATCGGTATGATTTGATGCTGAATACCGGGGCGCTTGACTTAAACACGGCTTGTCAGCTGGTGAGAGGAGTTTATCAGGGCTTGGAGAAGGCCTGATAAACCATTTCAGAAATTTGTGCGATAATTGCTTCTGTATCCTCCATGCTTTTCTGTGAGTCTTTGACAAAAACGACCAGGATATAACGGTGACCATTAGGGAACTGTACAAATCCAGCATCGTTAATGGCAATGAGTTGTCCCGATGCGTTGCGGTCTCCGGTACCGGTTTTATGCCCTACGGTGACCTGCTTGTCTTGTAGAGGGTGGACTATTCTGCTTGTTCCAGTCTGACAGGTAATAAGAGCTTCTTTGATAAATTCCTGATGAGGCTTGTCGAATAAAGTCCGGGTAAGCAGAGCCTCGATGACTTCTGCAGTAGCGAGCGGAGTGCTCCAGTTTTCATAACCAAGGTTCAGGTTCCGGTGCATGTCATCTTCTGTGTACTGAATAGAGAAATCGTTGATTCCCAAACTACGGATATAACGGTCGGTCACCGTAGGCCCTCCGGTAAATTTGAACAGAATGTCGCATGCATTGTTGTCGCTTAAGTGGAGAGTGTATTCCATTAATTGCTTGAGTGAAAACTTTCCTCCGTGGGGGTATCTGTCCCTTAGCGGACTGTAAGTATTGGGCTGCAGGTCAGTGCTGTCTACGGTAAGCAAGGTATCAAAGGAAATTTGATGCTTTTTACAATAATCTCCCACAGCCAGTGCCTGATGTAGTTTGAATACGCTCATCAACGGGTAGCGTCGGTTGTTTTCTACGGTGATCGTATCTTTTCCGTCTGCTATGATGGCTACTCCCACTTCAGCCTTTTGCTGTGAGATAAACTGATGGATATTGGTGTATAGTTCTTGAAAGCGATTGCCGGCCAGTACATACGCTGGAAGCAGGATGAACAGTAAAAGAATCAGACGGTTTGTTTTCATATTCGTACGGGGAAATTAAAGATGTATCTATATCTTCGTGATGAGGAAATGGAAAACAAAAAGAGACCATCTCGTGGAGACAGTCTCTTTTCAAAATTCGTTTTCAGTAGATTATGCTTCAGCGCAAGGAATTACAGAAACATAGCTTCTGTCTTCGCGACCTTTCTTGAAACATACAGTACCATCTACCAATGCGTAAAGAGTGTGGTCACTACCCATACCTACGTTTTCACCCGGGTTGTGAACTGTTCCTCTTTGACGAACAATGATGTTACCAGCTTTGCAAGCTGAACCACCGAATATCTTTACGCCTAATCTCTTACTAGCTGATTCACGGCCGTTCTTAGAACTACCTACACCTTTCTTATGTGCCATTTTCTTCTACGTTTTTAATGATTAAGCAATAACTTGTTTGATTGTCAATTCAGTAAACTGCTGGCGATGACCGTTCAGTTTCTTGTAACCTTTTCTTCTCTTTTTGTGGAATACCAATACCTTGTCACCTTTTACCAAGTGAGAAGCTACTTCGCAAACCACTTTTGCACCGTCTACAGTAGGAGCACCTACAGTTACAGTACCGTTGTTGTCAACCAACAAGACTTTGTCAAATTCAACAGTTGCACCGTTTTCAGCATTCTGAATGTGGTGAACGAACAGTTTCTTGCCTTCTTCTGCTTTGAACTGCTGACCGTTAATTTCTACGATTACGTACATTTTAAAATAAATATTAAACGGGTTTCCTCCGCAAGGTGAGCTGTTCTCTGTAGCTACTTTTTTACCTACACGGACTAAAATCGGCTGCAAAGTTACGGCTTTATATTTACATAACCAACTATTTATCTGAAAAAAACGGATATATTTCCTATTTTTTTATCAGTGGAAGTAAATCGGGGAAAATGGCTGTATGCGGATAGGCTGCCAGCTCTTCGCGAGTGGTCATTCCGTGAAGGATACCGGCAAAGTCAACTCCTGCATTTTGGGCGGTTTCCGCATCGACGGTACTGTCGCCGAGATAGAGAATCTGCTCTTTCGGGCAGTTCAGGCGGGAAGCGGCCTGCAGCAGACCTTCGGGTGAGGGTTTGGCTTCTTTCACATCTTCTCCTCCTATGATGATGTCAATGAATCCTTCGGGGAATATTTTCCCCATCAGTTCCATGATGCGGTAGCGGTACTTGGTGGAGATGATGCCGATACGGGCTCCATTGGCTTTCAGGGCACGTAGCACTTCTTCCGTTTCCGGGAAAAGTACGGTATTGGCCGTCATGTGCTGGTCGGCTTCCTTGACGTATTCTTTTCGGAATGTCTCCAGCGTGTCTGCATCGGTTATTCCGGTCATGATGGAAAAGGAATCAACCAGCGTCTTTCCGATGGTGCGTTTGATGGAGAGGTCGTCCACCTGATGGAATCCATGGCGTTCGAGTACGTTTCTGTAGCACATCACAATGCCCTTGGAAGAATCGGCCAAGGTATAGTCAAAGTCAAATAAATAGGCTTGGTAAGATTTCATACGATTTTACTTTATATAATAAGGTATATGTTCTATATCTAAAAGTGACTGCTTGCGCGAGATGCCGCCGGCGTATCCGGTCAGGCTTCCATTGCTTCCTACTATGCGGTGGCAGGGAATCAGGATGCTGATGGGATTGTGTCCGATGGCGTTTCCTACAGCTTGTGCCGCCATGTGAGGCCGTCCTAAACGGCGGGCGGTTTCCATGGCTATATCTTTGTAGGTTCGGGTTTCACCGTAAGGAATGGTGGATAAGATTTGCCAAACGGTCTGCTGAAAATGAGTGCCGGAAGGTTGCAGGGGAGGGCAGAAATTGGGTTGTTGGCCGGAGAAATAAATATCGAGCCATTGCCGCGCCTGAAGCAGCACCGGAGTTTCCTTCGCTATGGCTTCTTCTTTCAGTCCGTGACCGAAATATTTTTGTCCGTCGAACCAGAGACCGCAAAGTCCGCTTTCCGTGGCAGCCAGTGTGATTCCTCCCAAAGGTGAATCATAGTGACAGGTGAAAGTCATATTCAACAGTATTTTTGAGGTGAAAAAGTAGAAAAATGATATGATTTACAGTCCCGAAAAAACGCCTTTGCGTTTAGCTAAAAACGTAAGTGCGTTTTAAGTAAAACGCAAGTACGTTTTGGTTCAAACGCAAGGGCGTTTAAGATAAAACGTAAAGGCGTTTTTGAGAAAGCGTCCTTACGTTTCTTTTACCCTCTTATTCCATGGGTTGATAGTTCTTGGCAAGTCCTCCTTCGCTCGTTTCCTTGTACAAGGATGGGAGGTCGTGGCCGGTCTGCTTCATTACCTCTACCACCTTGTCGAATGACACCCGGTGATGTCCGTCGGTAAAGGCTGAATAGATATTTGCATCGAGTGCACGTGCGGCAGCATACGCATTACGCTCAATACAAGGAATTTGTACCAGTCCGCATACCGGGTCGCATGTCATACCCAGGTGATGTTCCAGTCCCATCTCGGCTGCATATTCTATCTGGGCCGGACTGCCTCCGAACAACTGGCTGGCTGCCGCAGATGCCATGGAGCATGCTACTCCCACTTCGGCTTGACATCCGGCTTCAGCTCCTGAAATGGAAGCATTGTGCTTGACGATGTTTCCCACCAGTCCGGCAGTCGCTAATGCCCGTAAGATACGTGCGTCGCTGAAGTCGCGGCTTTTCTGCAGGTGATACAAGACAGCCGGAACCACTCCGCAGGCTCCACAAGTGGGTGCAGTGACGATTTTTCCTCCGGAAGCATTTTCCTCACTGACAGCCAGTGCGTATGCGAATACCAGTCCGCGTGAGCGAAGAGAGTCTTTATAGCCTTTCGAACGAATGTAATAAGCCGATGCCTTGCGGCGCAGATTCAATGGGCCGGGCAATACACCTTCGGCATCCAGTCCGCGATGGATGGCGGCTTTCATGGTCTCCCATACCTCTGCCAGGAAATCCCATATCTCTGGACCCTCGCATTGCTCCACGTATTCCCAGTAGCTGCGTCCGGTGTGTTCGCACCAGTACAAAATCTGACTCATGGTATTCATGTTGTAAATATCGTTGGTGGCTGTGCGGTCGTGTCCTTCTTCGGCCAGTGCACCACCTCCTACACTGAATACGGTCCATTCGTCCAGCTTTTTCTTCTGTGCATCGAAAGCCTTGAAAGTCATTCCGTTCGGGTGGAAAGGAAAGAAAATATGCGGTTTCCAGAGAATTTCTACGGGAGCGTGAGGTTGCAGGGTATCCAAAATAGCCACATCGGTCATGTGACCACGTCCTGTGGCAGCCAGACTGCCATACAGAGTTACTTCGAATGAGGCAGCCTCTGGATTGCGGGCAAGAAATTGTTCGGCAGCTTTGCGGGGCCCCATGGTGTGGCTGCTGGATGGTCCCGTGCCGATGCGATATAATTCTCTGATTGATTTCATATTAAAATTAGGTATAAGTTTTCTGCAAAGATACGCAATAATTGCATATATGTGCAGAAATCCCGTGGGGTTTATTTTAAATCCACCACGGTGATGCCTGCGCCGCCAAACTGTACGTGTTCATCCTGGAAATGGGCTACTCCCGGCACGGTAGCCAGGTATTGCCGGATGAGGGTGCGCAGAATACCTGTACCCGTACCGTGCAGGATGCGTACGCGGCTGACTCCTACTAAGATGGCGTCATCGATGAAATAGGTGACTGCTTGTATGGCTTCGTCACCTCGCATACCTCTGACATCGATGTCCTGCTTGAAATTCAGTTTCTTTTCGTACATCCGGTCTTGGGTTTCGCTGCTGACAAAGGTCGCCTTGCTGGATAACGGGGCAGCCTTCGGTGCATCCGTCCGTTCCAGACGTTCGGCTTTCACGTTGGTTTTCATCAGTCCGAACATGACCACGGCATTCTTTCCGCTGATTTCCATGACTTGTCCCACACTGGTCTGTCCCTTGATGCGCACATAATCTCCTGCTTCAATGGGGCGTACCTTAGGAGCAACCGGAGTTTCAGGAGCATTGGCTTGTTTCGCTTTCTTGTCTTTTTTGCGCTCCTGCTTTTCGCGGAGTTTTTCCATCTTGCGCGCGATTTTCTCTTCCAAAGCCGCCTTTTCCAGGTTTTCTACCTGCTGCTTGAAGTCGGTCAGTTCCTGACGTGCCGTGCGGGTACGTTCCTTTTCAGCCTGCGCTTCCTTGATGGTACGAATGGTATTTTCAATTTTGGCATTCGATTCTTGCAATAACCGTTCTGCCTCTTCTTTGGCTTTCTTCAGGATTTCCTTGCGGCTGCGTTCCAGTTCTTGTATTTCCTGCTCGTAACGGGCGATGGTATCTTCCATCTGTTTTTCCCGCTTGCGTATGTTCTGACGCTTGGTTTCCCAATAACGCTTGTCGCGTACAATATCCTGCAGGTATTTGTCGCTCTGGATGTATTCACTTCCCACAATTTCCGATGCGTCAGCAATAACCTCTTCCGGCAAACCGATTTTACGGGCAATCTCTACGGCAAACGAACTTCCCGGATTACCAATCTGCAACTGGAACAGCGCCCGCATCTCGTGGCGGTCGTACAGCATGGCTCCGTTCACCACTCCTTCGTGATCTTCGGCGAAATGCTTCAGGTTCTGGTAGTGAGTGGTAATCACGCCGAACGTACCTTTCAGGTTGAAGCGTTTCAATACGGCTTCGGCAATGGCACCGCCAATCTGTGGCTCCGTACCTCCTCCGAACTCATCGATAAGGATGAGGCTTTCGCCGTTGCATGATTTCAGCATCATCTTCATGTTGGTCAGATGCGAAGAATAGGTACTCAGGTCGTCTTCAATACTCTGCTCGTCGCCAATATCAATAAATATGTGGCTGAAGATACCGGCGTGGCTCCGTTCGTGCATGGACACTAACATACCGCATTGCAGCATGTATTGCAGCAGTCCCACGGTTTTCAGGCAGACAGATTTACCACCAGCGTTCGGTCCGGAAATAAGCAGGATGCGCTTGTCGCGTGTCAGAATAATGTCCAGCGGCACTACTTTCTTGTCATGCTTGGCCAGCGACATTTGCAGAAGCGGGTGTACAGCCTGAAACCAGTCGACAATCTGTTTGTTCTCAAACGAAGGTTTCAGTCCTTTTATATCTATACCGAACAAAGCTTTGGCACGGATGAAATCGATTTCAGCCAAAAACTCATACGAGGAGAGTAAGGCAGGAACTTGCGGGCGTACCGTAGCCGAGAATTCTGTCAGGATGCGGATGATTTCACGGCGTTCTTCTCCTTCCAGCTCCCGGATGCGGTTGTTGGCTTCCACCACTTCTGCCGGCTCGATGAACACCGTCTTTCCGGTGGCTGATTCATCGTGTACAATACCTCTGATTTTGCGCTTCATGCCGGGAGCAACCGGGATGACCAGACGTCCGTCGCGCATGGTGGGAGTAACATCCTTGTCTACATACCCTTCCGATTGTGCAGCACGAAGAATGCTGTTCAGGCTGCGTGATATGCTTCCCGTAGTAGCCGAGAGTTCCCGGCGGATGCGCAGAAGTTCCGCAGAAGCATTGTCCTTTATTTTTCCGAACTTGTCCAGGATGCTGTCGATACGTGCGATAAGTTGGGGGAACACTAAAATATCTCCCGCCAGTTCGCGCAAGGCAGGATAAGGAGAATTTTCCGTTTCCTCTTCTTCATCAGATTGCTGAAGGAACCGTACAATGTCGCGAATGGTTTCCAGTGAACGGCGAAGGTCGAACAGCTCTTGTTCGTCCATATACATGCCTTCCACACGGATACGTTTCAGAGAAGGACGTACATCAAAGAAATATTGCGCCGGAAAATCTTCCTCTTCCTGCGTAATCCGTACAAATTCAACCACCTGCTCCAGGCGTTGGTTGATTTCATCGTAATTGTCCGAAAAAGTCATTTCGTCCACTCGTTCTTCGCCTAATGTACTCAGGCACTTGCCTTTCAGCAGTTGTCGTATCTGGTCGAATCCAATCTTCTGTTCGAAATTATGAGGGTATATCATGGCTTGTTTGTTTCGTTTTTTCTGCCTGCAAAGGTACGACAATGAAAAAAAATAATCAAAAAAGGCAGTAAATATTTGCAGATTTCAAAATAATGCGTACCTTTGCATCGCCTTTGAAAAACAAGGCAACTCTCACGAAGAGTTCTGGAGAGGTGGCAGAGTGGTCGATTGCGGCGGTCTTGAAAACCGTTGTACCGCGAGGTACCCGGGGTTCGAATCCCTGTCTCTCCGCAAAGAAATAGTAAATCTCGTAAAATCAAGGTTTTACGAGATTTTTTTTGTTCTTTCTCAAAAATGAAAAACAGAAAAGTTGGCACTGATTTGTTTTTTAGGAGAGAAATGGTTAACTTTAAAAATGCATGAAAGAAATTCATATTAAAATAATCGATAAAATGAAATCCTTGTTATTCCTTTATTTCTGTGTGGCAATGGCTTTTTCTGCCATGGCTTCTTCGGTATCTGACACGTATGTGATTCCTAATCCTCAGCAGATGGTGTGTGGGGGCGGTCATTTTGTGCTTCGTGCACAAGCATCTTTCTCCTGTAACCTGATAGGAGCTGATAAAGACGATTTTGTATCTTATGTAAGTAACTCTCCTTTGTCGCTGACTTATAAGAAGAAAGGAAAGGCTGACATTGTTTTTAAACTTGTCAGTCCGGAAAATGCAAAGATGAAGGAAGAGGCTTACCGCTTGAAAGTGACAAAAAAAGGCATTCAGGCTGAGGCTACTTCAGCTTCGGGGCTGTTTTATGCTTTTCAGTCTATTGTGCAGCTGGCGCGCGAGAGCGGAAATGGTACGTATCGGCTTCCTGAAGTGACGATAGAAGATGCTCCTCGCTTTTCGTATCGAGGCATGCACCTGGATGTGTCACGTCATTTCTATACAAAAGAATTTGTCAAGAAACAGATTGATGCACTGGCACGGTATAAGCTGAACCGCTTCCATTGGCACCTGACGGATGGAGCCGGATGGAGAATTGAAATCAAGAAATATCCGGAACTGACGCGTGAAACGGCCTATCGTCCTTTCCCAGACTGGAAAAGCTGGTGGAACGGCGGACGTACGTATTGCAGACAAGATGCTCCCGGAGCTTCCGGAGGATATTATACGCAGGAAGATGTGAAAGAAATCGTAGAATATGCCCGTCAGCGTCATATCACGGTGATTCCGGAAATTGAAATGCCGGCTCACTCAGAAGAAGTATTGGCAGCTCTTCCGCAACTGGCTTGTGGAGGGGATTTGAAACCTGGTGGAGAGTTTTGTCCGGGAAAGGAACTTACTTATGAGTTCCTGACCAATGTATTGAAAGAAGTGATGGAATTGTTCCCTTCAGAATACATTCATATTGGTGGAGATGAGGCAAGTACCAACCATTGGAAACAATGTCCCGACTGTCAGGCACTCATGAAAGCAGAGGGAATGAAGGAAGAAGGTGAATTGCAGGAATATCTTGTATCCAGAATTGAGAAGTTTTTGAAAGAGAACGGCCGCAAGATGATTGGCTGGGATGAGATTCTGACAGGCGAACTGGATGAAACTTCTGCCGTAACAGTGTGGCGTGGAGAAGATAAAGGTGCGGAATCGGTAAAAAGAGGGTTGCGTACCATCTTGTCACCGGGAGCATATTGCTATTTTGACAGCTACCAGGATGCACCGCGTACGCAGCCGGAAGCCATCGGAGGATACCTCCCGCTGGAAAAGGTTTATTCATACGAACCGGTGACGGAGGCTTTCCCCGCTGATAAACTGGATTGCGTGTGGGGCGTACAGGGAAATGTGTGGACGGAATATATACCGACACCCGAGCATGCTGAATATATGATTTATCCTCGTTTGCTGGCTTTGGCTGAAGTTGCCTGGACAAATCCGGAGCAGAAAGACTGGAAACGTTTCCATGCAGAGGCTTTGCAGGAAGTAAAGGTGCTGAACTCAATGGGCTACCATACTTTTGACTTGCAAAATGAGGTAGGAAACCGTCCGGTAGCATTGAGCGTGGATAATCATTTGGCAAAGGGGAAGAAGGTGGAATATGTACGTCCTTATTCGGACTCTTATCCGGCAGGAGGAGAATCGGCATTGACTAACGGCATACATGGCGGTTGGGTATATACAGACCAGCGTTGGCAGGGATTCCTTGGAAAAGGGGCCGATGTGATTGTGGATTTGGAAAAATCACAGCCTATTCAGCAGCTTTCCATTGATTTCATGCAGTTGAGAGGTCCGGGTGTGTTCCTCCCGCAGAAAGTCAGCTTCCTGATTTCAAACGATGGAAAAGAATATACACTTTTGAAAACCATCACTACTACACTGCCCATTACGGACGAACAGTTGACCATTCAGACGTATGACTGGACAGGTAGTTGTGAGGCCCGTTACGTACGCGTGCAGGCTGATATCAATCCTGAGGCCGGCGGTTTCTTGTTTACTGATGAATTTGTCGTAAAATAATAAATGTCAGGTAGCCGGGAGCACATAGCTGAAGCGCAATAAGCCTATCAGATAGTGTGCTCCCGCTTGCTGAATGAAATGTAAGGTGGGTTGTATAAATCCGTTGCCTGAACAGGGGATTTTCCATGTAAATTCACTGGCCCATTCGTATGAAGGGGAAAATCGGGCGTAGTCGGTGAACAGTCCGCCTTCTGTTTTTCCACATTGCCAGGTGAGACCTGCGCCGGCATAACTTTTGCATCCTCTGGAGGCATCTGACTGGAATGAACCTTGCAGGAGTGCATGCAGTCCGGGAGCAAGACGTTGCTCTGCATATCCCCAAATTATTTTTCTCCTTTCTTTTTCTGTCTTTTCTGGAGTTCCCTCTTCATAGTCCATATACATGCCGCTATGTAGAGCAAAGCCCACATGATAATTGCTGTCATGGTGCTGATAGTTTAGTGAAGTGACACTGAGTATTCCGTCTTGCTGCGGGCAGAACCGGAATACGTTTTCTTTTCCTGCAAACCGGTAGTAACCTTTTCCGTTGTATACCGATGTTTGTAAGGACCATCGTGTGAATTGCAGTTCATAATGCAGTCCGACGGAAGCTACCGGATAATTGGCTATTTGGTAATCGGCGGACAAGGTAGGGAAGATACCACATGAGCTGTTGGTGAATAACGAGGTGGCAGGGGAAGTGAAATAGTCTTCATTCAAGTTCCGGATGCCCAAAAAGAGCGAGGAATGACCGAACTGTTGCTGGACGCCCAATGTAGCGAGGGCAAGCGGATGGTTTTCTTCTTCAATGTTGGAAAAGGTCTGAAAATCATCAGCCAGTGATTCGGTGCGGGTTCTGGCTGTACTGATGGTGGAGGCTTGTAATGTCATGTGTTTGCCTAATGAATGAGTGAAATCCAGTCTTAGCAGATTAACCCAGTTACTTCCTTGTTTGAAATCGCTTTGTAGTTCTGTGGTGTAGCTTACTTGAAGCTCCTGAGCCAGGCCGCAGTGACAGGACACTGCGGCGAGGGACAGGAACAGTTTCATGAATCTTGTCATAACCATTTGGTAAAACGATGAATATACCAGTTCTTAATTAATTGAGTCAGTATGCAGTAGGACAACAGGATACCGATGAGCCAGGGGAAATAGCTTAATGGCAGTGCTTCCAGTCCGATAGAGCTTCCGAACGGGGTGAAAGGCAGCAGGATACCGATGGCCATAATCAGCAGGGTAAGTCCGGTTACTTGCCAGGAGGCACAGCTTTGTATGAAGGGGACTTTCCGGGTACGTATCATGTGCACAATCAGGGTCTGCGACAGCAAGCCTTCGATAAACCATCCGGATTGGAACAGCGTTTGATGTTCCATGCTTTGGCATCCGAACGCATACCACATCACCAGATAGGTAACGATGTCGAAAATGGAACTGATGGGGCCGATGAATATCATGAAGCGGCTCAAATCGGAGGCATCCCATTTACGTGGTTTCCGGAGGTATTCTGCATCCATCCGGTCGAACGGAATCGTGGTCTGCGAAATATCGTACAGCAGATTTTGAATCAGCAGGTGGATGGGGAGCATGGGCAGGAAGGGAAGGAACGCACTGGCTGCCATTACACTGAACATGTTTCCGAAGTTGGAACTGGCTGTCATCTTGATGTATTTGGTGATGTTGCCAAATGTTTTTCTTCCTTCCAGTACACCGTCTTCCAGTACCATCAGACTTTTCTCCAGCAGGATAATGTCGGCACTTTCTTTGGCAATGTCTACAGCGGAATCTACCGAGATACCGATGTCTGACTGACGTAACGCTGCGGCATCATTGATTCCGTCGCCTAAGAAGCCTACCGTGTGCTGTTGCGCCTGAAGCAGGGTGATGATTTCCGTTTTCTGTATCGGAGTAAGTTTGGAAAATACGGTCGTCTGGTTGACTGCTTGCATTTTTTCCTCTTCACTCATCGTTTCGAAAATGGGGCCTGTCAGGGCATTGTCGGTGCGGATACCCACTTGGCGGGCGATGGTGCGAACCACCGCATCATTGTCGCCGGACAGAATCTTGATTTCAATGCCATGTTCATGCAATTGCTTAATGGCGCTGGCTGCCGATTGCTTGGGAGGGTCCAGAAAAGCCAGATACCCAATCAGTACCATGTCTTTCTCGTCCTCGATACGGAAATCGCAAGTCTTGTCCAGGTAGCTTTTGTGGGCTACGGCAATGACACGCATGCCTTGCTTGTTCATCTGCTCAATGATGTCGCGTGCCTTGTTTTTCAGTTCGATGGTCATGGGGTGCACCTCTCCATCAAACTCAGCATGCGAGCAGATGTCCAGCATTTCTTCTACGGCTCCTTTTGTGATAATCTGTCGTTTCCCTTGACGGTCTTCTACCACTACCGACATTCTTCGCCGGGTAAAATCAAACGGAATTTCATCTACTTTTGTGTAATTATCCTTCAGATATTCCAAAGACAAGTCTTTTACGTGCGACAGAATGGCTTTGTCCATCAGATTCTTTAATCCGGTCTGGAAGAAACTGTTGAAATAAGCGTGGCGCAGGATACGTCGGCTTTCGTCGTTGCTTCCATCGGCGTTGATGTACTTTTCCAATACAATTTGGTCGCAGGTAAGGGTACCGGTTTTGTCCGTGCAGAGAATGTTCATCGTCCCGAAGTTCTGAATGGCATTCAGGTCTTTTACAATGGTTTTCTTCTTTGACATGGCTACGGCACCTTTGGCCAGGTTGGCAGTAACAATCATCGGGAGCATTTCAGGAGTAAGGCCTACAGCTACCGATACGGCAAAGATAAATGCTTCCAGCCAGTCGCCTTTAGTCACACCGTTTACCAGGAAAACGAACGGAATCATGATGAGCATGAATCGTATCAGCAGGAAACTGACTTTGCTGATTCCCTTGTCGAAAGCTGTAGCGGCACGGTGTCCGGCAATGCTGCGGGCAATGGTGCCCAAATACGTACTGTTGCCGGTTGCAAACACGATACCGGTAGCAGATCCGCTGACTACGTTGGATCCCATGAAGCAGATGTTTTCCAGCTCAATTACACTTCCTTTGCTGTGCTTGTTTCCTTTGGCCTCCGGACGTTTCTCTATCGGGTCTGATTCTCCCGTCAGGGAAGACTGACTTACAAACAAGTCTTTTGCTTCAATGATACGCATGTCGGCAGGAATCATGTCTCCTGCAGCAATCATGACAATATCTCCAGGAACGAGGTCGGTTATGTTGATTTCTTCGTCCTGGTTACCGGCTCGTTTTACGTAACAGGTATTGGTCACCATTTTCAGTAAAGCTTCACTGGAGGCATTGGCTTTCCACTCTTGCCAGAAACGCAGTATGCTGCTGGCGATAACCATGGTCAGGATGATTATAATGGCTGTCCAGTCCTGTTCACCTGGGTTGGCCAACAATACGTCGAGCACAAAAGAAATGATGACCAGCGCCGTGAGTACGCCGATAAAAGGATTGATAAAAGCTTTGATGAAAGTCGATACGGGATTCTTTTTCTGCTCATGTTCCACTTCGTTCTTCCCATAGAGAGACTGCCTGGCTTCCACTTCTTCTTGTGTAAGTCCGATACGGCTTGTCTGGAAATAGCTGAAAACTGTACCCAGTGTCTGACTTGCTGCTAAAAATACCTTTTCGCCATTAAAGGTGAATGTGGTGCTACTTTTTCTTTTCTTCCACATGATCATTAAAATTCATAGGGTGATTACTATGTTTTCTTTTCACGTGGCAAAAGTAGGCAATACCCCCAATAGAGGCTGTTAGAGAAATATTAGAGTGGTATTAGAAAACTATTAGAATTTGTGAGACTAATTTCCTAATACCACTCTGATGGAGTTTATTTTTCTTTGAATGGATGTGCCAAAAGATTAAATGTGAGGAAGTTCGATGATGAAGGTCGTTCCTTCTCCTTGTTTTGAATGTACGGCTATACTGCCCTGATGCAGGGTGATGATTTTCTGTGCAAGCGCCATCCCGATGCCGTGTCCTTCCGTATGCTGTTCTTGTTCTCCGCGGTAGAACAAGGTGAAAATCTTTTCTTTTTCTGCATCCGACATACCAATTCCGTCATCCGACAGGCGGATAATGGTCCATTTATCCCAGTAGGAAATTTGAATGAAAGAAGATTTGTCGTCCGAATACTTGCAGTTATTCTCAATCAAGTTGGCAAAGGCGATGTTTAGTAGGTAGTCGTTGCCCATGACGGTAATCATCCGGTCGTCTTCCGCATCTTCCTGTTCAAAAATCAGTTCGATGTGGTATTCCGGATGGGCACGAAGAATGATTTCCCGTGTATCGAGCAACAATTCGTCCAACCGGATTTCATGCATCTTGATTTGTTCTTTCTGGTAATCTGCTTTAGCCAAATTAAGCAGCCCGTCAATTAGTTTTGTCATTCGTCGGGCATCCTGTAGCACGTTCTGCATGGCTTGACGATATTGTGTTTCTGTACGGTCCTTCTGCAGGCATAAGTCCAGTTCCGCAATGAGGGCAGCCAGCGGGGTTCTCATTTCGTGAGACACGTTGCTGACAAACATTTTCTGGGAGTTGAATGAAATTTCAAGTCGCTCCAGTAGTTCATTGAAGGCCTGGCTTAATTCTCCTAATTCGTCTTTCTCGTTTCTTACAGGCAGACGCTGGTCAATACGCGAAGCGGTAATCGTTTCTGCTTCTTTTACGATTTCCCGGATAGGTTTTAAGGATGCCCTAACCAGGAAATAGCAGGTAATAAATAAAAGCAGGAGGCCGATAAAGAACAGGATGACCAGTGTTTTCTGAAGTTCCAGCAGGTTGGTGTGTCCGTAACCGTCGTAAGCTGCGGCCGTCACAATATAAGTCTGTCCGTTGAAAGGATAAACCATCCCGACGGCCTGGTATTTTCCGATATAAAATTCAATTTTCTTTTGTTTGAGAATCTGGGCAATCATTTCCGGATTCTCTTTGACAATATCATTGTCGATGGCGTCGTGGTAGAGCATGTGGAAGTCTGTGGTATATACAGCCACTTCCACCTCATTAATAAATTCCTTATTATTCAGGTAGATAGATTGCATGATGTCGGCATCTACCTGGTTTTGTAGGAACAGATGTACCTTGGTGACAGCTTCACTCTTCAGGTTATGGAAGAAGGTATTGCTTCGGATATGCTCACTGACCAGATAGATTAAGGTCATGCAAAGCAGAAATACCACAGCTATGACTCCGGTATTTTTGAGCGTAAGTGCGGTTTTTATTTTCATGGCTTTTCGTCAGTAAGAATAAATCCGATTCCAGGTTTGGTGTGAATCAGTTTGGTTTCAAAGTCCTTGTCTATCTTTTTGCGCAGGTAATTGATGTACACATCGATAAAGTTGGTACCGGTATCGAAGTGGGTATTCCAGACCTTTTCGGCAATTTCTATCCGGCTGATGACCCGTTCTGCATTCTGCACCATGTAAGTAAGCAGGTTGTATTCTTTCGGAGATAAGCGGATGAGGCTACCTTGGCGCATCACTTCCCTGCGGTTGGTATCAATTTGCAAGTCTTTGTAGGTAAGTTTTTCGGGAGCAACAACAGATACAGTTGCTTCTGCTTTTCTTTTCAGAAGTACTTTAATGCGTGCGTTCAGTTCCCGGAAATCGAAAGGTTTTACCATGTAGTCATCTGCACCTGCATCAAATCCGTCGAGTTTGTCGTCGGTTGAGCCCAAAGCTGTCAGCATAAGTACGGGAATATGCGGATTCGACTTGCGTATCTCTTTGCAGAGTTCAAAGCCATCCAGTTTGGGAAGAATAATATCCGAAATAACCAGCTGAAAAGAGTGAGATTGGAACAGACGAAGTCCCATGGCTCCATCGTATGCCACCATGGTATGATAGCCATTTTCTTCCAGTCCGGTTTTTAGCAAATCGGCTACTCGTTTATCGTCTTCTATGATTAAAATACTGTACATAATAAATTGAATAAGTCAGACAAGGTCTGTTTTTATATTTAATCAGGGAAAAGTCAAGTGGAGTAGAAAAGAAAAAGTGGAGCATACAGAATTATCAGAATGGTTTTATATGATATTGTGGTGGTTTATAATGTACTGACAATTAGGTGATTCTGTAATTTACTATTCTCTTCTACACTCTTTTGATTTCATATACTATCAAAAAAGGGGGGAGTGTTAAATGACATTACTCCCCCCAAAAAACTTTACTTATCTTTGTCTTGCAATTGAACTTTAAGTGTGTATGAAAAGAGGTTATCTGATTTCAAAACATAGTAGGGTAAAATAACTTTATGTTAATGTTTGGGAAGTTTCATATTATTGAAGTTTTAAATGTTGAGTGCAACCAAAATAGTCCTATATATTGGTCGTACAAAGTTTACAAAAATTATTGAAATCCCCAAATTGAAGGTTCTATGTTTAATTTATCATAAGGTGAGATGTTGTTATTTTTAGATTCTTTGTTAGTATTAAGGTTGATGTATCTATGGTTTTAATGAATCATAATAATTCATGTGTAAATTCTTTCAGTCTATGGTTCATCAGCTTCGTACGGAATTTATGCGATACTTATGGGCAATATAACTCTTTTCAATGCAGTGAGGTGGTTCATAGCTAAAAATCCTTTTAGTAATAAATAAATGTCTGAAGATGATAAAAGTTAGTTTTAATGCTAGAGCGTATGTCCTGAAAAATGGGCAATTAATGATTAGAGTAAGATGGAATAGCAAGAAGAATGAGGTGGCTTTTTCTGTAGGTTATACTATTGATCCAACAAAATGGGATTCTACTAAACAACTAGTAAAAGCCAATAGTACTCACCGTATTAATGGAAAGACCGTGTATGCACGTGAAATCAATAATACAATTCGTACTGTCTTAGGGTGTATTGAAGAAGTTTTTACTGAGTATTCACTTCGTAATGAAATACCGGGTAATGCAGACTTGAAAGAATTGGTAAATGAGAAGCTGGGAAGAAACAAGCCTAAAGTTGTTGAAAATGATAAAGAAAAGACATTGAAGGATATTTTTAAGGAGTTTTTATCTACAAGAGCTTTGGAAGGGAATTGGAGTAAAGAAGCTGAATACAAATATGAGCAAATGTGGCAACAACTGACGAGCTGTGATGAAGCAATTGAATTAGATGCTTTGGATAAGAATAAGATGATTCAACTTACTAACTGGTATATTGATAATGATTATTGTAACCGTACCATTGTAAAGCAGTTTAGAATTTTGAAATCTTTTCTTCGTTGGATTTCTAAAAATGGATATATAATACAACCTGGGGTACTGGAGTTTAAACCTAAATTAAAGGTTATTCCCAAAGTTGTAACTTTCCTCAAATACAAGGAGCTGATGCACTTTTTTGAATATGAGTTTCCTAAAGAGAAGGAATATCTGTCAAAGGCTCGTGATATGTTCTGCTTCATGGCTTTTACTTCACTGAGGTATTCTGATTTGGCTAAACTCAGACCAAGCAATATAATAGACGGTTACTTGGATTTCTGTACTGAAAAGACGGATGATAAACTTCGTATCGCTCTAAACGAACACGCTCAGAAGATTATAGATAAATATGCTTGGTATAAAGGTGATACTGTTTTTCCAGTACCATCAAATCAGAAACTGAATGATTACCTGAAAGAAGCTGCGAAATTAGCTGGGCTAGACAGAGAAATAACACAGGTATATTTCAAAGGTAACACTCGGCATGAAGATACCTATAAATTTTGGGAACAGATAAGCTGTCACGATGCCAGAAGAACCTTTGTATGTTGTTCTTTAGCTCTTGGTATTCCTCCCAGTGTAGTGATGAGCTGCACGGGACATAGTGATTACGAATCTATGAAGCCTTATATTGAAGTTGCGGATGAAACTCAGAAAATGGAAATGGATAAGTGGAACACCCATCAATATAAGTCGAGGATCATTGAAGAGCTTGACAAAATGGATTCTGAACAATTAAAAAAACTTTTTGAGTATGTGAAGGAAATAGCTTGAAGATAAATTCTTATATTTAGAGCAGTATTCGGTGGGGTAATCATCGGATACTGTTTTTTATATACCCAATCTTTAAAATTATAAACACAATGGAATCAGCACATAAATTTCAGATAGTAGATCTTTTCAATGAAAGAATAAAACAAGAGGAAGATAATTTAACAAAAGAACTAGACAATCTAATAGGAAAAGAAGAGAATATATCAAAAGAGGTATTTTTAAGAAGGACAAAAGAATTTTCGATAAAACTTTGGAAAGAATTGCAACCTCTAAATGCAAAAGAATCGACACTTTTACTATTATTACGAATGAAAAAAATCCTCCCTCTTAGTGCAAGAGATTTTATTGCAACTTGCCTATGGTCGATAAAGCGTAACGAGTTTAAAAGTTTAATAGTGTTTTTACAAGAAGAGAGTAATATATATAAACTTACTGATACTGAATATCGTAAAATAATAAAGGATTTTGATTCCTTTAAAGAATTATCTATTATTGTCCGTTTTGTTTTTAAGAGTTTGAAGAAATTAGAAATTGATGCATTACAGATTTTTAAAGATCTATACATTGATGATGAAATTGTAAAAGCACTATTAAGTGGAGAAAAAGACGAATGGGTAAAATACAAAGATTGGGAAATAAATCACCCTGAAGAAATAAAAGAAAAAACATGTATTGCTTTGATGATATTCGTACTAATCTTTTTAAAGATTAAAGAAAGAAACATTCCCCCAATTAAATGGGAAATACCCCCTCTATTTATGTACATTTATGTAACAATAGGATGCAGAGTCTATGAAAAAGTTAAAAGTGAATACCCTGATGATTATAGAGCTTGGCAAAATTATATAACAGATAATATATTATCCATTTTTGACAGAAAAAATGCTAATATGCTAATAAATATGTATGGGATTATTGAATTAGCTTATAAGAATTATCTAGAAAATTTTTTCGATGTCATATCATTGCTGTCCGGAGAAATTTTACCACAGCGTAAGCTGTCTAGGACCGTTACCCTCCGGAACATTAGCAGTGAGGTCGGTTTGATTAAATATATCTTTGATGTCGCCTCTTTTGAAGA